>JAEEGJ010005924.1_pt1 | contig 37558 bp, 22 predicted proteins | sample 8958761 | NCBI WGS metagenome assembly JAEEGJ01 (sample SAMN16246546, study PRJNA631951) | gut metagenome | biome: gut microbiome; feature: rumen; material: RS-attached | host: Bos | place: Iran: Karaj | collected 2018-10
TCTCGACCGACAACTACGACACGGCGCTCCTGAAGCAGGGCTACAAGCGCCTCCTCGCCCAAGTGCGCAAGGGCAACCCCAAGGCCAAGGTGGTCTTCCTCTGCGGCTCCATGCTCGGCGGCAAGGAGCTCGACATCTGCAAGCATATTCTGAACGAGGTGACGGAAGAGGCTCATAAGGCCGGCGACAAGCAGGTCTACCGCTTCGACTTCAGTCCGCAGACCGGCGACCTTGGCTACGGCACCGACTGGCACCCCAGCCTCCGTCAGCACCAGCGCATGGCCGACGAGCTGACGCCCTTCCTCGAGAAACTCTTCTAATCTATCTAGTTGAACTAGTCATACTAGTCGGACTAGTCATTCTAGAAAATCCAGCCCCGCTATAGCATCGCCCGGCAGTCCTCGAGAATTCGCATCAGTTCGTCCTTTGTCTCTGCCCTGAGCATGGCAATGCGCGTCTGGCGGAAGTTCGGAATACCCTTGAACACCGGCGTGGCCGCCAGGTGACGACGGGAGTGGAGTATGCCCCGCTTCTCGACAGAGTAGTCCGTATCGCCAGGTTTCCTGCTGAGGCTTAACCGTGCAATATTGATGCGCAGCTGCTCCTCAAGGATGTCAATCTTCTCGTCGATGGTTAGCTGTTCGCGGCTGAACACCCAGGGGGCGCCGAACGTGGCGCGGCCAATCATCACCGCGTCGACGCCGTAGCGGTCGAAAGCCGCCTCGGCCTCGTCAATCGACGTGATATCGCCGTTGCCTATGATGGGGATATGTATCCTCGGGTTGCGCTTCACCTCGCCGATGAGCGTCCAGTCGGCCTGACCCGTGTACATCTGCGAGCGCGTGCGCCCATGGATGGTCAGCGCCTTGATGCCGCAGTCCTGCAGCTGTTCGGCCAGCTCGGTGATGATGAGCTGCTCGTGGTTCCAGCCGAGGCGCGTCTTCACCGTGACGGGCAGTTTCACCGCCTCCACCACCTTCTGCGTCATCTCCAGCAGTTTCGGAATGTTCTGCAGCATACCCGCCCCGGCACCCTTCCCGGCCACCTTCTTCACCGGACAGCCGAAGTTCAGGTCGATGAGGTCAGGCCCCGCCTGCTCCACAATCTTCGCCGCCTCGACCACCGCCTCCACGTCGCGCCCGTAGATCTGTATGCCCACGGGCCGCTCCTCGTCACAGATGGTCAGCTTGCGGATGGTCGTCTTCACATCGCGCACCAGCGCCTCTGCCGACACGAACTCCGTATAGACCATCGCCGCCCCGAACCGCTTGCACAGCATCCGGAAGCCCAGATCGGTCACATCCTCCATGGGAGCTAAGAACAGTGGCCGCTCCCCAAACTCTATATCCCCTATCTTCACAACAAATGATTTTTCGATTTACCGTATTTTCGATTGACGATTTCCCCCTTCACTATCCTCCCTTCACCCTTCACCCTTCACCCTTCACTTTTCACCTTTCACTTTTCCCCCTTCACCTTTCACCAAACCAAATGATACGTCCCACCGGCCAGCGGCTTCACGAGGCCCTTCATCTCCAGCTCAAACAGCAGGGCGGTGAGCTGACCGATGGGCAGGTTCGTCCTCACCGAGAGCACGTTCAGCTGCAAGTCGTTCGTCTGCTGGAGTACGCCTACCACCACCTGCTCCTCTGCCGAGAGGTCGGGGAACAGCTCACGTTCTACGGCTGCCGTCTTCTGGCTCTCCGACCGCCACCCCACCGCCGCCACGAAGTCGTCGGCCGAGGTGATGAGTCCCGCCTTGTTGTCGCGTATCAGGTTGTTGCAGCCCTCGCTGTACTGCGCCCCCACCGGACCGGGGAAGGCCAGCACGTCGCGGCCGTACTCCTGGGCTATGCGCGCCGTGATGAGCGCCCCACCCTTGTAGGCCGACTCCACGACGATCGTAGCGTCCGACATGCCCGCCACGATGCGGTTGCGCTGGCGGAAGTTGTTAGCCAGCGGCTCCGTCTGCGACATATACTCCGTCAGCAGACCGCCGCAGCTCACCATCTCGACCGCCGTCTGCCGGTGTCGGGCAGGGTAGATCTGGTCCAGACCGTGGGCCAGCACGCCCACCGTCGCAAAGCCGTTGGCCAGCGCCTCGCGGTGGGCACAGATGTCGACGCCGTAGGCCAGTCCGCTGACGATGAGCACCTCCGGGCACAGCTCCCTCAGCCGAGCCACAAACCGCCTGATGAGGTCCTGACCGTAGCTGGTGCAGTGGCGCGTGCCAACAATGTCGACGATGCGCTGCTGGTTCAGGTCGGCGTTTCCTTTGTAATATAAGATGATGGGGGCATCGTCGCACTCCCGCAGCCGAGCCGGGTAGTCGTCGTCGTTTAGCGTCAGCACGCTGATGCCGTGCTTCTCGACGAACGCCATCTCTGCCGCCGCCCTTTTCAGCGCGTCATCCCAGTTGCGCAGACTCTCGATGAGACGCGGCGAGCAGTCGCTTACCACGTCGCCGATGTCCTGGCGGTGCTCATACACCGCCCTGCCACCGCCCAGTTCCCTGAACAGCCTCAGCGCCGTCTGCGCGTTGAACCCCGTCATGCGCGTCAGCGCAACCGTACAGAATATTTCCTCACTCTTCACTCTTCACTTCAATAAACTTGGCAAACGCCCGGTCGTAGTCCTCGCTCACGCCGAGCCGCCCGTCGACCAGGCACACCAGCTCCACCTTGGCGCGGAAGCTTAGTTTCTCGTCGCTTGCGCGGAAGATGTCGTGGTGGAACACATACTTGATGCACTCCTTCGTCAGTCCCACACGCGACACGAACTCATCGTCAGGCCGCAGCGGCACCTTGAACTGCATCGTCATCCGCGCCACCACCGCGTCGACGCCCTTCTCGTGCATCTCGGCGAAGCTCAGTCCGCACTCCTTCAGGAACAGGTGCCGCGTATGCTCGCAGTAGTGCAAGTAATTGGCATTGTTAACGATACCCTCGATGTCGCACTCATAGTCGCGCACCATCATTCTCGTCTCAAAACAGTATTTCATCGTCGCTTTACGAATTTGCCGCCAAAGTTACAAAAAGTCGAGAGCAGAACAAAAGATTTTAATCTTTTTTATGCCGAGACGGAGTAACTAAGCCATTTTGATGGCAAAGTTACAAACAAATTCCGAAACCGCCAAGCATTCCCCTCTTTTATTTTCGCCCTAAAGTTTGGCCGTTTCCGAAATAATGCACTTGGCGTGCATGTCCTCCGAGTCCTACAAGTCGCCAAGGCATCTGTGAGATCTGTGTGACTTTTTATTGTTTGGAAAGAAAGAATAATCTGTGGGATCTGTGAGATCTGTGTGACATATAATTGTTTGGAAAGAAAGAATAATCTGTGGAATCTGTGAGATCTGTGTGACTTTTTATTGTTTGGAAAGAAATTTCGAGAAATGGTGGGGGGAAATTAGGGAGTATCTCATGCGATAGCCTTCCTAAATTCCTCTATTCATTAGGATTAACATTCAATCGTGGCGATAACATCACGTGGCAGTCGCCCTTTCGTCGATAAAAGCGGGGGGAATGGCGGTTAATTTTTGTTTTTGTTTCAAAAGCGTTGCCAATTCGTTGTTGTCTCATCTACGAGACAATATTATAATATATTATTTACTAATGCTATTACCTTTGCGCCCGAATTTCAGCCTGCCTGCTGGTCGGGCGGCTCAACGACAAAGAACTACAAACAAGAAACAACTCCTAAATTGTTAAATGATGAAACGGATATTTACTTTTTCACTTTTGATGTTGGCGTTTGCGATGAACGCAGTGGCGTACGACGATGAAAAGATTGTCGAACGACACTCTTTCAGGTTACTTTATCCTGATGACGGGAATGTGTATACGGGTAACGACCAATCAAACAAATTTACCCCCCGTATCAACCTCTCTAACAATTGCATTCAAACCATAGAGCAGCAATACAACTGGAATAGCACAACAACCCAAGTAAGTTATAAGTCGTGGTTACATAACGAAGACCGTTTTCTTTTGCAGCCTACTGACAACCCAACTGCATACGCCCTTGACTTAACCAATGTTAATCAAGGTGCTATTCCTCAAGGGTGGCGGTGTGTTCAGGAAGGTGATGACGTCCACGAATACAATGAATCCTACAATAGTGGAGCACGTGTGCTTACAGGTTTCCAGGATGGAGGCAGGGGACTCTATTGGCGGAAAAACATTGTTGAGTATGGTCATCAGGACGCTTTCCCGCTATCCTTATTTAAAGGCTCCTACAGTTTAACTTTTAGAATGGCCAAACGTGGAGATAATCCAAATGGATATACATTAAAAATATTGAGAATTTCAAATGACAATACCACTGCTGAAGTTACAAGCCACTCATACGAAAACCCCTCGACCGTATCAGCCTCTCCTGAAGATGCTAACTTAGGAAACATCCAAGAAGAGACATTAACGTTCAACATCGAAGAAGCAGGGAACTATATCATCCGCTTTATTGCAAATGATCCTGATAGTGACAACAAACTTCACGGCTACATTTTGGCAAGTTGCCAGCTCACCCGTAACGGGGCTTCTTGGCAAATTACAAAGAACGCCAGAGCTGACAAGGGCTTTGGTTTGGTGAATGTCTCTGGTTCATACAAAGGATTAAAAATCCTTCATCTGAAGGCTGGTGATGTTGTAAGGTTTGCTTATTTCCTCAATTCATCAAGTTCTCATGACCATCCGCTGTTCAAGGCCAGCCAAGGTAGTATCACAGGACGCCATCAGAGTTGGTCGGATACCAACGTCGCAACATTAGCTGAGGCTTCTGTTATAAATGGTTCATTTGATATTTTTGTAGATACCGACGGCGACCTTGATATCAACTGCCCATCTGGAATTCTGATTCGCGAAGTCACAATCACCTTGGCAGAATGCCCACGTGCCAGCTATATCATCGAACCCGTAGAAGGAACACATGGATACAGGTACACCATTACCGGCGTCGGCGTACTCAAGGAGAAACACCCTGCATTGCCCTATATCACTACACGATTCGGTAATGACAACGACATGACCATCGTGAAAGATTTCGGAAATGGTGTTTTGGCAGCATCCTCAATCATTGACCCTTCGAATAATTTGGATATTGAAGATTATAATGTAAAGATATCGGCACATTATAAGAAAAGATATCAAAACATTTACAGCCATTACGTGGATTATGGCCAAGTAGCTTCAGATTACCAATATGATTCAGATAAACCTGGATATGACAACAATCCTTATGACAGTCAATACAATGCTGAAACTGAGGCCACTATAAAAGCATTAGCTCAAGAGGAGGCAAATAGCTTAAAGGGACGTGAATGGACAGTATTTGAGGCCACGAACGTTTGGAACGTAAGACACGACTGGGGGGGTAGACCAGCCAATTCTCCCGGTAATGATTCGAATGATCCGTCTTCTGGTTCTAAGTCCTTAAGTTATAAATGGGAAGACGATTTCAACTCTATTTATCCCTTGTATGGCTCATATTACTATTTCTTCCCTTCTGTTAAGGGAAAACTGAAGGTAAAGTTCTACTGCGAAGGTGCAGGAGAGCACATGCCACTATGGATGAAATTAGATGGCCAAGGGAACTTCGTTGGTGCTGGTGATCAGGATGGTCACACTCAAGTAAAGGTAAAAAAATCTGGCGATAGTGAATTCACTCCCAGTGCATTTGGATGTAACAGTGTTCTGAACACGAACATTTATGAATATGAAGCTCAATTAGAACGTGGCGGTGTGTACTATCTCTGCTCTAACCCGACACTGGTTAGCCGTGAGCACCCTGTCATCAGACTGATTTCCTATGAGTTCATACCTGATTTCCTGGTAAGTCCTATTTATAAAGTAGTTGATAATGGTACGGAGAACGTCGCAGAAGCTTGCATCATTAAAGGCGGGCCTTTCCCTGACCTGACAGTTAACAAAGAGAGACAGATAACCATCAATGGCGAGAATAATCACCCAGAAGTAAAGTTCCTTGGCAACGTCACGGGTGCAGACTTCGAAATTGTTAATGGTCCTCAAGGAGATGAGCAAACACTAAAAATCACCAAAATCACTTATAAAGACGAAGACGAAAAGTGCAATAAGGGCGGTGCCATCGTAGTCAATCTGCACTGCGAAGCCGGACATGCTGCTTTCGTGCTGACCGTAGCCTACAGTGCCGCAGAGGCCAAGATGGATGCAGACAACAACAGGAAGGGCACCGCCAAAAACAGTAATAATCACACCATCGAAGTGAAGAAGTGGGACTTCTTCTCCGGTGTCGGCGACGGACAGGACCACGGATGGGATCTCGGAAAGTATGGCAGTGATGATGGTACAAGATTCGTAGCAGGCGAAAATAATACAGCTTGGAAAGCAAAATCAAGACTCTTCAAGGAGGTGCATAAAGCCGATGGACTTACTTACGACTGGGTAATGGAGTATCTTGACGAGACAGACCCCAATAACCCCAAGGAGCAAATCTTCAAGAGCGTCTTCGACATGGAGGGCGACAATGCCGATATGATTCACGAGACGGCCGGTCTGCTATTCCACACCGAGACGTATCTCATGGGTATCAACAACGAGAATCCCGCACCATCGGCCACCACTTTCAACGACCGCTATATTGGTCTCATTGGCGACAACCACTTTGATGTTGTCGAGCACCCGCGCTCGTTCATAATACCGAAATTGACGGCTGGCGACCGCATCGTTATCAAGATGGGACGCTACGGTAATGATGCACAAGGCCTCCCTTGCGCACACCTCACCATCACTGGTGCTAACGATGCCATTAACCAGCCAATTACTGGCGACTATGTCATTGGCGGCTCAGGCGTCGACGGGAACGGCAACATTACAGACCTTAGCAAGCCTTATGGTGAGTATCACTTCATCTCCACTGGTGGCGATTTCGAACTGAAGGCGGTGGATGTACCGCTGCTGAAAATCTACTCCATCGAAATCTACCGCAACGCAGCTAACGACAATGCCGACATCCTGACCGAGAACGAGGTGACGGGCAACAAGAACGAAATACTCTATACTGCCGACGTCAACGGGAATAAGAGTCCTGCTGAGACCATCGACATACAACTGCGCTACAATGGCAAGAACGAGCCGAAGAGCTATTTCGCTCCTGCCGAGGGCGACAAGGCTAACTACACGGGTACATTCAGGAGCAAGGCTGTAAAGTTTACCGGCAGTGGAGACACGTACACTTATACTCCCGCAAACACGGAGTTTGGTGCTTTCAAGGCTCGCATGGGCGTAAAGACCACCGACAATGCTTACGTTACCGACTATGCCGACCGCTATATGGCCGTTGGCTATCGCGAGACGAAACCATATCCTTATACTTGGGACTTCACCGACCTGCGCTCATACGTTGGAACGCAAGCTAACCATGACTATCTGTCCCCAGAGCTTTCGCAGCCTGTTTCAGAGTGGGGTAGCACCAAAGATTACGACTACGCCCTCCACCTGACCACCGACAAGTTCCCCGGCGTACTGTTTGCTTCGGGCAGCCAGCTCTACGCTGGAGCCAACGTGTTCGAGGAGTCTGCCGGTATCGGCTTCAAGAGAGACGAAAGCCTATCGCTGAGCCAGCTGAAGGCCTACGATGAGGGGCTGCAACTGCTCGAAGACGGTCTGAAACTCGACTGCCCCAGCAACGAGTACCGACTGGTGATTCCGCAGGTAGGCGCTAACGCCGCCGTCTACGTCAGGGCAACTCCGCTTACTGGAGTTTCTTCAAAATACTCCACCGACGGAACCAACGCTAATAATTGCTCAGAAAAGGCCACTGCCAGTAATGACGACAAGATTTATGCAATCAAGAACGACGGTTCCAGCCCTGTTGACATCGAACTCTGGCTCAACCACATGATCATTAGGAAGATTGCCGTGGCTACCGACCAGAAGACGGTGAATGCCAAGGGCTGGGCTACTGAGAGCCGCGAACGTGTCACCGATCCTGAGCTGGCTGCCTACATGACTGGTAAGGACATCCGTACTTACGTCGTCTCTGATGTGAACTACGCTGGCAAACAGGTAACACTCACGAGAATAGACAATGCAAACTACCTGGTTCCTATTGCACATGACGGTGACAACAATGCCACCATCCTCCTGAACTTCAAGAGCAAAAATGACAAGGGAGTCATTACTGGCGAGCCCGTGGACATCATCAACGGCGGCTTCCACCTCTTTGTGCCCGACATGCACGAGGCTGAAACTAAGACTAAATGGAGCGGCACTAACTATCTGGTCTCACAGGTGACTGGCTCCGAAGAGGTCCCTGCCTATATTCCAGCGGTAAAGGACGGGTACACCAACTTCGCATTCGCCTCACAGTATGTTGACATTGACCCCGAAACGGGCGCTATCAAGTCTGGCGTAAAACAAGGCGCCCAGGCCTTCTATCGTATAGCAGGCGGAACCAACGGCAAGGCAACGAGTAAAGGTCATCAGGGCTACCTGCCCATCAAGATCGAAGAGAACACTGACGGTGCCGCCCGCTTCAACCTCATGATTATCGACGGCGACGAGGCCACAGGCGTCACCTCCTTAGAGCAGGTAGCCGAGGACAACGGCCGATACTTCAACCTGAACGGACAGCAGCTCAGCGGCAAGCCAAACCGCAGCGGACTCTACATCGTGAACGGTAAGAAAGTGTATGTCAAGAATAAGTAAAGAAAGGAGACTGTAAAGATGAAAAAGGCATATATTCAGCCCGACGCACACATTGTCGTCATCAACCTGATAGGTTCGGTCCTTGATCAAGAGCATGTAGGAATAGCCGGAAGCCGTGCCGGCGCAACCTTCTTAGAGTCACGCGAGGCCTACAACAACCGCTTCGAGGACACCGACGAAGACTGGGACTGGGAAGACAACAGCAAGTAAACAACAAAGAAACCTTCTTCAAACCATAAACTACCAGGCACCTGCCGCGGGCTCCGGGAGCACTGCGGCAGGTGTTTTTCTTTGTCTGCATCTAAGCCGAAAGTGTTAAAAATGCGCTATTTCCAGCGGAAACATGAAGAAAATCACAAGTTTCCGCTGATTATAGAAACTTTTTTGCTATATTTGCAGCGGATTTGTAAATTATAACTTCTATGATAATAGGACGCGAAAAAGAACAACGTGAACTGCTGAGTCTCCTCGAAAAAGAAGACTCCCAGTTTTGTGCCGTCTATGGCAGACGGCGTGTCGGCAAGACCTACCTCATCCGTGAGACTTTCAACTACCAATTCTGCTTTCAGCACACAGGAGTTGCAAAAGGAACGCTGCGCCAGCAGCTGACAGCATTCCGCAACTCACTAATGGCGGCAGGCATGACGAAATGCGCCATTCCCAAGACATGGATTGATGCCTTCGAGCTGCTGAAGCAGTTTGTCAATGACGCTCCGGCAGGCAAGAAAGTCCTGTTCATAGACGAGCTTCCATGGATGGACACACCTAAGGGAAACCTTATCGGTGCACTTGAAAACTTCTGGAACGGATGGGCAACGGCGCGTCGGGAAAAGGACATTGTGCTGATAGTGTGCGGCAGTGCCACTTCATGGATTAGCAAGAAACTCCTGAAGGACAAGGGGGGACTGCGTGGCCGACTGACCAATCGCATCAAGGTGGTCCCCTTCACGCTCCGCGAGTGCGAGCTCTTTGCGGGCAGTGCCAACCTTGCCCTCGGCAGGAAAGATGTGTTGGAACTCTACATGATTCTCGGCGGCATTCCCTACTACTGGAGTTTCCTGAAGAAAGGGCTGAGCGTTGCACAGAATGTCGACCAGCTGTTCTTCACCGAGACAGCACAACTGCGTGATGAGTTTGAGGCACTCTACGCCACCCTGTTCAAGCGCCCGGAAAACTACCTCAAGGTCATCGCTTGTCTGAGCAACGGCAAGCGGTCGGGCATGACAAGGGAGGATATTTTGCGCGAAAGCAGGCTTTCCGACGGAGGAACATTCTCCACTATCTTGGAAGAACTTGAAGAGTGCGGTTTCATCCGCCGCTTTGTCTCTGCCGATACTGCTGAAACGAATGCCATGTATCAATTGACAGACAACTACACCCTCTTCTACTACCTCTGCATCAAGAAGAATGCCTTCAGCGACGAGCATTACTGGTCGAACACGTTCACGTCAGCATTCCACAACACCTGGAAGGGGCTTGCTTTTGAGCGTGTTTGCCTGCAGCACATTCCACAGATCAAGGCAGCCCTCGGCATCACCGGAGTCCAGACAAACGTTTGTTCATGGTCAGCCCGCGGAACGGGAAGAAGGCGTGGAGCCCAAATAGACTTGGTTATTCAACGTGCCGACGATTTTACCGACCTTTGTGAGTTGAAGCATTCCTCAAATGCCTTTACAATAGACAAGGACTATGCAGAGGAGCTACAAAATAAGATTGGGGCATACCAGGAACTGTCGAAAGACAAGCGTACCCTGCACCTTGTGATGGTTACAACAAATGGCGTCGTTCACAACAGCTATTACAATCTGATACAGAACGAGGTTACTATGGACGATCTGTTTGCTATGCCCGCTCCAGCGGTCTGAGTTGTAGCCAGCCCCTTCAGTGGTTAAGTATTCTTAAAAGACCTTAACGAAAAGTACTTAATAAATAAATAGGTGTTAACTTTGCAGTTAATTTGCACGCCAACCACGTGCAACCCGGGCCTGTTGCGCCTGACCGACAACTTAAATTACGAACTAATTAACTCCATTATGATGAAAACAATACTAAAATCTTTTTTCGTGCTCCTCGCCATGCTGATGTCGCAGGTGGCGTGGGCGGACATTGTGACGACTACGTATGACTTTACGACACAAAATGACGACAAAACGGTTACTTATTCTACGACTAATGAAAGAAATTGTACTTACTTTACAAAGATTGGTAAGGTTTCTGACCCTGGACGTTTCGGTGCTCAAAATCCTGAAAAATGGGTATTTCAAAGAACAGATGGTAATGGTATTACGAGCAATACAATTGGTTTGTGTAATAACTACGGTTCTGGACGACGTTTTTTGGTTAGCAACCTCTATGCTGGAGATGTGGTAACATTTGACGTTGTTGGTTTGAACGGCTCGCAAACTGATGTTACTACAGCATCAGAATCTTCGGGAGCAACCAAAAGCAACAATTCCTTTACTATGAGTGAAAAAGGTTCATTGGTTGTTTGGATTGCTAATCTCAGTAGCATCAAGACAATCACTATCCAGCACGACAACTCTGGTGTTTATGAGTATGATCCTGCTGTAGAGATTTACGATTTGTCGGGAATAACGGGCGGTGCCGTTACGGCTACCGAGAGCGCAGGTTATAAATTCAGCTCTGCTTATAGTACTGATGCTCTGATACTTGGTAATCCTTCAGGATATTCGCTGAATAATCGTATTGTTGTACAGAACGGCAATTTCCAATGGGCTAATGGCTTGCAAAACACTGGTAGCGGATACAGACTTGTTGGCATTAACAATCTTTTGGAAGGTGATCGTGTGGTTATTACTTTTACTGGAACTAACACATTTTTCTCAAGCCGACACGAAAGCGATAAACTTAACCAAGTTTTCGCTGCTGCAGGAAAGGTTTTCAAAGACGGAAATAACGACGGTGAGCTGAATGATGGTGAAACCATGATAACCGCTCCTGGCACGCCTGTTGAGAGCCAGGCTGTATATACCATGACGGCCGACGGTCATCTTGACATTGCGCTTGAAAGAAGCCAAAAGATTACCAAGATTGAAATTTATAGCGACCATGAGGCTCAGATGCTCGACCGTTTCGACGCTTCAACAGGCTATACTGCCTATTTCTCCAAGACTGGTCAGCTGCTGGATAAGGAGCACAACCTTGGCGGTTTGGAAATACATGTTGGCAACGAAGACAATACGCAGCACGCCATTGTGGTAAGCTCCGATGAAGGTCCTGTCTCATTCGTTTACGACCAAGGGCATTATAAGATGGCCAGACAGTCAGACAATAGCACAAACATTACGAATGCACCTCCTGCAAGCGGTACTTTTTATAAGTTTATGCCCGAGGTTGACGGATATATGACCGTGAACTTCAAAGCCTATAACGTAAAGTATAACGATTATGATAATGGAAATGGCAAAAGTTCCGGTAACGAAGTTCCGGTAACGAGTGGAACCTGCCCCTACTATATAATGGTGAAGGATGCAAATAATACTTTTAGCCGGTATATCCATCCAAATGGTAATACAGAATGGGGTCATGAACATTATAACGGTCATAATGGAAAATTTGAGAATATCAAGGTAACTGCTGGCAACACATATTATGTGTATGGTTGGTGGTCTAAAGACTCTGAGGGACGCCAAGCTGGATCAGAAGGCTTCAATTTTCGGTCAAGCAGCTGTGGCGTGGCCGAGCTTATCGACGTTACTTTCATGCCCGACAATATGGTTTATCCGCTTGCCAAGTATGTGGCGAGCGGCACCACAGCAGATAATGAACTGGCACATGTGTCCACAACCACGACAAACAGCGACCTCCACATCAAGAAGAAGTCGGCCAACATTTCGTCTTGCGAACCTTACGTTGAAGGCGGAGTGCTGAAGATTCGCAACATTCAGTTCGTCAGCGGCCAGAATCCTGGCGGCACCATCCTGATTAAGGTGGGCAGCCCGAGCGACGATGCTGCACCGGTGTTTGCTTATACGATTGCCTACGATGCTAACTGGCAGCCAACTGATTGGGATGACGCCAGCCGCAGCAAAGGTCATTCTTGGGACTTCTCCACCAATCCGCTACGTGGTCTGAAGTGGAACAACACCAGCGGTGAGGCCGTCGACGTGGACTTCGGCAAGGGAGCCGGTCCAGGCTTGCTCTACGACGAGATGCACGAGACGCTGGGTGGAACGGCTCACTCCGACTGGACATTTAAATATGTCACGGAAAAGGGAGATACGAAGCGCGACCCGATGTATCTGAACAAGTACCCCATGAAGGGCGACAATGCCGACATGATGTGGGACACAGAGGGACTGATATTCAACACTGCTGCTAACCAGAGCTGTATCAACAACGAGTTCGATGGTGTTGTCAACCATGCTTCCGATCTTTCCGGAGGAACTGCTACTGATCCCGACCGCTTTGTGGGTGTCCGCAATGGCGGCTCGTTCACCATCCCCCTGTTAGAGGCTGGCGACCGCGTGATTATCTATATGGGCAGTGCAGACGCACACACCAGCTCCTTCAACATCACCGGTGCACTTGATGCCATCGGGAAAACCATTGAATCGACGGATGAATACAGAGCCGGCGGTTCACTTTGGTCGACAATGGGTGGTAAATGCCAGTATCGCGGTGCTTACCAGTTTATTTCCACTGGCGGTGACATGACGTTCACTTTGGCTAATGGCGAACTGGTCAAGCTCTACTCCATCCAGATTTATAGAGGTGCCAAGAGTGGTTCCACTGACTGTTCGAAAACAGATTGGAATACGACTTACAACGGCGTGGAATACATTCCTGCTTATCAGGTCAACAACGACTGGCGCACGGGAACGCCCGCTGCCAGCTACATTCAGTTGCACTATCGTGGAAAGGGTGAGCGACTGAGAGCCCCGACTGTGCTCTACAAGAGTGGAAGCATCAACACGAATCCCGACCATTTGTTCTATGCAGAGATTGGGTCGAACAATGCTCCTTACATTTTCTTTAAGTCGGAAAAAGGGCAGTACGGAATGTTCAGAATGCGTGTCGACGATATGGAGTCGAACGGCAAGTTTGTGGCTGACTATGCGCTGCAGAATATGACAGTGGGCTATCTTGAGAAAAAGAACTATCCCTACACATGGGACTTCACCGACCTGCAGGGCTATGCCTACACCGCTAACCGCATCCAGGACGAACGCACGAAGGTAGGTAACTACAATCCCAAAACTGTAGACGATGACAAGCTCTATGACATGGAGTTTATGAACAACTCCACAGGAGAGGGTGTGAAAACCGTAGAGCAGTGGAAGTATTATGAAGCCGACGGCGATATTCCCGCCGGATACGGACTACAGGTAAGAAACGAGCCTTACAGCGGTGGCCTGATGTGGGACAGCAACCAACTCTACGCCGGCGAAGAATTCTTCGAAGAGACTTTAGGCCTGCGTTTCATCGCACCAGGTCAAAACCAGAATTACAATGGCGGTCTCCGTATCACTGAAGAGGGTATCAGCCTGACTGGTGGAAACTGGAAAATTATGATTCCTGCTGTGGCAGATGATGAGGGTGTATATATCAGGGCAAAGCAGGTTGGCACCGGTGAAATTATTGCCGGTGTGGGCAATGAAGGAACTGCGTTCACCTATGTAGGAACGGCAACCGACGGCACTGGCGAAAAGATTTATGCCGTGAAGGGTACTGGGGAAGACATGACGCTCGTCTTCAACAACCTAATCATCAAGAAGATTGCCGTGTCGAGTTATAAGAAGACGCTGAACGACAAGGGCTGGGCCACAGAGAGCCGCAACGACGTGATTGATCCGGCCTTGACAGCCTACATGACGGGTAAGGACATGCGTACGTACATTGCCACTACGGTTGACTTCCCCAACAAGAATGTGACGCTGCTGAGAATTGATAAGGACTCACAAAAGCCTGAGTTCAAAGGATACCTCATGGATAAGACAACAGCCGGCGGTGACGATAATGCCTGCATCATCCGCAATGTTGCCGCTGAGGGTGAGACCCCCAAGTTGAGCATCCTCGAAGGCGGCTTCCACCTTTTTGTGCCCGATATGCACGACTATATTGAGGGAAATACCACGGATAGCAAGAAGATGAAATGGAACGATGGAACGAATCTCAATAATGAGCTGGTATCGGTATTGAATCAAGGCACGATTGACCCTAAGACGGGCGAGATGACCAACTACGCCTTCACCTGCAAGTATGTTGACATTGACCCCGAGACAGGTAAAGTTCTGAACCAAACAGTCAAGACCGGCGACCAGGCTTTCTATCGCATAGCCCAAGGTGGCGCCACGAGTAAGGGCAATCAGGCTTACCTGCCGATTCTGGTCCCGAAGCCAGCCACCTCGAGAGCTCTTGAAGCCTCAGCCGCCTCGGCGGAAAGCACAGCCACCCCGCTCAACTTCAGCATTACACTCGCCAACCGCAGCGACGTGATGACTAATCTGGGCGACGTCAATGCCGACGGAACGTTCAACCAGACCGACGTGGAGTCGATGACCAAATATGTCACTGGCCGACAGGCGACCCTCTTCTTCAAGGGTCTGGCTGACATCAACGGCGACGGTGTCGTTGACATCGTTGACCTGACACGACTCATACGGAAAATGAGTAACGAGTAATTCTGAAGTGTTGAACAAGATAAAAAAAAGTGTAGAAAGATGAAGAAACCATATATACAGCCCGACGCACACGAGGTCGTCATCAATCTAATGGGTTCAGTCCTTGATCAGGAGGAAGTCGGCATAGCCGGAAGCCGTGCCGGCGCAACCTTCTTAGAATCGCGCGAGATGAAGGACGACCGCTTCGAGGGCACCGACGAAACGTGGGATTGGGAATAAACCCCGCCCCGCCCTCTCAATGGGACGTGAAAACCGAACCAGCCGCCGACCACGCCGCCGCGTGGCCGGCGGCTGACGTTAGGAGCGCATGGGGAGTTGTCGCCACCCGTTGTCCGTGCCGTCGCTTTTTTCTTTCCCTAAGATTTGGCGGTTCGGGAAAATGTCTATCTACACAGCAAATGAAGAACGTATTTCTTGACACCAATATTTTTAGAGGGAAATTTTAAAGGTCACACGGATCTCACAGATCTCACAGATGATTTCAGCGGTCACGGCTGCAAAGGGAAATCTGTGAGATCTGTGTGACATATTATTGTTTGGAAAGAAATTATGAGAAATGGGGGGAAATTATGAAGGTCACACAGATCTCACGGATCTCACAGATGGGATGGAGCGGTAATGGCTGCAAAGGAAAATCTGTGGGATCTGTGAGATCTGTGTGACATGTTATCGTCTGGAAAGAAAGAAGAATCTGTGGGATCTGTGAGATCTGTGTGACATATTATCGTCTGGAAAGAAAGAGGGATCTGTGAGATCTGTGTGACATATATTTCAGCGAAGTTTTTCTTGCACAAGTGAAAGGAAAACCGTAACTTTGCAGCGCAGTAACAGACTAACCGACAAGTGGTGATGAAGAGTAAGCGAATCTTGCTGGCAGTCATGAGCATGGTATGCCTGGCCAGCAGCGCCGCCGGGCAGCCGCTCACGGTGGCAACCCTCAACGTGGACGGGCTGCCGGAGAAGATTGTCGGAATCAGTCTCAACAGCGACGGTCCGGGTGAGGACGGCACAAAGCGGGCGAGCAGCTACCTGGCTGCGAAGGGCTACGACTTCGTCGGCGTGCAAGAGGACTTCTACTACCACGACCAGCTGTGGTCAGAACTCAGCAGCGGCTACTACAGGGGCGAGTGGCAGGGCATCAGCTGGGGCAGCCTTCCCTGGTTTTATCTTGACGGGCTGAAGTTCGACACTGACGGACTGTGTGAGTTCTGGCTGAAGCGGCACCAATGCCTGAGCGAGGACGCGGTGACATGGAATGACGCCTACGGACGGTTCGACCATGCCAACGACGCACTCTGCAACAAGGGCTTCAGGCGGCTTGAGATGCGGCTTGCCAGCGGCCGCCAGCTGGTGGTCTACAACATGCACATGGACGCCAGCGAGGATGCCGACGAGAAATCGGGCAACGACATGGGCGACAAGAGGGCGCGCTGGAACCAGTGGCGGCAGCTTCGCAACCACGTGCTCACACGGCTCGACGACCGTCCGGTCATCGTGATGGGCGACATGAACAGCTACTACACCCGCGACAGCATCATCGCGCTCTTCATCAGGCCCATCGAGGCGACGGGGCGCTACCGGGTGAGCGACTGCTGGGTGGAGCACAACCGCCAAGGGCGCTATCCTGCCATCGGCAACATGCAGCTGGCTCCGAAGATATACGGCTACCAGCAGGGCGAGATACTCGACAAGATTCTCTACATCATACCCGTCAACGGACCGCGCCTGGAGCTGCTCGACTACTGGGTGGAGATGGACTACACGCGGGACGACGGCTCACAGCTGGGCGACCACCGCCCGGTGACGGCGCGCTTCCGCTACGTCGAGAAGGGCGATGCCAACGGCGACGGGGTGGTCGACGGTGCCGACGCCGGCTGCGTTGCCCGTCATGTGGCCGGGCTGCCCTCGACGGCTTTCTCGTCGTGGGCTGCCGACGTCAACGGCGACGGCAAGATCAACATCATCGACGTGGTGAGCATCATCTCGATGTTAACGAAATAGTCTTGGCCCAAACGAAGAAATAGGGCTGATAATTTGGCGGTTTTGGAATTTGTTTGTATCTTTGCAGCCGTATGAGAGAAGAAAGAAAGGAATGACTATGGCTAACAACAACGACTATATCCGCTTTGACTGGGCCATCAAGCGCATACTGCGCGACAAGGCCAACTTCGGTGTGCTCGAAGGGCTGATGACGGTGCTTCTTGGGCAGCAAATCACCATCGTCGAGATATTAGAGAGTGAGAGCAACCGCGACTCCCGCGAAGACAAGTCGAACCGTGTGGACGTGAAGGCAAGGACCGGCGACGGCGAGATTATCATCGTTGAGGTGCAGCTGGCACGCGAGGCCCACTTCATGCAGCGCATCCTTTATGGGACGTCGAAGGCGGTGATTGAACAGTTAGAGATCGGCCAGGACTATGAGAACATCAAGAAGGTGTACTCCATCAGCGTGCTCTATTTCGACCTGGGCAGCGGCGAAGACTATGTCTACCACGGTGTAACAAGCTTTAAGGGCATGACCAAGCCCGACTCGGTATTACAGTTTACACCCAAGGAGGAGAACTTCGTAAAGAGTTCTACACCTCTGGTGGTGTCGCCGGAGGAGGTTTTCCCTGAGTATTTCCTGCTGCGTGTCAACCAGTTTAATGCCGTGGCAAAGACACCCATTGAGGACTGGATGGCCTACTTGAAGGACGGCGTCATACGTGAAGACACGGAGACGCCCGGTTTGCAGGAAGCCCGCAAGAAGCTGAACTACATGAGCATGACTCGCGAGGAACGCCGGGACTACGAGGACTATATGGTCAGCGTCCATGCCGCCAAGGACGTCTACGATACGGCAGTAGCTGAAGGAAGAGCCGAAGGAAGAGCCGAAGGAAGAGCCGAAGGAAGGGCTGAAGGAAGGGCTGAAGGAAGGGCTGAAGGAAGGGCCGAAGGAAAGGCCGAAGTTGCCAAGGCGATGAAGGAATCGGGCATCAGCCTTGCAGACATCGTGAAATTCACCGGATTAGACGAAGAGGAGGTCAGACAGCTATAAAATCATGAACAAGCAACAATTACGACTTAGTATGAAGTTAATGACTATTGCCCTCGGAATGCTGGCCTGCGCGGCTCCGAAGCATCTACAGGCACAGGAGTTTTTTGCAGGCGGCGACATCAGCGTGCTGCAGAGCTATGAGGACCTGGGCGTGGCCTATTACGACCAGCAAGGCGCAAAGATTGACGACGTGCTGAAATACATGGGGAGCAACGCCATGGGCTGGAACGCCCAGCGCGTGCGCCTCTTCGTAAACCCCAACCGCAAGGCACCCGACGGCTCGACCGACGCGCAGGTGTGCCAGGACCTCGACTATGTGGTGCGCCTCGGCAGCCGTATCAAGGCCGAGGGCTTCGCCTTCATGCTCGACTTCCACTACAGCGACACATGGGCCGACCCGTCGAACCAGTGGACGCCCGCCGACTGGCAGTCGCTGAACGACGACGGGCTGAAGACAAGGATCTATGAATACACGAAGGAGTGTCTGGAGCAGCTGGTGGAGGCAGGCGCCACGCCCGACTTCATACAGACGGGCAACGAGATTAGCTACGGCATGCTGTGGGGAGCGTACGGCTCGAAGCAGAATCGCTGCTACACGTCGGCCGACGCCAACTGGGGCAGGTTCGTCGGCCTGCTGCAGCAGGCATCGAAGGCTTGCCGCGAGGTGTGTCCGCAAGCCAAGGTCATTATCCACACGGAGCGGGCCGGACAGGCAGGCGTGGTGACCGACATCTACCGGCGGCTGGCCGACGTCGACTACGACGTCATCGGACTGAGCTACTACCCCTTCTGGCACGGTTCGCTGGCCACGCTCGGCGGCACGCTGCGACAGCTGGCTAAGGTCTTTCCCGAGAAGAAGGTGCAGATAGTGGAGACCGCCTACTACTACCAGTGGCAACCGGCGCAGAGCAGTACGTTCACGGACTATTCGAAGACGTGGGCCGTATCGCCCGACGGGCAGGCGGCCTACCTGAAGTCGCTGATAGCCGAACTGAAGCAGCACGACAACGTCAACGGCCTCTACTGGTGGTTCCCCGAGGAGAACGGCAACGGCCCCGGCAGCAAGGCGCTGACGAACTGGGTGAACCGCGGCCTGTGGGACAACAGCAGCCACCGCGCATTGCCCGGACTGTATGTACTGAAGGAATTTCTGAACCGCCCCGGTACGGGCATTAGCATGATGCGCGATGACAGGAACGACGACCAGTACTGGTACAATTTACAGGGCATGCGTCTGGACAGCCGGCCGCAGCGTCATGGCCTTTTCATCAACAACGGGAAGAAGTACGTCGTCAGATAAGCTGGTCAATAGCTGAACCGCTTTTTCCCATCCACAATGTAGACAGAATGACGGGGGACGCCGGACAACCGGTGGCCGGAAAGGTCGTAGATTTGTGATGGATAGCGGTGAGTGGTAATAGGTGAGAGTTGAGTAGTGTAGGGCCAGCTGACGGAGGCGCACCCCTCGATGATGCCGTCGAGGGCTTTCTGGTTGAAGACGGTAAGCGTTTTGCGATTGAGGATGTCCATCGACGGGCGCTGGCAGTAGTTGGTATCCCACACGAAGGGCACGATGCCATTGTGGACGGCATAGCGGCAGACGGTCTTGTACCAGGCATAGACTGAAGCGTCGTGCTTCGCCTGATTCTCGCCCTGAGGCATCGTGCGCCAGAGCGTGCCGAACTCGCCCATTATGACGGGAATGCCGCGCGACGTGTACTTCATCTTCATCTGCCTCATCTGTTCCTGCACGTAGGACTCCTCGCCCCAGGCGGCATTGTGCTTGGAGCCTCCGACGTGGTTGCCCGAACCCCAGTAGTAGGCTTGGAAGCCCCACGACTCGTCCTTCGACATCATGGTGAAGTTGTAGGGTGAATAGAAATGCACCTCGAGCATCAGGGCGCCGGGGGTGGCATCGGTGGGCATCACGTCGTACTGGTAAGCCAGGTCGATGCTGGTCGATGGCGACTGCACGACGAGCACGCGGCTGCTGTTGTTGCCGCCCGTCTGACGGACGGCATTGACGAACGTCTGCTCGTACTTGATGAGCGTGGCGATGTCGGCGGCCTTGTCCTTGCTCTGGTCGCCAGCGGCGTTGGGCTCGTTCATGCCGGCAAAGAGCAGGTGGTGGTCGTAGTCGCGGAAGCGGGTGGCAATCTGTTTCCACATCATGCTGAGAATGGAGCAGTTCTTGCTGACCGTCGACGGCGTCTGGCCGGCAAACGACTTCTCAATCCAGCCGTTGTCGTAGTGGTCGTTCAGAATGACATAGAGGCCGTCGTTGATGCAGTAGTCAACGACCTGCTGCACACGGTCCATCCACGCCGGGCTGATGTTGTAGTTCTGGTCCATGTGGACATACCATGAGCAGGGGATGCGCACGGAGCGGAAGCCCTGAGCCTTGACGAAGTCGATAATCTGCTGCGTGGTCTTCGAACCTTGCCAGGCCGTCTCGTAGTCAAGTTCGTTGGAGAGCCAGTTGCAAGGGCCAGGCTCCAGCGTGTTGCCGAGGTTCCAGCCGGGCACCATTTCGGGGGCGATGTCCACAGCAGTCTGCGCCACAGCGCTGTTAAATGATAAATGCCAAATGACAAATGATAAAAGGGTCAGTACTTTCTTCATACGTTACATTGTTTTGGGTGCAAAGGTAGTGCTTTTTTTCGGGACTGAGGCGAAAAAATGTTTCCGAAAGAGGCAAATGTGGAGAAAAATTCGTATTTTTGCAGTCCACATCTATACATCATGCGCCGATTAGTGTTGTTTATTGCCTGCCTGGCAGCTGTCGTGGCCTCGCATGCCGAGAGCCTCTACAGTTTCCGTTCGCTGACCACTGCCGACGGTCTGTCGAGCAGTACGGTGAAGTGCATGTTGGTTGACAGCAAGGGCTTTCTGTGGATAGGCACTGACATGGGACTTGACCGCTATGACGGTTATGAGGTGGAGCCGATGTTGAAGGAGCGGGAGGCCATCGATGAGTTGCAAGAGGACGCACAGGGAAATATATGGATAGATTGCCAGCACGCATACCTTATCTATAATACAAACAGGCGTCAGTTGATTGCCGACGCGCCTGCATTGCTCAAGGATTTGGGAATCGACGTTAAAGACCAAGCCTACAGGGCGAAGGTTGCCGACGACGGTTCGCTGTGGGTTCTGCAACAAGGCAGGCTGTGGCACTACGACTGGAACAGCAGCAGCTCACGGTCGTGGCAGAACGCCCTGTTCCATGCGGAAGACCTGAATTTCTACGCCTGTAGTGCCACTCATGAGACAATGCTGTTAGCGGGCAAGCAGGGCGTATGGCAATTTAGCGTGGCTGATGGGCAGATGAGGCAGCTTACGCTACCTGCCGAGATGCAGCGCAGCGACAACATCTACGGAACGTTTATCGACGCCGACCGCTCGTTGTGGGTGTTCTCCATCATCGATGAAAAGATTTGTCATTACAGCGTAGACGGAAAGGCGGTGAAGCAGATGGTAGCTCTTCCCACGATAGGAACCGCCGACTCCAAGAACAATGCTATTCGCGACATGATGGACGACGGGCGGGGCAACCTATGGATTGCCACAGACCACAAAGGCATCATCGTCTATAACAAGACGACGGCTGAGATGACCAGCTTTGCCCATCTGCTCAGTTCCAAAAACGTCATCTCCTTGGCGATGGACCGTCAAGGCACTGTCTGGGCAGGCCACTACAAGACGGGCATCTCCTATACCAGTGCCACACCGAGAATGTTCCAAAGCCGAGGCCGCCAGTATGGCGACGTCAGCACGATGCTGTGTGACTCGAAGGGTAATCTCTGGATAGGCACTGACGGCGGCGGCCTGTATGTGGAGCACAAGGACGGCGCATCGGAGAAGACCGCCCTGCCAAACATCACCGTATCTGCCATCGCAGAAGACAATGAGGGTACAATCTGGGTGGGTACCTATAGTGAAGGACTGTTCCGTATGTCGGCAAACGGTGGCTATGAACAGTACAGCATGTCCAACGGCAAACTGCCCACAAACAACGTGTGGTGCGTGACTACCGACAGCCTTGGCGGCATCTGGTGCGGCTCAGCCATCAGTCCGCTTGTCAGGTTAGACAGGAACACGGGCAGCTATGAGGAGATGAAGGACAAGGCGGGCAACGACATCTTGGTCACCGACTTCTGCCGTGACAAGTTCGGCAGCCTGCTGATACCTTCGACATACGGGCTGTTCATCTACGACGGGCAGAAGGCGCAGCGATACACCACGAACCTCAGTGGTACGCAGGAGATGGAACCGAAAATGGCCACAGCCGCGTACTACGATAAGGGTCGTGACATTCTGCTGTTAGGGCACAGAGAAGGACTTGCCCTCTTCGATATGCAACGCGACACCATCTATTATGTCAATGGACGAGCTGTCAGCATCAAGAGCATCGTGGAGGACCGTCAAGGACACTTCTGGATGAGCACTGCTAACGGTATATCGCGGTTCGAGATAAACAGGCGGCAGGACGGAACCCTGGAGTGGAACATCAGGAACTATACAGTACGCGAGGGCTTGCAGACTCCTTTCTTCAACGCAAACTCGTCGGCACTTTCTGTCGATGGAACCGTACTTTTTGGTGGCATCGAAGGGTACACAGCCATCAGCCCGGAAGAGGCGGTCGTCACACAGCCAACCGTTGGTGCTCCGACTATCGTCAGCGTCAAGGCTGGTGACCGCTTCATTGATGCCACTACCGAGCGCATCACACTGAACCATGACGAGAACCACGTCGTCATCCGCTATTTTGCAGGTATCCTGAACAATGCCAACCGACTGCGCTATGCCTACAAGATAGAAGGGATGATGAACGACTGGGCCTACACCGAGGAGAACCATATTACGCTGGTAGGTCTGAGTCCCGGCGACTACCGTCTGCTGCTAAAGGTAAGCGAAGATAACGACAGCCAGGTGTGCACACTGGCCATTCACGTCAACAGGCCCTTCTATCTGACGGGCTGGGCCTTCCTTGTCTATGCTCTCTTGATAGTTCTCGCCGCCATCCTGCTGTGGTTGCGGGCACGCCGCCGCAAACAATTGAAACTGCGGCAGGAGAAATTCGTAGAGTGGGCAGGAAAGAGCCACCAGGATTTTAAAAAGAAACTCGACGTCAATCCCAGCGAGGTTACCATCACACCACTTGACGAGCAATTCCTGCAGAAGGCCATCAAGCTGGTCGAGGATCAAATGGGGAATACGGACCTCACTGTCGAGATGTTAGGTCAGCAGTTAGGTATGTCGCGCTCGCTCCTCTATAAGAAACTCATTGCCATTACGGGATTAGGCCCTGCCGAATTCATCCGGACAATACGCATCAAACGAGGCAGGGCTTTGTTAGAACGCTCGCAGATGCAGATTACGGAGATAGCCTACGCAGTGGGTTTCAACTCACTGAAGAGTTTCACGATGAACTTCAAGGCCGAATACGGCATAACCCCCAGCGACTATCTAAAAAGCATCAAAAAACAACAGGGGAAAACATAACTTCCCATAATGGAAACATCGTTGCCTATGGTTTTTCTTTAAAGGTAGTATCTTTGCAGCCAGATTGTAAAACCTAAAAACTAGCAAACATGAAAAGAACGAGAAAAGTACTGTGCTTGATTACAGTTTTGTTGGCAACGAGCCTCTGCGCTATGGCTGCCGAGTGGGAAAAACCTGTCCCTGGCGATGTCTCGCCCGTAAGCGGTGAAAAGTATTACATTTACAATTATTCCATCGAGAAGTTCGTTGGCGTCTATGGCATGCAGACGGTTCCCTCTGAAACGGGAACGCCCTTCCTAATGGAGAAAAATGACAACGGCGACTGGACGTTCTATGGTCCTGACGGCTTCCTGTATGCCGACCTTGATTACGTGGGATGCAACGGCGGAGAAGGCGAGGCTGGCACCATGTGGTTCATTGAGAAACAAACCTCAGGCTCCTACTACTTGCGTCCCTCAAAGAGCGATGCCACCTATTCGTGGACGGCCTACCCCGATATGTGGACAGGCGTCTCATACACCTCGCAGACCATTGTTCCGATTATCAAAGCAGGCGAAGGCGCCCTCGACTGGTATTTCCTGCCCGAGACAAAATATGCCGATTTCATCGGTAAAATTTCGCTTCATCAAGTAATGACCGAGCTGCAGGGCTATGGCTACGATGTGACATCGTTGGTAGCTGTCTACAACACTGCTACCGATAAGGCTGCATTCGATGCGGCTATTGCCAGCGTGCAGGCCGATCTCAATGAGTTGCGCTTCGAGAACGCCTCGGAGGAAAGACCTTGCGATGTCACTCAGCGCTATATGCGCAATGCCGACCTGACTGAAAACTGGGTAAGCGACGGTCACGACGTGCCGGGATGGACGATGGTTCCGGCATCGTTCTGTGGTATGGGCGAGTGGGACGGCCAAGGCTTCTATTCTGACAATAAGACAATCGGCTCCTGGTCAGGTAGTGCTTTTGGCGACAATAAGGTATATCAAGAACTTAAGGATTTGAAGAACGGTAAGTACAGGCTGGGCAACTATGGCCTGTGGATTCGTCATACCGGCGAAGAGGGCGACCCCATCAAGGGAGCCTATATCTATGCCAAAGTTGGCGATAAGATGTTCAAGTCGCTCCTTACCGATACGGGCTGGTGGCAAGGTCTTTCGGAGGTCGAGTTCGAATGTCGTACCGGCGAGGCCGAAGTGGGCATCATGTTTGAGGGCACCAACGTCGGCCAGTGTATCATTCTCGACTTCAAACTTGAATATTTCGGCGAGAAACCTGCTGCCGACCGTCTGAACCAACTCATTGCCAGCGCACAGGCGATGATGGAAGTTGTAAATGTGACATACACCAACGTGCTTGCTGCTGACATCAAAAAGGCCAATGAACTGATAGCTGCAGGCGATGTGGAAGCTCAAGAAGCGCTCTTCACCACGTTCCTGGCTGATTACGAAAGTGCGCTTGCCAACAAAGATGCATACGTCAAACTCGCCGACGTTCTGGCTAAGGCAGAGATGACACTCGCTGACGGCGGTGAGTCGGAACTTATGGATCAGTTGGGCGACTACCTGTTAGAGAATGAATTCGATGAGAAAATCAAGGACCGCGCGTTTGACAATGCCCAGATAGAGGACATTATCACGTTCCTCTCCGACCTTATTGACAAGGCAGCCAACTCAGTCCTTGCCGCTGGCACCGACGTCACTTATCTGCTAGTCAACGGACACTTCGATACCAACGGTGGCTGGAAGGCTACGCTCAACGATTTCGGCATCGACTCTGATAAGAAGATTATGGAGAAGTGGTGGGGCGACTGGAAGGCCGAGCAGGTTCTCGATAACGTTGCCAATGGTACTTACCGGCTTGAAGTGCAGGGTTTCCAGTGGTGTTCCTGGGACTGGGCACAATCAGAAGCTGACTGGAACAACGGTGATGGAAGTCCAACCTTCAACGTGAAGTCGAAAATACGCCTCAATAGTGACGAGGTAACTATCCAAAACGTGTTTGCCTGCGGTCCTACCGACATCAAGGAGGGTTACGAGGGTGCCAACTACTTTGTACCTAACGATGCCAACACGGCACTCAAGTTCTTTGCCTTGGGACTATATAATAATGTGGTAGAGACAACCGTCACCGACAATACCCTAAAGATAGAATTCGACTGCTCTCAGAATGGTTTTTGGAATTGCTTCACTAATCTCCGTCTCATCTATGTCGGTGCCAATATACAGGAGGCTATCGACAACCTGAACAATGCGCTAACAAAGGCCAATGACTATCTTGAACAGAAAATGGAAGGCGTGGTGCGCAAAGCCATCGAGGAAGCCATGGCTGCCGGCAAGGTCAAACTGGAAAGCCAGAAGGCCAAGTACGACGATATCAACGGTGCTGCCAATGACCTTATCACACTGTTTGACCAGGCTGCAGGCAGTATCAAAGAATACAAACGGTTGGCTGTCACGTTGGCCCAAGCTCAGGAGACACTAAATAGCGCAACAGTCTTACAGACAACTGCCGGACAACAACTCCAGACTCTTTACAACACAACGAAGGCCGACTATGACTCTGAATACCCCTTGCTCGACAATGCAGGTGTGGCTGCAGCCATCGATCAGATAGAGAAACTCATCTCGGAGGCTAAGTTAGGTGGCGGCGTAAAGGCGGGCGATGACTTGACAACCCTCATCACAAACGCCAGCTTCGAGAATACTTACGGCAACGACGAGGCAGTGGGCGGTGCCGCCCATACCGTGCCTTACGGCTGGTCGATGCTGGTTGAAGGTAAGGAGTGCCATACCGCTCAGGAACTTACTGACGCCGGTATCAACAGCTGGACGGCCATTGAGGATAACCAATATACCACAGACGGCGCCCACTCCTATTGCCTGCTTTCGGCACCGGTGCCCGACGCATATCTCTACCAGACCATCAAGGGCCTGCCAGCCGGTACCTACAAAGTGACGGTCGATATGAACGTAACCTACGACGGCGGATGCTCGCGACTGACAGGACAACGCCTGCTTGTCAACAACGTAGCCCAGTATTATGGCAAACCTGAATACTATATCGCATCGGAACTCGACAAACTCCATCCAGAGGAAGTCTCGCGTTCATTTGCCGGCTATGATGAGGTAAACAGCAACAATACCGGTGTCTCTGGCGATATGGGCAATATGTCGACACTTACTGTCGAGGTGACCATCGGCAAGGACGAGGAGCTGACATTGGGCGTTCGCACCGATAACAACAAGGTGGCCATGAACCGCAACTACGAGGAGAACTGGTGGGACTGCACCGGCCGTTATAAGCTTGACAACTTCCGTCTTTACTGCGTCAGCCTGGATGCAACGGGCATCAGTTCCGTCAACAATGAGACCAGTGATGCATTTGTTTACAACCTGATGGGTGTCAAGGTCAATCCGACAACTGTCCGCGGCCTTTATATCATGAATGGAAAGAAATACATCGGAAGATAAGCCTATGAGGAGTTATTTATTGGTTATCTGCTGCCTGGTGGGTGCTTTGGGGGGCACCCACGGGCAGACAGCTCCAACACCGACCAAAAACCAGTTGGCGCTACAGGATATGGAGATGTACGCCTTCATCCACTATTCGCTGAACACTTATACCGACCAGGAGTGGGGCTATGGTAACGAGGATGTGAAGCTGTTTAACCCGTCGAAGCTCGACTGCCGCCAGTGGGTGCGCACCTGCAAGAACGCCGGCATGAAGGGCATCATCTTCACCGCCAAGCACCACTGCGGCTTCTGTATGTGGCCGTCGGCCTATACTGACTATTCGGTGAAGAGTGCACCGTGGAAGAACGGCAAGGGCGACGTCGTCCGCGAACTGGCCGATGCCTGTCGCGAGTACGGGCTGAAGTTTGCCGTCTACCTCTCGCCGTGGGACCGTAACCATCCTGATTACGGTCGGCCGGTGTATGTCACGTATTTCCGCAACCAGCTGCGTGAACTGCTGACCAACTATGGCGAAGTCTTTGAAGTGTGGTTCGACGGCGCCAACGGCGGCAACGGCTGGTACGGCGGTGCCGACGAGACGCGGACCATCGACCGTCTGAGCTATTACCAATGGGGCGATACCTACAAGATGATACGTGAGCTGCAACCACACTGCGTCATCTGGAACGACGGCGCCGACCGCCGTGGTGACCTGCGCTGGGTGGGTACCGAGGCTGGCAACATCGGCGAGACTAACTGGAGTATGCTGAACAGTACGGGCGACGTGACCTGGCCCATGCTGCACTACGGCGTGGAGGACGGCGACGTGTGGTGCCCAGGCGAGACGAACACCTCGATACGTCCCGGCTGGTTTTATCACGACAGCGAGAACGGTCACGTGAAAAGCCTGTCAAAACTGATGGAAACGTATTATAAATCGGTAGGGCGCAACTCAACACTACTGCTAAACTTCCCCATTGACAAGGACGGCCTTATCCACGCCGAAGACAGCATTCGCGGCGCAGTCTTCTATCAGATGGTGCGCAAAATCTTCGACCATCCCTTAAAGGCTAAGCGTAAGCTATCACCCACAGTGTCGACGCTGACCTTCAAGCGCCCCACGGCATTCAATCGTTTGATGGTTGGCGAGGACATCCGCCAAGGACAGCGCGTTAAGAAGTTCAAGGTCGAGGCGCTTATAGGCGGTAAATGGACTGAGTTGCACGATGTCATCTCGGAGGAACCACAGCGCAGCATGACTACCATCGGACGCAAACGCATTCTCTGCTTCCCCACCACCGAGACCACGCAGATACGGCTGACTGTCCTCGACTCAAAAGCGACGCCAGTCATTATAGCTATGAACGCTTACCTCGCACCGGATATTGATGCCGATACTCCAGAGAATGGTGAGAAACTGTCGTCTAACTACAACATCTTCTTCCCCGGTTCTGGCAGTCCGGTTCAATCGATGTATATCGGATTGGGCAAACAGATGACGGTGCGAAAGTTGCGCTTCCTACCGTCGCAGGACACCAAGGAAGGTATGCCGCTCGACTACACGCTCTCTATCTCGTCTAACGACGGCCGGACGTGGACGGTATTGGCCAATGGCGAATTCTCGAACATCGTGAACAATCCCATTTGGCAGACCATAAACTGTACGCCCGCAACAGGCTCGTTGCTAAAACTGGACTGCAGCCGTATCACTTCTGGGAACCGAATCTTCTATTCTGATTTGGAAGTGGTGGAATAGATAATCTTGTTGGCACCGCTGGTGATTTTCAGTGCATCGGGGTGCTGGCGGATGAAGGAGTCGATGTGGCGCACGCGCTTCTGCTCGAAGATTTCCTCCATGGCAATGAGGATGCCCGTCTCTTCGACATCGCCAAAGCCATAGTTGATGGCTGTGCCGAAGAGCTTCATCGTTGGCGAGAGATTCATGTAGGCATTCACCAACGGTGGAATGTTGTAGCCTAACTTCCGGATTTCGCGGTTCAGGATGCGGTAGTCCTCGTTAAAGTTCTTGCCTGAGAACAGCTGTTCGAGTTCTGCGGGGTCAGAATCAATTTTCAGCGGTTTCATCGGCAAAATCAGCTTTTCCTTGTCGTCGAAATACTTCTTGAGGAAGAAGAGAATCATGTCGCGCCCCTTACGGATATAGGAGGGGTACATGGTCATCTTGCCGAAGAAGTACTTCACGTTGGGCTTGATGACGGTAAGTGCGCCCAGTCCGTCCCAGAGATTGTCGAGCGCAAAGAGACTCTTGGCTCCCATGCGCGAGCTCTGGTAGGGCAGGCTTACGAACGAGCGTCCCAGCTCGATGGTGTAGGGCATGTACTCCTTGAGGAATTTCTCGCTGAAATGGAACATGTGGCTGGTGGCCAGGATGGGCTGCCCGTTGGCGTCGAGTTCCCAGTCGGTGCCGGCAAGATAGCGGTAGCCGCCTATAATCTCCTGCTGCTCGGGATTCCAGACGATGAGCTGCTTGTAGCAGTTCTCGCAGATGTCGAACTCGTCGATGTCGGTTTCTTTGCCCGTTCCTCCTCCGGCTTCGCGGAACACAATCTCGCGCAGTCGGCCTATCTCGCGCATCACGTTGGGTGCGTTATGAGCGGTGACGATGTAGATTTCGTTGTTGCTCTTGTTGGTCATGCGTAGCTGGCGGTCGGGTGTCAGTTCGCTGCGGAGCACTTCCTTGGGGATGGGGGCGATAATGGGTTGTTCCATTGGGGTTTTCAGTTTTTGCGAGAGTTATTCTTGGTTTGTATTACTGTTCTTTCTCTGACGTGCTGCCAAGGCCGAGCTCGTAGACGCGGTCTTTGACCCATTGGGCCCACTCAGCAGGCTTACGGCTATGGTCGAAGGTCTGCCAGGGGATGGGCTTGCCGATGGTGACACGGAAGGTTTTATGCACGTTTTTATACATTTCATCGACTAAAAACAGCATGGCGAAGTTGAATGGCAGGAACCTGTCAGAGAAATTTGCCAACCGGTAGAAGCGATTGGAGTTCTGGCCGCTGAAATGGATGGGCACGACGTCGCGCTTGTATTCTACGCTCTTGGTAATGAACGTCTTTTTCCAGTCGATGTCGCGCACCTCGCCGTTCTTTCGGCGTGAGCACAGACCGGCGGGGAACATAAGCATGTGGTTGTCGCTCTGGAAGCCGGCCTCCACCATCTTCGGGAAGTCGCGCCCCTGCTTGCCGGTCTTGTTGATGGGTATGCTGACGGGAGCCAGTCCGGGAAGGTTCATCAGCAGGTCGTTGACGAGGTAACGGAAGCGTCCGTCGTAGTGGCGGCCGATGATAGCGCCGAGAGCCACGCCGTCCTCACCGCCCAAGGGGTGGTTTGAGACGAAGGTATAGAGCCGCCCGTCGTTTTTGTCAGGCAGGTTCTCCTCGCCGACGATGTCGAGCGTGGCATCCAGGTATCTGACACATTCTTCAAGCCATTCGGTACCCATAAGGTGGCGGCTCTCCCACAGATAGGCATTCACCTGATCTTGATGGACAATGCGCTTGAGCCACGAAACCAGCGGGCGAGGAAAAAACTTGGCCTTGCTTCCCAACTTTGATTTCAGAATGTTATCAATGTCGACTGTTTTCTCAGTTACCGTAACCATTTTTTAGTGATAGCTTTCAATCAAGTTGCAAAAGTAACATATTTCTTTGAAAAATGACACATTTTTCGCGAAAAAGTGCAAAACTCGCATAAGATTGTCTGATTCTGTGAGACAAAACCGCCCAAAATCAATAAAAAGATGTTAAATTCAAAAAAAAGTGGGGTAAAGTGGTGGAATGTGGGGGAAAATGTGTAACTTTGTGGCTGAATTCTTCACATTAATATATATATGCGCTTTTTAGGCAACATAGAAGCCAAGACTGATGTAAAGGGAAGAGCCTTTCTGCCAGCCGTTTTCCGCAAGGTGCTACAGGCATCGGGCAGCGAAACGCTGATACTGCGGAAAGACATTTTCCAGCCTTGTCTTGTGCTGTATCCTGAAAGCGTATGGAATGAGCAGCAGGACACGCTCCGCAGAAGGCTGAACAGGTATAATGCCCAGCATCAGCAAATCTTCCGTCAGTTTGTCTCTGAAGTAGAACTCGTGACACTCGACGGCAATGGCCGGTTCCTTATTCCCAAGCGTTATCTCCAGATGGCGGGCATTCAGCAGGACGTCAAGTTCATAGGTATGGACGACACCATCGAGATTTGGGCAAACGATAAGGTAGAGGCCACAAAGATGAGCAGTGAAGAATTTGGCAAGGCGCTCGAAAACATTATGGGGCAGGAGACATCTCCTGCAGAAACATACTGAACAGATGATTGTCTCGGAGGAGAAATACCACGTACCAGTGCTTCGGAAAGAAAGCATTGACGGGTTGGCTATCCAACCTGACGGTATCTATGTCGACGTCACTTTCGGCGGTGGTGGTCACAGCAGGGAAATACTGCAACACCTGGGGCCAAATGGACATCTCTATGGTTTCGACCAGGATGCCGATGCCGAAAAGAACATCGTCGACGACGAGCGGTTTACTTTCGTCAGGAGCAACTTCAGGTATCTCAAGCAGTGGATGCGCTACTACGGAGTTGAAGAGGTCGACGGTCTGTTGGCCGACCTGGGCGTTTCGAGTCACCATTTTGACGATGAGACGCGCGGTTTCTCCTTCCGTTTTGAAGCGCCCCTCGACATGCGGATGAACAAGCGTGCCGGTATGACGGCCGCCGACGTTGTCAACAGCTACGACGAACAACAGCTGGCCGACATCTTCTATCTCTATGGAGAGTTGAAGCAGGCACGACGATTGGCAGCGCTTATCGTGAAGGCACGGTCACAGCAGCGCATCGCGACCACCGGCGAACTGCTGCAGACAGTGGGCGGCCTGCTCAGGCCCGAGCGCGAGAAGAAAGAGACGGCCCAGCTGTTCCAGGCGCTCCGCATAGAGGTGAACCACGAGTTGGAGGCACTGAAGGAGATGCTTAACGGAGCCACTGAGGTGCTGAGAGAGGGTGGCCGGTTGTCGGTCATCACGTACCACTCTCTGGAGGACCGCATCGTGAAGAACTACATGAAGGCCGGCAATGCCGAAGGGCGGGTCGAGCAGGATTTCTTCGGACGGACAGCGTCGCCGTTCCGCGCGGTGAACAACAAGGTCATCGTACCTACCGACGACGAGCAGCAGCGCAACCCGCGCAGTCGCAGCGCCAAGTTGAGAATTGCAGAACGAATATAAATACATGGCTGAAGAGAAAAGTGACATCCAGGAAGAGCTCAAGGCGAAAGAGCAAAACGCCTTGGAGAAGCTGAAGGAGATCAAGAAGAACGTGAGCGAAGACGACACCCTGCCTGTGGGAACGCTCACGCTCCGCAAGATTCTCGGCGGCGACATCCTGTCGGCCAACCTGGTTCGTCGCAACATCTGGACGCTGGTGCTCATCGTGTTTTTCACGGTGGTCTACGTGGCCTTCCGCTACCAGTGCCAGCAGGACATGATTATGATTGACAAGATGGAACGTGAGCTGAAGGACGCCAAATACAAGGCCCTGTCGAGTTCGAGCACGCTGACCGAGCGCTGCCGCGAGAGTCAGGTGCTGCGCGTGCTGAGAGCGAACCACGACTCGCTGCTGCACGCCAGTCCGCAGCCACCTTATATAATAAATATACCCGAACGAGGATTTTTAAGCGGAAACGGAAATGAGTAAGTTCAACAGTAATAAGGTCATGCCGCGCTACTTCGCCATTGTGCTGACGTTGACGGTTATCGGAATTGCCATTATCGGCAAGGCCCTCTACATCATGACTGTCCAGAAGGACTACTGGGGGGCAGTCCAGCAGCAGCTGAAGCACGACTCCATTCCCGTGAAGCCCAACCGCGGCAACATCCTGAGCTGCGATGGTCAGCTGATGGCCAGCTCCATTCCCGAGTACAAGGTGTTCGTGGACTTCCAGCCCGGCCGTCAGAAGAACATCCCGTGGGACACCGCCGCCATCAACAGGGTCAACCGGCTTTGGGACGAGAAGATAGACAGCCTCTGCATTGGCCTGAACGACATCTTCCCCCAGCAGTCGGTCAGCGAGTTCAAGGCCTATCTGCAAGAGGGGCGCAACAAGGTGAACCGCGACGGCACCGTCGGTGCCCGCCACTGGCCGGTATGGAAACACCGTATTGACTACAACACGTTCGCCCTGCTCAAGAAGTTGCCCATCTTCAACCTCTCGGTAGGCAAGGGCGGCTTCCACTGGGACGAGTTCAACGCCCGCAACCGCCCCTTCGGCTCGCTGGCCCAGCGCACGGTGGGCGTCATGTTCGGCGAGATCGACTCCGCCCGCTGCGGTCTGGAGCTGTCGTTCGACTCGACGCTGCGCGGCAAGAACGGTCTGGTACACCGCCAGAAGGTGCTCAATAAGATTATGAACATCACCGAGATGCCACCTGTCGACGGTGCCGACATCGTGACCACCATCGACGTGAACATGCAGGACCTGGCCGAGCGCGCCCTCATCGATGAGATGAAGCTGCCCGAGGTGAATGCCGACCTCGGCGTGGCCATCCTGATGGAGGTGGAGACGGGCGACGTGAAAGCCATTGTCAACATGATGCGCATGCCCGACGGCCAGTATGCCGAGGCCATCAACTCGGCCATCAGCTACCGCTGCGAGCCGGGGTCGGTGTTCAAGGTGGCCTCGCTGCTCGTGGCACTTGACGACGGCGTGATACCCAACGACACAAGCTATATCATACATACGGGCAGCGGCGTGGTCGATATGCACGGCCGCTGGATGAAGGACCACAACTGGCGCCGCGGCGGCTACCAGGACATCAACGTGGCCCGCACGCTGGAAGTCAGCTCGAACGTCGGCACAAGCCACGTCATCGACCGGTTCTACGGCAGCCATCCCGAGAAGTATGTGCAGGGCCTCTACCGCGTTGGCATCCATGAAGACCTGAAGTTGCCCATCGAGGGCTACCGTCCGCCCATCATCCGCATGCCCGACACGAAGACCACCGACCGCTCTAAGTATTGGAGCAAGACGACACTGCCCTGGATGTCGATAGGCTACGAGACGCAGATTGCGCCCATCAACACGCTGGCCTTCTACAACGCCATCGCCAACGACGGACGAATGATGCAGCCGAGGTTTGTCAAACGGCTGGTGAAGGACGGCGAGACCATCCAGGAATACCCGCCCGTGGTGCTGAAGGAGCGCATCGCCAAGCCTGAGACCATCACCATGATGCAGACCATCCTGGAGCACGTCGTCAGCCAGGGCCTGGGCCGCAAGGCAGCCCCGCTGTCGCGGTCGTTCAAGGTGGCCGGCAAGACGGGTACCGCCCAGATAGCCGACGAGCACGGCGGCTACCACTCGGGCGTGACGCGCTACTGGCTCAGCTTTGCGGGTTTCTTCCCCGCCGACGCCCCGCGCTACTCGTGCATCGTCTGTCTGCGCAAGCGCGGCCTGCCCGCCTCGGGCGGCGGCATGAGCGGCGTCGTGTTCCGCCACATCGCTGAAGGCGTGATGGCACAGAACGTGAAGCGGCTGGTCGACGACGTCCGCGACTCCACGTCGAACTTCACGCCGGGCGTGAAAGGCGGCGACGAAGGCTCGGCCTCCTACGTGCTCAGCCGCCTGGGCTTGAAGAGTGATGCCCCGAAGATGGCGAAGGTAAACCAGGGAACAGTTCCCGACGTGACGGGAATGGGTGCCCGCGATGCCGTCTACGAGCTGGAGCGCCGGGGCATGAAGGTGGCCCTCGTCGGTCGGGGCAAGGTGAAGTCGCAAAGCATAGCGGCAGGTAAGGCCGTGACCCCTGGAACGGTGTGTGAACTACATTTGGAGATATAACAAATAGAATATTTACAATGATGAATTTGAGAGAAATTCTGAAGAACGTCAGGCCGCTGGCCATCGTTGGCAACGCCGACACAGACATTGCTGGAGTCAAGATTGACTCACGGCAGGTTAAGCCTGGCTATTTGTTCGTAGCCATGAAAGGAACACAGGTCGATGGCCACCAGTTTATTGCGCGAGCAGTCGAACTGGGGGCATCGGCCATTTTATGCGAAGACATGCCCGAGACGACGGCCGACGGCGTTACCTACGTACAGGTGGAGTCGACCGAGGACGCCGTAGGGCCGGTGGCCACGCTCTTCCACGGCGACCCGACGTCACACCTCAAGCTGGTTGGCGTGACGGGCACCAACGGCAAGACGACCATCGCCACCTTATTATATAATATGTTCCGCCAGATGGGCCACAAGTGCGGCCTGCTCTCGACGGTGTGTAACTACATCGACGGCGAGGCTGTGGCCGCCACCCACACCACGCCCGACGCCATCGAGCTGAACGAGCTGTTGGAGCGCATGGTGCAGGCCGGCTGCGAATACGTGTTCATGGAGTGCTCAAGCCACGCCATCGCCCAGAAGCGTATCGGCGGTCTGAAGTTCGCCGGCGGACTCTTTACCAACCTGACCCGCGACCACCTGGACTACCACAAGACCGTTGAGAACTACCGCGACGCCAAGAAGATGTTCTTCGACCAGCTGCCGAAGGGCGCCTTCGCCATTACCAATGCCGACGACAAGAACGGCCTGTTCATGGTGCAGAACACGAAGGCGCAGGTGAAGACCTACAGCATCCGCCAGATGGCCGACTTCCGTGCCCGTATCATCGAGTGCCACTTCGAGGGCATGTACCTCGAGATCGACGGCCGCGAGGTGGGCGTGCAGTTCATCGGACGCTTCAACGTCTCGAACCTGCTCTGCGTCTACGGTGCCGCCGTGATGCTGGGCAAGCAGCCCGAGGACATTCTCGTCACGATGAGCACGCTGAAGAGCGTCAACGGGCGCCTCGACCCCATCCGCTCGCCGGAGGGCTTTACCGCCGTCGTCGACTACGCCCACACGCCTGATGCCCTTGAGAATGTGCTGAAGGCCATCCACGAGGTGCTCGAGGGAAAGGGCAAGGTTATTACCGTCTGCGGCGCAGGCGGCAACCGCGACAAGGGCAAGCGCCCGCTCATGGCCCAGGAGGCCGTGCGCCAGAGCGACCGCGTCATCATCACGAGCGACAACCCCCGCTTCGAGGAGCCGCAGGACATCATCAACGACATGCTGGCCGGTCTGGATGCGAAGCAGATGAAGAAGGTCATAAGCATTGTCGACCGCCGCGAGGCCATCCGCACGGCCTGCATGATGGCCGAGCGTGGCGACGTCATCCTCATTGCCGGCAAGGGTCACGAGGACTATCAGGAAATCAAAGGCGTGAAGCACCACTTCGACGACCATGAGGTTGTCCGCGAGTGCTTTGCCAAATAGTAAATAGAAAATCCGTAAATCGAAAATAGAAGAAGATGCTATACTATCTGTTCAGATTCTTGGAGCAATACAACATACCGGGCAGCCACATGTGGTCGTACGTCTCGTTCCGGTCGCTGCTGACGCTCATCCTGGCGCTGCTCATCTCGGCGTGGTTCGGCGAGTACTTCATCAAGTACATGCGGCGCAAGAAGATCTACGAGACCGAGCGTGACCCGGCCATCGACCCCTTTGGCGTCGAGAAGAAGGGCGTGCCCACCATGGGCGGCATTATCATCATCGTGTCCATCCTCGTCCCCGTGCTGCTCTTTGCACGCATCCGCAATATCTACATCATTCTGATGCTGATGACCACCGTCTGGCTGGGCTTCTTAGGCTTTCTCGACGACTACATCAAGATCTTCCGCCAGAAGAAGGAAGGACTGAAGGGCAAGTATAAGATTGTGGGACAGATCAGCATCGGCTTCATCGTAGGCCTGACGCTCTGGCTCAGTCCCGATGCCGTCGTGCGCGAGAATGTCAGCGTGCAGCAGCAGAACCAGGAGGTCGTGGTGAAGCACAAGACCGAGGCGGTGAAGTCGCTGAAGACCACCATCCCCTTCGTGAAGAACCACAACCTGAACTACTCCGAGGTGCTGAGCTTCCTTGGCGACCATAAGGTGGCCGCCGGCTGGGTGCTCTTCGTGCTGATGACCATTCTCGTGGTGACGGCCGTGTCCAACGGTGCCAATCTGAACGACGGCATGGACGGCATGTGTGCGGGCAACTCGGCCGTCATCGGCGTGGCCCTGCTCATCCTGGCCTACGTGTCGGGCCACATCGTCTACGCCGCCTACTTCGACCTGATGTATATTCCCCACGCTGAGGAGCTGGTGGTGTTCCTCTGTGCCTTCGTGGGAGCCATGATCGGTTTCC
>JAEEGJ010005925.1_pt1 | contig 37550 bp, 32 predicted proteins | sample 8958761 | NCBI WGS metagenome assembly JAEEGJ01 (sample SAMN16246546, study PRJNA631951) | gut metagenome | biome: gut microbiome; feature: rumen; material: RS-attached | host: Bos | place: Iran: Karaj | collected 2018-10
TTCAAGCAGCACGGCGGACGTATCGGAAAGTTTCTGGAACGCAGCGAGGATATCGGTCGAAAGCGCGCTGAGCTTTTCGGCAACGGACTGCGAAAGTTCGGCAGAACCCGCTTGCGCCTTCTCTGCCACCTGGAGAGCCACGTTCTTGAGCGTTTCGAGACCTTCCTTCTGAGCATCCACATTCGCGCTCGTCTCGGACGCGAGTTTGTCCATAAAGGTTTTCCACTGGTCGTCGGACTGCTTGACCTGAGCGGCAACAGATTCGGCAATGTTCTTCACCGCGCCGTCCATCGACTTCTCGGTCGAAGCGGCAACGCCCGAAAGGCCATCCTTCACGCTAGCGGAGATCGTATCCAGGCTGGAGTTCAGGCCAGTAGAAATCGCATTCAGCTTTTCGTCCAGCTTGGAAGGCAAGGATTCCACGGAGGTCTGGAGATTCTTCATGTAATCGTTCAGCGGGTTCAACGCGTTCGCGACATCCGCACCCACGGTACCGCCCAGGTTACCGAGAGAACCTTCGAGCCTGGAAACCATCGAGCCGAGATCAGAATTCAGTTTGGCAGTTGTCGAAGAAAGTTCATCGCCCACCTTGGTTACAATACCATTCAGGCCCTGTTGTACAGAAGCGGCCACAGCAGAAAGATTCTTCTCGACAGCATCGAACAGGCGGCCAAGTTCATCCTTGCTCTTTTCGTTCTCGCCCGCAGATTCGCCCTGCAGGTTGAGCGTAAGCGTATCCAGGCGAGCGATAAACACGTCGCGCGAATTCAGGAAAAGCCCGCGGGAAGCGCCGAGCACGAGGGCAGCAAACAAGCCGCAAAGGCTGGTACCGAAAATACCCTTCATGTTGCCGAACAGCACCTGGATAGTATCGAGCGTGCCCTGCGTAGAAGAATTGTCGATAGCAACACCCGCAGTAGCGACAGAATACATGAGGCCGAAGAACGTACCCATAAGGCCGAGGAGAATCACCGCACCACCCGAACTGCGCGGGGCAGCGACGGAAGCATTGTTCGAAAGCACCTCGAACGCAATCGCGGAATCGAGACGCACGCCCTTGCCCATCAGGTCGCGGGCAAGCTTGAGGCGGCGAGCCACAATGCCTTCGCCAGCAACAGCATACATGCCCGACCTTTCGCAGGATTCTATCTCGGCTTCTTCGCAACGGATACTCTTGAGAGCCGAAAGCAGCCTGAACTGGTCGATAATGAACACTGCAAATATTGCCGCCATTATAATCCAGCCGAAGAGCGGGGCTCCGAAGTAGAGGGCGCCCGCAACCAGTACGAGCAGTCCGACGACGGTAAGAACCAGAATCGAGTTATATGCGTTCTTCATGTTTATCCTTAATTTTTAGCCTCGGCCGAGGCCGTTGTTTCAAACAAGTTCAACTGACCACGGGAGAACCCGCGGAGGAAAACAGACCACTTGTCGTGATACCATTCTATAATATGGAGTGTCAAGTCACGCGCGTAGTCACAAAATTCATCGGTAAAAGCGAGGAAGCCGTTCTCGTAGGCGTAGTGCGGGTTCCAGAACCTGCCCACATTACGCGCACAAGAGGCGGCGCTGCGGTAATAGCGCTGCGGCCCCTTGCCCGTGAAGGCAAGCGCAAAGCGCTTTTTGGCAAGCACATTGAGCGAAGAACGCAACGACGTAATCATCGCGTTCTCCTTGTCGCGGAGCGAGGATTCCAGACACGGGAGCAACTTGGATACCGCATCCACGGCACTCTCGGAATGCCAGTACTTGCACAACTTTTCTTGCAGCTGCATCACGCGGCCGTGCATGCGCACGAACAGCGGTTCGGCATCACTCACCAGCAGGTGTATGGTCGCAGAATAGAAAGCGTTTATATCCTGCTTGTTGTTCTTGACCGTAAGGGCCCAGCCCTTCTCCTCGTCGTGATGGATAAAGTCGCCGCCTTCAAGCAGCAGGCGCAAGACCTCGTCGGTCGAAAAGCGCTGCATCCACTTGGCACGGAACTCGTCATAAAGCTTGTTCGCCGCTTCGGCAATCTGCGGGAAGCTCGTATCCGCAAGTTTCCACGCCGTCTCGCTAAACGATATCTGCTCGGAATTGCCTACAGAAGGGTCCAGGTTGTTGAGCATCGCGTCGAGGTGTTCGAACAAGGCGATGGACCAGGTAACCATCATGGACTGCGAAAGTTCCGCCACCATAGACGAACGGTTCGGGCAGGCATTCAGGCGAATGCTTGCACCGGTCATCTTGCGTATGGAACGACGGAACGATTCTTCCACATCTACCCCTTAGAAACCAGTCTCTATGCGGTGCCAGACGCTCCGGCTTACGCGCTTGCCGCTACCCGCAAGTTCATCGGATTCCTTGCGGACATCCGATTCGAGATTGTCCTTGATCATGGACTTGTCGCCATTGAAGTCCCCGCCCGCTTCCAGGTAGAGACCATAGACGTTGCCCGAAATCTTCGTGTCAGCAGAAATCACCTTGCCCGCACGGACAGAAAGCGCGAACCTGTTGCGCACGAAATCGCAACGCGCGAGGAACACCTCGGGTACGTCGTCGACCCAGAGGCCGTAGTAGTTGTTCACGAACTTCACGTTCTCAAAAATCCCGCGGGAACGGAATACCGTATTGCGGAATGCGTTTTCTACCACGAAGTTCTTGACCTCGAAGGGGCGGTTCGTCGAAACAAAATGGAGCCCGTTCCAGCTCTCGCTAGAATCGGCACTGCGGAACACGACCGGCTTGGACTCGCTCCCGAGGATATGCACCGGACCGCGGACCGTAATCTTCGCGTATTCACCCATGAGCACGGTAACCCCCGGCTCAATAAACAGCGTGTCGGCGGCAGAAATCACGATTCCCTGTTCAAGCACGTAAGGGCTGTCCTTCTCCGTCAGGCGGACCGCGCCGTTCTCCGGGTGCGGGAACGGCATGTCGCTCGCAATAACCGCGACTGCCAGCAGAAGCGTACCACAAATGACTTGCCTTAAACCGCACCTGAACATTAGAACTCGCCCCTCAGCTTGATTTTCTGGAGGATGTGCATGTCGGGAATGACGCTACCCGCGACGAGGTCCGTCACGTTCACGTGGCCCTGAAGGTCGAGATTCACCGTAGAGATAACGCCATGCGTCATATCGAACAGGATAGAACCCGTACCGACAATGAATCCCTTGCTTTCCATCTGCACGTTCGCGCTGGAATCTGCAACCTCGCGGTACTTGACGTTCATACCAATCTTTGCCATCTGGGCGCCATCGTGCATGAACACTTCCTCGAGCGTAAACGACTTGTAGACCGAGGTCGTCTTGCCGCTTTCGGGAATCTGCACCTCGCGTTCCCACGTGGTACCGACCTTCGTGGGGGTGCCCGGAAGAATCGGCTGCACCTTCATGAACAGCTTGAGCAGGTTGAGTTCCTCGGTACCCGGTTGGAGAGCCACGTCTTCGACAGCAGGTTCACTCACGGAACCATCGGGAGCCATCTTGTACTGGAAATGCTGGGTGAGCAGGTACTTCTGGATGTAGAGGTAGTCTTCCACGGTACGCTTGTCGCTCTTGTACTCGACAGAATCAATTTTCATCTCGAAACGGCCCGAACCGTTGTCGTAGGCGACCAGTTCGGAAAGCGTGGCCTGCACCTTCAGGTGCGTTTCCATCGCCTCGGGGACGGTTACGCCGGAATCGCTCGGGAGCATGGCATCGAGCGAGGATTCCAGGAAATACTTTTGGACGGGAGCGTTCTCGGTATTGAACGCCAGGGAAACTTCATTGCTATCGCAAGAACACAAGAAAAGGAGCGCCGCAGAAGAAGCGCAAAATTTGATAAAATTCATGCCTTGAATGTAGTAAATAGTTGGCGGTTGGCAGTTGGTAGAACTTAGTTCTGGGGGCCCTTGTTGCCAGAATCGCCCTTTTCAAGTCGCATCCGCTGGAAGAAGGCCTTCAGCAGGCCCAGGCACTCGTCAGCGAGCACTCCGCCCACCACTTCAACATCGCGCTTGAGGGCATTGCCCGTAATCACGTCGACTGTCGTTCCGCAACCGCCAAAGCGGGTATCCGGGGAGCCGTAGACCACGCGGGAAACTCGACTGTTGAGGATAGCCCCCGCACACATCGGGCAGGGTTCGAGCGTTACATACAAAGTACAGCCGTCCAGGCGCCAGTTTTCAAGCTTGCCCGCGGCAGTTCCGATGGATAAAATTTCGGCATGGGCGGTGGCGTCCCTCAGCATCTCTATCTGATTATGGCCCTTCCCTATCACCACGCCGTCTTTCACAATAACGCAGCCGATAGGGATTTCCTTCTCGTCGAAAGCCTTCTCCGCCTCGCGGAGCGCCATGCGCATGTATTTTTCATCTTCAGCCATAGACGAGAGATTGGCGTTGTTATCGGTTACGTTGTTCATACTAAGATCTACTTATTTTATCGACGGATTTCAAAGTCGTAATCAGACTTTTCAAGCAAATCCGATTCAATGTCGTAAAGTTTTTCCTTTGCTGATGTATCTTTACCTTCGCGTTTTTCCTTCGTAATTTTCATCGCCAAGTCAAAATGGTCACTGATATTGTCTTCAATGCGGCCGCTACTCTGCCAATCGCTCCCCCACCATATTTTGCGTTCCCGAATTCTGAAGAAAATGGGGATAAGCGCATACAGCCAAAAAACAATAGTCACGCCAATCCAAAATAGAAAATCGACCGCTCGAAAAGAAAAATCCTTCGATATGATAAAAAATTCGATAAAAAACATACCGGCATATAACGGAAGCAGCAGGAACCAAATCATCCATTTCAATGATTCATACTTACCATGACGCTTACCATTCAGGGCAAAACTCAGAAAAAAAGGAATTAAAAAAGCTACAAGAACCGGCCACATAAAAAAATCACAATCCCCGTCCGTAGGCGCAGTAGGAGTCTTCTTGCATGTAGTCGCCGTCGTGGTAGTAGGCGGCGCGGGCGCGGCAACCACCGCAGCGGTCGTTGAACTTGCACTTGCCGCAGGCACCGGCGTAGGCCTTGGTGCGGAGCTTCTTGAACACTTCTGCGTTCGCCCAGATTTCGTCGAAAGGCGTGTCGTGTACATCGCCCGCCTCTTCCATCATGTAGGCGCAGGGGCGCACCTTCCCGATGGGGCTCACGATGCAGTAGTCTATGCCCGCAAGGCAGCCACGGCTGTAGCGCGTCTTGATGTCCAATTGGTCTGCGATGCGCAAAAACTGCGGGGCGCATGTGGGTTTGACAGGGATTCCGAGCGTGCGGCTCTTTTCCATAATCTTGCGGAGGAGCCCTTCGTATTCGGCAACGCGAAGCGCGTGACCTTCAATTTCCTTGCCGCGACCCACGGGAATCAAGAAGAAAATCTGGTGGTTCACCGCACCGATTTCCTTGACCCAGTCCATGATGTCAAAAATTTCGTTCTGGTTCCAGTCCATGATGGTCGTGTGGATCTGGAACGGGAGGCCAGCCGCCTTGCAGTTCTCGATGCCCATCATCGTGAGTTCGAAGGCGTTCGGGAGGCCGCGGAAATTGTTGTGACGTGCAGGATCGATGCTGTCGACGCTGATGCCCATCGCCATCGCACCGGCGGCCTTCAGCTTGAACGCCAAATCGTGCGTGATGAGCGTACCATTGGTACCGAATACCGGGCGGAGGCCCTTGCTCGAAGCGTGGGCAACAAGGTCCACAATGTCGGGGCGGGTCATCGGCTCGCCACCGCTGAAAATCATGATCTTGAACCCCGCCTTCGCGATTTCGTCAATCAACTTCATGGCCTCGGCAGTCGTGAGTTCGGCAGCCTTGTTCTCGCCTGCGTCCTGATAGCAGTGCTTACAGGTCAGGTTACACTTGTTGGTGGTCATCCAAGATACAATCATTTAAATCCTCAATTTTTCGAAGCCCAAAAATAGAAATTATAGCGACTTGAAAACCTTGCGGGCAGCATCAATGGTACGGTCGATATCCGATTCGGTATGAGCCGCACTCACAAAAATCGCCTCAAATTGGCTCGGGGCAAGGTAAATACCTTCGTCGAGCATGCCGAGGAAATACCTGCGGAACAGTTCCAAGTCGGACTTTTGCACATCGGCAAAGCAGGTGACGGGACCTTCGGTAAAGAAGATGCACCCCATGGAACCCACCTGGTTTGTGGCCAGCGGAATTCCAGCTTCCTTCGCTGCGTCCTGGAGGCCCGCAATCAACTTCTTGGTGCTGTTTTCGGCGCGGACATAATATTCGGGGTGCGAATTCAATTCGCGCATCGTGGCGAGCCCTGCCGCCATCGCCACCGGGTTACCCGACAAGGTTCCTGCCTGGTAAATTCCACCGAGCGGCGCAATCTGCTGCATCACATCCAGGCGACCGCCATAAGCGCCCACCGGCATGCCGCCGCCGATAATCTTTCCGAAAGTGGTCAGATCCGGCTTGATTCCGTACAAGCCCTGCGCGCAGTGAATGCCGACGCGGAAACCCGTCATGACTTCGTCTACAATCAAGAGCGCGCCATGCTTCTTGGTTTCTTCGGAGAGAGCCTTCAAGAATTCCGGCTTTGCGGGCACCACGCCCATATTGCCGGCCACGGGTTCTACAATGACGCCCGCAATTTCGTCGCCAATCTTATCGAACAATTCGTGGACGCCGGCCACGTCATTGTATTGCAGCGTCAGCGTGTACTTGGCCAAATCCGCCGGCACGCCTTTGCTGCTCGGCTTACCGGTGGTAAGCATCCCCGAGCCCGCCTTAATCAGCAAGCTATCGCTATGGCCGTGGTAACAACCTTCAAACTTGACAATCTTGTCGCGGCCCGTGAAACCACGCGCCGCACGAATCGCACTCATGGTGGCTTCGGTGCCGCTGTTCACCATGCGAATCATCTCGACACTCGGAACAAGTTCCATCACGAGCTTCGCCAGTTCCGATTCCAGTCCGCAAGGTGCGCCAAAACTAAGGCCATTCTGGGCCGTATCGGCCACCGCCTTGATGACGGCATCGTGAGCATGTCCCAAAAGCATCGGGCCCCAGCTACCCACGTAGTCGATGTAATCGTTACCGTCCACATCATAAATGTGGCTACCCTTGGCACGCTTGATAAACGGAGGCGTAGCCCCCACATTGCTATAGGCACGCACCGGGCTATTCACGCCACCGGGCATCAGGCCCTTGGCTTCGGCAAAAAGCTTTTCGCTCAACGAATGATTCATTTCAGCAACCCTTTTTCAAGAGCTTCTTTGGCATGGTAAGTGATAATGATATCGGCACCGGCACGCTTGAAGGCAATCAAGTTTTCACGGATAATCGCATCTTCATTAATCCAACCGTTTTGGGCTGCAGCCTTGACCATAGAATATTCGCCACTCACGTTGTAAACAGCCACAGGCACATTGCTCATTTCAGCCGTTTCACGCAAAATATCGAGGAAGGCCAGTCCCGGTTTCACCATCACGATATCGGCACCTTCTTCCAAATCAAGTTCCACTTCGTGCAAGGCTTCGCGACCGTTGCGAACATCCATCTGGTAGCTCTTGCGGTCACCAAAATGCGGAGCAGAGTCAGCCGCATCGCGGAACGGGCCATAGTAGGCACTTGCAAACTTGGCACTATAGGCCATAATCGGCAAATTCGTAAAACCATTCGCGTCCAACTTTTCGCGAATCGCCGCCACGCGGCCATCCATCATGTCAGAGGGGGCAACCATGTCGGCACCGGCTTCGGCATGGGAAAGCGCCGTCTTTGCCAAAAGTTCAAGCGTCGGGTCGTTATCCACATCGCCATCTTCCTTGACGATCCCGCAATGACCATGGCTCATGTATTCGCAAAGGCAAACGTCGGTAATCACGTACAGTTCGGGGAACTTCGCCTTAATGGAGCGAACCGCACGCTGCACGATTCCATCATCGTCGTAAGCGGACGATGCCATTTCATCCTTGTAGCTGGGAATGCCAAAAAGCAAGATGGACTTGACGCCCAACGCCACACAGCTTTCCAGTTCCTTCAGGATTTCATCGATGCTAAAACGATATTGGTTCGGCATCGAAGGAATTTCTTCTTTGACATTCTCCCCTTCGACCACGAACATCGGGTAAACGAGAGAATCGGGATTCACGGCGGTTTCTGCCACCATGTTGCGGATTGTTGCATTCTTGCGTAAGCGACGTGGACGTATAATCATGCCCCAATAATAGAAAAATCCAGCCCGGAGGCTGGATTCATTTTTAATCAGAGTCTATTTTTCAATTTTAGAAGGTTCGCTAGGCTCCGGCACATCCGATGTCATCAGCGAGAATGCCATCGGCGATTCCTCCCCTTCGATTACAAAGGAGCCGTCCACGATTTCAATCGGCATAACCATGTCTTCGACAGTCATTTCAAAGTTTCCATTCCGGTAATCTTCACCAGAGCCGCTCCAAGTTCCTGTAGTTGAAACTTCCTTTTCAATGACGGTGCGGTCCGTTTTATATTTCACCTTGCTTTCTGTCACCACATAGGATCCGTCTTTAAGCAGATAAACCGCAATCACCATAATTTTGGTTTGGCTCGATTCCACAAGCGTATCCAAGCCACTCGCATACCATGCAACCACATCTTCGGCATTGTAGCCTGTCGGGAAGAACGGAGTCACTTCAACAGTTTCTGCATCCGGCGCATCTACAGTTTCCGGCAGATGATCATCTTTGTTTTCAGGAACCTCAATATCAGAACCGACATCATCACCCGAAGATGCAGGAGAAGAGGTATATCCCTCGACTTCAGTTCCCGGAGGAATAATGAAGAAAGCCTTGCTGTACAACGTCAAGAGTTTTCCCTTATACTGACCGACAACATAAGCGCGAGCAATTTTCAGGTTATCAATCTTCTGGGAAATGGTTACCGTTACCGAATTTTCTCCACGAGAGATATTCAGAAGATCCCACTCGTTATTATTCCAATCACGCGGCAAGGACTCTTCCTGCACACCAATGGCGTGTACCGGGTACTGGCCGATTCCTATCGCATTTTCAGAATCGTCAATTGCGAATTTTTCGTCATCCCAAGCTACCGTAATTGTATAAACAGCCTTATACACTACGCCAACTTGTTCCCATTCCGGTTCAGCAATTTCAAAGGCAATTCCCTCCGCAGCTTCTGCTCCGGAACCCTGAATAAGCAACTTCGCTTTTTCAAGCTGTTCTTCAGTGCCGTTGCGGCTTTCTTCCACGACTTGGCTATTGTCTTCTACACTGCTTCCGCCATTACTGGCCTTCGGCACGTCCGATTTCATGAGAGTGTAGTGCATTTCCCCCTCGCCATCGGGATTGATCGAGAACTTTCCATTCTTGATTTCGAGCGGGAGTTTATTGCCATTCATCGTGATTTCAATGATTCCATTGCTGTAATCGGAGCCGGACCATCCACCTTCAGCAACGACACCCTTATGGTAGCCTTTAGAATCTCTCAATTGACTTTCTGTCACAATAAAGGAGCCGTCCTTAAACAAGTATACCGCAGACACATAAGTCAGCGCCACTCCTTCTCGACTTTCGGTCTCGACATCGGTTGCATACCATGCCACCACATCGCTCGCATTAAGTTCCGCAGGGAAAAACGCCGTAAGGGAAACGTCACCATCTTTGACGATGGAGCTATCACCATTGCCTCCGACAGGATTGGAATTTTCGGAAGAGCTGTCGCCGCAGCCAACCAGTAAACCCATGGAGATAGCCATGGCTAAGAACAGTGACTTTTTCATATTTTGCTCCTTGTTATAATTTTGTTTAAAAAACTATACTTTTGTTGGAGAAAAAGAACGCCAACCCCTATTCCAACTCGGAATAGGGGTGATATTAATCACGAATGGTTTAGAAAGGAATCGCCTTATTTGTCGAAATTTCGCTCAATTTGCGAAAGTTCTTCGGCCCAATCCGTTTGAATTTTCTGTTTAAGTTTTTTGGCGAGCGAGGGGGCGCGGCCCTGTGTAGAGACCGTTACGGCGATATTTTCACCGAAATCCATACGGGCGGGCACGATAAAGTCGCCGTCAAGGTAGTCGCAGGCGTTATTGACCAAGATACGGCGAGCACGGGCATCGTTGCTAACCTGGGCATTGACCGCGGGCTGGTCGGTGCAAATGAAGACCATAAAGATTCCGCGGAGGTCAAGCGGCTCGTAGGGACGATTTTTCAAGACGAGAGACGGTATCGCAGCAAATTCCGGATCGAACTGCGGGGCGACTACGGTAATGCGGGCTCCCGTGGGCAAAAGTGTTTTCACCTTGCGAAGGGCAATGCGGCCACCGCCCACCACGAGAACATTCTTGCCTTCGAGATTCAGTTCGATGGAAAAGAGGGATCGATTCTGTGATGGCGTAGATTGCTTCGCTTCGCTCGCAATGACGGGTTCAGTTTTCTTCTGGGCAGAACGAATACCATCCACAACCATGTCGGCAAATTCTTTCCAGTCGCCAAGACAAGGCAAAAGCGTAATCGGAATCTGCGGGAATTCCGCCTGCAGGTGAGCCACGACCTTGGGCACATCATTCTTGGTATGCTGACCGTTCAGCAGCAAGTACGGTAAAAGCGTCACCGATTCCACATCTTCGCGCAAAAGCGTACGCAAGTCGTTTTCCAAATCCAACAGGCTCGTACTTGCCACGCGCGTACCGGGCAAATCATGGTGCAGTTTATCCATGATTTCTTCGAAGCCCTTGTAGGCCCCCGGCAAAATGCAGTGATGCGCGATAATCAGGATTGCCTTCATTATGCACGCCCCCCTGCGTAATATTCCGCGATTTTCTTGACGAGGGAATCCATGGTGGTTTCGTCGGAGGTGACGGTTTCAAAACCATGCTTGCGGGCGGCGGATTCTGTCATGCGACCGATGCAGAACGAGGTGCGAGGTCGCGCATCCGTCATCTTAACGACGTTTTCGACGGCGCTAGTGCTGGCAAAGACAATGGCATCGGCCGATTCAACGGCTTCGCGTTTCCATTCAGGGAGTTCAGCCACTGGGAGCGTTTCGTAAACGACCCAGCGCATTGCCTGCGGTAAAAGTTTCAGCAGGGTGTCATCAGCGAGATTGCCCTGCAAGAGAAGGATGCGAGATTCGTCAATAAGATTGCCACGCTCGCCTTGCTCGCTCGCAATGACGTGTGAGGCTAACAGTTTTCCGAGGCCTTCGCCGGTATGGTCTTCAGGCACGTAATCGCAGCGGATGCCATATTCAAGCAATTTCTTTTCGGTAATCTTTCCCACGCTTGCAATCTTCTTGCCGGCAAGAACGCGAATGTCATTGCCCGAAGCGAGCAACTGCGTAAAGAAAGATTCGACGCCGTTCGTGCTTGTGAAAGCGAGTACATCAAAATTTGCGAGGTCCGCCCAATTGAACGAGCCCTCAACCGCTCGCGTTTCAATCATCGGAGTCTCGATGACTTCGGCACCGAGGGCCGTAAGGCGGGCGGTAATTCCGCTAGCCTGCTTGGCAGCGCGAGTCACCACCAGGCGCTTGCCCGAAAGCGGCAAATTCTTTTTCCAGGCAAGAGTCTTACCCAGTTCAACGACACCGCCCATAATCGTAATCGCGGGAGCCGTCACATTTTCACGAACAATCGTCTCCCCCGCCGTTTCAAGCGTCGCCATGACCGTACGCTGGTACGGCGTGGTTCCCTTTTCGATAAATGCAAGCGGCGTTTTCGGGGCCTTGCCACATTCCATAAGGCGCTTGGCGATAAAATCCATGTTGGCAATGCCCATCAAGAAAATGAGGGTGCCCTGGCAGTTCGCGAGATTTTCAAAGTCCAGCGAAAGCTCGCCGTTCGATTCAGCCTTCTCGTGGCCCGTGATAATGTGGAAACTTGTCGCGATGCCGCGGTGGCTCACGGGAATGCCCGCGTAGGCAGGCACCGAAATAGCCGAGGTAATGCCCGGCACCACATCGAATTCAACTCCGGCCGCCACCAATTCCAAAGCTTCTTCGCCACCACGCCCGAATACAAACGGATCGCCGCCCTTCAAGCGAGCAATAATGCCCTGCGGGTATTCCTGCGCATACTGCACCAGGAGCTTGTTGATTTCGGACTGTTTCACCTTGTGGTGCGTCGGCATTTTGCCCACGTCGACCATCTTCGCCTTCGAATTGCACATTCCAAGAATCGCCGGAGAAACCAGGCGGTCGTACACCACCACGTCGGCGCGTTCCAGAATTTCTTTTCCGCGAATCGTCAAGAGCCCCGGATCACCAGGACCTGCACCAATCAAGTAAACATGACCAAAATTCGCCATCAGAACTTAATCCTTGTCATCAAATGCTTGGGCATCTTCGGGTTCTTCCACAATCCAGTCGCGAATGTGGTCGGCAAGAGCCTTCTGGCCGTCCTTTTCGATTACATCGGCAAGGTCAGTCAATTCTTCGGCATCGAGCGTCGTCAAGTCCTTTTCAAAGCGGTCCACGTAGCCCGAAAGCTGTTCGTAACGCTTCATGCCAGCGAGCAACTGCATAAATTCCAAATTCGCCGTATTGCCGTTACGGAACTGTTCATGTTCCTTGAGCACGCGGTCGGCTTCGGCATCGGGCAAGAAGGCGGCCAAACGTCCGAGGTTCATCACCTTCGGGAAGGTTTCGTACAAGGTGCGGGCAATCTTGATGCAGTCAGACTTGCGGCCTTCCTTATCGGCAATGGCGGCCTGCAAATCCAGGTACGCTTCTTCGTCTTCGGAGCCGGGGTTGCGCACATCGCCGAGCCACTGTTTGGCAAGTTCAATATTCCCCGCCATAAACTGGGCATTAGCAATATCAATAAGCGTGGCGTTGCTCTTGTCCGGGTCCTTGAGGAGAGCAGCCTTCGCAAAATTCGCAGCATCCTTGATAGAATCGGCCATATCGCAAATGGCATCCAGAATATCTTCGCGGTTACCCTGGTCGACTTCGGTAACCTTGTTGATGAGTTCTTCAAGCAAAGCCTGAGCACGTTCCTTGGGCAAAATTTCTTCGACACTCAGGAACACCACCGAGCGACCTTCACCACCCACATGGCGCATGGCAAGGTCATGAATCAAGTCCGCAACATAATCCTTATCGGTATACTGCGAAGCCAGTTCCACAAAGAACGTTCCCGCATCGTAAAAGAGGTTGTCCCAGTATTCCTTTTCTTCGTCGGTATCGGCCTTGAACGAAATAAAGTCGGCACGCAACGTCCAAGCTAAAAGTTCCAGCTGGTCTTTCGGATTCTTGAAGTTTTCGATATCGTCAATGCCGTTTGCAATCGCCTCGTACAAATCTTCGGGGCGATTTAAAAGCCTGCTCTGTCCGCTTACAACCTGGGTGAGCGTATCACGGAGTTTGTCTTCTTTGCTGCGCATGGCCTGTGCCATGGCCGGAGATTTCCATACTTTTTTCTTCTTTGCCATGAAACCAAATGTAGAAAAAAGAATCGTTCCCTACTTATTGCCGATCCAGCTTCCGTTTGATTCGCGCTTGTTTCAGCTTGTTTTTACGGCGTTCACGGCGGCGTTCTTTACGGAGTCTTCGGCGCTGTTCCGCCATCGCTTCCACTTGGTGCAAAATGTCCTTTATTCGCTCGGTCGCAAAGGCATTATGCAACTTTTTACGGGTCACATAATCGAGCAAGCATACACACAGCAAAAGGCAGCCCACAAATAACGCTAACGCCACCGGCCACACAATCACGGATGTTTTGATGGCTACAAGTCCAAACGCTGGCGGCATCAGAATAGAGCCCACATAAGAGCCAGCCATTTGAATACTAATCGCGCGCCCCGAAAGTTCTTCGCCAAATCGTGCTGGAGTTGCATGAATCAGCGACGGATATACAGGAGCGCAACCGAGCCCAAGCAGGCAAATACACACCGGCGTAAACCAGAGCGGCAAAGGCAATACTAGAACAAGACAGCCGAGCACCACGATGGCAATGCCCGCATGCACCAAGCGCATATCCGTAAACTTGATAGCGAAAAAGCCACTCAGAATGCGCCCTATCATGACAGAGGCAAACATGAGCGAGACCGCGATTGCCCCGATTTCAGGTTCAAAGCCACGGGCCACCAAGTAAGTACCGCACCAAAGGCTTGTGGAAATTTCAAGCGACGAATAAAAGAAGAACACCCAAAAAGAAAGCTTCATTCCGGGCACCTTGAGGGCCGCCCGCAACGAGATATCCTTTACCGCAGACACCTGTTGCGATTCACCGCGTTTTTCCGTCTTTTTCCAAATCGGGAGCGTTATAAGTATCATCGCGGCAATCACCGCAAGCAACAAGGCGACCATGTCGTAGGCTCCACGCCAACCGACACCCGTCACCACCGAGATAGAAAACAGAGCCGGACCAAGGCATGCGCCCACGCCCCAACTGGCATGCAGCCAACTCGTGTGTTTCGATTCCAAGTAAATGGCCGCAAAGTTGTTCATCGCGACATCGATTGCACCCGCCCCGATTCCCATGGGAACCGCAAACAAACACATCATCCAAAATGTCGTCGAAAATCCGTAACCGAATGAAGCCACCGCCGTAAGCGCAATACTCACAAAGACTAGCTTACCCGTTCCCATCAGGCGCAAAAGTGCGGGAGTCCATAAGCTCGAAACAATCGTTCCAACACTTACAATGATCGACAAGAGCCCCGCCGCCGAAAGGGGCGCCATCAAGTCACGCTGCATCAAGGGCCAAGCAGCCCCTAACACTGTATCAGGGAGACCTAAGCCAATAAAGGCCGCATATATGACAACGAGTAAAAGCAAGTTAAACTAATTCTTAATGCAACGGATGGGCAATCCATTTTTTCGCTTCATTATGTTATAGTTAAGTCCATCTAGTTGCCAGACATTCATATCAGAAACACGAGGAGCATAAAACGCTCCTGGAGGAAGATCCATTCCGTCGTTCACATTCCCTACGACACCCCCCCATACCCTACGTATTGAAGCCAACCAAAAGCCATCGTTTTCGCCGACACTGACAAAAGAACCTTCTTCGGACCTAAACCCCACGGGAACAGACGAAAAGCCAGAAGCGTTACCGGGATCCATCCATGAATCAAAATTCCATCCTGTAACCGACTTCATCGCATAGCGGAACGTATGATAATCATTCGGGACACCGAGCCCCGCACTAGCCTCCTCACCGTAGGTTTGCAGGACATAATTTACAAGAGTCATCCAATCCTCTTCAGAAGGAATTCGCCATCCGTCAGGGCAAATTCCCTGATTGACATCCGTAAGCGGGTAAATAACGGTATCAGCCGCAAAAGATTCGTCCAAATTCATTGCCGCGAGGAAGGAGTAATAACGCCCCACTTTTTCACAATTCAACGGATTATTGTCATAGCACCAGTTATTCGCCTTCAAGTTCGAAGTATTTACACTATCCGCATAATTCAAATTTTCAGCCATCCATACCTGCGAACCTAAAGAAACTGTCTTGTAGCTTTTTTGGTCGCGTGCATCTACAATAGTTCCGTACTCTATAGAGGGATTCAAATAATCTGATTTTGGAAAATCCCACAAAGTCGTCCTGCGAAATCCAGAATCCGTGCAAACAAAATACTTATAATCCTCAACACTCCCCTTAACAATTTGAGAATTTCCCGCAGTACATTCATTTCCATAGGTATTACGTTCCGCTTCGGTCGCATCTCTCCATAAGCCACCATCGCAAATATACCGGTCATAATAATGTTCGGGATAAAAATTACCTTCAACAACAAGTCCATTTACACACTCCTTGCCGAATGCATTATATTCGGCACTGTTGGCCGGGCGCCAACCCATGTCATCGCATGTATAAAAGCCACTCCCTTCATGAACAATTTCATATCTATTCGAAGAACCGCAAGAGGGCAACATGTCCTTGGCATTGGTTGAATCCATTAGACAACGCACCGAGAAACCCGCTATTGAGTCATCGCAAACGAAGTCATAATCTGTACCCGGTAAAAACCGTAAATAACAGCCTGACTGCGATGTAGCCAAATAGGTTTCTTTATAAAGATCTTGATAAGTTCCCTCTACAGTGCGGTATCCTGCACCACGAAGATTGAACGAGAAAACATCTACGCCCGGATACCAGGAATAACTTTTTAAACTTTTAGCGACATCAAAATTCGATTTAACCATTTTGACATAGTTTATCAACTCCATCCATTCTTCTTCAGATGGAATATGGAATTTTTCTGGGCAAACGTCGTCATTTACGTTTTCATACAATCTACCGTCATAAACGCAATTAGAATCGGCATTGTCATAGCACCAACTATTCGTGACTTTATACTGCAAATTTTCAGCAAGCCAGACTTGGGTTCCAATTTGAGTCGTAGAATAAACATGATTATCCCTCACATCCTCAATAGGTTTCACAAGGCCTTGTGTCGGCGGAAGCAAATCATCATCAGCACTTGAGGAAGCCGTATCCCCACAAGCAGAAAGAGCCTCAAGCACAAACAAAATAGCAAAATTCTTGTAAAATTTCATGCAAGCAGCAAATATAAAAATTTTAGAGAAAATTACGATTATTTTTTCTCGCGAATGCGCTTGTACAGGCTTTCGGCTTTTTCAACATCGCCTGCATTCGAGAACACATGGCCCACGTTTTCGGCACCGATACGCCCCTGAGAATTGCCGGCAATCCATGCCTTCATGTAGCAATCGAAAGCTTCGTCGTAGCGTTTCTGGGTAAAGTAAATCTGCCCTAAATCCAGGTTCAAATCCGCCTTGCCCTTATTGTGTCGAAGTCCTTCTTCAAGCGTGAAAATAGCCATCCACGGAGAATTGTTCTGCACATACATTTGCGCCAGGTAGCGGCGGGCCGAAACATTTTCCGGATCCATCAAGATTCCGTTTTCCATTTCGTTCAAGGATTGTCTCGTGGAATCCATGCTGCGGTAGTAATAGGCCATAGTAAAGTGAACATCGGCGCCCGCGGTAGCGGTCATCTGCAACGCATTCTGAAGCGTCTTGATGGCGTATTCGTAGTCGCCCAATTTTTCGTAGACTTCTGCAAGGCCATACCAAGCATCCATACGGTCCGGGTTCAGCTGCAAGGCGCGTTCAAAATTCTTCTGGGCAAGGGTCCAATCGCGGCCCTTCAAGTAGCATTCTGCCAAGGCAAAATGTACATGGTCCGATTCCACGCCAAGTTCTATAGCGCGATTGTAAGCCGCAATGGCCTCGCCCACATCGCCACCCAAGTAGTAAAGGTCGCCGAGGAGCATCCAGGCTTTCTCGAAATTCGGCAAAAGTTCTACCGTACGCTTGTAAGCGACCATGGCCACTTGCTTGCGGTCAAGCTGCACCATGGCATTGCCCAAGTTGAACCAGGCAAAGGGTTCGTAACGACCTTCGTCAATGGCCGCGCGGTACAGCGGCACCGACTCCTTAAATTTGCCTTGGTCGTACAACTCGTTCGCCTTGAAGAAATAATCTTCAGCAGCAAAAAGGGGTATCGCAAATAGCAGGGCGAGCGCGAAGAGTCTAGTTAACAAAGCGGAACTCCTTTGTGGCCTTCTGTGCCACGGGGAATCCGCCCAACTGCGCCGGGCTAAATTTCCACTGTCTTACAGCCTTCAGGGCTTCGTTATCAAATCCATAGCCGGCCGGTTCCTGCGTCAGCACCTGAGCCTGGGCCACATCGCCATACACGTCAATCACAATCAAGAGTTTCACATAGCCCGAAACGCCCATGCGTTTCGCCTTTTCGGGGAACTTAGGCTGAATTTCACGCAACACCTGCGCCTGTTCATCCACTTCGCCCGCTTCGTACACCACGTTTTCCATGGAGCCCGTCCCCACGGCCACACCATCGCCGGCGGCACCGCGGGCAAGCGACAAATCCATCTGGAAATTCTGATTGCGGGACATGCCCATATTCGAAGTAATCTTGAACGGGTTCGGGTTCACAATCGTGCGAATCACTTTCTGCTTGACTTCGGGCTTCTTTTCGCTCACCAGGACTTCAACTTCGGTGACCGCTTCAAGTTCCTTTTCACCCTTGACTCCTTTATCCGACATCAACGCATTAATCACCGGAATTGCAAGGAAAAACACCGCGCTCAACACAAAGGAGAGCACCAGCGCAATCGGGTAACGGAGATATTTTCCAACAAAATCAAGCATAAAAAACGGAGCTATTCTTCCTTATTCGCCGAAATAGAGACTTTACGGACTTTGGCGAGGTTGCATTCATCGAGAATATCGACAACGACACCGTTAGGGGCATCACGGTCGCTCACGATAATCACCGGACGGTCAGGGGCTTCAGCCATCATCTGGCGGAGCACCGTATTCAAAGTCGAAAGATTCACCTGGGTTTCGTTAATGTGAATCGTACCCTGACGAGTCACGCCAATCAAAATGCTTTCCTTGGCCAAGTCCTTTGCAGAACTTGCCTTGGGCTTGGTAACGTCCACGCCCGTTTCGCGGGTGAAAGTCGACGTCACAATAAAGAAGATAAGCAGGATAAAGACGCAATCGAGCATCGGCGACACGTCTATCTTTCCTGTATCATGAACTCTTTTACGAATAAAACTCATTATTTGACCTCAAACTTTCCTTCTTTAAAAACGTAGCTTTCGTACTTGAGCGCTTCGCTCCAGGCCAGTTCCTCGATTTTTTCGACGCGGCCTGCCAAGAAGTTATAGGCAAGCATCAGCGGGAACGACATCAAAAGTCCCGCCTGCGTCGTAAGCAGAGCTTCAGAAATGCCGTCGGCAAAAAGAACCGGGTTTCCGAAACCGAACAGCTTTATGTTTTCAAACGTATGGACCATGCCCGAAACCGTACCCAAAAGGCCAAGCATCGGAGAAAGGGCTGCGCATGTCGAAATCGTCTTGAGCGACCTGGACAAGTTCAGAGATATACGGTGGCGAGTTTCTTCCATGGCATTGCGAACAGCTATTGGCCCCTGGTCGCGGTAATTGCGGACATCGCGGGCAAGCGCATAAAAATATCCATAACGATGGTTCGAAAGTTTTTCAAAAGCGAAATCTTCGCCCTTCTTTTCGAGATTCTTCCAGAATCCACCCACCACGCCGTTCACGGTACCGCCGCGAAGCATAAAGTAGTAGGCGTAGCGTTCCAGCATTAAAAACCAACCGAACCACCCCAACACAAAGATCGGGGCAAGCACCCAGCCACCCCTAAAGAGAATGGCCATTGCCGCTTCAAGTACGGAATTTTGGTCTACCGCAGGCACTACTTTTCCTTAATCCAAAGGGCGTTCAACACGGCAAGACCGGCCTTTTCCATGCGACCGCGCAAGGCTTCAGAACGGTTCACCAGGAACGTATGAATCAGCTGCAACGGAATAGCAACAATCAAACCCGTTTCCGTAGTGACAAGGGCAATCGAAATACCGCCTGCCAAAAGCTTCGGGTCAGAGGTACCGTGCATGGTAATCACGTCGAAAAGTTCGATCATACCCATCACCGTACCCAAAAGGCCAAGCAGCGGAGCCACAGCCGCAAACACAGAAATCCAGTTCAGACCAAAGTCCAGCTTGGGAACTTCGGCAGAGAAAAGCTCTTCGAGGGCGCGTTCTGCACTTTCGCGGTCCTTGTAATTCTTGGTCAGCACCGTCTTAAGGACCTTGCCCACTTCACCGTGGGTCTTTACGACAAGCTTGCGGGCAGCCTCGATATCGCCAGCCTTCAGGGCCTTAATCACACGGTGTGCCGCAATGCGGCCAAAAGCCTTACAGGCAATCCATATAAAGCGCCACAAGGCAATCAAAAGACCCAACGCAAAGAGGACAGACAGCGGATACATCAGAAGGCCACCGTTCTTGAAGAATTCCCTCAAGTCATCTTTCCAGGTGGTTTCCTGGTGATTCGCCATTTCAGACGAAAGTTCGGTACTCAAGAGCACATCCACCGGCACCATCACATAGGCAGAATCCTTCGATTCGACAAAAGCCTTGCTGATTTGAGACTTGGTATCGGGAGTCAAGTTTTCTTGCCAGCTGAACACGCGCTTCTTTTCACCAGCTACCGGAAGCATCAAAGCAGCCGGATGCAAGCCATTGATATCGACGGCATTTGCCATCTGCATCGCATAAAGACCGCCCAGGCGCATGCGGCCACCTTGTGCCACGGCATTACCGAAAACGAGTTCGGCATTTTCCACCTGGATTTCGCGAGTGAATTCAAGTTCATTCTTCGCGGCATTCAAGACCGACTTGGCGATGCGCACGGGATCGTCCCTGTACAGGCCCATTTCTTTCTTGACCTTATTCTGCACTTCGACGCGTTCAGCTATCTTGAACGGGATTCCCTGTTCGCTGAACTTTGCCAGCGTTTCAAGGCGTTCGGGGCCAGCGGCCAGCGACAGGTATTCGGCACGGGCCTTTTCGGCCTGCAACTTGACCTGGGCCAAGTCTTCGCGTGCAACACGCACGTCTTCGAAAAGGCGTGCACGTTCCGACATCAGGGCGTCGACTTTTTCTTTGCTTTCGTTATACTTTTCGTTAAAGAGTTCGCGTTCCTGGTTGGCCGTTTCACGATCCTTCCAGCGGGCAGCAACAGCCATGTCGCGTTTTTTGCGAGCTTCTTCCAAATCAGCCTTGGCGCTGTTCAATGCGGCACGCTGCTTCACGGCATCGATATCGGCATTCTGCTGGGCGTAAGAGAGCGGTGCCAATGTAGCGAGAGAGGCAACTAAGACGAGAGCCCCCATCCCACATTTCACATTCCACATTTCACATTTCATTTACTTGCCCTCCTTCGGAATCGTCACCGGAATCGTGACAAGTCTCGGAGCGGTCTTCCCTTCGGCCACCTTCATCACATCCTTCATTGCGGTACGCATGGCAAGGTCATCGGACACGTTCTTCCAGGCATAACCGCCATCGGCCGTTCGGGTAAGCCACAACACGTCGTTGCCGTCGTTACTTACGAAAACCGAGGCGACAGCGCCGTAGCGCAAGAAGGTTCCCGGAACGCTGCGGGCGTCCACCTGTAAAAAGCCCTTGTACACTTCGGTCGTGTAACCCAAGCGAATGCGGTCGTAAAAGACTTCGAGCGCACGGTTCAAGCCATCGTCCGCTTCAATCAAGCCTTTATGGAGCTGGCTTGCAATTTCTTGAACGCTCTTGACAGTTTCATCGTTGCGGTACGGAAAGTCCGATTCAAATACCGGCACCAAGGAGTCGATCACCATGGCGAGCGATTCGCCGTACTTGGCCTTACGGTTTTCAAAGTACTTGACCGTGCCCAGGGATTTCTGGCGCACGTTAGCCAAATTCTGGAGTTCCGCCTTCAAGGAATCGATTTCGGCCTTCAAGGTCTTGTTCTGTGTGGCAAGCGCCTGTACTTTTTTGCGGCCCACTTCGACAAATTCGGCATGGCGTTTCTTTTCGGCGTCATGGAGCGACTTTTCACGGGCAGTCTCAGCCTCCACCGCCTTGATTTGGCGACGGACACTTTCCACCGTTTCCTGCGCCTGCGAAACAACGCCCGCAAGACTCAGGCAAAGGAATATCTTGGTCAGTAAATGAAATTTCATATGCGAAAAATACAAAGAACCGCGGCCACTAGACCACGGTTCTAAGCGAGAAAATCGCGAAATTTGCGTAAAATTCAAGAATTACTTCTTGGAGTCCTTGAAGTACTGCGGAGTATTCTTGGCGCCGGCCTTCTTAAGGGCCTTGATAAGGCGAGTATAGCCTTCGTTGGTGGCCCAGTCGAGCACAGAGTAGCCCTGACCGCACTTGGCGTTCACGTCGACACCCTTGTTGATGAGGAACATCATGGCATCGTAGTTACCGTTCTTCACGGTCCAGTGAATCGGGAGGTAACCGTCAGCGCTACGGGAATCGAGCGGTGCACCGGCTTCGGCCAAAACTTCGAGCATGTCGACCTTGCCAGTCTTTGCGGCGAGGAGAACTGCAGTACCGAGCGTCTGGGTTTCAGCACCTTCGGCCTTGAGCTGGGTCAAGAGGCGGTTCACCACTTCCTTGTTGCCCATCATCACGGCGTTGTCGAGCACAGCTTCGCCGTTGCCGTTCTTCACGTCGGCCTTTGCACCATGTTCGAACAAATAGTTGAGCACCACCATGTTGCCCTTGTTGGCAGCAATGGCCACGGCGTTGTTGCCGTTGTCAGCCGGAGCGTCAATTTCGAAAGAAGCCTGCAAGAAGAGGGTCATCTTGGCAGTATCACCGTTCACTGCATAAGACACAAACTGGTTCGGGGTAAAGGGAATCTGTTGCTTGGTCAGGTACTTGCGCACGGACTGCGGATCGTTCGGGTCCATTTTATCGTTACAACCGGTAACGGAAACCATCAATGCGGCGGCGCAAAGGGCCAACAACTGCTTTTTCATAAAATTCTGCTCCAAATGAGGTTTTTCTTAATTTTGGTCTAAAAATAATCAATTTTTGGGCAATAAACACAAAAAAACTCTATTTAGAACTTTTTTTTACCAAAATATCCCCCGCACCTCCACAGCCCCATTTTTCGACCTCGAAAAATCCTTTATATATTTTACGCCATGAGAAAGAGAATTTTTACCCTAATTTTGCTTTTCAGCACCCTCACTTTCGCCGATAGAATTGTCATTGACACCTCCATGGCGACTTCCACCGATAACGACTACAAGGAATTCGAGGACCGCGGATCGTTCGGTCCCTACGTTGAATTCAGCAATATCAAGATGAAAAACGTGAATTATTCCTACAAAGTCAGCGGCATCAAGGAAGACATCAATATCGACAACACCTACATTTACGGAGCATCGGGAAGCCTCCCCCTTACGGAATGGTTCGACATATACCTGATGGCCGGCTACCAGTACCTGGGAATTAGCCACAAGCCTCGCAACAGGGATAAAGCCTACAAGTTGCTGGCCGAGGAACTGGAATTCGCCGACGAATTCTTCGATGCCAAGTTTGATTCCACCGATATCGAAGGCCGCCACGAAATCCACACCGCCCTTTTCCAGCTGGGTTTCGACCTTGCCCTGCCCCTGGTCATGAACTACAGGCACCAATTCATGATCAAACTTTACGCCTTCGGTGGCGCCGTATTCGGCAAGACCTTCTTTGGAGACGACACCCAGTTCACCTCCCCCGCCATTTATGGTTACGCCTACGGCGCAGGCCTCCGCATGGCCTGGCACAGATTCTTCTTGTCATCGGGCTTCAGAAACAGCCACGAATATTTCCACACTTATTTCGAACGGAAAACAGGAACCGACCGCGAAGACGACGAATTCATGCTTGATTTCAGCACGTATTTCCAGCCTTACGTAAGCCTCGGAATTACGCTGTTCTAATTACGGCTTGATTTTCAGCTTTTCACCGACTTTAATCTTGGTGTCCGTCAGGTCGTTCCACTTCACGATTTCTTCGATGGTCACCTTATATTGGCGAGCGATGTCCCAGAGACCCTCGCCTTTTTTGACGGTGTGAACCTTGACGCCGGAATCTTGAGGAGTACCAGCCACTTTCAGCTTCTGACCAACGCTCAGGTTGGTAGAATTCCCCATGTTGTTCAGTTCCTGGATCTTAGCCACCGTGGTTCCGAACTTGCGGGCGATGCTGGTCAAGTTATCTCCGGACTGAACCGTATAAACAGAAGTCTTTTCGTTGGAAGATTTCGGCTTAGAAGCGGACTTCGTTTCGGACTTGGCGGTCTTCTTGTCGGCCTTCTTGCGCACATATTCTGGAATCACCAGGGAATCCCCCACGGTCAGACGGCGGCTAAAGCCCTGGTTCGCCTGCATAAGCATCACGACCGGAACATCGAAGGACTTGGCAATGGCAGCAAAGGTATCCCCTTCACGAACAACATACTTTTCGCCCTTGGCCATTTTGGGACGATTATTTTCAACCTGGGGCTTCGGTTCGGGTTTAGAAACCACCAAGGTATCCCCTTCTTTAATGAAAGAAGCGGCATCCAGGGAATTCCAGGAACGGACAGAATCCTGGGAAATACCAAACTTGCGAGCCACGGAGGCAATATTGTCGGAAGGCTGAACAATGTAGGTGCGGACCTTTTCGGGCTTTTTGCCACGATTGGCCTTGGGCTTGGGAGTCACCTTGATAGGAATCAACAGGGACTGACCCGCACGAATGCGGGTATTCTTCATGTCGTTGGCCTGCTGCAGTTCGGACACCTTGATGCCGTACTGGCGAGCAATCATCCCCAAGTTTTCGCCCTTGCGAACCTTGTGGTGGTGCCAACTTGAAAAATTGTTCTTTTCCATCTTGTCGTAGCCATCCACAAAGGCGGCACGGGTTCCTACCGGCAGGCGCAACAGGTAAGATTCCTTGTTGGGCGGCGTACACCACTTGACCAGTTCCATGTTCAGGGTGCGCAAGGTATCTTCGGTAACCTTCAAAAGCTTGGCCACTTCTTCCAGCGGGAAGGAGTCGTACACCGTCACTGTGTCGAAATCGGGCTGGTAAGTTTTTTCCACCGTCATTTCGTACTGTTCAGGATAATGACCAATCACCATGGCTGCCAAAATACGGGGCACATAGCGCATGGTTTCCTTGGGGAGTTCCAGGTCCCAATAGGTAACGGCAAGAGAAGTGTCGCGAGTAGAATCCTGTTGCATTTCGCGGACGAGCCTGCGCACGCGACCTTCGCCGCAGTTGTATGCAGCCATGGCCAGCAACCAGTCTCCAAATTCATCGTGCAGGCGGTTCAGGTACTTGAGGGCCGCCATGGTCGCCTTTTCCGGATTGCGACGCATATCCACCCAGTAATCCACCTCGAGACCGTAGCGTTTGCCTGTTTCGGGAATGAACTGCCACATACCTGACGCCTTGGCGCGGCTATAAGCCTTGACCTTGAATCCCGATTCTACCAGAGCCAGGTAAATGAGGTCCCGGGGCATTTTGGCCCCATCCAGCTGGGCATTAATCAAGGAATCGTAAGCCGTTTTCCGGTTCAAGGAACCTTCCATGAACGCGCGGGCCGTCGTAGTCATGTAGTAGATTTCCTGCTGGACGCGGTCATTAAAACTTACGGGAAGCGTAAACTGGGACACATCCAGGGTATCCAGGAAACTTTCAATCACCTGGAGGGTTGCGCTATCGGCCTCGCTTTCATCCAAAGCATCGATACCTTCGATGGACACTTCGTTTCGCGTATAGTTGTCGGCACTTTGGCCCATTTCTGCCACATTGGGGTACACTTCATCTAAAGCCCGCACAATACGGAGAGGCATCTTGACCCGATATGCGGAATCTTCGGCGGCAGAGACATTCTTGTAGGTTGAATCGAACTTTTCGGAGATTAGCTGTCTCAAGGATTCATCCAGGTAATGCCTTGCCAAGAGCCATTCCTGGTTATCCATGGCCTGCAACGCATACTGGTAATAGGTCCAAGAGGGGCGAATGGCCAGGGAATCTGAAATTTTTTCTTTAAGAGCCCTTTCCGAAAAAGATTCCGTATCGGGCGGATTCGCAGTTTCCACTTTAGGAGTCATATCGGGCTTACTTGCGCAACCCGCCATTACCAAAAGCAATAAAGAGAATATACCCGAAACGAAATAATTCATCTAATTTCCAGTTACTTTTTCTACACCGAACCAAATGACTCCCGCCAAGACAAAGGCAGCAACCATCTGTAAAACAATAATGATACGATTAATTCGATAAGCCTTTTGAGACTTACGATGCCACGAAGGCAGTTCCTGTTTTTCTTCTGTTTCCTTCATTACGCCTCAAATATAACAAATAGCAATTTCATCATTCGCTAATTCCGAAATTCCAATTCCATATTCCGAATTAAATTTCTATGTTATACATCAAGTTATGAAAAAACTGTTTGCCGCACTATGCCTATTGACGATTCCGGCCCTCGCACAGGTCGGCATTGTAAAGTCGACCAGCGGCATTCACGTTCCCTCAGCAAAAACCAATCCTCAAGGCAACCTGTATATTTCAGGCTCCTTCGAAATGGCAAGTGACGGGAACACCCTGAGTCTAAATGACGGCTACACCGATTCCAAAGGGAATTTCGTTACACTCAACAACAATACGCCTTCTAACGACGAAACCTTTTTCATGAGTTTCGCCGTCTTGGATAACCTGGAACTGGGATTCACGCTCCCGTTTCACTACGAAGGCTACATCAACAATACGGATCTGGACGGAATCGGTCTCGGAGACCTGCAATTGTCCGCCAAAGGCTCTATCCCTGTAAATGAATGGTTTTACTTGGGTGGTAGCGCCGAAATCCTGATTCCCACAGGATCTACAGAAAAGGGATTCCGCCCGAGACACCGCTGGTATGTCAAAAACGACAACAGCGCTTACGCATTCACCGCCAACAACGGCGCCACCGACCTCGTCATCCATTATACGTTCGACTTAAAGCGTTATCTGGTTTTAAACGGCTACACCGGCGTTTTAAACGATTTCCAGGCCAAGGATAAATATTTGCTCTGGGGCGTTGGCGTCAACATTTTCCCCGAAAAAACAGCCACCCTCATTTTCGAAGCCTCTGGCGAAACCCCCTTGCGTTCCACCCACTGGATGGAGCATTTCTTGAACAGTCCCCTTAAATTGACCCCAGGCCTGCGCCTCAATCTTCCCGGCCAAACCTACCTTACCCTTTCGGGAGATATCGGATTCCATTATTTCAAGGATCTGGACGAAGAAGACGCTCTACAAGTCAACCTGAAATCAGGCAAGGAAAACCTCCAATACCCCATGGCAGGTTCCCCGGAACTGGGAATTGCTATTACCTTGAGCAAGGTGATTGACCTCAGCTGGGGCGATGACGACCACGACGGAGTTATCGACCGCAAGGACATGTGTCCCAACACCATGAAGGGGCAAGCGGTAAACCCCCGCGGATGTCCCGTGGACGAAGACCTTGACGGTGTCTTGAACATCGTTGACCTGTGCCCAGCTACTCCCATAGGGCTAGAAGTTGACTATAACGGTTGCCCCCTGGACCACGATAATGACGGAGTCGCCGATTACCTCGACAGGTGCCCCAATACCGCCGAAGGCTTTGCAGTGGATTCAACAGGATGCATGCTGGACACCGATGGCGATGGCATTGATGACAACAACGACAAATGCAACGAGACTCCCCACGGCGAACCTGTCGGAAATGACGGTTGTCCCCTGGACCAGGACCACGACGGCATTACGAACGATTTGGACCAATGCCCCGACACCCCCGAAGGCATCTCCATCGACAAACGCGGATGCCCCCTGGACTTTGATGGTGACGGTGTTCCCGACGATTTGGATAAGTGTCCCAACAGCAAGCTGGGAGAAACGGTTGGCGAATCGGGCTGCCCCCTGGATTCCGACAAGGACGGCGTTCCCGATACAAGAGACGAGTGTGCCGACACCCCCGAAGGCGTCACCGTAAATATTAACGGATGCCGCATCGACCAAGACGGCGATGGCATTTTCGACGAAGACGACAAGTGCCCCGGAACCCCCGAAGGCGCTCCCATCGACAGCCTGGGATGCCCCCTGGATTCCGACGATGACGGTGTGGCTGATTGGGCAGACCAATGCCCAGGCACCCAGGCAGGTGCATTCATCGATGTTTCGGGCTGCCCCACCAACCCCAGGCAAAACTTCAACATATTCGCCAAACAGATCCGGTTTAAAGGTCAGGACACCGTCCTGTACAATTCCAGCTACACCGCACTGAACGACATCGTGTACCACATGCGTCAATACCCTGTCAACTTGGAGATCCAGTGTTCTGCAAGCGAAGCTTCCGGTGAAAACGCCTCCCGCATTTCTAACGAAAGAGCCGAATTCATTTACAACTATCTTGTAAAGAAAGGCATCAGCAAAGACCGTCTTAAATTCCAGGGTTTCGGCAAAAAACTTCCGCCCACCCAGACTCAAAAGAACGACAGCGCCGACGCTGTCAGGTTTATACCCAGCCGACAGCTGGAACTCGACAAGAAACATTAGGCTGTTTTTACTATATTTGGGCTTCCCCAAACCATAAAAAGGAATTCCTATGAAGATTGCCGACAAGACAGTTGTCCAGATGCACTACACCCTGACCTCCGACGAAGGCAAGGTCATTGACTCTTCCGAAGGCCGCGAACCGCTGCAGTACATTCAGGGCGCCCACATGATCGTTGTGGGTCTTGAAAAAGCCATGGTGGGCCACGATGTGGGCGACAAGTTCGACGTCAAGGTGATTCCTTCTGAAGGTTACGGCGAATACAACGAAGAAATGACCCAGGAAGTTCCGCTGGACGTTTTCCAGGGTGTGGACAAGGTGGTAGAAGGCATGATGTTCTACGCCCAGACGCCGGCTGGCCCGATGCCCATCCGCGTGAAGTCCGTTTCTGAAAAGACCGCCGTCATCGACGCCAACCACGAACTGGCCGGCCAGAACCTGAACTTCGCCATCGAAGTGGTTTCTGTCCGTGAAGCTACCGAAGAAGAACTGAATCCGGGTCACCACTGCTGCTGTGGCGGCAAGGGCGAAGGCGATTGCAAGTGCGGCGAAGAAGGCCACGAATGCGAATGTGGCGGCGAAGGCCACAAAGAAAATTGCGACGGTAACGGCGGCTGCGGCTGCCCCAACCACGACAAGCACCACGGTAAATAAACCGCAAACGCTTTCGTTGTTTACAACATATAAAAAGGCAGGCTTAATCGCCTGCCTGTTTTAATTCTGCTAAAGTAGCTAATTACTCATATTCCGGGAGAGACCATTCCGTAGGCATGGTACCGATATCGTTATGCTTGTAGGTAAAGCCCTTTTCGGGATCAAGCTTTTCCACAGTACCCTTTACCGCAGAGCCACAAGCCCTTCCGCTGTCCTTGTTAATAGAGCAGTTGGTGTTTTTCATCAGCAGCTGGTCGCCATACACATCCCATATACCAGATCTCTTTTCTTGCTGGGCCTTTTTCAGAGTTACTTCGATATTATGGTTACCCAGGCTATCCAGCTTAAGAGACCACTTGTAGTTGTCTTCGTAGGCAACCCAGGTTCCCACAAGCTTGCTACGGTCGACATCCTTATACTTGAGCGTAGACTTGGAGCAGCTCATTTCATCGCCAGCCACGATGGACATGTTGAAGTCGCTGTCAACTTCTGCAGAAACCAGAGAATAGACGGACTTGTCAAAGAAAACCGGGAGCATCAGCAAATAGCCACGCTGGATATCGTAGTAACCAGCCGACCAATTAGTCGAATCCCCATCCGTTTCTTCAACAACGTAACGATCCTTGAAGAAGGAATAAACCTGTTTCAGGGTTCCGCTCTTGCAAGAAAGCTTGACGCCCTTTAAATCGCCTGCGTTCGTAATGACACCCGATTCTTTTTCTACGCTGACCGATTCCACATCCTTGAACTTGCCACCATTGATAGAGACCTGCAACTGGTCTTTTTCATTGACAATGAACTTGAGTTCGCCCGATTTTTCAAAGAATGCCTGCATCTTGTCGGCACTCTTGGATTCAACACCCATAAAGGAGCCGTTTTCAACGCCAAATTCAATGACGCCATCCTTGAATTCCGAACGGACCGCAATCCATGCCGGGTCAGAAATCCACAGCGAGAACACGCCCTGCTTGGCACCTGCCGCAAGGAACAATTCCGTACCGAACATTTCGCCGAGAGACATGTTCTTTTCCAAGTCTTCCAACGTAGCAGCACGGGTTCCCTTGGGACCATCAGCCTCCTTGGAAGAAGAGGACTTTTCTGTGGAAGAGGAAGATTCTTCTACACTGGAAGAGGAATCATCATCGCCGCGTTCCACATTAGAAGAGTTATCGTCGCTGCCACAAGCAGCAAGCATCAAAGAAATCGCAAAAGCGGAAGAAATCACCGCCGAACATGCCTTAAAATTCATAAAAACCTCGTTTTCTGCATAGAATATACACAAAAAATGGGACAATGTAAATAATTGTCGATTTTTTGTGATAAAAAACGCATTTTAAGTCAAATTTCTAAGGGAGCACCGGGATTGTACCCCAAATCGGCCTTGGCATTCTCGATATCGGGAGCGGCATCGTACAAAAATCCCGCAAGAGCCTGTTCCGCCGTAACGGGCTTTCCGCCAATCCAGCTCTTCAGAACAGCCAATTTTTTCGCAATCCACCAGGGAACAGGCACCATGAAATGTCGTTTTTTTGCCAATTTCAAAATACTTTTCGCCATATCCGCCATGGAAAGGACTCGTTCACCAGCCAGGGCGTAGGTCTTTTTCACCGCATTTTCAGAAAAGCCCGCCAGGGCGATTCCCTTGACCAAGTCAACGCTCTTGACCGGACGTTTGAGGCATTTTCCCCCACCGGGCAAGAAGTACACCGGAAAACGTCGCACGTAGTCGGCATACATGTTGAACTCGATTCCGCCACCATAACCCACAGGCTCCCCAATCACCAGCGTCGGGCGGACGATGGTCCATTCCAGACCGGAATCCTTGACGCAGGACTCCCCCGCCAACTTGCTTTTACCGTATTCCGTAAGTACCGGGTATGTCACCGAAATGCTGGACACATAGACCAGCCGCCTTACGCCGGCTTCCTGGGCGGCAGCAACCACATTGCGCGTCCCGCCGGCATTGATGCGCCCAAAGGCGCACGGTTTTGTAGAAAGGAGAATGGCGGCTAGATGGTAGACCAAATCTACACCCACAAAGGCCTTGCGGATGGATTCATAATCCGACACATCCCCATAAAAGACCTCCACCCCCCGGGGTAAAAACCCAGCCTGGGTATCGCCCGGGAGCACAAGCACGCGAACACACACATCACGGGCTAGAAGTTCCCGACAAAGCGCCTTCCCTACGACGCCTGCGCCACCCGTCACCAAAGCAATCATTGCTAGGCTTCCAGCAAATAGCGGATATCCTTGACCTTGCGAGCAAGGTCTTCGTCTTTATCCATCTGCTTTACCAGTGAACGGATAGCTGCGATAACAGAAGAGTAATCCCTGTTAAAGAATTCTCCAATATTCACGAGCGATGTATTGGTCATTTCGCGGCAAAGGTACATGGCCACCTTGCGCGGCAGGGCAACACCGGCATCCTGGCGCTTGCTTGCAAGGGCCGTGAGATCGCAACCGAATTCCATGGCAACCGTCTCGGAGATTCCCTTTACCGAAAGTTCCTCGACGCCGGAAGTTCCCGGAGCTGCCACCAAGCGCTTGACAGCGCCCAAATCCAGGTTTTCTTCGCAGAATTCATTCATGGCACGGAGACCGTTCAACATGCCCTCGATGACGCGGAAGTTCTCGCGGGGTGGGAGCGACAGGAACCGACAAATTTCTTCGCGGTCCTTATCCACGAAGGGAATGCTCATGGATTTCTTCTGGATAAGCTTCATGCGGGTCGTAAGATCCGGTACATCCAGGCCCACCGCCACGCAAGATTCCAGCGGAGCCAGAAGCTTTTCCGAAATACACGGAATTTCGGAATGGCCCTTGGGGCGCGCTTCGCCTTCGCGAAGGGGATTGAACTGGGACGGATGCCTATCGCAAGAAAGCACCACCTGCTTGCCCTGGGCACGCAAATGCTTAATCAGAATGGCAAGGCGCTTCTGCGTACTGACGCCATATTCCAGAAGCTGGACATCGTCCAAAAGCAGCACATCACAGTTTTCGTACTTTTCCTGGAAGGCATAAGCGAGTTCGCGGACATTACCGAGTTTTGCATCTAACGCCTTGCTCATGGCCGTGGCGTCGCGCAAGAATTCGTAGGCATGGCAATAGACCACGCGAATCTGGGAATTGCTCTTGAGCATTTGGCCGGCAATGGACTGCAAAAGGTGAGTCTTGCCGAGACCAGACTTGCCATATACAAAAAGCGGATTCAGGGCCGGATCGCCCGGCTTTTCGGCCACGGACTTGCAAGCTTCGCAGGCGGTAAAATTGCAGTCACCTTCGATAAAGTTTTCGAAAGTATAGCCGGCATACAGAGAAAGCTTAAGGCGGGGGGCGCGCTTCTTGGCGGCTACACGGGCAGGGCGTACAGCCGGGAGCTTCGGAGCCGCCGGAGTGGACATCACCTGCACGCTTTTTTCGCTAGCGGCAATAGAAATCTTGAAATCGACAAAGGATTCGCCAAGGACTTCGGAAAAAGCCTTGCGCATAATATCCGCATAATGAGCCTTTACCCAGTTTTCGCGCAATTCATCGGGGACAGAAAGCTGGACAACACCATCAAAAACGCCTTCGAAACCTACCGTATCTAAAATGGCCAGGCCGAAATAATCATTGCATTCTTCACGCAAACGGTCCAGTGTCAGCTGCCAGACCGAAGATTCAGAATTTAAAAGAGCAACAGAGTTTGTCACGTTTTACCAATCATCTAAAAAAGCATGAAAAAATTAAATAAAGCATACAACAAAATGACAAGGGCATACATTTTTTTTTGAAAAACGGCGATTTTGAGCTAAAAACGAAAAAAAAATATTTATTCCCAATAATACCCCCATTGTTGCAAACAAATCACGCTTTTAATCACTCCGCAGTCAAGACAGAACCCCTATGTTTGGAACAACTTATCAACAGAAAAATTTTGAACTATATCTTGACAAAAAATTATATACTTTTAATGCACAAAAGAGCATTAATACACAAAGCATATAAAAAAATAACCGCCCATTTTTGTCAAAAAAAGGCAGTTTTTCGTAGAAGATATTGAATATCAATGATTTAGCGTTCTATTTTCTTTCGTCCATTTTCGACTGGAGATTTTCAATACGTTGTTCCAGCATTTTCTGGATTTCGGGCAAAAGTTTATCCTTGATTCGATCCAGATAAAGGCACTGAAGCTGAATCATGCGGTTACGATGCCTACCGGCATGTTCCTGGATCCAGCGACTCACCGCCACCTGACGGTCCTGCATACGTTCCTGCAACACCTGCTTGATGTATGTTGTCTGTACAGACATATAACGCTGCATGTTGAACGGAAGTTTGTAGGTGCGGATAAACTGCTTAAGCAATTCCAGAAGCGACAAGTTCTGAGCCCTGCGTTCCTGAATGAATTGCTTCAATTCTTCGCAGTGGCATTCAAAGAAAGGCATAATGGCTTTATCATCGATCTGATAAAGTTCCAACTCGTCTTGTTTCTTTGTCGCTTCGTCGACAGCCATGCTATAAATTTATAAAAAATTTCGATTTTTCTGTAAAATTACGTGATTTTACGCACGAAAAAGGAGTAAGGCATCTTAAAAGAAAGCAATTCATCACAATCTTGTAAGAAAACAACACCTTCAGTCCCCGGATGCAATCGATCCACATCGGCACCCTTGAAATCCTTCATTGCAGAAACTTTGCAGGGAGCCATTCCCGACGGGGTCATCAATTCCAGCGAGTCATCAATGGAAAAAGGCGTCTTGACATTGACCCTGAAAGAATTCGTATTCGAATCATAGGACAACACCTGGGCAGCCACGCAACCACCGGCAGCCTCCTCGTGGGTAGACTCATAATTCTGAGGCAGAGGGCCACGCAGGAATCCCGGCATGAAACCGCGGCCATCCACAAAGGAAATGGCACGGCGACTTTCTTCGGAAACCTTCACCAATTCAGGCTCAACGCCCTGTTCAAATTGGGCTGCACAAGAATCAATTGCCATACGGTAAGCACGCACCACCTGGCTCAAGTAATACACCGACTTGGTACGGCCTTCAATCTTGAAAGAATCAAGCCCGGCAGCCATCAGTTCGGGAATCACGTCGATGGCGCAAATATCGCGGCTGCTCATGAAATAAGTTCCCCAGGTGTCTTCGTCCAAGGCAATGGGGTCAAGCTCCGGGCGATCCGTACGCTGTAAACGAAACTCCCCCACATGCTCCTGATAATTTTCGCACTGGGGTTCCGGATTTGCATACAAACGATAGGGCATGCGGCAGCTGTTGTCACAGGCTCCCTGGTTTGCATCGCGACGAGTCACCCAGTTGCTGAGCATACAGCGTCCCGACATCGACATACACACGGCGCCATGCACAAAGACTTCCAGTTCCAAATCCGGCAAACGTTTCTTGATTTCCAGGATTTCAGACAAGCGAAGTTCGCGGCTCAGAATCACGCGGCTCACACCAAGATCGCGCCAGAACTTGGCGGCCAGATAATTGGTGGTATTCGCCTGCACAGACAAATGAATCTCGACCTCGGGACGTACTTCGCGAAGCCAACCCACAAAACCGGGATCCGCTACAATCAACGCATCGGGTTTCAAGTCGATCGCCGAAAGCAATGCGTTCTGGAAAGCCTCAACCTTCACGTTACGGGGGATGACGTTACTAGTGAGGTAAAACTTTTTACCCAAGCGATGGGCGTATTCAATGCCTTCGGCCAGGTCATCCAAGTTCTTGAATCCGTTTTCACGGGCACGGAGCGAAAAGGCGGGCTGCCCCGCATATACGGCATCGGCTCCATACGCAAAAGCGTACTTCATACGAATCAAGTCCCCAGCGGGAGCAAGAAGTTCAGGCTTGTTCATATTTGGTTACCAGCTTATGAAAATGTGAAATGAGGAATGTGAGATGCAGTAATCATTACACATTTCACACTCCACATCGCGGCGAAGCCGCTTCCTACCACTTGAATCCGGTTCTCAAGTAAACCTTTTCGTCGTTGAACAGGGTGATTTCGCCCAAGAAGAACACGTACTGGCCTTCGTAGCTGACAGACGGAGTCAGGGAATATTCCATTTTCGCACCCTTCAAGAAGCGCTTATGAATTTTCATATGGTCATGACGGGGAGTCGTGTCGTTCACGGCACTGCCGTAATCCGTTCCCTTCCAGAACCAGGTGTTACGGAGCGAGGCAAAAATATGATGGTCCAGACGACCATAAGCGGTAAAGTCAATAGTCTGGCTATTGGGGCCAGCCTGGTTTCCCAAGGGGCGACCCAAATGGGCCATCTGGGCCGTATTTTCATGGAAGTGAGAATACACGTAAGGTTCGATGCGTGCATATTCCGCGATAAAGCCCGATTCAAGCAAATGGGTATTGATCTTAAAATCATGGGCGCCATGCATACCGGCCATCCAAGCCCACTTGGCTTCGATGTTGTCGTTTTTCACGAGACTCACCGGACTTTCCATGTCATCCAGGAAGAATTCGCTGTAGACACGGAGCGAACGGAACAGGCGGTAGTTAAAGTCGAAGGAAAGGGAACCGTTATTGCTGTCTTCAGAGTAGTTCCCCTTTTCCATGAACAAGGGAACCGTCGGAACAAACAGCCAGGGTTTCAGGTTGTCGTACTGGATTTGAAGTTCACTGATACCGAAGGTGGCATTGCCCACGGCAAGTTCGTAACGGTGACCAAAGATGTTGCGGGTGTTATCGATATTCTTGTCGTCAAAGCTATGATAGATACGCAAGTCACCGTAGAACGAAAGTACGCGCAAGGGGCCAAATTGCATGTCCAGCGAAAGCATGTTGTAGGGCAACGCGAACTGGTTCAAGCTCAGGTTATTGTAGTAGCCCGGGCCCCAATGCATCACGTCGCGACCGAAATCCAGACGCAGCCAATCGTAGTTCAAGGCGATGTGGGTGCGGTAGCGGGCATAGCTCGTGTATTCCAGACCCGAATTATTTTCCGACTTCTGGTTTTCCAGGAATTCCCCATCAAAAGACCTAGGACGATTATCCTTCTCTCTCTCCGTTGCAAAATGCGCCTCGTCATAAATACGGGCATCCAGCACGAAGTCAATGGAATCCGCATAACCACGCAAGTAGATTCCACCGTCAATTCCCGGCCAGATGGTATCGTTCAGCGCCTCACCGCCGCGATAATCCATGCCCCCCACAAGAGACATTGCCATAGCCATGCGGGGTGCCTTGTTTTCAAAAGAGCCATGTCCCGAAACCGCTGCACCATTTTCACTATCAAAGTACAGCAGCGCATTTTTTTCATTGGCCACGAAATTCTTGCGGAATGTCGTATCGCGGTGCGGATACGCAAAGAACTGACGCCCCTCTCCCGTGGTAACGCGATGCAGATCGAACAGCATGGGTGAATTTTCCAGCAGGCGCAAGTTGCGGACATTTTCGGGACCGACCACAGGCGATGCAGCAAATGCCGGTATAGAAAGCATAGATGCCAACAAGAAGGCAAACGGCTTAGAAACTTTTTTCATAACGTCTCGATTTTTCAAGAATCTTAACAATAATTTGAGGGGCGTGATATTTTGCCAAAAGATAGCTTTTTATTCCCTGTATACACCACAACAGAAACATTTTGGTGCGAATTGTTCCGAACGGGGTAATTTGTACCATTTTTCATTTTCTGTTTTTTTTATTAAGTGGCTTTTTGATATGTGAACAGGCTTTGAGCAATGTATCTTTTCTAAAAAAGCCCCCCCACCTTCAAACGAGGAAAAAATGCTTACAAGGAATTGTTTGGGAATTACGTCTCTTGTATCGTTTGGTCTTATGGTAGGATGTTCCGACGACAGCTCCACCACACCGAAAGACGATCTTGCAGACATTACAGAAACCATCACGAACGCATGCACCTATGACGGCTATACCGCCATGCAGGGCGCCAGCGGAGAAACACTGTGTCTTGATCCCGATGGAACGCTTGCCTTCTGGATCAATGCCGACGGATCTTACGGATTCCCCGAAGCATCGCAGGAATCCGGTTCTACGGAACCGCCCGATAATACAGGCAACTCTTCAAACGACTCCAGCACAACCCCGACCAACGAGTCTTCTACAGAAGATTCCACTGGTTCGGCAAGCAAAACAAACACCTGTACTACGGAAAAAGCACTTTATACAATCAACGGCATTTCTTACTACAAAAATGAGGATGGAACCCTCTACTACTTTGACGCAGACTGCAACAAGGCCTCACTGGCGGAGTCAACACCGGCTAGCAGCTCTTCGATTTCCGAAAGTTCCATCTCCTCTGAATCGACAAAGCCCGTATCCAGTAGTTCCATTGTTACGCCCAACAGCAGCGCCACTACTATCTCCAACGGGAATGTGCCCACCATCAGCTATACCGCAAGCGGTGCAAGCGTCGAAAACAACAACAGCTGCGTAACGGTTACCGGCGGCGAAGTCGTAATCACCTGCGCCGGCGACTACGACTTTAGCGGCTCCTACAGCGGTGCAGACGCCCAAATCCGCGTTTACTCCCCCAAGAGCGATTCGGGTGTCTATCTGAACTTGCGCGGGCTTACGCTCACCAATACGGCTGACGCTCCCATTTACGCACAGATGTCCAGCAAAACTTTCGTGGTTCCCAAAAACGGAACCACCAACACGCTTAGCGACGGCAGCACCCGAACAAAGACATTCACCTACGTGAATTCCAACAACGAAACGAAAGTGGACACCACCGGTGCCTGCATTTACGCCAAGGACGACTTGACCATTAAAGGCGAAGGCACCTTGGTTGTGAAAGGCAACTACAACAACGGCATTCACACCAGCAACGATCTGCGTTTCCGCGGCGCAACGACCGTCAACGTAACCGCAGTGAATAATGGGTTGAAAGGCAAGAACGCCGTGGATATCGAAAACGGCAACATTACCATCACAGCGACCAACGGCGACGGCATCAAGAGCGACGAAGGCGAAGATGAAGGCGCTATAGTAGACAACAAAGGTATAGTCAATATCAAAGGCGGCAACATCACCATTACCAAGGCTGGCGATGACGGTAT
>JAEEGJ010005927.1_pt1 | contig 37537 bp, 21 predicted proteins | sample 8958761 | NCBI WGS metagenome assembly JAEEGJ01 (sample SAMN16246546, study PRJNA631951) | gut metagenome | biome: gut microbiome; feature: rumen; material: RS-attached | host: Bos | place: Iran: Karaj | collected 2018-10
GCCGTCTTCCCATCGGTCACTTCCTCGACCACGGGAAGAAGATTGTTGTCCAAACCTATTGTCGCCCTTCCCACGAGGACCTCGTTGTTGAGGCCCCTCAGGGTCATCGACACGATGTCACTTCTGTTCACCTTGAAGAACGCTCCTGAATAGGCGCCACGGAACGGGATTGACAACGACTCGGAACGGCCGATCATCACAGCCAGGTTGTCGCCGAAGGTGCCAGCCACTCCCACCTGAACATCAGGGTAAGTCACCGTGATCTGGGCCGTGCGGGAGATCCCGTCTGGCTCGGCGTAGGTCGCCCCTGTGCTGTATGGATAAAGGCCCCACACATAGTCCTTCGAGTCATCGTCGTCATTGCTGCTTCCGGTGATAGACGCTATGTAGCCCTTGAACTTCACGATGGGCTCGGGGCTGGTGTTCATCGAGGTGAACTCGGCCTCCTCACCGGCGCTGAAGACCTTGATCTTGTCTCCGGGAGACCAGTAGTTCTTCGACTCGTCCTCATTGTAGGAGGTCCTCGTCTCGTCCTGGGCGTCGGAGATGCTCGCCGTGATGATCACCTCACGGAGCTCTTTCTGCTGACCCGCAGACTCAATATCCTGAAGGTCAAACTCTGCCTTCTGGCAGGAAGCCAATGAAAGTGCTACCGCAAGCGGTAAGAGCGTCACGATGAAACGCCAGATAGTTTTTCTCATGATAATCTTTTTTATATAATACTATTAATTTCCTGTGGTAAAGGCTCGTTCCGGAAGTCCCCAGGTTGACACATATCTGGCAATCGCAGCTTGCGAAGGAACTACGATACAGCCGGTAGTATTGCTGAACGTGATCCCGGTGAATGTACCGGGCGAGGTCGTAGAGATAAGCGGCGGATTTTCAGGCCCCATGATTATCTGCGTCAATGCGTGAGCGGTAGTACCGCTGCCGGTCGGATATGAGAAGAGCTGGTTCCGCATATCCGTGATGTCCGGTCCGAAAGTCACTGTCTTGAGAAGACTTCCTCTGCCAAGGGCACTGACTCCGATGGTTGTTATGGCAGGAAGACTCATGTTCCTGATTCTGTGGTTGTAGAAACACCTTTCGCCAAGAGTCTTGACTTCCGGAATACTGAGCGAGGAAATATTATCGCACCCATAAAAAGCGTGACTGCCCAGCGAAGTCGCCTTCGGGAGGCTCACTGAAGTGAGGCTGGAACAGTCCCGGAACGCATTATCTCCTACCTTCCGGACAGAGGAGAAGTTGACACCTGTATTAGTGTTGCCGTTGTTGGCGCGTTTGAGTGCGGTGCAGCCATAGAAGACGCCTTCTCCAATCTCCTGGATTAATAGTCCCACAGACACATCCAGCAGCGAAGTGCAGTTCTTGAATGCGTTTGCCCCGATGGTTTTCGCGGCACAGGACACGGAAGTGAGCGACGAGCAGCCAAGGAAGGCCTCCTCTCCGATTGAATTCACCTTATGTGACGGGAATACCGTAAGAAGGGAACAACCCGAGAATGCGCTGGCTCCTATGCTTGTGACAGTAGTAGGCAGAGAGACGTAATCAATGTAACCGGTCCGGCCGGAGAACGTGTTGGCGGCGAGGGCTGTAGGAGCGTCATTGAACATGGCGATCATGATCACAGTCGCACCTAGTGACTCGGGAACAGCGATAACCGGATCGATATTTGACAGGGTAGCGTCAACATCAATGGCGGTCCATCCGCGGAAACTGGCAGTAGTATTGAAATCGATATCGTAATAGGATTGGGAGTTATCGTTATTATGATACCATATCTCCTTATCTGTCTGGTAGAAAGCGCAATGATCCTTCATCGCATACCATTCCGGCTGGGCGGTACCCTCATAGACATATTCAGCGGCAGCTATACCCGGAACCCAGATCTTCATGTCGGCGGGAGCGTAGGCAAAAGTATTCCCTCCCAATAAAGTCGGAGCAGTCTCGGATTCAATCCTGATTGTAGCGAGGCTGGTGCAACCGGCAAAAGAAACATTGTCAATTGTCGTGACGGAAGCCGGAATGGTGACCTCAGTGATATCCGAGTATCTAAACGCACCCATTCCGATTGTCTCGAGAGTGCTTGGAAGAATGACTTTTGTGAATTTGGCACCTTGCATAGACCTATTACCCAATGTCACCACGCCATCCGGCACCTGGTATTCTCCGGTAGTCGCGGCAAGAGCATAGGAAATCAATTCGCCGGAAGAATTGATGAGCGCCAGGCCATCGCTGGAAACCAAGCTGCTATTTCCGGTGAAAGATGTCAGATTTGAGCAATCCAAGAAGGGATTCTTTACAGTCGTAGTGAGACTTGCGGGAATCGCAACCGTTGTCAGAGGATTAGCCTTGAAAGCATCCTCTCCCAAGAAGGTCAGGCTTCCGGGCAGGTTCACAGTCTCAAGGTGGCACCCGTCGAAAGCATTGGACTCGATTGTGGTGACATTGCTTCCAAATGACACGCTCCCAAGACTTGAGCATCCTGTAAACGAATATGCACCTATTGTTTCCACGCCGTCAGGCAGGATGACGGAAGTAAGGTTCTCACTTCTATACAATGCCTGTTCGTCTATCTCGGTGACCGGAGCGGAGAACTTTATAACGCCTATGCCATTGTTGGCGTCCGGTGCCTTGCAGCCGGACTGAACCAGGGTATTTCCGGTGTCAGACGTTACATTATAGGACACCGCCGCACCGTCGGAGGTTGTGTAAAGGATCTCATCATCCTCAATCAACGCCTGGTAGCGGCTCGCATAAGGTTTCCAATAAGCGTTAGTCTTATATTCATTCAACAGGGTGGCCGGTACGTAAATAGGGCAGGTACTGCCAGCAAACATACCCGTTTCATAATAATGACTACCCAAATAAGTGGGCGGCACGGAAGTAGCTTCGATCTTCACCCTCTCCAATGCGGAGCACCCACTGAATGAAATTCCTCCTATAAGCTCCACTCCGGAAGGGATGGTCACGGAAGAAAGATTGGTGCAATAGTAAAATGCCCCATCGTAGATTCGGGCGAGATTATCCGGCAGCACCACATTGGCAAGTTTACTATGCCAGAAAGCGAAGAACGATATCGCCCATACATTCTCCGGAACCACATAAGTCTGACCTTCCATTCCGGCATCAGTGTAACTTATTAAATAATCGTGTCCACCAAAGGTCTCTATCAGGGCTCTACCGTCAGAAGTGGCAAACTTTCCGCTGAAACTCTGAATATTGAGACAGCCGTCAAACGGATTGCCCATGGGTATTTCGACTCTCTCGTAATATCCAAGGTGGACAACAGATTCGGGAATTGTCACTCTGGTTATATTACTGCAATCCTCGAATGCGCAAGCGCCAATATTTTCCAGCCCATCAGGGAGGAAATCCACGTCTCCAAGTCCTGTGTTGCCGAAAGCCCACTGGTTGATGGTCTTGAGTCCGGAACCAAAAGTCACATTGGTTAGCAATGTACAATCCTCGAAAGCGGCTGTTCCGATCGTCTCAACACAGTCAGGGAAGGTCACCGATGTCAAAGTGGACTTGGCGAACATAAAGGCTGAATCGTCAATCCAGGTTATCGGACTCTTGAAGCGGATGATTCCGATGCCTCCGTTGTTCTTGGGAGCTATGATGTCTCCGTCAAGTTCGTTTCCGGTGGCAGGATTATCATTGTATCTCACCGCCTCACCGTCCGAGGTCGTGTAAAAAATCTCATTATCCTCAATCAAGGCCCGGTAGCGGCTCTCATAAACATCCCAATACTGGCTTCCTTTGTAGTAATTGAGAAGAGTGGCGGGAACATAAATCGGGCAATCATTGGTCCGGTTGAACATTCCCGCAGGACTTCCCCAAGTCGCTTTTGCTCCTATCACACCACTGGTTTTCATGATCTTTATCCAGTTGAGTCTGGAACAGTAGTAAAATGCGTACGTGTAGATCTGGGAGACGCTTGCAGGGATAGTGACATCCTCAATCCGGCTAGACATGAAGGCATAGTCGTAGATGACAAGCAGCTGGTTAGGCAATACAATATGGCTTATTGTAGAACCGCAAAAAGACCATAAGCCGATTCCCCTGACATTGGATGGCACCTCATAGGTCGCCCCCTCCATTCCTCCGGTAGCGAAACTTCTGACAACACCATTATCGACAAGGCATTTTCCGTCATCAGAAGCGTACCTCCCGTGGAACGTGGTCAGGAATGCACAATCCAGGAAAGGATTGCTGAACAAGGGCTGTGAGGCTGACTCACTAAGAGATTTGCTATAACCCAGGGAGTCAACCGAGTTAGGTATTGTCACCTCTGTCAAGGGGCAATTCTGGAAAGCACAATAATCGATTCGCCGGATGCCTTCAGGAAGGCTGAGCGTTGCGATAGCGGTCTCCCAAAAAGCGTCTTCCTCTATGACTTTGACATTGGGTCCGATTACTATGTCACTTAAAGCACGGCATTGCTGGAAAGCCCCCTGCCCGATTGTCTCTACGGTCTCCGGCCAAGAGACTGAAGTCAACTTCTCCTTGTTCGAGAAAGCCTCCTTATCAATCTTGGTCAGCGGGGCATAGAAGCGAATGATTCCCACTCCGTTGTTGGCAGAGGGAGTCACACAGTTCTCATCGTCAACCTCATTGCCGGTCTCGCTCGCATATGCGGTGTTGTATTGTATGACCGAATTATCGGATGTCGTGTACCAAATCTCGTTGATGCCCAGGGTTGTGGACTGCACCCAACCGGTACTGACTCCGTTGGCGATGTTCTGGGCGTTCTCAATCCTCACGTCCACGGGGTCGGACAGGTTCCTGAACTTGATCCTGTTCAGGGGGCGGTTCGCGCGGAGCTCGTACGTGCCCTCGTAACCGTCGCTCCTGCGAAGCGTGACTGAGTAACCGTTCGGGAGAGCCACATCGGGAAGGGTTATGATGTAGTAGTTCTTCCCGGTCTCAAAGGTGCCGTTCGGAGCCGTCACCGTGACGGCTGTCTTTTCGTCGGTGACATCGTACACCACAGGCAGAAGGTTGCCGTCCAAGCCTATCGTGGCCTTTCCCGCAAGGACCTCGCCATTAAGGCCGCGGAGGGTCATCGACACGATGTCATCCCTGCTCACCTGGAAGAACGCTCCGGAGTAGGCTCCCCGGAAAGGAATCGACAGCGACTCGGAACGACCGATCATCACGGCAAGGTTGTCGCCGAAGGTCCCGGCGACTCCGGTCTGGACATCCGTGTATGTGGTCGTGATCCTCGCTGTTCGGGAGATACCGTCAGGCTCGGCGTAGGTCGCTGCCTCGCTGTAAGGATAAAGGCCCCACACATAGTCCTTGGAGTCCTCATCATCATTGCTGCTTCCGGTGATGGAGGCGATATTGCCCTTGAACTTGACAACAGGCTCAAGCTCAGTGTTGAGGGAGGTGAACTCGGCTGCCTCACCGGCGCTGAAGACCTTGATCTTGTCGCCGGGGCTCCAATAGTTCTTCAACTCGGTCTCGTTGTAGGCCGTCCTGGTCTGGTCAGTGGCATCGGAGATGCTGGCGGTGATGATCACCTCATGCATTTCCTTCCGCAAACCAGAGTCCTGAGGGTCTTGCATGTCCAACTCCCCTCTCTGGCAAGAGGCAAGAGCCAGCATGGCGGCCAAGGGGAACATGAGCCAGAAGCTCGAAAGAATATGCTTTCTCATGGTTCTGTGTATTATCATTTAACGCTTTAGGACAAAGACTAAATGCCTTCCACCAGGCCGGCATCCCAATAAGAGTATTCACCGTCGGCTCCGTCAACCTTGATTCTTGCCTTAAGTTTTGACTTATAATCTTCAAGTGCGGAGGACGGGACATATATCTTCTTGAACTTGAACGGGATATAATAAGTCGCAGTCTGGCCTGAATTCTGGTACTGATAGCCAAACGCCTTGATCTGGATGTTGGGCTTCGAACTGGTCAAATCAGTCCCCTCGAAATAAAGCTCCAGTTGATTCTCGTTAATCGTGACGGAGATTCCGTTTACCGTCTGGTTATTGATGGTGTAGAACACCTCGTCGCCAATGAACTGGAGGTTGGGACCCAGACGAAGCAAAGCCAGATCCCTCGGATAGCTGAGTGCCCGGTTGGATATGTTCTTTATTGCCGGGAGCTCCAGAGAGGCGAGGCTGTAGCAATTGCCCAAACCGTACATCTTGATGTTCTCCAGACTGGGAGCGGTAATGCTTTGAATACTCCTACAATCGTAAAATCCGTACTCATCAATGGTGACAAGACCAGGAGCCTTCACCTCCGTGATCCCTCTACAAGAGGCGAAGGCGTATTTGCCGATGCTTGAGGCATTGATATTAGCACCCACGATTTGATTATCGCTAGTCCTGTTCCAAATCAAGTTCAACGCATAGCAATTGCGGAAAGCGTAGTTCCCAATAGTTGTCAAATGATCACGGAAATACACGAATTCCTCCAAATGATTACAACCATAGAATGCGGAATCAGGGATTTCCATCATGGAACCAACCTCGGCCTTGGTTAAATTGGTGCAACCCTGGAACGCCCCTTTACCCATTGAGGTCACCTGGCCGGCGAATTTTTCAAACCCTACACATCCCTTGAAAGCCCTGGCTCCAAGCTCGAGGTCTGAATAACCAGTGTAGATCGAGTTGGTACCCAGCCAGTTGATATTAGTGCCCGCCATCGAGGAACACCCGTTGAAGGCATCATCGCCAATGGAGGTAAGGACACCGACAGGAACAGGATACTGAAGCAATTTGGTGTTAGCCTTGAAAGCTCCTTTACCGATGGATGTGACGGTCTTCGGCAGGGAGACGAAATCAACGTGCAAGGCGGGTTCGTGATAAAGGCCATCGTCGCCGAAGCAGTAGTCTCCGAGGGAAGTGACCGGCCCGTCGAAAACCATGATCCTGAAAGATGGAGCATCTCCCAATGTCGAAGGAGGGGCAACATTCATCTTGAAGCCCTTCAGGACATCCCCGGGGATGGTCATGGTAGTGGAATAATACGCTCCAAAGTTTCCGTCGTAGTTGTCTGTGACATCGGCGATGTCATTGTGGTACCAGATCTCCTGGTTAGTCTGGTAGGCGACCATCTGAAGATGTAAACTCGCCCAAGAGTTGCTGGCCCCAGTGGCGTACGCCATGTACCCGGCTCCGGGAATCTCTATCTCCATCTCCAAGGGAGTGTTGTTGAACGCACTGGCTCCAAGAGTAGGCGGCGTGGTTCCATCCATGTGTACCGTGGCGAGGCTGGAGCAACCACTAAAAGCCCTGGTGCGAATACTTGTGACAGTAGCGGGGATATTCACACTCTCCAGATTTCCGCTATTCATAAAAGCGAAATCCGCTATCAGTGTCAATCCATCCGGAAGAACGACTTTCTTTACCGTCGTATTGCAGAAAGCGAGGCCACCGATCCCATAGACTCCTGAAGGGACGGTATAGTTGGCTCCGGTCATTCCACCTGTGGCGAAGCTCATCAAGTAATCGTTGCCGTTGTAATTGTATATCAAACATCTCCCGTCATTGGAGGCGAAATTCCCGTTGAATGTGGTCAGAGCGGGGGTATTTTCGAAAGGATTGCCGAAAAAGTTCTCTTCATCATCGTACCCGAGATACTGGAGAGATTCGGGGAGCGTAACCTCCGTGAGGTTGGAGTTACCAGAAAAAGCCGCATAGTCCAGACGTGTCAAACCCTCGGGAAGATTGATGGTAGAAAAGCCGCATCCACCGAAAGATTGTTCGCCAATATGCCTCAAGCCGCTTCCAAACTGAACTTCGGCGAGATTGGCGCAGCCATAGAAGGCTCGCCTCTCGATAGTCTCAACTCCGCCAGGCAGGATGACCGAGGTCAGTTTACCACGTTCAGGGTGGTCGCTTGAGATAGCGAAGGCCTGGAAGTCAACCGCTGTCAAAGGCTCTGTGAAGCTGATGACTCCGATGCCGTTATTCTCGGCGGGCGTGAGACAATTAGCAGCGTCCAGGACATTGGTGGAACCGGACGGAACCGTGTATGTCACCTCCACATCCTCCTGTGAGGTGTACCAGATCTCGTTGTCGGCCGGACGGGAACTATAGTACACAAAATGGTCTTTCAAAGCGTACCATTTAGGATAGTTGTTCATGTCGGTATAAAGATCCATGGCCACCCTTGGAATCCAAATCTTGAGGTCAGGATGGGTGTTCATAAATGGCTTTACACCGAGAAAAGGTGGAGTCTCTCTTTCCATCTTGACCTCAGCAAGGAGGGAGCAATTCACAAAAACTTCAGAGTCTATCCTTAGGACAGATTCAGGAATGGTGATTCTCTCAATCGACGAACAATAGAAAGCATCGGGCCAGATCTCCACCAATCCTGAAGGCAGGATTGCCTCTTTGATTGTCGAAAGCTGGAAAGAATGACGAGCGATATTCGTGACATTCGAGGGTATCGTGTAAGTCTGTCCGTTCATCCCGCCCGTGGCGAAACTGACAAGTGTGCCATCATCTTTTATGAGGCACTTACCATCAGCGGAAGCGAACTTGCCGGTGAATGTGGTCAAAGACGCGCACGCATTGAACGGACTACCATAGAAGCCGCCGGCGGAATCCCGATTTCCGATATACTCCACTGAACTAGGGATATTAACTTCTTCAAGTGGGCAGAACTCAAAGCAGGCAAAATCAATCCTCTCCAATCCTTCAGGTAATGAGATGCTTGTGATGCCTGTAAAAGCTAAAGCGTCAATATAGAGGCGCTTCAGTCCAGTCCCCAACTGGATATCCGTCAGATTAGGGCATTCAGATATCGCACCGGGGAGGATATCCTCGACACTGTCAGGCAGGATGATGGAAGCAAGATTATCATTCCCCACCAATGCCTCTTGGTCTATCTGGGTGACCGGTGCGGAGAATTGTATGATTCCGACGCCGCCATTATTTTTCGGCGCCTTGCACCCGGACTGCACCAGGGTATTGCCGGTGTCAGATGTCACATTGAAAGTCACCGCCTCGCCGTCAGTTGTCGTGTATAAAATCTTATTAGGCTCTGACAGAGGCTGGTAGCGAGCCTCATAACTATCCCAGAACTGCTCGCTCTTGTAGTACTTGAGGAGATTAGCCGGGACATAGATCGGGCAGGTAGAGTAATCGAACACCGCACCAGGACTCGATGTTCCCAACACGGTTGAGGATTTGTATATCTTAACCCACTGAAGATCGCTGCAATAAGAGAAGGCGTAGGGGTAAACGGCAATTACAGTAGCCGGAATAGAAACATCGGTAAGGGAGCTTTGACAGAAAGCATAATTACCAATGTACAGCAAACTTGAAGGGAACACGACATGGTTGATAAGTGAGGCTGCGAAAGCCCAATTCATGATGCGGGTGACCCCCTCCGGGATGGTGTAAGTCTCACCTGACATACCACCTGTAGCGAAGGAGATAAGCGAACCGTCATTGATGAGGCACTTATTGTCGTCAGAAGCGTACTTCCCATAGAAACTCTCAAGACTGAAGCAATTAATGAACGGTGTACTGCTAAATCTTCCGTAACGGTCATAACCTATGGCAGTGACCGAATTCGGAATCGTGATCTCTGTCAGGTTGGCGCATTCGGCGAAGGCATCAGCACCAATCCACTCAAGGCCTTCAGGAAGAGAAATGCTCGAAAAAGCGCAACCCCAGAAAGCTGCCTCTTCAATACGATTGACATTGCTCCCGAGATTGACAGAGGCAAGATTTGAACACTCCTGGAAGGCCTCGGCTCCTATGTACTCCACAGTCTCGGGTAAAGATACTGAAGTCAGGGTTGTTTTGTTCATGAATGCCCCTTCGTCAATTTCAGTCAGAGTGGACAGGAAACGGACGATTCCGATTCCGCCATTGGCATTAGGGCTCACGTTGCTCTCGATCTCATTATCGCTCCCTGCGGCGAGAGTGTACTCGACCACATCTCCATCAGAGGAAGTGTACCAAATCTCGTTGATGCCCTGCGTCGTTGACTGCACCCAACCGGTGCTGACTCCGTTGGCGATGTTCTGGGCGTTCTCAATCCTCACGTCCACGGGATCGGACAGGTTCCTGAACTTGATCCTGTTGAGGGGACGGTTAGCGCGGAGCTCGTACGTGCCCTCGTAGCCGTCGTTCCTGCGCAGCGTGACTGAGTAACCGTTCGGGAGAGCCACATCGGGAAGGGTTATGATGTAGTAGTTCTTCCCGGTCTCAAAGGTGCCGTGCGGAGCCGTCACCGTGACGGCTGTCTTACCGTCGGTGACCTCGTGCACTACCGGAAGAAGGCTGTTGTTGAGACCTATTGTGGCCTTTCCCACGAGGACCTCGTTGTTGAGACCCTTGAGGGTCATCGAGACGATGTCATTCCTGCTCACCTGGAAGAACGCTCCGGAGTAGGCCCCCCGGAATGGAATCGACAGCGACTCGGAACGGCCGATCATCACGGCAAGGTTGTCGCCGAAGGTTCCGGCGACACCGACCTGCACATCAGGGAACATGGTCGTGATCCTCGCTGTACGGGAGATACCGTCAGGCTCGGCGTAGGTCGCGGCCTCGCTGTAAGGGTAAAGGCCCCACACATAGTCCTTGGAGTCATCATCGTCATTGCTGCTGCCGGTGATGGTAGAGATGTTTCCCTTAAACTTCACGATGGTCTCGGGGACGGTGTTGAGGGAGGTGAACTGGGCAGCCTCTCCGGCGCTGAACACCTTGATCTTGTCACCGGGGCTCCAGTAGTTCTTCAACTCCGGCTCGTTATAAGACGTCCTGGTCTCGCTGGTGGCATCGGCGATGCTTGCGGTGATAATCACCTCGCGAAGCTCACTCGACGGGCTGGAAGGCTCTGGGGGCTGCACATCCATCTCCAGATTCTGGCAGGATGACAACGCCACCAATAAGGCCATGGCCATCAAATGTGTTTTGAAGATCGTTCTCATGATTGTTGCCTATTTATTATTTCACTCTGATTATTATTTCATTCTTACCGGGTTGTTTGTCTAATAGACTTGGAAATGGTCGACAAGATCCGACCAGCCTGTGGCGGCTTCATAATCAGAAGCACCGGCATTGGGAATCCAGATTATACAATCAGCTGGCAAATTCCCGAATGCGCTTGACTGGAGAGTGGGAGGCGTTACACTTTCCATCGTGATACTATCCAAAGCCGGACACCTGTCGAAAGCAAACGGTCCGATAACATTGACAGACGCCGGTATAACGACAGTACTTAGGTTCTCGCATTGACGCACGGCTTGTGCCCCTATCGTTTGTAACGTGGATGGGAAGGACACACTAGTGAATATAGATCTACGCATAGCCTCCGAGGCAATACTGATCACGCCAGAGGGAACGCGGTAATTTCCAGTCACTCCGACCGTTGTGAAAGACTCAAGAACCCCGTCATAGATAAGACAGTGGCCATCCGGTGATATCAGAGGGCAATCCCCTGTGAAAGACTTAAGCGAATAACATTCCGCAAAGGGATTGGTGCCGATCGTTGTCACGCTCTGGGGTATTGAGATGGTCTCGAACTTGGTACCCTTGAACGCCTGGTTTCCGATAGATGTCAAATGATCCGGTAATACAATTGATGACAAATAGCACCCATTGAATGCCAAAGCACCGATTGTTTCCAAATTGTCTCCAAGATAGACACTTTCCAGATTGATGCAGCCGCTGAAAGCGGAAGTACCTATGGTCCGCAAATTATCCGGCAAAGAAACAGTCTTAAGTGTCGAATTGACATTGTTTGTATTGAGGAACATACTTGCCGGAATGTCGTTCACCTCGTTGGAGAACCACATCATGCCCTGACCTCCCAAATAGATATTCCTAGTCAATGTGCAAGCCGAAGGGAGAGCAGTAGGATCCGGAAGAGCTTCTCCATCCGTTGTCGTGTACCAGATCGACCAGGTGGATTGGTAATACTTGAGATGGCTCTTGACATCCGTGTCAGACCACCCGGATGCCACCTGATAATCGGAGAAGGCGACATCGGGAACCATAATGTCATACTCGTCGAGTCCGTTGAACACGTATCTCCCAAGGGTGGGAGGTGTGAAACTCATCAACTTGACACTGGAGAAAGAGGCAAAGGCAAAGGCATAGTCTCCGATCGAAGTTATGCTCTCCGGGATGACGAACTCTCCGGTGGTGGAGGCTGCGGCATAGGAGAAGAGCTGGCCGGTAGGCCTGACCAGATAATTGCCTTCCGAAGAAATGTAAGAGTTGTCTCCGGTAAAGCTGGCTAGATTCTTACAGTTCATGAACGGATTCCCCACAATCGTCGTCAGACCTGCAGGCAGATAAACCGTTGACAAGAAGTCACTCGATCCGAATGCTCCGTTGGCCACATAGGTCACGCTGTCAGGCAATATGACGGTCGTGAGACCGCAGTTGAAGAACGCATTGTCGGCGATCGTGGTGACGCTGTTCCCGAAAGTGACGCTCTCAAGGGATTCGCAATAGAAGAACGCAAAAGCTTGGATTGACGTCACCTTGTCAGGAATCGTGACGGTCTTAAGGTTGGCGGTGCCTGGATTCTCATAGCTGTCAAACATGCTGGTGGGAATGGTCGTCCAGTCCGACTCTGCGCTTATGACTCCAATCCCGCCATTGTCTTCCGGTGCGATAACAGTGACGGAGGAGGCATATTCATCAGGGAGGACCACCGCATGTCCGTCGGTCGTAGTGTACATGATCTCATTATCCGCCGGAGAAATCTTATAGCGGTTGTATTCACCAAGTTTGTAGCCGTACTCATCCCAATGTTGCCCGTAAGTGTACCAGAACAAAGCGTTGGAAGGCACATAGATAGGGCAATCTTCGGTGCAGTCGAAAGCGTACCATTCACCACTGGCATTAGGAACCGCCTCAATCATGGAGTCGCTTTTCTTGATCTTCACCCACTCCAGGCCCTCACACTCCTCGAACGCGAAATCATGGATCTTGGTGACGCTGGCGGGAATTGTGAGGTTCTTCAAATAGAAGCATTGGGCAAGCGCTGATGGTCCAATCTCCACCAGGGTTTCCGGCAAGACTATCCCGGTCATTGTGGATCCGGCGTAAGCTCCACGGTCTATGACGGTCACCCCTTCGGGAACGACTTCCGTGTAATTATCTCCAATCTCACCAGCGGCGAAAGCGATAAGGCGGCCGTCCTTGATCAGATGGCGATCGTCATAGGCATAAGCCCCGGCGAACTCCTCAATGTAGGAGCTGCTCTCGAACACACCAGAGCCAATCTCCGTGACCGATGATGGAAGGAATACATATTTGAGCGAGCCGCACACGGCAAAAGCTTGATCTCCAATTGTTTCCAGTCCCTGAGGAAGATCAATGCCAGTCAATGCGCCGCAATCAAAGAAAGCTCTGTCTTTAATGACTTTGAGATTGTCGCTAAGGGTGATCCCTGTGAGGTTTGAGCAATCCTTGAAAGCATTCTCCTTGATGGTGGTCACGCTTGACGGGAGAATAACTTCCGTCAATTGGCTTTCACCCTCGAATGCGGAAGCGTCAATCTCGGTCACGGGACCCGAGAAACGAAGGAACCTGTAGATTCCTGAGCTGACTCGCTTGAATCCTGTTTTTATCATCTGGTTTCCGGTCTCGCCGTCAGAATTGAAAGAAACGACTCCTGAAGTGGAACGGTAGAGGATCTCGTTAGGGCCTTGAGTTGTGGAAAGCACCCAGCCGGTGCTGACACCGTTTTCGATGTTATCCTCGTTCTCAATCCTGACATCCACTGGCTCGGACAGGTTCCTGAACTTGATCCTGTTCAGTGGACGTTCCGCCCTAAGCTCGTATGTGCCCTCGTAGCCATCTTTCCTAAGCAATGTGACAGAGTAACCATTCGGAAGAGCCACGTCGGGAAGAGTTATGATGTAGTAGTTCTTCCCAGGCTCAAACGTTCCGTCCGGCGCTGTGACCGTGACGGCCGTCTTCTCGTCGGTGACATTCTCCACCACAGGGAGCATGTTTTCACCGAGACCGATCGTGGCGGTTCCCGCCAGGACCTCGTCATTGAGTCCCCGAAGGGTCATCGACACGATGTCATCACGGCTCACCTGGAAAAACGCTCCCGAATAGGCACCCCTGAACGGGATTGACAGCGACTCGGAACGCCCGATCATCACGGCGAGATTATCACCGAATGTCCCTGCCACACCGACCTGCAAGTCTGAAAAAGCGGTAGTGATCTTCGCGGTCCTCGAGATTCCATCCGGCTCGTCATACGAAGCCTCCTCGCTATAGGGGTACAACCCCCATACATAGCTCTTTGAGTCATCGTCATCATTGCTGCTACCGGTGATCGAAGCGATGTAGCCTTTGAACTTGACTATCGGCTCGAGAGTTGTGTTCATGGAAGTGAACTCCGCGGCCTCGCCGGCGCTGAAGACTTTTATTTTGTCACCAACGGACCAGTAATTCTTCTTCTCGCCCTCATTGTAAACAGTCCTGGTCTGGTCGGACGCATCGGAGATGCTGGCCGTGATAATCACTTCACGGAGCTCTTTCCCCAGGCCATCAGGCTCTTGAACATCAATGTCTTGAATTTGACATCCAGCCATCACGACAAGTGTGGCAAGAGGGAAAACCCTCATGAAGAGAGATGCTAGTTTTCTCATAATCCTGTCAGTTTTAATGTTACACAATATCAATTTGCAATATAGGCAAATTCTTTCAGATAATCAAGCGATTAAGACAAAAAACGAGCGCCCCTGAAGGAGGGGCGCCCGCATCTTGTATTTCAATTTTTTACAGGTACAAGTTGAGAATAGTCTCGTACAATTCCTGCTTGCCGCTCTTCTGGGCAGGCTCATCATGAGTCTTGGCGTAGTCAACAAGCTCCTCAAGGCTCATTTCGCCATCCTCGAAACGCTTGCCCTCTCCGGAATCGAAGGAAGAATAACGCTCCTTGACCATGCCGGGGATAGGAGACTTCTCAACTATCTCAGCAGCGGCCAGCAAGGCCCTGGCCATGGCATCCATTCCACAAATATGCGCGATGAATATGTCCTCAGGATCGGTGGAGTTGCGGCGGAGCTTAGCGTCGAAGTTGGAACCACCGTTGCCGAGACCTCCGTTCCTGATTATCTGCAGCATAGCCTGTGTCAGGTCGAACAGGTCAACCGGGAACTGGTCGGTGTCCCAACCGTTCTGGTAGTCGCCCCTGTTGGCATCGATCGAGCCGAGAAGACCATTGTCAACAGCGACAGCCAACTCATGCTCGAAAGTGTGGCCAGCCAGAGTGGCGTGGTTGACCTCGATGTTGACCTTGAAGTCCTTGTCCAACCCATGCGCGCGAAGGAAGCCGATCACTGTCTCCGTGTCCACATCGTACTGATGCTTAGTAGGTTCCATGGGTTTAGGCTCAATCAGGAAAGTTCCGGTGAAACCGTGGGCGCGAGCATAGTCGCGAGCAGCCTTAAGCATATTGGCGAGATGGTCTTTCTCCCTTTGCATCTGTGTGTTCAGGAGAGAAGTGTAACCCTCGCGGCCGCCCCAGAAAACATAGTTGGTTCCGCCCAACTTGATAGTGGCGTCGATGGCGTTCTTGATCTGCACCGCGGCGCGGGCGACAACACCGAACTCAGGATTGGTGGCGGCTCCGTTCATATACCTCTTGTGACCGAATACATTAGCGGTGCCCCAAAGGAGCTTTATGCCGCTGGCCTTCATCTTCTCGAGGGCATAGTCGGTGATCACCTTCATCCTCTCCTCATATTCAGCGATAGTCGGAGCTTCCTCTACGAGATCCACATCATGGAAGCAGAAGTATTTGATACCCAGCTTCTCCATGATCTCAAATCCGGCATCCATCTTATCCTTTGCCCTTTGGATCGGGCAATCAGCCTCATCCCATGCATATGAGCGAGTCTGGCCGCCAAACTGGTCTCCGCTGGCCTGGCCGAGAGTGTGCCACCAAGCCATGGCGAATTTCAGCCAGTCCTCCATCCTCTTGCCGAGGACTACGCGGTCGGGTTCATAATAGTGGAATGCCAGGGGGTTCTTGCCCTCAGGACCCTCGAAGGGGATCTTTCCGATTTGCGGGAAATATTCTTTCATAATCGTAACTGATTTTATATGTGTAAATTATCTTTCCAAATTGAATAGGCCTCAAGATACGGCGAAGGGTCAGCGGCAGGCTCGATGACGGCAAGGCGCTCCAAGGTCGAGAAGGCCTCGTTGTGATCCTTATAGATGCCAGCGCCGATTCCGGCTCCCTTGGCGGCACCGGCCGCTCCATCGGTGTCGAGAAGTTCGATGACAGCGCCCGTCACGGAAGCGAGAGTGTCCCTGAATATTGGACTAAGGAACATGTTCGCCCGCCCCGCGCGGATCACGCCCACCTTCATTCCCATCTCCTCCATAATGTCAATCCCGTACTTGAAGGAGAACACAATGCCCTCCTGCGTGGCCCTGAGAAGGTGTTTCCAGGTGTGGACGTTGAAGTTGAGCCCGAAGACTCCGAAACCGGTCTCCTTATTGCCCAGCATTCTCTCCGCACCGTTACCGAAAGGATAGACTCCCACTCCCCCGGACCCTACAGGGACCTCTTCGGCGGCGGCGTTCATCTCGTCATACATCATTCCCCGAGGAACGACATTTCTCCTCACCCAAGCGTTGGCTATTCCGGTACCATTGACGCAGAGAAGGATTCCCAACCTTGGATCCTCGGATGTGTGGTTGACATGGGCGAATGTGTTGACCCTCGAAAGAGGATCATAATCGACCTTGCCGCTCACTCCATAAACGACCCCGGAAGTGCCTGCGGTGGCGGCGATGTCACCTGGCTCAAACACATTGAGGGACAGTGCGTTATTCGGCTGGTCTCCTGCCCTGTAAGTGACCGGGATACCTTCTTGCAAACCAAGTTCCTGAGCGGCTTGGAAGCTGAGTCTTCCTTGTTCTGAGAATGTCGGACATATTTCCGGAAGGACCCCTTCGTCAAACCCGAACCAATCCATCAGGAAAGAGGCCGGACGGTTCTCTTTGAAATCCCAGAACATGCCTTCGGAGAGTCCGCTCACGGTAGTGCTTATCTTTCCCGTCAGCCTGAAAGCGATGTAGTCTCCGGGAAGCATGATCTTGTCGATACGGTCGAATAGCTCCGGCTCGTTTTCCTTGACCCAAGCCAGTTTGGCAGCCGTGAAATTACCCGGGGAATTGAGAAGATGTCCCAGACATTTCTCACTTCCAAGCGCCTGGAAGGCAGCATCCCCATATGGGACTGCCCTGGAATCGCACCAGATAATCGAATTGCGGAGCAGCTTGCCGTCCTTGTCAACGCAGACCAGGCCGTGCATCTGATAGGATATTCCTATCGCCGCAATGGAAGGCCGGCCCTTCGACAAGCTCAGGGACTGGGATAGGACATCGGCGGTGGCGAGCTTCAGATTCTCCCACCAACTCTCAGGATCCTGCTCAGCCCATCCTGCTTTAAGGGATATTATAGTGTTCTCATGCTTCGGATAAAAGGCACTGGCGACACATTTGCCACTTTCCACCTCAACCAGACTCGCCTTGACCGACGAGCTGCCAACGTCGTAACCTAAAAGATACATTATTCCTTAATTCTTCTTATGAACTCATCCATTCCTTTAGTCGCGACCTCCCGGATGTGCGTAATCTTTGGATCGTAAATCGCCACATCCTCAGGATCAATAAGATAGACTGGCGTGTTGTTCTTCGCATAACGGTATAACCCGGCAGCTGGATAGACATTGAGGGAGGTGCCGACTATCAGCATGATGTCAGCGTCGGCGACCACATCAATCGCTTTCTCGATGTTCGGCACAGCCTCACCGAAAAAGACAATGTGCGGCCTGAGCTGGCATCCATTGGGGGCCAGATCTCCCAGACAGACAGGCTCATAACCCACATCTATAACTTCTTTCTCCGAATAGGTCCTGTCGTAAACCCCATCCTCGGGACGGACCTTGGTCGCCTCGCCATGGAGGTGGATCACCCTGGTACTCCCGGCACGCTCATGAAGGTTATCCACATTCTGGGTGATGACGGTGACTTCATAGTCTTTCTCAAGACCGGCTATGGCGAGGTGGGCGGCGTTAGGCTTCGCTTTGGACAACTGCTCACGTAGCTGGTTATAGAACCCGAGCACAAGCTCCCGATTCCTGTACCATCCCTCGATGGAGGCGACCTCCTGAGGATCGTACTCTCCCCAAAGGCCTCCAGACCCGCGGAATGTGGCGAGTCCGCTCTCGGCGCTGACTCCAGCACCGGTCAACACGGCTATCTTCTTTTTCGGCATATTCTTGATTATTAGTTTTTTAGATTAGTTCAGAATGGCATCAGGGGTTCTTGAAATAAGAGTTCTTGAGCCAATATTCAAACAAAGGATCGAAGATCACGGGGCGCTCATCGTCCCCCTCGAATGTAAGGATCTCCTTTTTCATCAAGGCATCCTTCAGGCGGCGCACATTCGCCGAAGAGTTCAAGGAGTACTTTCGGATGACCTCGGCGGTGCTGAACTTGGTGTAGCCATCTATGATGGCCTTAAGCAGGCTGACCTGGAAGGTGGTCAGGTCGTTCATGATGGCGATGAACCTCCCCCTATGGATCGACAGTATCGTGTCAAGCGCCTCCAGAAGCACAGGCTCCATAATATAGCCCTTGGACAGGGAGTCGCAAATGGAGGTGAAATGATTGATATAGAATAGGTTGCACTTAAATAGACGACAAGCGCCTCCTATCAGGTCACGATCAATGACCTTACCGCTGGCGAGGAAGCCTTTAATGATGTGCTCAACTATCTCCCGCTCATCAACCTTGCTGAGCCGCAGGCGCTCCACCTTACGGTAAAAGAAATGGCGCCTGACGAAAATGTCCTGCATGGCATTGTACATCGAGCCCAGGAATATGAAAGAGAAAAGACGGTTGCCGGCATGCCTCGCCTCATCGATAACAGACTCCATCAGCCTGAAAATCTTCTCCCCATCCTCGGTCAGGTCAATATTCTGGAACTCGTCGATTATCAACAACATCCTCTCTCCCCTCTCCTCCGCCAGGCGATAGGGCAGCCGAAGGACAGCCTTGTAGTCATCATCGTCGAGATCCCAATTGGTGGAGAGGATGGTGTCCGAACTGGAATAGGCGGTCTGGTCGAAAACGAAATGGGTTCCGCTCAGATGCCTGGACACAATTTGGGCATATTCCGACGGAGTGGAAGCCACCAGACGGATGACAGCTGACCCGAAACGCTTGATCAGGGCTTCATTCGAGCGGATGTCCAACGCTGAGATCTCCCCAGTGACGAACCTTGCTCCCGAGACCCTCATACGGGTGAGTATCTGATGCACGATGGATTTCTTTCCTGCCCCCAAGGGCTCCCAGAGCACGACATGCTCCCCTTGAGAGAGAAGGTTGGAAAGAATGGCGCAGTCCTCCTTGCGGCCAATAAAATGCTGGCCTGTCACATATTTGTTGTACAAAAACGGGCTGTCCATTGAAATAACATTTTTGTTTTGACAAAATTAAGAAAATTTTCATATCTTTGCACCCGCTTTGATAAAAAGGAGGTGGTAAATTAGTTATGATCATAGTTCCCATAAAGGAAGGCGAGAACATCGAGCGCGCTCTGAAGAAGTTCAAGAGAAAGTTCGAGAAGACCGGCGCTATTCGTGAGATGCGTGCCCGCAAGAATTTTGAGAAGCCTTCTGTGAAGAAGAGAGCGGCGAGGATGAAAGCCATCTACGTCCAGCACCTCCAGCTCCAGGACGAGCAGTAAAAAAGGCCGCTAGCGCGGCATAATGAATATTGACTGACCAAAGTCATTCTGAGCATAGCGAAGAATCTTTGGTCAGTCTCTTTTTTTGGCGTGAAATATGGTATATTTGTAGATGTGAGCAAACGCTGGTACCATCGCCTATTCAAGATACTCCTATGGTCTTTCATCGGGCTGTGGGTACTTGCGTTGGTCGCCCTTCAGATTGCCCTCAGGCCATCTATCCTCACCAAGACAGCGAACCGCATAGCCGCTGGATATGTGGACGGGGAAGTCAAGTTCACGAATATCAAGGCTTCAGTGCTGAAGAGTTTCCCGAATCTGAACCTTACGGTGGATGGCTTCTCAATAGTCGGGGAAAACCCGCCGGACACCCTTGCGAGCTTGGACCGCCTCAGCCTCTCAGTCAACTACATGGAAGCCCTGAAAGGAAAGATAAGGGTTCGGCACGCCGTGCTTGAGCACCCGAGGATATTCCTCCGGCAATATGACTCGACCAGAGCGAATTGGAACATAATCAGGATTCCTTCCGCTGACGAGAACGACACTTCTTCTTTCAAGGTGCCTCCCATCTCAATCGGGAAAGTCAGTCTTGAGAACTCTCCTTATATCTCCTTCAACAGCGTCCCTGACAGCATCGATGTGGCAGCTTCGATGGATCATCTGACAATAAAAGGCAAGAAAGACCACTATGGGGTTGATCTAGACTCAAAAATTCATCTCGAGACTAACGGGACAGGCAAGATGGATCTGCCAGTCAAAATCAATGCCGCCCTCTTTCCTGATTTCGAACGGAATGTATTCGCGGTCAAGGACTTGACAGCGTCTGTCGCCATGATAGACTTTACCGCTGAAGGCTCAGTGGACGTGTCTTCTGACAGTCTTCTCATACAGGCCGAAGCGGCTCTGGAGAATGAGCCGGTCAATGAGGTCACTGAGTATTTTGGGGACAACTTCCCTATACTCAAGAAACTCGACACGGACGCCAAGATATCCCTCGAAGCGAAATGTGACGGCTATTACAATCCCAAGGACGGTAAACTCCCTGACATTTCCATCCACTTGACAGTACCCGATTCAAAGGTGGCATGGGAGGGAATAGATGAGAAAGGCCGATTCGACCTTGAGGCCACCGCAGTGGTCTCTGACGGGAAACTTTCGGCGCGAATCCCCGACCTGATGTTCAAGATCAAGGGAGCGGACATACAACTTAATGGCTCATCGGATGACCTGCTCAGCGACGACCCTCTTTTCAAGATTGACAGCCGCCTCCATCTCGTGCTCGACTCTTTGCAAAGATTCATACCTGAGAATATCGACCTGAGCGCCAGAGGTAATCTGGACGGCAACCTGAAAGGTGGTTTCAGGCTGTCCCAAATGGACATTTACAATTTCGACAAAATCAGCCTGCGAGGTGACCTGAAAAGCGACGGAATCAGGATTCGTGCCTTCGGAGACACATTGGCCGCCTATCTGGGCAGGACAGCGATCTCCCTCGGCCGTACTGGAGCAAAAAGTGATATTTCAAAGGAAGAAGAAACGGACTCCGAGGACGGGCATGTCGTACTGACTGCCTCCGTGGACAGTCTCACAGCTAATTATGGGGCATCGACATACTTCCGCGGCAGAGGAGTCAGGCTTTCAGCCCATAACGCAGATGAGACGATCAAAGGCACTAAAGGACGCCATCCTCTCGTGGGACACTTGGACATATCCTCAATAGGGATGATGGACCTCGACTCCTGTTTCGTCGGCGTCAGAGGATCCAGCAACACCTTTAAACTCACCGAGATCCCCAAAGAGAACGGAACAATCCCCCATCTGAGTCTCGGCAGCTCAAACAAATCCGTCAGGATCAGGGAAAGCGTGAACCGCTATTCCCTAGACGGCGCCACCTTGAATGTCAGCGCCCAGCCCGCTTCCGCCGAGACGATCCAAAGGAAGAGACTTCCAGGAAGAGACTCCCTCAGAAGGACAAGACCAGACTACTTGTCAGAAAAAGATTTTGAGAAGAAAGACATCCATATCAGCCTTGGCGAGACGGTATCCAAGTATATTAAGGAATGGGACCTCTCCGGTAGTTTGAAAGTCAAGGAAGGGAAGGTGATAACACCGTATTTCCCCCTTGAGAACAAGTTCTCGGGACTTAACGGCAAATTCACCAACAACAAGATCGACCTGTCTTCTCTCACAATCAACTCCGGAGCCTCAGACATATCAGCCAGCGGAAGCTTGTCCGGCTTGAGAAGGGCCCTGACATCGGCGAGGGGGCGCCTTACACTCGATCTCAATCTTAGTTCGGAAGTGATTGACCTGAATGAGCTTCTGCTCGCGATCAATGCCGGCGGACAATATGTTCCTCCTGAAGAGAAAGCCGCCTTGTCTGAGATTGACGACGCCTCCTACATGCGTTCCGTCAAGAAAGAAGCCGTCCAGGACACCGTCATCGCGAGTCCTCTCATAGTGATTCCTTCCAATCTCAACGCCAAGGTTGGAGTCCAAGCCGGAACCATCAGATACTCAGACCTTGAGACATCGTTCGTGTCCACGGACCTTGAGATGAAAGAGAGGTGCCTACAGATGACGAACACCTTCGCGATGACCAATATGGGAGAGGTCTTCCTGGAAGGGTTCTATTCCACCCGCACAAAGAAAGATCTCACCGCCGGATTCGACCTGATGCTCTCAAACATCACGGCGGAGAAGGTCATACAACTCTTCCCTGCCGTGGACAGTATCATACCGATGCTCAAAGCGTTTAAAGGCCTCCTGGATTGCGAGATAGCGGCGACATCCGCCATAGACACCTCCATGAACATAGTCTTGCCATCCCTTAGCGGCATGGTCAAGATCGACGGCAAGAACCTCTCGCTATCCGAGAGCGAGGACCTCGACAAGCTTCGCAAGACCTTGAGATTCAAGGACAGGGACTCCAGCTACATCGACCGAATGTCGGTGAGAGGCATAGTCAAAGAGAATCAGTTGGAGGTATTCCCATTCATCCTGAATGTCGATCGCTATACACTCGCGCTCAACGGACTGCAAGGCTTTGACCAGAGATTCAAATACCACGTGGCCGCCATAAAGTCCCCGATACCATTCAGGTTCGGTGTCAATCTTGGCGGCACCTTCTCAGACTGGAGATGGAAGCTTGGGAAAGCTAAGTACAAGAGTGTGAAAATCCCCCTGTTCGATGATGAGATAGACGGCTTGAGAGTCAACCTCGTGAGCTCAATTCACAATATATTCGACCGTGGAATCGAGCAGGCGATACGTCGCAACGAGGAATCCCAGCAAGCTATTGAGGAGAAGAAGGCGGAAGTAGCCTATACTGGGGCGGAAGAGACAGAGGAACTCTCCGAGAGTATGAAGAAGGAACTGGAGGCGATGTAATAAAAAATCACTATATTTGCAGCCGCTACCTGCGGGTGTGTTGGAACTGGTAGACAAGCCAGACTTAGGATCTGGTGCTTCGGCGTATGGGTTCGAGTCCCTTCACCCGCACAATAACATGCTTTCGGAATGTCTTGACAGCACGCCGGATCATCGTCTTGTAGCGGCTGCGCAGATCAACACATAAATAATATCTTTTACGGAAAGACTTAAGATCCGGACATGAGAGCACCGTCTCAATCATGGCTCGCTCGTAGTACGTATATTTCCCGGATGCCGCCCTATAATCATCCTCCACATCCTCGAAGAACGCCTTCATGGTGGCATATTTTTCTTCATTGAGCTGCAAGTCCATCTCTTTCCACATTCTGAAACGCTTGATGGCGGAAGGAGGGATACCTCTCTCCCGAAGAGCCACCGCAAGCGCCTTGAAAGCATCTATATGATACCACTCATAGCCCTTGGATGCGGATATGGAGTCCCTATGCTTGAAGTAGTGGTAGAAAGACCCGAAGAAAACATAGCATTTCCCTTGAATAGCCTCAGCTAGATAAACGAAATAATTATCTTCCACCCCTTTAATAGGAGGGAATCTTATGTCATTGACTCTCAAAAAATCAGCCTTGTAAAGCCGGCACCAGACGACCGGAAAGAAACCGCCCTGCGTGTGCATTGGGGTATAAAACGCCGGTTCCCCCTCAACAAAAGACTTTTGCGACGCTTTCACGGTGGGTCTACCGTCCTCATGCTCTATATACCAATGGCCATTGATCACCACATCCAGCCCGGTGGAGACCGCATGGGAATGCATATCTTCCAGATAATCAGGATCAATCCAGTCATCGGAATCCATGAAATAAATGTACTCTCCCCTAGCCTCATCCATCGCCGCGTTACGGGCGTATGCGGGACCATGGTTCCCCTCAAGGATGATAACCCTGAAGTGCGAATCCTTACAGGAATACTCCTTGAGAATAGCGGCTGAGTCGTCTGTACTCCCATCGTCAGCACAAATCACCTCGAAGCTTTGCAATGTCTGCGCTAAAACCGAGTCCAAACACCGGCGCAAATACTTCCCAGTGTTGTGGACGGGAATTACAACAGATATATCTATGTGCTCATTCATAGTCACTTCTTATTCAAGCGGCGGAGACTCTTAATAATCTTCTTCTTTATCTTTCTCCCTAGTGTATCCTTCTCAAAATAGCTCCTGAAGTCAAGGTAGTTCACCTCAGCTTTAAGTCGGCAATCGAGACTCTCCATCATGCGACTGACAAAGAATGAAAGAGGACCATCTTGGTAGATTTCACGACGGCCTTTCCACGTCAAAACTTGTTCAGAGACATTCTTAACAGACTCTTTTTCAGTAATGAGTGAGACTTGGCTATCTTCTGGTAGTCGCCATCCAGCTTCCGGAATGAAAAAAACATATTTGACATAGTGATTCCGGGCAAGCTTTATGATTCGATGGTAAAAAACCTTGGTACCGCTCAAATCCGGTTCTTCCGCTCCAGGCCGTACACAAAGGACATTTATTCCCTCAAGCAATCTGATCCCTTCTAACGCGACTAAATCCATTGAGCGACGCGACATTCCATGCCCCAAGAAAAGAGTATATGGATAATTATCTCCGACCACCTCAGGGAAGTAACTGACTGTCACGTCCTTACCATAATACGCAAGCGTAGACACCCTATGGGCTCCATCCAGCAAGACATGGTTCTTCCCGATAGGGACTATAGATACGCCTGGATCGAATTCAGCAGACCCAAAGCTATCTATAAGAGCGTCAAAAACCTTGAAATGGACAGCGAAACTGCTCTTTTCCTCTTCTTGTCCCCACTCCTTACCAAGAGGAACCAACGCTCGTAAGCTCTCATAATACACTCTTCTTGCCAGTCGTGGCCTGACCTTCCTGTTCCTTATATAATACAGTTTGGCGAAGAGGTCAAATCGGAGAGGACTCAACAACTCCGCGGCGGGTAAAGAGAAAACCTCATACTCATGATCACGGAGATGATACTTCTCTACCCAGTGAGGCTGAATCAGATCAAGAGCATCGCTCATAGGCTCATTGGAAAAGAACCTGGCGGAAATAATCTATAACTTCGTCAAGGCCCTCATCCAGGGAGACTTTAGGCTCCCATCCGAGCTCTTTCTTGGCGAGTGTGATGTCCGGCCTGCGCATTTTTGGATCATCAGCGGGGAGTGGTCTGAACACTATCTTGCTCTTGCCCCCCACTTTCGAAAGTACCTTCTCCGCAAGCTCTATCATTGTGAACTCACCCGGGTTTCCAAGGTTCACAGGACCGGTGAACCCGACTGGGGTCGCCATCATCCTGATCATGCCCTCGACAAGATCAGAGACAAACTGGAATGACCGGGTCTGGCTTCCGTCACCGTAGATCGTTATGTCTTCACCCTTGAGAGCCTGCACCACGAAATTCGACACGACACGGCCGTCATTGACGGCCATCCTGGGGCCATAAGTATTGAATATCCTTATAACCTTGACATCAACACCATGGATTCTGTGATAGTCAAAGCAAAGAGACTCCGCGCAACGCTTGCCCTCATCATAACATGACCTGATGCCGATAGGGTTGACATTGCCCCAATAGTCTTCATGCTGAGGATGCTCGGAAGGATCGCCATATACCTCGGACGTGGACGCCTGAAGGATCTTGGCCTTCGTTCTTTTCGCCAAACCGAGCATGTTGAAAGTACCGAAAACCGAGGTCTTGGTGGTCTGGATCGGGTCATATTGATAAAACACGGGAGAAGCGGGACAAGCGAGGTTGTAGATCTCGTCGATCTCCGCCCGATATGGCTCAGTGACATCATGACGGACGAGCTCAAAGCCAGGATGTCCAATAAGGTGCCAGACATTCTTCTTGGAACCGCTGTAGAAATTATCTAGGCATATCACGGCGTTACCCTCATTGAGCAGACGCTCGCATAGGTGCGAACCTATAAAACCGGCGCCGCCGGTAACTAGAATCTGTTTCATTTCCTAATCATTTTAAGCCGTTCCCGGAGAATGGAGGCGTAGTCCTTGAACTCAGTCTCCCGATTTGTTTTCCCGAAATTGGAGCCATGAATGCGCCTGTCTGTGGAGACCATATCCAACTTCTTTATGATAAAGCCATTGGCGTCCATTTTTGTCGACCATTCGATAATCTCCCCGGTCTTCCTGGACTCTGAGAAAGGCCCGATAACGTCGAACACTGACCTCCGGATGAGAATCGCTCCCGTGAACAAGCCATAATATGGCTCCGGACGAACGATGGTCCCGGGCATCTGACCAATCTCCGGAGAGATGAAATCCTTCACCATAGCTTGCACAGCAGAGATTTCAGGATCGGCCTCAATGGTGGAACACATTGTCTTCAACGCTCCCTGGCGCATCACATCGTCGTGATCCATGAAGACAACATATTCCCCTTTAGCGGCTGCAAGACCGGTGTTCTTAGCCGCGACCTGCCCCTTGCATACTGGGTGGGAAAGGACAACGCAACCGTAGCTGGAAGCAATGGCTGCCGTATCATCGTTCGATCCGTCGTCCACAACTATTATCTCCATCGGAACATCTTGACGATTAAGACTTTCTATCGCCTCCCGGAGATAATTCGACCCGTTTTTTACCGGGATTATGACTGATACAAGCTTTCCCAAGGATGAAGATCGTTTATTACTGTCGCTAAAATAGTGAAAAAAAAGGAAATCATGAACCTTAAAGCTTGCGGTATATGCAAGTATTATCGATTTGAACCAATCCTAATGATGCCGGTTCTGATATGCACTCCCTTTTCAAATCATCTGAGACCACAAGATACCCTCCATGATTGAGGGATGCGGCAAGTTTGGTTTGCACTTTGAGTTTGGTCTCGTCTTCAAAAAACTTGATGACATTACGACAAAAAATCAGATCAAAACCAACTGGGTACTCATCTGAGATGAGATTATGAAGACGAAGCTGACACATATCCCTAAGTTTAGAAGGGATCTGTATTCTAAGCCGTTTGATGTCCTCTAATTCTTCCGGGATATAAGCCTCCACATAATGCCTATACTCCGGAGGAATCTCATTGATAAGTTTTAACGGGTAGACGCCTTTCAGGGTTGTATTGATCATCTTGATATTATAGTCTGTGGCAAGTAACTCAATCTTCTCGACTGGAAGGAAATCAAGCAACACCATAAGTATGCTGTAAACCTCCTTGCCTTCTGAACACCCAGCGCACCAGACACGTATCTTCTCTTTTGAGGTCTCTTGGAAAGCCTCTTGGCATTCCTCTCTGAGCCGCGGCCAAATGTCTCCACGGAAAAAATGTGAGCCTAAGAAAGTCAGGTTCCTTCTTAGCTTTGACAAGCCCTCCTGGTCGGAAACCACGAAATTGTAATACCTATCCAGTGAAAAGAATCCGTTATTGAGCGCTTGCCCGCAGAGTTGCAAGGATACTTGATTGGGCTCGTAATACTTTAACTCAGGAATAAGAGCCTCAAACTTCGCAATGGAAGATTGGTTACGGAAAAAGGGATTATGGAACAGAAGCTTAGGTAATACCTTCCTATCCATTCGCATCTGAAAACCAGTCATGTTTGATCTCCATCGATCCTTGAACGACGGTTTTTTCTCCATCGCTTTGAAATCCGTCGGATTGTCCCATGCCTCACAACGGCTTAACGTGGCAGAAGGATTGCTATTGGAATCAAAACCGGCACGCGCGTTATGATGAGCGGCACATCCTACAAGCATATGAGTGACTTTCTGGTTTTCCCCACCGAGTTTGAACCCGATTCCCGTTCTCACTTCTCCCAAAGGGCGCTCCTCACCGGACAGCCATCCATTATAAGAGGCTTCACAATTATCAAGAGTAACAGGTGCGATAGGTCCAAGCGTGCTTTTGGTGTACAAGTCGAAACCGTCATCAATATTATGGAAAGCCCTGCAAGAATAAAAACCATTCCCTTTTCCCACAGATAATTTTGCCCCAAAGCCATCAGCGTTTCTGCGCACTCCGTCACAATTGTCATGCGAAAGACACCTTTCAACCCTGTTACGGGACGGCCACTCTTTCTTGGAAACTCCTGGGAATGAACAAATTAAAACGCCAGTATCCCCATTATGGGAAGCCTCGCAGTGCTTTATCACATTGTCCGAACCGCATACGAACAACCCGCAAGAAGGAGAACCTCTGAACAATAAACCATCAATAACCCAATGACGCCCCCTCAATATCATGGCAGGAAGTTTAGCAGAGAAGGAACAGCCATCAATGATAGCCTTGCCAGGATGCTCAGCCCGGAGGATTATAGGTTTGGACGACTCTCCTGACAGAGAATCCGGGATGTAATATGGCCCACCCTTGTATACCCCGTCAGGAAGGATTATCTCACTACCTGGGGCAACCTGAAGTATAGCAGACGATAAATCCATGGGATCGTCAGCGCAAGAGGTGCCTACAATAGGCAACAAAGAACGTTCAAACGGGTAGTCCGGGACATGGTGCCGGATAGCATCTGAAGGAGTCTTACTCAGCTTTCCGGGACTTGTCTCGAAATGGACATCAGATACTTTGATTTTTATATCCCCAGCTACGGCAAACCCGACATAAACCTTTTTCCTGTCCTGCTTTAATAAGAAATCATGGCCTGGAAAGTCAATTGTCTCAACTATTGAACCGACGAACATCGAGGCCTTGAAACCGCCGTCTGTCTTTTCAAGCTTTAATCGTATTGTGTCTCCGTCCTTAATTATATCGTCCTGATCCTGCGACGGGAAAAGCCTTGATGGATCCAACTTACGGTGGCCGTCTTGAGGCAAGGCTTTATGATTGGTATAACCTCCCACAACCCGCACTCCATAGGTGAAATTGCGGCCATCAGCAGCACGGAAACGACCGACTAACATGTGGTTACGATAGCGCGCTTTGTTAGATGGATTCTCGACGGTGTCCACCACCATGATACCATATCCAGACTGGAAATCAGCCTTTGAGACATCCTCAACCTCAAAAGTGGCGGAGATTGAGAAACTCTCTTTCCGGGGGTCCACTTCCAGGTATGAAAAACGGAAGCTATCCTGCGAATCCGCAAGTTTGCCCCTGTCTCCACTTCCCAAAACAATCTTATTCCAAGTCTCCATTATTATCGCACAAATACACTATCGAGATATTTGTATCACATAGCAGGTCAAGGGTATAACCTCTTTCCTTAATCAATTCAAGAACCATTTGAGACGATGACCCTCGAGAGGCCCAATAGAGGAACTTGTCCGGCAACTCTGGCAATAATCCGCTTGATGGGAGTCGACATATAGGGAAAACAGATGACTGGTCGCTCAGCATGTCAGCGCTATAGTAAGCATTGGAATTAACGTTCTGATGATAATGCACGACAGCATCCAGGTCCCTATACTGTGCGACACACTCAATCGAAGGCTTGAATTTCTCGTAAACATAATCTATATCTCTTCGGTGGAATGAGGTCACTGCACCTGCCAAAACAAGGCAACAAGCGATTCCATACGCTAATTTGGAAAAACGGTGATTCCTCGCCAACTTATCGAAAAGTGTCCAGATCAAGATAACCACCAGGAGGAACATGAATGAATGATACCTGGTATAAACGAAACCTCCGATTCCGCAGAAAAGCCAGAAAACGATCATTGTCCCGGCGACTATCAGATAAAAACTGTCAAAAAGACGCCATTTTTTCCCTTTAGCCGAAAGGAATAGTGCCGCAAGTAAAGCGATTTCAATCAGCGACAAATATGGAGAGCCAGATACATTATCCCCAAAAGACACTGCTGAACCAATCATGGCTTCCAGCTTCTCTAACCAAGACGAGTCCAGAATGAAAGACGCATGTTCAGATTCCGTGTTATGGCCACTTACCGAATAGAGACTTAGATTGAACAGCATCTTGAACAAGGGAGTCTCCTTCCAAACATAATAAAGACCTACGACTGTCACCGGGACAAAATAGTAAAGGGACTGCACATACCGTTTTCTGGCAATCAAACCTATAGTGAAAAAGAACACTAATGCCCCACCAAGGACAAAAATAAACTCGGAATTCTTGAATGCAAGAAACAGCAAGAGGAATGCAGCGGCCTCAATAGATAGATTCCTTTTGTGGGAGGTGCTATCCCACATCACTTTATGAAGTGCAAGGACACCAAGAAACAACAGCAACGTCCAGGAATAGAAACGACAGAGAACCGCCAGCCCCAGGACCAAGGGACTGAATCCCCACATGGTGACAGCTAGCAGCGATGTCCTACGATCAAGTCCAAGGCTGCCAGACATGAAATAAAACAACAGGAACTGAAACAGGATCCACACAACCACATTAAAGCTGATGCAAATCCATTTCGGCGGATTACCATTTCCAAAGCAAGTCTCCAGAACATTGATGATCCACATATAATTCCTGTCAAAGAAGAATTTCTTGACAGACTTAAATAGCGGCAAATCAAGAACACTTTCCCCTTCCTCGATCGTAAACCTGGTCTTCAATTCTTCCACAGGCAGCCATTCTTCCGCTTTCCACATCGGGCTGTCATTCAAATACTCGATATGATCTTTGTGATCATTAATATTCTGGACATACTCGAATGTGTAATACTCATCAATAAAAAAGCCGGACTTCCTGGAAGCCCAGTAGCACATCGCAACGCATTGAAGGGCGACAATAACCGCAAGTATCAGATATGACTGCTTCCTGGGCATGACTACTGTGGCTTCTTTTCCTCAAAGACATACACAGTGGTCACCCCCCACTCAATGGTCTCCGACACCTTGTACCCATGCTGTCTTATCTGTCCCAAGATGAGATAAGGACTCATGGTGTTGTCTGTCCAAAAAAGGAAGGTTTGTGGCAGATCTGGCAAAGTCACGCCAAAACGATTAAAGAAACCATCGCCTGGAGAAGAAGATTTCACGGGATATATATGAGCGGAAGGGTCCAGGAAATCCACACTCTCATATAGCACAAAGAGAGAGGTATAATCCACTAAGGCATCCCTTCCTTTATACTCGTCCAATTTCTCGAATATCGGCTGCCATCCGTCGTAAACATAATCAATGTTTTTCCTGAAAAACGGCAAGACAGCCACCGCCAAGACCAGACAAAGGGCCGCCTTGCGGATCAAACCTTCGGTTCGGTGTCCACGGACCAATCTATCAAAAACAGTCCAGAGAAGGATTGCCCCAAGCAAGAACAGGAAAGAGAGATACCTGCTCTTCGTTATTCCGCATATTCCACAGAAAAACCAGAAGACAACCGAAACCCCGAAAATGCCCAGCACAAACCCATCGACACGCCTAGGAACCTTCTTTTTCGCCGCCACAACAGTGATGAAGAGAACAATTAGACAGACAACAGCGATTAAAAGAAGAATCGGAGATCCAAAAACCGAGTCACCAAACTGCTTGACAGAATTAAACAGAGCGTCAGTCTTTTCCGCCCAAGTTGACGTCAACATGAATTTGACATGTTTTGAGACCAGACTTCTCATTCCCCCATGATAAATGGCGGTGTGTGCGGCAGGATGTAAGACAACCTTAATGAACTTGATAGTGTGAGGCATCAGAAGCGCCGCTCCTATCACGGGCAGGATGTAATAAAGGGACTGAACGTATCGTTTCCGGACAATCAACGCGATAGTGAAAAAGAGAATCAGGGATCCTCCAAGGACGAACACCAATTCGGAATTCCTGAAAGCCAGATACAAAGCCAGCATCGCAGCAAGCTCGCAGATTATAATCTTGATGTGGGATGAACTATCCCACATGAGTTTATGTAGGATAAGGGCGACAAGGAATAAAAACAAGGTCCAAGCATAGAAACGGCAGAAAACCGCTAATCCCATGACCAACGGGCAGAAGCCCCACATCGCAACCGCTAATAAAGCAGAACGCCTATCAACCCCAAGACAGCCCGCCATGAAATAAAAAAGCAGGAACTGGAAAAGAGCCAGGATAACGATGTTGAAGATAATGCATATCCATTTCGGAGCCTCTTCATTACCGAAAAAGGTCTCAAGGACATTGATTATCCACATGTAATTCCTATCCTTGAAGAACAACTTAACGGATTTGGAGAAAGGAATATCGAATACACTCTCCCCTTTCTCAAGTGTGAACCTGGTTTTCAAGTCCCCGACATCCATCCATTGCTTATTCTTCCACTGGGGGCTGAGAGGCATATACTCAATATCACCCTTTCGATGATTGATGCTCTGGGAGTATTCGAAGGTATACCATTCGTCAATGTAATAGTAAGCCTTGCGCAAAGCCCAAAAGAGCATGACGCCGCACTGAAGCACGACTATCACCAAAAGGATAAGCCTCGTGAGTTTCTTGCTCATAACTCTTTCTCCCATAGAGGAATAACTCTTTCCATCGAGAATCTTTCCGTGAATTTGGAGGCCTTTGTGGATAGAGCCTCTCTCAACCGATCATCCTCAGCCATACGAGACATGGCATCAGAAAGAGCTGTCTCATCGCCGACTGGGACCATGAGGCAACTGTCAGAATCTCCGAATAGTTCCTCCGCACTCTCAAATGAAGTCGTCACGCACGGAAGTCCCATCATCATAGCCTCCAGTAGAGCGTTGGGCATACCTTCGTAATCTGAAGATAGCACGAACATCTCCGCATCTTTGATCGCTTCATGGATATTCCCGACAAAACCTTCGATGAATACCTTGCCGTCTAATGACAAGTCCCCGATCAGTTGTCTCAACTCACCTTCTTGTGGGCCTTTACCGTAAATATGCAGGGTATGGCCTGGATGCTTTTCAGAGAATCGGGAAAATGCCCGGATGAGAAGAGGAAAATTCTTCTGCGGTTTAAGACGGCCTGACGCCACAATCCTTTGACTGTGCCCTTCCGCCTTGCAAGTCACCTCAACCGGATTCGGGACTATAACTCCTTTCCTCCGTATTTCTTCCGGAAACATATCCCGGACTGTCTCAGACTGGAAAAAGACTTTATCCGCATGACGGTACGCATGACAAGCGGCGAGGAAATGACGCTCCCCTTTTTTCTTGGGATTATTCCTCTCAGACATGATCTTCTTTCCACCCCCTAATGTGAAAGCATTGAGTAGATTCGGCTTGTTAAGGAAACTCAATGTCACTTGAGGACGAAAAGAAAGGCGTATGATAGTAAGGTAGATATATCCATAAACGATGGATATGAGATACCTGTATGGAATACTGGAGCGCTGTCTTAAATCAAATAATCCCGCATTATTAACCTTGACCTTATCAGAAAGCGGATAAGGATTGGAGGAAACAGAAAAGGGCATGATATGAACATCATGCCTCTCAGCCAACGAACTCGCCACTCTTGTGGCGATCCGCTCCGCTCCACCTCCCTCAAGAGATGATATGAGAATAAGGATTCTCATACAGCTAAAGATCTGAGACTCCCTTCACAACGTATGTGGACGGATGCTCCTTCACTGAACCCTTCCTTATCGCATACATATCCATCAAGCCGTGGAAAATCCTGGATAAAGAATGATACTTCGATTTACCGTTTTTTCTCCGGTGATGTGAGACCTCAACCTCGCCCACCTTACATCCACGATTAATGAGAATAGCCGGGATAAAACGATGCTGACCGTCTACAAGGTCAAGTCCCTCAAGGACTTCCCTTCTAAAAACTTTCAATGTGCACCCTGAGTCATGGATGCCATCATGAAGACATGCCTGCCTGAGAACATATGCCATTTTCATGAGCAGACGCCTGAAAGGATTGTCTCGTCGAACTTTACGCCACCCACAGACCACATCAAGGTCGTTATCGACTAGATACTGTACCATCTTGGGAATATCTCCCGGGACATTCTGGCCATCCCCGTCAAGAGCGGCGACAAAATCATAAGTCGCCATTTTAAACCCGCAATCAAGAGCCGCCGTCTGTCCATAATTATGGTCAAACTCGACGTACTTCAATGGATGGAGATCACGGCAAACATCCCTGCTTCCGTCAGTAGAGCCGTCATTGACAATAATAATCTCATACCGGGAGAAATGATTCTCACACATCTGTTTTATATCCTCGAACAAGCCGCGGATATTAGCGGACTCGTCCTTGACAGGGATCACGACAGATATGGATAGATCGCTGGTTTGCATTTTGTGCTTTAAAAAACTTTGCAATTTACAACTTTTTCCCGGATATACCAACTCGAGAGGCAATCTGAGCCAGACTATCCGAGAATATCATCGCACCTCGCCGATTGAGATGAAGCCCGTCCGTGAAAAATGTCGTATCTGAACAGATCCACATCCGGGAGAAATCCAAGACGGGGATATCCCTGGCCATTCCCAGACTGTCATAATACGAGAACATTTCTCCAGAATTCGGCATGCGGTTGAATGTGTCTTCCTGATAAGGGGAAAAGAAAAAAAGGACTTTCGCCCCATCTACTTCGATCATATTGAGTAAATCATTGAAAGACAATTCAATCTCCTTTTGTCTTTTAAAAAGGAGAGTATTCTTGTCTGTTACACTCCTATCAAAAGTCAAGTCCTGGGGCTTGAACCCCTTCAACCTTGGTCTCCGGGGAATAAAAAGCCGGATACCAGAATCATGGTATCTATACATCGGAAGAAGTCTCTCAGCAATCGTGGGACGCATGATCGGGAAAACCAATTCCCTGAAACGTATGTCTCCAAACCAGGGGCAGTATTGCAACCGGTTAAGTTCAGGGCGTGTCGGAATCAATGAGGAGTAATCGACATTTATCATGACAAACTCAGGTATTCCGTTCCGCTCCTTGAAAAGCTGATAGACTGCTTTCATAAGATCGAAATGAGCTCCCGCCACTCCCAAGTTAAAGGAATTGGTACCCAGTATGGAGTCCACCACATGAGGAGAGACATGCTGATTCGCCCTGGAATTGCCGAGGATGACACAGTCGGCCTCAACGCCGCCTTCCATCCATTCGCCCCACTGCCATATTCCCTCGGCACCGGATCTGGAAGCCACCTTCGAGAATATGGCGTCCACCGCTGCAAAAGCGATGTATCCAATCACGATGAAGAACAGTGAATTGAGAATAAACTTATGCATGGCTGATGCATGTGAAATAGTTACATGAGCAATGGCTTGACATGCAACGGGCCGGAGCGGTAAGAAGCTCTGTGTCAATATCCTTAATTACTCCCAACCTATGTCCTGGGATATCATTCTCCGACAGGACCGGACATCTGCTGACAATTCCGTCCGGAGAGACAGAGAAACTCTTCTGGCCTGCGTCACAGTAGAACCCGAGAGGGGAAAAACGTCCATCTCCGTCTTCCAAAAAGATTCCGAGCTGTTGGATACTGTCGAAATAACGCCCGCTCCCGTCAGAGAATGAGACGCGCATTTTCCTCGAGGATTCAGTCTTTGACTTCAACAGCCCCTTCACATTCTCAGACAAGATGGTCGTATAGCTCCGTATAACTATCGGACTGACATTTATGGAATACCGGGCGCAAAAACCTCGGAGCTCTTCCAGTAAAAGGTAACTCTCGTCATCCAGAATCGGAACCCCGACAAAGATATTAATGTCCGTCCTGTTGAAAAAGCGGTTCCATTTCCTTCTCAATGAATATCTCCCGATCCGGGCGACCTTCTCCTTGAAAGTTTCTATGGAAGTATATGCCCTATAGTAACTTGCGGAAAGTTTCAGGGTTCTGTTTTTCCTTCCTTTGAACAATTCGCAGAGGCTGGCGTAATAACCGGCATCCTTCGAAAAGTTAGTCGTCATCTGTATGATAAGACGTCCCCTGAAACCGCAGTTCACAAAGGCGCCCAGTATCTCGGGGAAGTCTTTCAATATCGTCACCTCTCCCCCGATGAGGAACAACTCGACAACCCGCTCCGATGGCACTTTTGTCTCGATGTAATTGACAAGGCACTCGGCAATCTCTTTCCTTTTCTCACGGCTCTCCACTTCTGAAGCCCTTATATGAGCCTCACGGGATCCCTGGATACAGAAATCACAATTATAATTACAAAGAGCTGTGACCTGCCATCTAATGACGACAGAGTTCCGCGAGAGACGTGGGATATTAACGATCCTATTTACTTGATCATTCCTCATATCAGTCCAAGTTGTTTTAAATCCTTAGCGAGGGTATCACAGAAAGCTATAGAACCTTTGCCGTTCAGATGGAACGGATCCCTGAAACAGGTGGAATCCTCCACTATCGGAAGAGACCTGTAATCCAGAAAAGGGACACAGTATCTTTCCGTGAAGTCTTGGAATGTCGAGGTCATCAATTCCTCAAATCCTTGGGCGAAATGATTGTTCTTATACAGAGGAGGAAACACAAACACCGTTCGTATCCCACCATTGGCATTCTCTGACAGATACTTGTCCCATAAGGGTGACAAAACCTCGATATCCGATCCGAAACGCATTGAGTCGCGGGCGCCTGTGGTGAAAGGAGTGCGGGTGGACGTGATATACTTGAAACCACTCCTGAAATGCCTGGGAGATCTGGATAAGAACTTGTTGGTCCCGTAGCTATGCCATCTCCACATCGGAATATACCTCTCCGCCCAAGAAAAGTTTTCCACCGGGAAAACAGCCTTCCTGAAATCCTTATTGGAAAAAAAGGGAAAAAACTGATCCCTGTTTGGAACACGGGTTGTGAGACTCATCGCGTTATGGTCAACGAAGTTGACGACCACCTTCGGAGGCCGGTTCTTGGCTCGATACAATGAATACATGTACGATTGGCGGTCAAACTGGGAGCCGCTGAATCCAAGGGCATATGTCCGTACGCCAAGAACACTGTCCATATATTCAGTATTGAAACCTACCGTCACAAGTGAGTTGCCAAGCGCCACGACATCAGCGTCGACCGTGCCGCCCAACACATCATGCCAGATCTCAACTGGTTGGTAGTTCGCGCGTTCAGCCACCTTTGAGAAAACATAGTCAAAGGCAGCCAGCAAGAGGAAAAAGACAACAACCGTGAGAAAACAGCGAGCCAGAAACCGAACCACCATCAGAATTGGAAATAAATGAACTTCGGTGAGCCGTCGTCAAAATACAGTATCGTGACAAGTATGACAGCGAAGTAGATGGCATAGCGTACCGCCCTGTGGCGGACACCTCTCATTGAGAGGCCGTGTTCTTCTCCTCTGTCAATCCACTCGACAAACAGCATGATGGCTATCCATACAGCCCGAATCAAAAAGTCATCCTTGAAGAAAACCGATATATCGCCTATTGAATTCCAGTGACAAACTCCGACAAAGAAAGACCAAGCCTGGGAAAGACTATCCGCCCTAAAGATCACCCATCCGATAGTCACTAGGGAGAAAGTCAGCAATATCTGCCAGAACTCTTTGAATGATGGGAGAATACGTCCCGGAGCGACAAACTCCTTATATTTCCGGTTATTACCTGT
>JAEEGJ010005930.1_pt1 | contig 37529 bp, 33 predicted proteins | sample 8958761 | NCBI WGS metagenome assembly JAEEGJ01 (sample SAMN16246546, study PRJNA631951) | gut metagenome | biome: gut microbiome; feature: rumen; material: RS-attached | host: Bos | place: Iran: Karaj | collected 2018-10
GCTCAGCGATCCGTCGAAAAAATTATTGAGCACACCGGTCATGTAACGGCTGGTGTAGTCTTCTTTCGATACCAGCGGATAATACTCATAGGTCTTGCCATATGCTTTGTGGCCCACGAAGCCTTTCTTCTCAAGTACGCGAACCAAAGTGGATACAGTATTGTAGGCCGGTTTGGGTTCCGGCAGATCATCGAGGATATCGTGGACGAGCACCTTCTCTTTCTTCCAGATGACTTGCATCAGTTCAAGTTCTGCCCGAGTAAGTTCCGATACCCCTTTATTTACAGGTCTGGCCATAGTTTGTCGAATTGCTTCGACAAAGATATAACTATTAGTTTAGTTTTGCAACTATTATTTTATTCGATTGCAAATGGTATTGTTGCCATACCATCACCATTTCTGCCAATTATGCCGGACTTTAGGGGTTTAATTATTACCAGTTAACCTTTTTTGCTGAAATTAATTTTTAATGAAGTATGAAGTTGTAAAACTGATCGCTAATACAAGCTTTGATTATGCCAAGATGATAAATTATGATTAACTTGGGAAAAATATGGAAAGGCATATGAAACCCGACGATAAGTTTGATAGTATTCCGAGTGCTTTAATTCCCTACTGCGAAATGGACATAGAAGATTCCCGAATCTTGATTTATTCAGGAGATTATTCCCTGAAAAATGGAGATGAGTTGGTTATTTTGACCGGCGATATTTATTACGCTCTTCAATACGAGTACCATCTTGAATTTCAGGGAATAGGTACTTCTCTACCATCGATTTGGCAACTTACGGAAACCCCTACAGAATTACTCATTCCTAATGGTATGAAAGGAGTATGCATAATCACCGAGTCCAAAACGAGAAACGGGGTCAATAGCTATCACGGTCTAATTCAATCACTCTTCCCTGAGCAAAAAGCTTGCTCTATTTGGCATTGGTCGTATGTTAATATGCAGAGTTTTTATGGATCTTTTGTCCGTCACGATAAAGGAGTGGGTTCTAACAGGCTTTCTTTTCTCTGCAAGGATGGGACTCGGATTATCATAGAGAATCTTAATGCAGAGAATAAAGACCAACAATCAACTCGCATAACACATCGATGCGAGCTGACACCATCCGACGGAAGACTCCTGAACCATAATGATGCTCAAAAATACATAAAAGCTTTTACCCATTTTATCAGCTTTGTGGTCGGGAAGTATCATAGCCCTATTCTCGTTAATGGACAAAATATAGAGGGGTTTTCTTCTTTTTATCATCGAGTGTATTACGATAAAAGCAGGATTGGCGTTAATAGTTGGTTGCCATACCCGTACGATCGGGATGTTGAGAGCCTTTGGCCAACTTTTGAGGCGATTTGGAACGGAGAAGATGAGGACAAAGCAGATATCCTTTCAACTGCCGTTCACTGGTATTTGGAAGCAAATATAGGGAGCGGTAAAATGGAAGGAGCTTACATTATGGCTATCACCGGGTTGGAAATGATGTGGAATGTGATTTTAAATAAAGAAGAGCAGACCGCTGGAGAAACGTTGCAGAACCTTCTGAAAAAGATGAATTACAATCCTTCTTTTGATGCAGAAAGTTTGATTAGAACGAGAAATCAATTGACTCATTACGACAGCAGAAACCGAAAGAAGTATCAAAAGATAACTCAAGAGCAGAAGCTACAAAGTCTGGATAATGCCCTGAACATATTGGAACTGACTATTCTTTATTGGCTGGGATATCAAGGACGTTATGCGGACCGGATTTGTGAATCCAAATGGCGGGGAGCCTCGACGAAAAGAGTCCCCTGGGCGTTGGCTTTCGAGGGGACTCCTACTGAATCTACTATTGGGAAGTCTTAGTGTTCGGAGGATCTCCAGGATTGGCGAGCATCTCGTCGATGCCTGGCACCTGCTTCAAAGTACTCCCGACTTCGCTGTCCGGATCGTCGACCATTTCCCTCAGGATGTCGCGAAGAAGTTTCGGCTCACTCATCGCTTGCCTCCTTGCTGGGCCAGCCAGCGATCGATCTCCTGACGGTTGAAGTACAGGTTCCTTTCCCGATTGTAGTGAGGGATGGTGTTACTCCGCGCCCAGGAGTATATGGTGCGCGGGGCAGGATGACCGGGCAAATAGTGGTGCAGGTCGTCGACGCTCATCCAGTCGTTGGGCCGGGTGGGCGTGAGGTTCTCGACCAGGCGCGTAAGCGACCTGATCTCGTTGCGCATTTGGGCGAGTATGGCGGGCATACTCTCGAATGTGATTCTTTCTTCTGTTGAATCCATTGCTTCTCGTTGTTAGGTGGAACAATGGCTTCTTGTTTTGTGGCTACAGAAAAAGAAACCCTGGCTTCGTCGTGAAACCAGGGTTCAAAAATATAGCTAAAATGTGGGAATATCCAATAAGTCAAGTTGGGGTCAAGTTGGAGTCAAAAAGTTTTTTCAAACAATTATTTGCAAATTGGCATAATCTTATTATATTTGCACAAAAGGAGACAAATCCGAAATCTGCGTAGTTCAGTCTATTAGCGTCGGTGAGTCATCCTTTTTTCTTTTATACATGGTGCTCGCCGCCAATTCGCGCCTGCCGAGCCGTATTTCTTCCACATAATAAGTCACATCTTCGTCCATCGTACGGGAGTAGATAATGATGTCCTGATTGCGGCGATTCTTCCGGGTCGTCAGCGACTCGTAGTTGTTGACAATGTCGGGGATGCGCATCAGGTCCTGATCGATCAGGGGTATCTGGCCACGCAGCTCTTCCCGGGAATCCCCATGGCTTTTCATGGCGTGGCGGGCGGCATTATTGTCAAGGGTGTGGTTGTAAGACTGGTCGATGAGGATGCTATAAGAATTCAAATCGGCTACAAGTTTTTCTGATGCAGGAGAAATGACACGTTTGATGAGGGTGTCTTTTGTAACGAGGGCCTCTGCAATAAAATCTTTCAACTCGCCTTCGTAATACTTAAAAAGATCGTTCATACAGCACACAAATAGGATTACAAATATAGTTTATTGTTTGGCTCGTGGCACAGCTCCAACCCGAAATCCTCAATCCAATTCTTCAGTTCCTCGTGGTGCTCCGGATCGAAATACTGCGCGATGGCTTCAAACGTCCGGAGGGTCTCGGCACTGAAGGATGCCGGCTCGCCTTTCTTCCAGCGGATGAGCCAGTCGGCCAAGTCGATGTGCGCCTCTCGGTCGGCGGGGGTGGCGTTGCGCTGGAGGAGGTCGGAGACGGTGATGGAGAGATGCCCGGTCGGGGCCGGGCATGACGACAGGGAGGCGAGCTTCTCGCACCAGAGTTCGTAGGCATCGACGTCGGGGAAGGCGGTGACGCGGCGGACGGCGAGCGGAGCGAGACGGGCCGCGGAGAGCTGCGACTTGCCGCCAGTGGCCAACCAAAGGTACCGCGGAATGAGGCCGGCGCAGATGACGGCCGTCTTTTCGGATTCGACGAGGGCCACCGGCTTGTCGGGATATTCGGCCAACAGGTGCTCGCCGAAGAGGCATTGCGACAACGCCCAGGAGCGGGGTAACTTGCCCAACTGTTTGAGCAGGGAATGCACCCAGGTGATGCGGTACGGTGTGGAGGGGTCCTTGATGCGGTGGCCCGTTTCGGGGTCGTATTTCATGATCTTGCCGGTGCGGATGCGGCCTGTGGTGTCGATCTGGTAGAAGATGACGGAGCGGTCGCGTGTGACGCCAAGGCGGTACTGGATGACCAGCGACTCGACCTCGGCCGGGTCGAAGATAGAGGAGAGAAAGGTGGTGAAATGAGAGTCCCGCGAAGGATGCACGGTGCGCTGCTGGATTTCAGCGGGGATGGTGTCGATGGGCTTGGTCGGCACCGGGGCGGCAACCCTGTGTGTTCACCCGTTCAAGTGTGGACAGGTGGACAGGAGTGGACAATCTGACCAGTGAGTCATCCTTTTTTCTTTTATACTGGTGCTTGCCGTCAATTTGCGCCTCCAAGCTGTATCTTAGCCTTCTTCGGGCGCAAAAAGGCCACAATTTGCTCCCGCAACAATGATTTTGAAGCCTCATGGGAGCAAAAACAATGACTTTTGCTCCTGCGATTTTTATGCGTAAATGTACTGGACCGCGCGAAGCGCAAGCCTGCTTCAGCAGGCCGCGGCAAGGCCGCGAGGGGTCTGGGGATGTGCCCCAGACAACAAAGGAGGCTGCTTTAGCGGCCGACGCTCCGCCCATCTCCGAAAACGAAAAACGGGACCGTGAGGTCCCGCAAAGCGCAAAGCGCGTCGAGCGAAGCTCGAGGGGTCTGGGGATGTGCCCCAGTAGACAGAGGAGGCCGCTTGGCGGCCGACTCTCCACAAGAAAAGCTGGCAAATGCCAGCTTTTCTTGTGGAGATGGGCGGAGTCGAACCGCCGTCCGAATAAAGCGCCAAGTGGCTTTCTACATGCTTATCCTGCCTTTGATTGTCGGGGGCCGGCTGCCGGTAGGCGGGCCATCGGCCTCTTAGCTTCTGCATCTTAAGGCGCGGTAGAAGCGTCGGCGCCCGCATCCTTCCTGGATGATACCCCATATACCGCGGTGGGAAGGCTAGAAACCCCGGCGGGATACTCGTCGCTACGGACCTGGTCCGCGCGATTAAGCTAATCTGCTTGGCAAATTAGGCAGCGAGTGCATAGTTGTAGTTGCCAGTTATGGCTTGTAGTCTGAGATTTACGAGCGGGGCTACGACGCTCGGCATGCTTACCGCCCGACATCATTTACCGTCAAAACCAGTACATCCCCAGTTGTGCCGTCTGTCGAACGACACTGCAAAGATGCAAAAAATGGGCGAAATGTTGCGTCTCTCCCGCAAAAAAACGCTTACCGGTGGTGCTTCTGGGGGAAATGGATGTCTTCCCGCAGAAGTTTCCGTTCATATCCGTTTGCTTCCAGGACGCCGACAGTACTGTCGTACCCGCGGAAAAAAAGGTCTTCGAGTTTGGACATGTCGTAGGCAGTACAGCCTTCCGTGTCCAGATCGACGAAGATGTCGGCCTGTCGTGCATCGGCCAAGGTGTTGGAGAGGAACATCATGGAGAAAGAGCGGTAGGCTACCGCCACGACGTTGTTCTTGTATTTCTCCTCGTAGATATGGTTAAGGTTGAAGGCAATCAGCTTTTCGCAGCGACGGCGGATGGCCGGCACGGGCAGATTCTGGAAAACGCCGCCGTCCACGTAGTGGATGCCTCCGATCTCGATGGGATTGAAGATCACCGGAATCGAGCAGGAAGCAACGGCGCGCGGAGCGATCTCTCCTCGGGAGAATACCTTGGCGCAGCCATGTTCCATGTCGGAGGCGATGATGCAGGTGGGGACGGGGAGGTCTTCCAGCCGGGTATAAGGCAGGTGTTTGCGCAGGTGTTCGATCAGTGGCCTGGAGTCGAACATCCCACCCTTGGGCAGTGTAGGCGAGACGATGTCCTTGAAGAAGCTCAGGCCGAGGAACTGGGACACGATTTCACGCGGCGAAAATCCGGAAGCATAATAGATTGCCACCAGAGCCCCGGCACTGGTGCCCGATACGATGTCGGGCTTGAGACCGAATTCAAGCAGTGCCTGCAAGGCTCCGCAGTGAGCCGCCGCCCTGGCCCCTCCACCGCTGAATGCGGCCCCCAACTTGTATTTCTTCTGCGCCATCTTCCAGATACAGGCAGAACGTTGCGTAACCTTTGCTGAAATCTTATTCCCACTCGATCGTTCCGGTCGGCTTCGGCGTCAGGTCGTACAGGACGCGGTTCACACCGGGGACTTCCGTGATGATGCGCTGCGTGATGTGGTGCAGCAGCTTGTAGGGGATCTCCTCGATGGTGGCGGTCATGGCGTCGCGGGTGTTGACGGCACGGATGATGACCGGCCAGTCCCAGCTGCGCTTGTTGTCGCGGATGCCCGTCGACTTGTAGTCGGGGACGATGGTAAAGTATTGCCAGACTTTGCCCTCCAGCCCGTTCCTGGCGAATTCCTCGCGCAGGATGGCATCGCTTTCGCGAAGGGCTTCCAGCCGGTCGCGGGTGATGGCGCCGGTGCAGCGGACACCCAGGCCGGGGCCCGGGAAAGGCTGGCGGTAGACCATATTGTCGGGCAGGCCCAACTGCTTGCCGACGACGCGGACTTCGTCCTTGAAGAGCAGTTTGATGGGCTCTACGAGCTCAAACTGAAGGTCTTCCGGAAGGCCGCCCACGTTATGGTGCGATTTGACGGGGCCGGATTCGATGATATCGGGATAGATCGTCCCCTGGGCCAGGAAACTGATGCCGTCCAGCTTGCGGGCCTCTTCCTCGAATACGCGGATGAATTCCGCGCCGATGATTTTCCGCTTCTGTTCGGGATCGGCCACGCCGGCCAGTTTGTCGAGGAAACGGTCGACGGCATCCACATAGACCAGATTGGCGTGAAGCTCATCGCGGAAGACACGCACCACCTGCTCGGCCTCGCCTTTGCGAAGGAGTCCGTGGTTGACGTGGACGGAAACCAGCTGCTTGCCGACGGCCTTGATGAGCAGGGCGGCGACAACCGAAGAATCGACGCCGCCGGACAAGGCCAGCAGCACCTTTTTATCGCCGATCTGCGCACGCAGTTCCTGAATTTGTTCGTCAATGAATTGTTGGGCCAGTTCGGCAGTCGTGATGCGCTCCATCGTGGCGGGGCGGACGTTACCAGTAGTCATAGTATATAAGGTTGATGGTTGATCGAATCGGATGATTTTACGGCGATTAGTTGCGTTTATGCTACAAAAATAGTATTTTTATGAAATGAACGTTGAAAAACTATGAAACGCCGCTCTTTTTTGAAAGGGGCCGCCGTTGCCGGTGCGGCCACGCTTCTGCCTTCCGGACTTTTGGAACTGGCTTCCGCCTGCACACGGAAACCTGCATCCGCGCAAGGATGGAACTTTGACGAAATCCTGGACCGCTCCGGCACCTGGAGCATCAAGTACCGCCGCGCAGAAGGCGACAAACTGGCGATGTGGATCGCCGACATGGATTTCAAGACCGACCCGGTGGTGAGCCAGGCGCTGCGTGACCGGTTGGAAAAAGATGTTTTTGGCTACACCTACGGGCCCGACGAATTTTTTGAGGCCATCGCAGGCTGGGAAAAGTCGCAACATGGTTTCGACGTTCCCATCGATTGGGTGGAATATGCGCCCGGCGTCATCTCGTCGCTCTGCCAGGTTTATCTGACCTTTACGGAACCCGGCGACAAAGTCGTTGTCCAGACGCCCGTGTATGATCCGTTTTTCCGCTATGCCGATCGGCTCGGAAGGGTCGCGATTGAAAACCCGCTTCGCTGGAAGGACGGACACTATGAAATGGACTTCGAGGGGCTTGACCGGCTCTATGACAAGCGGGTGAAGATGCTTGTGCTCTGCAATCCGCACAATCCCGTGGGCATCATCTGGCCGAAAGAGACCCTATCCCGACTTGCGCAGTGGTGTGCGCAGCACGACGTGCTGGTGGTCTCTGACGAAATTCACGCGGACCTCTCGCTCTACGGAAGGCATCATATTCCTTTCTGCAGTGTCGATGAAACGGCGGCCCGCATCGGAATCCAGCTTTGCAGCCCGACCAAAGCCTTCAATTTTCCGGGTATCACAGGGACGGCCTATGCCATCATCCCGGATCCTGTGAAACGGCAGCGTTTCCATGAGACCCTGGAAAACGCCAAGCTTCGGGAAGCTTCCATCCCAACCCTCGTCGCGACCATCGCCGCCTATACGCACGAACCTGTGTGGCTGGATGCCGTCAAACGCTATATTGAGGGGAACATCGCCTGTGTCGAGGATTTCTTCTCCTCGCACGAATGCGGCATCCGCCCTGTGCGCCCCGATGCCTCCTTCCTGATCTGGCTGGATGGCCGGGCACTGGGTCTTCCGCAGGCGGAACTGGTGGACCTTTTCAACGAAAAGGCCGGTGTCGTGATCAACAATGGGGCAGGATATGGCACGGGTGGGGAGGGATTCGTCCGGCTGAACGTCGGCTGCCCGCGCAGCATCGTGGAGGAAGCGCTCCGCCGCATCGAAGCAGCCTTGCAGAAATAAGCGGGGAAATGCGGCGAGATTTGTATAATTGACAGATACTACGAATTACACGCTATGATCGATAAACAGACCCGAGAGCGCATCCTGGCGCTGATCCACAAGGAAGTGGTACCGGCCATCGGCTGTACCGAACCCATGGCCGTGGCCCTCTGTACGGCCCGTGCCACCGAGCAGCTGGGCTGCAAGCCCGAAAAGATCGAAGCGCTGCTGAGCGCCAATATCCTGAAGAACGCGATGGGCGTGGGGATTCCCGGTACCGGGATGACCGGCCTTCCGATCGCCATCGCCCTGGGCGCACTCATCGGAAAGAGCGCCTATCAGCTCGAAGTGCTGCGCGACCTGACGCCCGACGCGCTGGAAGCCGGAAAGCAGTTTATTGAAGAAGACCGCATCGACATCCAGCTGAAGAAAGGAATCTCGGAGAAGCTCTATATCGAGATCATCGTTACAGCCGGCGAAAAGCAGGCTACGGCGGTCGTGGCCAAAGGCCATACGAACTTCGTCTGGGTGGAAAACGGCCGGATGGACGAAGCCACGCAGCAACGCATCCTGCCGGCAGGGAGTACTGCCGAAGTAGCGGACAGCGATGATATCGCATTGAATCTCAGGCTGGTGTACGATTACGCCACAACCGCACCGCTCGACGAGATCCGCTTCATCCTCGAGACGCGCGACTACAACATGAAAGCCGCCCGCGAAGCGCTCAAAGGCAATTACGGGCACAATCTGGGCAAGAGCATCGACCGTCCGCTGGCAAAAGGCATCCTGGGCGACAGTATCTATTCCCGGATCATCGCCCGTACGGCCGCCGCGTGCGACGCGCGCATGGGCGGGGCGATGATTCCCGTGATGAGCAACTCGGGCAGCGGAAACCAGGGCATCTGCGCCACCAACCCGGTGTGCGTCTATGCCGAGGAGAATGAGAATACGGAGGAAGAATTGATCCGCGGGCTGATGCTCAGTCACCTGACGGCCATCTACATCAAGCAGTCGCTGGGCAAGCTTTCCGCGCTGTGCGGCTGCGTGGTGGCCAGTACGGGAAGCAGCGTGGGCATCACCTACCTGATGGGCGGGGATTACGCACGCTGCTGTGCTGCCGTGAAAAACATGGTGGCCAACCTCACGGGTATGATTTGCGACGGCGCGAAACCTTCTTGTTCCCTGAAACTTACATCCGGTGTTTCCACCGCCATCCTCTCGGCGCTGCTGGCCATGGAAGGCAAGTGTGTGACGTCTCAGGAAGGCATCGTGGACGATGACATCGACCGCTCCATCCACAATCTGACCGCCATCGGTGCCGACGCCATGTGTGTCACCGACGAAATGGTGCTGGGCATCATGACCAGCAAGGGTTGCTGAGCGGGAGGGGTACCTACCGTTTGTCGACAATCTTCGCGGTCGGATAGTCGGCCGCGTTGAAAGTGACCTGTTTCTCCGTCACGCCGAAGGAGATGCCGTGCAGGTTCATCGATACACCGGACATCTTGGTACTCAGGCTGAGGGGATAATAGTTCTTCTTGGATATCACCAGGTCGATTGTCTTGGGGGCGTCTTTGTCAGTGTTGTTCTTGCTTTTCTTGCAGAGGAGATGCCAGGCGTCAGCCGTTTCCTTCTTGATCGATACGTCGTAGTCGTCGGTTATGCCCGAAAACATTTCCGCATCAGTTTCGGTTCCGGCGCCGGGCTTTTCGTTTTCGATCTCAATCGTGTTTTCCTTCTTGTTGTAGGTCCACTGGGTCTTCCCGTCGGACCAGGTAATGAATTTGACACCCGACATCTCTCCTTCCACACGCGTCTTCTTGTCCAGGGCGTACGATGTCGTGGACATCGTGCCCAGGATGGGAATTTTGACGTCGATAACCATGACCAGGCCGTCATGCTCGTGTTTGTTCATCTCCTCTTCCATCCGGGCTACGATCTCCTCGGGCGTTTGCGCAAAAGCCATGACCGCGAAGAGGGCTGCGGCCAGGAAGGTCATCATTCTTCTCATTCTCTGTCGTTTTTAAGGGTTTATACTCACTTCAAGCGGAGAAAGCTGTAGCCGAATCGTTTGCAGGCAGCTTTCTCGAGCTCTTCGCGATCGTCGGGGTGAGCGATCGCGATGAGTGCCTTAGCCCGTTGAGCAAGATTCTTGCCACGGAGGAAGGCGATACCCCATTCCGTCGCGACATACTGCGTTTGGAAACGCGTCGTCACGACACCGGCGCCCGGCGTCAGGGTCGGGACGATCTTGGCCTTGCCCTTGTTCGTGCGGGAAGGCAGGGCGATGAAGCACTTGCCGCCTTCCGAAAGGGAACAGCCGTACATGAAGTCGTGCTGGCCGCCGACGCCCGAGAAGATCGTCTCACCGATCGAGTCGGCGCAGACCTGGCCGGTGAGGTCAACTTCCAGGGCCGAATTGATGGCGCAGGCTTTCGGGTTCTGCGCAATCAGGAACGGGTCGTTGGTATAGGCCACGTCGTAGAATTCCATCGTCTTGTTGTGGTCGATGAATTCGTACATCTCCTTGGATCCCAAGGCAAGTGCGGCGATGCTGACGCCCGGGTGCACTTTCTTCAGGGAATTGTCGATGACGCCTTCCTTCATGAGCCGGATCACGCCGTCGGTCATCGCTTCGGTGTGGAGTCCCAGATGCTTGTGATGCTTGATACCATTGAGGATAGCATTCGGGATACCGCCCACGCCGATCTGCAGACAGGCGCCGTCGGGAATCTCGGCGGCCACATTGGCGCCGATGGCCTTTTCAATCTCGGTGGGTTCGCCGAACTGCATCGCGATGGGCGGAACGTTGCAGCGGACCGCCGCGGAGATCTTGGATTCATGGATGAGGCAGCCGCCATAAAGGTAGGGGATGGCCTCGTTGACCTGGGCGATCACCACGCGGGCCGTTTCGACGGCGGCGACGGAGATGTCGCAGCCGATGCCGTAGCTGCAGTATCCGTTCTCGTCGGGCAGCGAGCAGTTGATGAAGGCCACGTCGATGGGCAGCAGGCCGCTGCGGAAGAGCACCGGAACCTCGCTCAGGAAACTCGGCGTCATGGAGCCGTAGCCCTGGGCGATGTGCGCGCGCTGGTCGCTGCATACGAAGATGCTGTTGATCAGGAAGGAATCCTTGTATTCGGGCTTGCAGAACGGGGCAAGGCCTTCGGTGATGTTGAATCCGGAGACGATCTGCACGTCGCGCAGTTCGTCTGCGCGCCGGGCCAGCGCCTCCTGCAGGATGACCGGCACGGAGGTGCTGCCCTGGCAGCAGATGGTGTCGCCGCTGCGGACCAGACGGACCGCTTCGTCGGCTGATACGTATTTCATAAGCAGGCTATTTCTTCCGGGCCGATGCGAATCCTGCATCGAAGGCTTTGATGTTGGCTTCGACGATCTCTTCACCCTTGCGGCCGAAGATGCGGCGGATGCCGTCGCGGAGCTTGTCCGGGTCGAGGATGCCCAGCACGGAGGCCGTGGCGCCCAGCAGCACCATGTTCGCGCTGCGCGGGGAACCGACTTCCTTGGCGATGGCGTCCACGTCGATGGCGATCACGCGCGGGAGTTTGTTGAGCGCCCCCATCACCTGGTCCATCGGCGGATAGTCGGGGATGTTCTCGAAGGGAACGGTGTTGGTGATGATCCAGCCTTCCGGAGCCAGATAGGGTATATAGCGCAGCGCTTCAAGGGGTTCGAGCGAAACGATCAGATCGGCTGCACCCCGGGGGATCAGGTCGCTGTAGATGGGGTCGGACGAGAGGCGGAGATTCGACTGGACGTCGCCGCCCCGCTGGCTCATGCCGTGCACTTCAGCCTGTTTGAGATGCAGGCCCTGCTCGAGGGCTGCGGAACCGATGACCGTGGCGATGGAGAGGATGCCTTGTCCTCCCACGCCGGCGAGAATGATATCTTGTTTCATGGCTTTACTTTTTAGCGTGTCTTCTGGCGGTTTGGATGCATTCGCGGCGGCATACGATCACGGAGACGCCGTGGTATTCGATTTCTTCCCGGATGACTTTCTCCATGTCGGGGTAGTTCTTCGGCAGCGGGACGATGGTACGGATGTGGGCCGGGTCCACGCCGAGGCCGGCGCAAATGGCTTCGATGCGCCCCGTTCCTGCGGAATCCTGTCCGCCCGTCATGGCGGTGGTCAGGTTGTCGGAGATACAGAGTACGACGTCTGCATTGCTGTTGACGGCGTCGAGCAGGCCGGTCATACCGCTGTGGGTGAAGGTCGAGTCGCCGAGGACGCCGACGGCGGGCCAGGTGCCGCTGTAGGCCGCGCCCTGCGCCATGGTGAACGAGGCGCCCATCTCCACGCAGGTGTTGATGGCGTGGAACGGGGCCATATAACCCAGCGTGTAGCAACCGATGTCGCTGAATACGCGGGCGGTAGGGTAGTCTTTCTTGAGCACGTTGTTCAGGGCCGTGTAGAAGTCGCGGTGTCCGCAGCCCATGCAGAGGGCCGGCGGACGCGGGGCCAGCACCTGGCTAGGGGCGAAGGTCGGAAGGGCAGGGAGGCCGAGGGCTTTCCGGACATCGTCGGGCGAGAGTTCGCCGTCACGGACGACCGTTTCATCGATCCGGCCGATAATCTTCGTGTTGGAAGGGAACACGCCGCGCAGCATGTTCTCCACAAGCGGCTGGCCTTCTTCAAGCACGAGGATGGTCGGGACCATGGCGGCAAGCTTGAGTGCCAGTTTCCGCGGGAACGGATACTGCGAGACCTTCAGGACGGGATAAGGGCATCCGTCCGGATAGTTCTCCATCAGATAGTTGTAGGCGATGCCGCAGGCAATCACGCCCATCGAGTGGTCGGGTCCGTCGGCGATCCAGTTGAACTTTGAGGTGGCGGCATCTTCCTCGAACTGTGCGTAGTCCTTGATCAGTTCGCGGTTGCGGACGCGGGCGTTCACCGGAAGGGTGACCCAGCGTTTCGGGTATTCGGGATAATGGAGTTCGTTCTGCGGGCGGATGTCGCCGGTCGGAGTGACCACGGCGCGGGAATGGGCCATGCGGGTGGTCAGCCGCATGATCACGGGAATGGTGCGCTTTTCCGAATAATCGAATGCGGCGCGGGTCATCTCATAGGCCTCCTGCTGGTTCGAGGGCTCGAAGACGGGCATCATGCCGAAGGTGCCCCAGAAACGGGAATCCTGCTCGTTCTGCGAACTGTGCATCGACGGGTCGTCGCAGGCTGCTACGACAAGGCCGCCGTTTGCCCCGGTCATGGCAGAGCCCATCAGCGGATCGGCGCAGACATTCATGCCCACGTGCTTCATGCAGACCAGGGAACGCTTGCCGGCATAGGACATACCCAGCGCGCCTTCCATCGCAGTCTTCTCATTGGTGGTCCAATGGTCGTGGATGTGACGCTCCCGGGTCAGGGGATGTCCCTGGATATACTCGGTAATTTCGGTGGAGGGAGTGCCCGGGTAGGCATAGACACCGCTCAGGCCTGCGTGCAGCGCACCCAGCGCCACGGCTTCATCTCCCAGTAAAAGTTGTTTATCAGCCATAATTCGTTAACTAGTTATCGGAATACTATCCAACAAAGTTAACGAATCAAAGCGAAAATTCAAATACCCTTTCGAAATCTTGCAGAAACCGCGTCCGGAAGTTATTTTCCGAAGACAGCTTCGTAGTCTTTCCGGAATTTCTCGATACCCTGGTCAGTCAGGGGATGACGGGTCATCTGGTCGATGACTTTATAGGGAACGGTGGCGATGTCGGCGCCGGCCAGGGCGCATTCCGTCACGTGCATGGGATGGCGGATACTGGCGGCGATGATCTCCGTCTTGATGCCGTGGATCTTGAAGATCTCGGAAACCTCGGAGATCAGATCGGTGCCGCGGACGCTGATGTCGTCGAGCCGTCCGACGAAGGGGCTGACGAAGGCGGCGCCGGAGCGGGCGGCCAGCAGTGCCTGGTTGGCGGTGAAAATGAGCGTCATGTTGACTTTGATGCCTTCGGCGGCCAGGGCGTGGCAGGCCTTGAGGCCTTCGGTCGTCATCGGGATCTTGACGACCATGTTCTTGTGGATCGCCGCAATCTCCCGGCCTTCCCGGATCATCCCTTCGGCGTCGGTCGTCGTGGCCTTGACTTCGCCGCTGATCGGTCCGTCGACAATGGAGGCGATCTCTGCCACGACCTGTTTGAAATCGCGGCCTTCCTTGGCGATCAGGGAAGGATTGGTAGTAACGCCGCAGATGACACCCATCTCATTGGCTTTCTTGATGTCTTCGACATTCGCTGTGTCTAGAAAGAATTTCATATTACCGGTTCTTAGGTTTGATACTGTATCAATACGACAAATTTACGATGAATTCTCTTTTCTTGTACTCATGGAAGTCATTCACTGTCCTTCCATAAGAAGCGCCGCAATTCTTCGACGCTGTCGACGATGGGATAGCCGGAAAGATCCACATGGGTGCGGTAGCCCCATCCGACGGCCAGTGCGTCGATACCGCCGTTTTCCGCCGTATGCATGTCGGTGGGGGAGTCGCCGATCAGGAGGGCGTCCGCCTTGGAAACCCCCGAGATGGCAAGCACTTCTTCCACTATTTCCGGGGATGGCTTCAGCGGATGGCCAGGCCGGTTTCCCAGAATGGCAGCAAAACGGATCGCCGGGAAAAACTCCCGGATCAGATGCTCCGTTCCCTCCTGGAACTTGTTGGATACCACGGCCATCCGTACTCCATCCGCCTGCAGTTGGGCAAGCAGTTCCGGAATGCCGGGATACGGTCTTGATTTCACGTCGATATGGGCGGAATACCAAGCCTTGAAATCAGCCAAAGCCTCATCGACAAGAGGATCTTCCACCGCTGCGCCGGAAGCCGTCAACGCCTGCTTCACCAGATTCCGCACTCCGTGCCCCACCATCCGGCGATACGCCTCCCTCCCGTGAGTCGGCAACCCCCGCAGCCCCAGCGCATAATCCACGGCCGCCCCCAAATCCTCCAACGTATCGATCAACGTCCCGTCAAGATCCCAAAGAATCATCTTTTTCATGCCTCAAAGCCACATCATTCTGTCCACAGTACAAAAACGTCGTGCCGGTGCGGTCAGATAAGGGATAATTCTTTCTCTTCCAGATATTTGTTGAGCAGGTCCTGCGTCCGGATCCTGACGAAGCAGGTGGCGGTTCCGTCGGTGCAGGCGAACCATTCGGCCTGCGCGATGGCGGCGTCCATCACCAGATGCACGTTTGCGGCCGACGGCAGGATGGCGCTCAGGATGGTGGTGGCTCCGACCGCTACGCCGGTGCGTTCCCAAAGCTTTTCAGCCGATGCGAAAGACACGCGGGGGATGCCCAGTGCGCCGCAGAAGTCACGGGTGACGAAGGGTTTGTCGTCGGAAGTGACATAGAGGTAGAATTCCGTCTGCTGACGATTGCAGAGGAAGATGGTTTTCACGATGTGCACGCCGATTTTCGCGTCGATGTGCTGGCAGTCCTCCATCGTGATGCCCGGGTCGGTGTCTACGCGCACGAAAGGGATGTCTTTTTTGGCGAACGTTTCATAAACAAGCTGTTGCAGCTCGGTTGCGAACTGCGTGGGAGGGGTGGAGAGAGGATCGCTTACGTAAAACATGGCCCAAAGTTACGACTTTCCGCCGGCACTTGCTTTGGATTGAAGGGAAAATGTCTACATTTGTTCTATGTTTGAAGTGATACCTGTTGCCCAGGAGAAGGACGGGGACGTCCGCCGGGCTTCTTTCCAAACTTGTGGCGTTGTCTGCTCTTTGCAGATAGACATTGAACTGGAAGGTGATACCATCCGCAGCGTCCGCTATACCGGCGGTTGCAACGGCAACACGCAGGGCCTCAGCGCCCTTTTGCCCGGTATGAAAAAAGAGGATGTGATCGCCCGCCTGGAGGGGATTAACTGCAAGGGCCGCGGCACCAGCTGCCCGGACCAGCTCGCCCGTGCCTTGAAAATGATGGATTAGTCTACCGGCTCAGGATTCGGAGCAACTTCCTTTGACGACTATCGCGCAGGGGCCGCCGACACGGATGTCGGGGATGCCGGCCTGCAGCTTGACGGTGGCAAGGATGAGGGAGGGGCGGCCCATCGCCTCGCCTTGCAGGAAAAAGCACTGCGCGTCGTCGCCAATGATGCCGTGGTGGTGGAGGTAGGCTGTCAACGCGGCGTTAGCGGTTCCGGTGGCGGATTCTTCCGGTATGGCATAACGCGGCGCGAAGTTGCGGACATGGGCTGTATATCCGTCGTCAGGATCGATGGCAAAGGCGTGGACGCCCACCACGTCGAGTCGGGTGCTGAGCGCCGAGAGTACATCCATATCCGGGGACAGGGCCTGCAGCGTGGCCACATCCCGCACTGGAAGGATGATATCGGGCAGTCCGGTGGAAAAAGTCTCGACCGGCCATTTCCCCAGTTGCTCCGGCTGCAGACCGCCCATTGCCGTTAGCAGTTCGCTTAGTTGTACGGGGTCGTCGAACCGCGCTTCCAACCGCGGTGAAGCCATCTGCATCATCACAGTCTCGCCTGCCACGACTTCCAGGTCTCCGGCCCGCGTATGGTTGAGGCAGCGTGTCCCTTCCGGAACGATGCCTTCACGGAAAAGAACGCCGAAAGAAGCGATGGTTGCGTGGCCGCAAAGGTCGATCTCCCCGGCGGGTGTGAAATAGCGCACCGTGAATTCGGCAGGGCCGTCGCATCGCACAAAAGCTGTTTCCGAGTAGCGAAGTTCCGCGGCAAGTTGCCGCATCCATTCCTCTTTTGGAAATGCGGTTCCCTGTTCGAGCAGGACCACGCCGGCTGTATTACCCCCGAAAGACGTATTCGTAAAGGCGTCGACAATGAACAATTTGCGCATGGTGGAAGTATTTTTGTCAGGTTATCCCGAATTTTTCCTAAATTTACTAGATAATTGTTGAAAATCAAAAATTACGACAATACCATGGATCTTTCCCCTACGCTTGATTTTGTCATCCGGCTGTTGGTCGCTTCGCTCGTCGGCGCTGTGATCGGCTTTGAACGGAAGTATCGCGCAAAGGGCGCCGGTATCGGCACCCATGTCCTGGTGGCCATCGGCGCGGCCCTTTTCATGATCGTTTCCCAACACGGTTTCGATGGTGCTCCTCGTTTCGACGCAGCCCGTGTCGCGGCCGGTGTCGTCTCCGGTATCGGTTTCCTGGGTGGCGGTATCATCCTCAAGCAGCAGAACCGGGTGAGCGGTCTTACTACGGCTGCCGGCCTCTGGGTTACGGCTGCAATGGGTCTGGCCGTCGGCAGTGGTATGTATATCCTGGGCGCGGCTTCCGTGCTCATCGTTTTGCTGTGGGCCGACATCACGCATCTGCTGACCCGCAAGGTCGGTAAGCGTCAGGTTACGATCTCGCTGACCTCCAATGATAAGACTGCCCTGAAAGATGCACTCCAATCGCTGGGCAAGGGTGTGGAGACCTTCTCCCTCTCAAAACACGATGCCATCTACAAGGTCCTTGCCGTGCTGAATGTCCGCAACAAGGAGTACAACCAGCTGATTGAAAAGCTGTCTTCGTTCCCTGAGGTGGAACTGGAAAGCCTGGAGTAGCGGGCGTCAGAACCGGAGGGCGACGTGCCCGAGGACGGTCAGCCCCGCCACGGGGATAAAGCCGATCTGATAATAGCGGTGGTCATTCGGATGGCCACCGCTTTCGTAGATGGCACTGTAGACCCAGCCGCTCTGGGCCACGTGGGCGTTGAACAGATTGTTCCCCTCGACCCCGAAATCGATCTCTTTCAGGAAGCCCCGCAGGTGCAGGGTATAGCCAAGTGACAGGTTGGACAAGCTGTAAGCCGGCAGCGACCGGTCGATGTTTTCCGTATTGTCGAGATACATCCGGCTCACGAAACCCGTGTGCCACGCAGCCCGGAAACCCTTGTAATGCAGGTTGATGAAACCGTTCAGGATGGCGGATGGCGAGTAGGCGAGGGCCGCATCGTCGTAATGGATCACCGTAGTGCCATTGTCCCAGTCTTCCACGTATTCGTCGAAATCGAGCAGGCGGTTGCGGCTCAGTGCGGCATTGGCCTCGAGGGTCAGCCAGGATGTCGGATCGACGCCTGCCGTCAGCTCGATACCGGTGCGGTAGGAATCGGGGATGTTGGTGGTGAGCGCTTCGCCGATGTCGCTCAGTTCGCCGGTCTGCACCAGCTGGTCGCGATAATGCATGTAATAGAGGTTGATGCCGGCGCGGGCCCTGGCTCCTGCCACCTGGTATCCGGCCTCTACATCATATACGCGCTCAGCGCGCGGAGCAGGGTACTTTCCGTTGTCGGTGAAATTGTTGCGCTCGGGCTCGCGGTGGCTGACGGCTACCGAGGCATAGGCCCGGTGCGCACCGTGGCTGAAGTTGAGACCGGCCTTGGGATTGAGGAAGTCCCAGGTTTCGTCCACGTCAAGATATTGCTTCTGCGGGTTGCCGTCGTCATCCACGTAGTATTTGTCGTTGTAGCCGTCGGTCTGGTAATGGACCCGGCGATACTGCAGGTCGCCGAATACGCTCCAGTCTTGCGACAGTTTGAAGGAGGCTTTGACGAAAGCGCTGCCGTCGAACTTGGCGGCGTCGGAGTCGTAATACTTGTACGGGATATCCTCGGGCCGGAACAACGCCGGTGCAGAAGTATAGGTCAGGTAGCCATAGTGATTGCCGATGAACTGCTGGATGGAGAGGCCCGCGATGGCATCCCAACGCCCTTTCTGGTAGGAGAGATTCGCCACGCCGCCGAAAGTGTGCTGCGTCAGGCCTTTCTGCCGCACGAAGTCGGCACGCTTGATATACTCGCCGGGCCTGTCGGTAAAATCTGCGAAATAGGGGGTGAGCCCGTATTTTGTCAGCTTGTTGTTGTAACGGAATTCGTCGTACCAGCCATGGCCGCCCGTATAATGGGCCGTGGCTGAAAGATGCAAGGCTTCGGAAAGACGGGCGGTGACGTTCAGCAGATGGTGGTTCTGCCAGAAGTTGTCGGTGGTACGCGGCCAGAAAGAGCCGTCCTTCATCTGGTAGCGCTCTGTTTTCCAGGTCTTTTCATCTTCAATGACCAGCCTTTCGTACAGTGGGTTGTAGTAACCGAGGCCGGCGTTGTACAGGTCCTTGTAAGTCTTGATGCCCGTCTTCATCCCGTAGGTGCCGTCCATCAGTGACAAGTCGTCGTTGCCGGCCACGACGCCGTTCCAGGCCTGGCCGGTGTTTTCGAAGTTGCCGACCAGTTTATAGGATACCTTCCAGCCGCGGCCCAGGAAGGTCAGGCCGCCATAGTAGCTGCCGGAGCGTCCCTTCGTTCCGGGCAGGTAGCCGTCGGAAGTGGTCTGGTGGTAAGCGCCGTCGAGCACGAGGCGGTTCCAGAGCAGGCCGGTCGAAAGGTTACCGCCGAAGTTCAGGGTGTTGAACGAACCGTATGAAGCCGTCAGTTCGGCGGTCGGCACCAGCGACGGGGCTTTGGAGCCCAGGGCGATGGTGCCGCCGAAGGCGCCGTCGCCGTTGGTGGAGGTGCCCACGCCGCGCTGGATCTGCACGGTATTGAGCAATTTGCCGTAGGAATTCATATTGACCCAGAATACGCTCTGGTCTTCCGGGGAGTTGAGGGGCACGCCGTCGAGGGTCACGTTGATACGGCTGCCGCCTGCGCCGCGGATGCGGAGGTAGGAGGTGCCGGTGCCCACGCCGTTTTCACTCCAGGCCAGGATACCGGGCGTTCGGGCGAAGAGCAGCGGGAGTTCCCGGCCCGAGCTGGAGAATTCCTGCAGTTCGGCGCGGCGGATATTGGCTACGGCGAACGGCGCGTCCTTTGCGGCGCGGACGGCGCTCACGACCGTCTCCTGCAGCTGTTCAACTTGTAAGGAATCAGGCTCCTGGGCGGCAGCGGGCTGTGCAGAAAAGCACAGGCTTCCGGCGGCCAGGACAGCAGCAAAGAAAGAAGAAAATCGCATGATAAAACCTTAATGTAAACAAATACAATAAGGGGAATGGGAAGATAGCTTTTCCTACGCGGGCATTACCCCGATCAGGTAGTGAGGGTATCATCTCAGCCTCGGATCGGCGGCGGTCGCCCGCCCGCCAAGCCTCAGCACCCCTTCGCCTGCATTCTGCAGACTGGGCGCAAAGATAGCAATTATTTCAGTTCAGGCAATCGATGATTTCCTCGATCGAGTCGCAGAAGGTCAGGGCACCGGCCATGACGGGTTTCAGGAAGCCGGCCTCCTGCATGTTGGAGAGCAGCTGCTTGAGCGGATCGTAGTAGCCCTCGAAATTGAAGACAAGGATGGGTTTGATGTGCTTGTCGATGGCGCGGTTGCAGGCATAGGTGAAGAGTTCGTCGAGGGTGCCGAAACTGCCCGGCATCACGATGCAGCCGTCGCTCAGGTCTTCCATCACCTGCTTGCGCTCCGCGAAATCGGCCGTCTCGATGAATTCCGTAAGGCCTTTCTGGCGTACTTCCAGGCCGCTTTCGCGCACTTCTTTCGTGCCGAGGAAGTCGCGGGGAAAAACGCCGACGACCCGGCCGCCTGCTGCCGCTGCTCCGTCGGCCAGCGCGCCCATCGTACCGACGGCCGCGCCGCCATAGACCAGCGTCAGGCCGGCCAGCGCGATGCGATGTCCCAGTTCGTAAGCCAGTCCTTTGTAGATTTCCTTGCAGCCGGGCGCTGAGCCCAGATAGACGGCAATGGCTTTCATCCCTTTCAGTCTTTCAACAGGGTTGCCATACGCGCCACCATCTGCGGATCGTGCGCCACGATGTCGGGCCAGCGGCGCTGGAAGCCCGGGAGGTTTTTCTTGGAAGTGGCGTCCAGCGTCAGACGGTCGCTCACGCGGCTGTCGCGCACGGGATCGCAATTCGCACCCAGGAGCCAGAGCTTGCGGTAGAAGGATGCCTCTTTTTCGGACGCATCGAAAAGTACCTCCACCACCTGGCTGAGTTTCCGGTCGCGGAAAGACTTCTCCTTCCGCGTGGCGTCGATGCAGAGTTTTCCGCCGATGCCGGTTTCCGGTGCCGTGTGGTCAAGCACGTCGAGCGGGCCGCGGCTGAAAAGCAGGTCGCGGGTTACATCGACGTTGTGGCAGATGGCTTCCAGGACGGCATCCCGCGAGCGGATGTCCACATCCGCATCGGTCACCACCAAGAATTTGTTGAACATCATCTGCCCGGCGCCCCACAGGGCATTGGCAACCTTGAAAGCCTGACCCTCGTACTGTTTGCGGATCTTGACGATAGCGAAATTGTGTCCCACGCCTTCTTCCGGCAGGAACAGGTCCTCGACTTCCTGCGCGATGGCCAACTTGATGGGGGAAAGGAAGATTTTTTCTGTGGCTTCCTGGATATACTTGTCCTCCATCGGCGGGATGCCCACGACCGTGGCGGGATAGACGGCGTCGAAGCGGTGCGTGATGCAGGTGACGTGGAATTTCGGATAGAGGTCTTCCAGCGAGTAGAAACCCGTATGGTCGCCGAAAGGCCCTTCCAGGAACTTCTCTTCGCTCTTCTGGACGTAACCTTCGATGACGAAGTCGCAGTCGGCGGGTACCATCAGGTCCTGGGTGAAACACTTGACCAGTTCTACGGGCTTGCCCCGCAGGAAGCCGGCCAGCAGATATTCGTCAATCCCCTCGGGTAGCGGGGCTGTGGCTGCATAAGAATAGACGGGATCACCGCCCAGGCAGACGGCCACGGGCAGACGGTGGGTGCACTCGGACAAGTGCTTCGCACCGGTCTTGTGCATGTGCCAGTGCATACCCGTCGTGTCATCGTTGAGCACCTGCATCCGGTACATGCCGACATTGCGCACGCCGGTTACCGGGCTGACGGTATGGACAAGGGGCAGGGTGATGAACCGGCCGCCGTCCTGAGGCCAGCACTTGAGGATGGGGAGGGCACTGAGTTTCGCGGCATACTGCACAGAATCCTGGCAGGGCGCATGGCCCTTGTGCTCGCGGGGCATCCAGGAGGCAGCCCGGTTGAGAAGCGGCAGCATCCTGAGCTTGTCGCGCAACCTTTTTTTCTCGCTCAGCACACTGTCAATCAGCGCATCGATCCGGGGGCCGATGTCGTCGAGCGAAGGGACGCCCAGCGCGTAGCGGATGCGCGCTTCGGATCCCATCATATTGGTCAGGACGGGGAAATCCGTGCCGGTATTCTCGAAAAGCAGCGCCTTGCCGCCGCCGGGTTTCTTCGATTCGATGTCCGTGGCGCAGGCGATCTCCAGCACGGGGTCGACAAAGTCCTTGATCCGCCGCAACTCGCCCTTTTCTTCCAGGAACCGGATATAATCTTTCAGACCGTTGTACATCTTCAATCCTATTGCTTCAACCCCGAAATTTAGGCAAAAAAAACCACTTTGCCAAACCCGCACCCTGCGTTGTTTTCATACGGTATAAGTACGTTTTTTTTTCTAAAAATACATATATTTGTAGAAAATGCAGGATACGATGAAAATCAGAACGATTGTTATGGCAGCGGCGCTGCTGCTCGGCCTTGTGTCCCTGACGGGATGTGCAGGCGAAGGATCGAAACTCCCTTCTTTCAACGATGTGCTGACTTCCCGCCGGAGCATCCGCAGCTATGATGCGACGAAAAAGATTTCCGAAGCGGAGGTCCGGACGCTGCTGACCCGCACGCAGGAAGCCCCTTCCTGGGCGAATATGCAGCCCAGCAAGTATTATGTGGCCATCAGCCCCGAGGCTCTCGCGGCGGTGCAGGATATGGTGGGCGGCAACAAAGAGAGGATCCTGGGTGCGCCCGTACTGATCGTTTCTACTTTTGAGAAAGGCAAGTCAGGCTTCTTCCGGGGACAGCAGACCAACGACCTGGGTGACTTCTGGGGTGCCTACGACAACGGCCTGAGCAACGCCTACCTGGTCCTGACGGCCCGTGCGATGGGCTTCGACACGCTGATCATGGGCATGCGCGATGCCGATGCCATCCGCAGCTATTTCCATATCCCCGGCGAAGAGATGATTACAGCCGTCATCTCCCTGGGATACCGGGCGGAAGAACCCCGGACGCCCGTGCACCGCGACCTCGACGAGATCGCCAAATTCTTTTAACGCTTACTTCTTGCTGTCAACGCCGGCGGCAGCCGCCACAAGGTAGACGATCGACTTGAAAACGATGCCGCTGTTTCGCGAGAGCCCCACTTCGCAGGTGCGGCTCACGGCGAAGCCTTCGTCGCAGCCCTCCACCTGACGCCGGAGGTCGCGGAGGCCGTGCTCGTTGAGTTCGGGGAAGAGGAAGCCCCGGTCGCCGGCGAATCCGTCGCAGTTCGAATCGACCACCACGACTTCGCGGGCGCAGCGCTCCGCCACCCGTTTCAGGCACGGGTCGACGCCCATCTTCTTGGCCGAGCAGACCGCGAACAAAGCCACTTTTTCGTCGATCGGCTTGAGGGTCAGATGTTCCAGTACGAATTTCTCGATGAATTCCGTGGGCTCATAGAGCGGAAGCTCGTCGCCGAAATTCGATTTCATGGTGTAGAGGCAGGGGCTCATGTCGCAGAGGATCGGAATCCGGCCGCCGTCGGAGGCGGCTTCAAGCGCCGCTTTCAGCGTATCAGAAGCCTTCTGGCCGGCCTCCACGTAGCCTTTGCTCGAGAAGAGCATGCCGCAGCAGAGGGAATCCATCTTTTCCGGATAGATGACCTGGAAACCGGCGGCTTCGAGCAGGGCGGCCGTCACCTGCGTGACTTCCTTCTCCTTGGAATAGGCTTTCGTGGTACCCATGCTGCGCGTGATGCAGGACGGGAAATAGACGACCTTGCGTTCCCGTTCCGGTGCAGGCGTGACATGGATCTTCGAGGCGCCGGTAGGCATATATTCATTCCAGAGCGGCAGTGCCTTGCCCGTAGCGGCCCGCAGACCCCGGGCCATGGCGCCGAAGACGCGTTTGCCGAAGACCAGTCGGAGCGCGTTGAGGCACTTGAGCCCGCCGCGCAGCGTTGCCGTGACGCCTGCCATGTGACCGGCCAGCCAGACCGCCCGTTTTTCGCCGCGGGGGGAATGGCTTTCGTGCCGGATTTCCTTGACCATCTTGCCCGCATCGGCGCCGACCGGGCAGTGGAGGTTGCACAGGCTGTCGGTGGCGCAGGTCTGGTCGCCGGCATAGCGGAACAGCTTCTGCATCTCCGCAGCGCGGTGCGGCTCTTCGCCTGAGGCTTTGAGGCGTTCGATCTCGCGGAAGGCGGCCACGCGCTGGCGCGGCGAAAGCGTGAGCCCCTCGGCCACGCAGTAGCCCTCGCAGAAACCGCATTCCATACACTTGTCCACGATCTGCCGGGTGGAGGGAATCGGCTTGAGGTTCGAAATGTGCGCCATCGGGTCGGTGTTGAGGATGACGCCCGGATTGAGGATGCCCTTCGGGTCGAAGAGCGCCTTGACGCGCTGCATCAGCGCGTAAGCCTGCTTGCCCCACTCGTATTCGACGAACGGCGCCATGTTGCGGCCGGTGCCATGTTCGGCCTTGAGCGAGCCGTCGTAGCGGTCCACCACCAGTTTGACCACGTCGTCCATGAAATGCTTGTATTTCTCCACTTCGGCTGCCGTCGAGAAGTCCTGGTTGAACATGAAGTGGAGGTTCCCGGCCAGGGCATGGCCGAAGATGACGGCGTCGGCGTAGCCGTCGGCTGCGAAGACTTCGCGCAGCCTGACGGTCGCTTCTGCCAGTTTTTCGATGGGGAAGCAGATATCTTCGATGATGGCTGTCGTGCCGCTGCGGCGCATGCCGGCGACGGTAGGGAGCATCTCCTTGCGGAGTTTCCACAGCGTGGCCTGCTCCTTGGCGTCGGTGGTGAAGGCGTAGGGGAGTTCCGTGGGTACGGAAGCGATGCCTTCGGTGATGGCGGCTGCTTTCGCTTCAAGCTCTTCCGCCGTGGCAGCGCGGGTCTCGACCAGCAGCACGCAACTTTCGGGGCCGATGGTTTTGAGGAAGGCGGGGATGCCGGGGGCATGGTCGACGCTGCGGACACCGGCTCTGTCGATGAGTTCGACGGCCGAGACCTTGTTCTGGCGCTTGAGGATCTGCACGGCTTCGCAGGCATGGGCGATGTCCGTATAGGTGATCATCGCCAGCGCCTTGTGTTTGTGGTCCACGACCGTGTTGTAAGTGACGTCCGAGATGAAGGCCAGCGTTCCTTCGGAGCCGATGACCAGGTGCTTCACGATGTCGATCGGGTCGCTGTAGTCCACGAAGGCGTTGAGCGAGTAGCCCGTCGTATTCTTGATCTTGTATTTGCGGCGGATGCGGGCCTCGAGTTCGGGATCGGCTTTGATTTCGGCCGCAATGGCGGCGATTCCTTCCAAAAAGGCAGCGTGGCTGTTGCGGAAGGCTGTGCAGGAGGCCTCGTCCGCCGTGTCGAGAACCGTTCCGTCGGGCAGGATGATGCGGATGTCCGCCATCGTCTTGTAGGAGTTCTCCGAAGTGCCGCAGCACATGCCGCTGGCATTGTTGGCCACGATTCCGCCGATCATCGCCGAGTCGATCGATGCGGGGTCGGGGCCGATCTTCCGGCCGTATTTCACCAGGAACGTATTGGCGCGGCCGCCCCGGATACCGGGCTGCAAGCGGATCTTGCGCCCCTCTTCGAGGACTTTCCAGTTCTGCCAGCCGTGCGAGACGATCACCAGCACGGAGTCGCTGATGGCCTGGCCGGAGAGCGATGTGCCGGCTGCGCGGAAGGTGACGGGGATGCTCTGCAAGTCTGCCTGGCGCAGGATCGCTGCGATTTCCTGCTCATTCCTGGCCCGGATGACCAGTTTGGGGATCAACCGGTAGAAGGAGGCATCGGTGCCATAGGCCAGCGTGCTGAGTGCATCGTGGAACATCCGCTCTTTCGGGATGACGGGAAGGAGCGCTTCGTAGAATCGTTGGTATTCTCCGCTTATCATAGATTGGGCAATAATTCTTTCAGTTCGGAGGCGCGGATGTCCTTGGCGATGATCACGCCCTCCTCGTCCAGCAGGTAGAGATGGGGCACATACTCCAGGTCATAGAGCATGCGCATGTTGCTGGTGTGTTTGAAGTCGTTGAGGAAAGTCCAGCGGCTCGGCCGCTGGCTCCGCACGAATTGTTTCCATTTCGCCTGATCCTCTCCGACATAGACCATCACCACGTGCATGTCCATATCGAACATTTCAGGCTTGAGCCGGTTGAGTTCGGCGATTTCTTTCTGGCACTGCTCACAGTCGATCAGATGGAACAGGATCAGGGTGTACCAGTGCTTTTTGGAATTATACAGCTTCCGGGTCTTTCCGCACTTGTTCTGGAGTTCGAGTTGCGTGGCTTTGCTGCCCACGGGATTGAGATGGGCCTGGGCCAGGGCGTGGACGGTGCGGTTGAAGAACTCCTCGGACCAGAAATCCGGTTCCGCGGCGATATATTTCTCTGCCAGATAGATCGCGCCCTGCTGTTTGGCGAGCCGGTCGCTGGTGCGCAGGTAGTTGAACAGATGGGTCATTACCTCGGTGAAGAGGTTCTTGTTCTGGCGGGTCTTTTCGGCGAAGGTGTCGATGATGCCTTCCACGTCCGGGGCCGTAAGGGGCTCGAATGTGTTGAAGACATTGTCGAACAGTTGTTTGTATTGCAGTGCCTGGGAATTCTCGATATCGAGCATCTGGGCAAGCGCCTCGCTGTCCAGCCTGCGGCCGGAGATGCGGTTCTGGTTGTCCAGCAGGAAAAGCATGGGCGTGGACAGCACGGCATATTTCTGATGGTAGCCGGTTTCGGCTTCCGGATCCCAGAGATGGACGACACGGACAGAAGGATTGTCGATAGCAGAAAAGACCTCCTGGATGTATGCCTCCCAGGCCTGATGGTCACTCTGGGTGTAGATGGCAAAGAAGGTGAGGGGCTCACCCTGGTAGTTGCGGAGAAGATCGGCCAGCAGGGGCGCTTCCCGCCGGCAGGTACTGCAGTCTGTGTCGTAGAAGAACAGGACCTTGTAGGGTGTCTCGGCATCCCGGATTTCAACCCGGAGGCTGTCGACGGTTTCCATGGCAAGCGACGGCGCGTCGGCCCCGACCAGCGACTGCCGGTTGAATGTCACGTATGTCTGGATCAACGGGTATAGCTGCTCGTTTTCCAGTTTGAGCCGCTGGTTGAGGAACCAGTTGTCGGCGATGTGGACAGCCACGGATTCGTGTCCCATCACCGGAGAATCGGTGAAGAAATCGAAGGCGATGCCGGCTACCTTCGACTGAAGATCGGGGTTCTGGGCCCCGACCGAGTCGATGAGCCGGTCGACGCTCTGGTTGATGGCGCCGACCGGCTTCTCGAGCAGGGTTTGCAGATAGGCAGTGACGGAGGAATGAGTGACGACGGTTTCCTGGGCGTTCGCCGTCCAGCAAACCAGAAGCAGCGCGAATAGGACCGGGAACCGTTTCATAGGACTTATTCCTCTTCTCTGAGTTTCAGATATTTGTCAATGTCTACATTTTTCGGCAGGAAGCATTTGGCGCTGCCGCCGTTGTTGAGTACGTCGCGTACGACGGTCGAAGAGATGAACGAGTATTCATGTCCGGCCGGGATGAAGATGCTCAGGATGTCAGGGGCCATCTTGCGGTTCGCCTGGGCGATGACGCTTTCCATCTCGAAGTCTGTGGTGGTTCGCAGGCCGCGGATGATGCAGCTGACGCCCATCTCCTTGCAGAAGTCCACGGTAAGTCCGCGATAGGAGCAGACCTCCACGTTCTCCAGGTCGGCGATGGCATCCTTGATGATCTGGACCCGGAGGTCGGGCCGGAAGAAACCGCTCTTGGCGCTGTTGTAGCCCACGGCCACGATCACTCTGTCGAACATCTTGCGCGCGGAGCGCAGGATATCCATGTGACCCAGCGTGAAGGGATCGAAGGATCCGGGAAAGATCGCAGTACTCATGGCTTAACCCACTGCGGGAAGTTTCGCGTAGATGCCTTCGATGCTCGTTCCCATGCCGAAGAAAGCATTGGGATCGCCTTTGCCTTCGCAGATGACAGCGAAGTTGTCGAAGAAGCGGATCTTGTATTGATAGCTCTTCTCGCCTTCGTCATCCCACATATAGCGGTAGACGGTCGTCATCTCACCGGGATAATCCGTGAATTCGTCTTCGGCCATGTTGAACTGGTGCGTATGGCTGCCGGTATTGTGGATCTCGAAATGGAATTCCTCCATATTGTCCACATTCCGCCAGACATTGAGCTTACCGCTGCGAAGTTCGCCGGGGTACTCGAATTGGTAGATGCCTACGATGTCGTCGACCGAAGTCGAGAAGCCGTAGGTCATCAGGCCGTCACGGGTGGGGTTGAAAGTGACCTTGATCTCTTCTTCGCCTTTGAAAACCGTGCCTTCACGCTTGCCGTTTCCGTCGGGAATCAGGAGCGCCCAGGGGATTTCGCCATTCGGCTTGAGCGCGGCGAAATAGAGTTCCCCGTTCTCATCGCGGGTGCCTACCGTGCGGTAGGTGTTGCCGTCGATGTTCAGGTCGCCGCAGAGCACCCCGTCGTCTTCTGTGCAGGTCAGGCGGATATCTGCACCTCCGGACGTTTTGGCCGTAAAGCCGTAGTTCTGGCCCTGGTCAGCGCCCCGGTACGCGATCTTCCGGGAGACGGAGCCGATCAGACCGATTACGTCTTCGAAACTCATGTACTCGGCATCGAAGAGATAGGGGATACCCTTGGTACGGTAGGTCCAGTTTCCGAAGGTATCGACTTTCTCCTTGAACTGCTTGGTGAAGGTTTCCTTCACCTGTCCCAGGAGCATCTGCTTCCAAGTCGCTTCACGAAGGGTCTCTCCGTCAGGAGCGTAGGTGAAATCGGCCAAGACCGACGGTTGGGTGGAGTTGCCTTCGAAATACTCGTAGTGCGTGACATTGCCTTCCTTGTTGAACGTGCCTTCGTAGGTCTTTTCCGAGTCGTAGTTGAGATAGTAGCGCTGGTGAATCATCCCGTTGCCGTCGGTGAAGGTCGTGTCGCGGCTGGTGACGCGGGTTCCTTCACTGTCGGTGGTCACTGTGGCCGAGCCGTTCGCTTCGCCCTTGTCATTATAGAAAGTATAGTCGTTGAGGACCCTTCCCTGGGAGACCATGTCTTCGGTGCGGAGGATCTGCCGGCCCTGGTCGTCATAGCGGTACGTGGTGATGTTGGTCACTTTTCCGTCGGTTGACGACGTACAACGGGACAAACGTCCATTCTCGTCGTACTCGTTGGCGCTGGAATAGGTGGCATAGGTACTTTTGCTGGAGGACAGGGTGAGGTGGCCGTCGGCGTCATAGCGGTTGCGGGTCGCGTAGGTGACATTGCCGCTGCCATCGCGGTACTCGGAGTAGGTGACGTTGCCGTTGCTGTCATACTCGTAGATATTGACGGAGTAAATCTCCCCTTCTGGCGAGCCGTAAACCTGTTTTGTGTAGCGGTCCTGGTCGTCCTTCTCGCAAAGTGATTCGAGGAGGGTGGAATCATCTTCTCCTTCCCATTCTTCTTCTTTCTGGGAAATGAGTTTGCCACGCTCATCGTATTCGTAGATGGTCGTGGAGGGTTCACCTTCTCCGTAGAAAGTCGTCTCCGTGACGGTTTTCACGGGGCCTTTGAGCTTGGTGTCCATGCCAGAAGAGGCGACATTGCTGTCGCCTCCCTTGGCTTGACTTCCGGTACAGCCGGCGCCGACCATCAGCAGGATGATCAGCAGGGCTGCTGCGTCAGAGAGTTTTTTTTTACGTGAACGGCTGATGAGCCAGAAGATGAGCACACCCGCGACGACGAGGAGGCTTATGCCCAGGACGGGCCTGTGCGCTACCCAGGCGAGTGCGATGACGACGAGACTCCAAACGAGGCCGACGACGGTCGTGACCAGTCCCACGCCCGAGCCGATGATCCGCTGTACGAACGGGACCACGGCAAAGACGGTGCTGATCAGGCTCAGCAGCGAGCGGAATCCGCCGATGACCAGGATGATGCCCAGGATGCGGAACAGCCAGAGTATGATCTTGTTGGCACTCTTCTGATGCTCAATCATGTTCTCGGCGCTCACGGTACCCATCTCCACCTTGGAGAAGGCCTTCCCGTTCTTGGCGATGTAGCTTTCGAAGGTGCCGTTGACCACTTTCTGGAGCAGCGAGATCGTCTTGGGCGAGGTCACCTGCGTGAAAGTGATGCGCACGTCGCCGATGTGCGGCGAAGCGGGATCGGCTCCGATGTACACCTGGTCGCCGGAGACCGTCACCACGACGGTCGAATCGGTCACGTTGGTGAGCATCTGTTTCTTCTGGGCTTCTGAAAGGGCGGGATAGGCAGGCTCTTCACCGGAGATGGCATTCACGATGCCCTGGGTCAGCCGGTAGGCGCCGAAAGTTACGTTGCCGGCCACCTGCTCTGCATCGTCGACGGTGCGCCAGACGAAGTTCTTGCCTTTGTAGTCAGGATCCTTGAACTCGTTGGAGTTCACCGGCTCGCTGCACCAGGCAGGTTCGTAGGTGTAGGTCGTGGTGGTTTCGGTGCTTCCGCCCAGTTTGTCCTTGCTTTCGGAATCGCTCTGCTGGGTCCACTGATAGTACTCGACACTGCGCACGAGCTTCATCGCGTTGACAGCGATGCCGAATGCGGCGTCGCGCAGCGTGTCGGCCGTCGTGGCCACGCCGGTGGCGTGGACGGCCTTCCCCTCAAAGCTGGGGTCGACCGTGTTGATGTCAGTCAGTTCGACGTAGTTTTTCTGGAAGTCCTTCAGGGCATTGGATGCCTTGACGGCGCGTCCTTCGTTCCACCACAGGACGACGGTTCCGGCTATGATAAGGATGATTCCCCACAGAATCCCCTGGAAGGAGTTCTTGACCTTGCTTCCATAGGACTGCCGTGTGGTTTCTTGAAATGCCATATTCGTTTTCTTTTAAGTTCAGGGTGGAAACGCTTAGTTCAGGTTGCCGGCCTGGGCGTCGTTGATCATCTTCTCGTTGGCGGAGATGTAGATCTCGACACGACGGTTCTGGAGACGGCCTTCCTTGGTGCTGTTGTCGGCTACGGGTTCGTGGAACGAACGGCCTTCGATGGTCATGCGGTCGACCGACATGCCGCAGTTCTGAAGGAAGCCGGCTACCGAAGCGGCGCGCTGGACGGAGAGTTTCTCATTGTACTCCGGTGTACCGGTATTGTCGGTGTGGCCGAGGATAGTCAGGTCGGTGTCGGGCATGTCAGCCATGTTCGCGGCGAATTTCTTGAGGGCTGCCTTGGAGGCGTCGTTCAGCGTGGAGCTGCTGGTATTGAAGAGGATACCGCTTTCAAGCGTAACTTTGACGGCCTTCAGGTCGTTGGCATCGGTGACGACTTCGACGTTGGCGTCTTCCATGGCGGCTGCCAGTTCGGCGGCCTTGTTGTCCATCTTCTTGCCGATCAGGGCGCCTACGCCGGCACCTACGGCCGTACCGATGGCGGCACCGATGGCGGCGCTCTTGCCGTCTTTACCGATCAGGGCGCCTACGCCGGCACCCACGGCTGCGCCGGAGCCACCGCCGATGGCGGAACCCTTGGCCAGGTTGGACATGTTGCCGCATCCGGACAGGATGAGGGCGGTGCAGATCAGTGCGGAAAGTACTTTTTTCATTGCTTGATATTTAATGGGTTAATACTTATATTATTCTTCTTGTAACATACAAAGTTATAAAAAAACGGATAGTCCGGGCGAAAAAAAAGTGCCCGAAGGCACTTTTTGTGGGTCACAGCGTCCAGTCGATGGGCGTTTCTCCTTGAGAAACAAGGATTTGATTGGTCCTTGAGAAATGCTTGCAGCCGAAAAAGGCGCCACGAGCGAGAGGGGAGGGATGGGCCGCTTCCAGGACGGTGTGGCGGCTGGTGTCGATCAGTTCCTTCTTCGACCTGGCGAAGTTGCCCCAGAGCAGGAAAACCAGTCCCTGCCGCTGCTGCGACAGGGTGCGGATGACCGCATCAGTGAATTCAGCCCAGCCGATCCGGCTGTGGGAAGTGGGCTGTCCGGCACGCACGGTCAGCACGGCATTGAGCAGGAATACGCCCTGGGCCGCCCAGCCGCGGAGCGAACCGTCCTTGTGCAGTGTCACGCCCAGGTCCGATTCAATCTCCTTGTAGATGTTGAGCAGCGAAGGCGGGAGCGGGACTCCGTGCGGGACGGAGAAGGAGAGACCCTCCGCCTGACCCGGACCGTGATAGGGGTCCTGCCCGATGATCACAACCTTTACGCGGTCGAACGGCGTGAGGTTGAATGCGTTGAAAATCAGGGGGCCGGGCGGGTAGATCGTCCGGCCTTCGCGTTTCTCCTGGTGCAGCTGCTGCGCCAGATTCAAGAAATAGGGTTTCTCGAATTCAGGCGCAAGTGCGCGTTTCCAACTTTCTTCAATCTTGACGTCCATGGTGTTATTCCGAAAAAACGAATTCGAGCACCTGGTCGATGGTGTCTACGTAGTGGAACGTGAGCCCCTCCACGTAGAGCGGCTTGATGTCGAGGATGTCCTTCTCGTTTTCCCGCGAGAGCACGATTTCCTTGACGCCGGCGCGCTTGGCGGCCAGGATCTTCTCCTTGATGCCGCCCACGGGCAGCACCTTGCCGCGCAGGGTGATTTCGCCGGTCATGGCAATCCGGCTGCGGACGGCCTTTCCGCGCAGGGCCGAGGCCATGGCGCTGACCATCGTGATGCCGGCCGACGGACCGTCCTTCGGAATGGCTCCTTCCGGAACGTGGATGTGCAAGTCCTTCTTAGCGAGCTCTTTGCTTGTGATTCCCGCCAGCTGCGGATGCGCTTTCAGGTACTGGTACGCGATGGTGACGGATTCCTTCATCACATCGCCCAGATTGCCGGTCGTGGACAGCACGCCTTTGCCTTCGCTGGGGCTGCATTCCACGAAGAGGATCTCGCCGCCCATCTGGGTCCAGGCCAGGCCCGTCACCACGCCGGGGGCTTCGTTGCCTTCCTGAATGTCGTGGAAATTGGTGGGGAGACCGAGGTAGGACTTGACTTCCTCGGCACCGATGATTTCGGGCAGCGGTTCTTCGAGCGCGATCTTCTTGGCGGTCAGACGGGCCAGCTTGGCAATCTGCTTGTCCAGGCCGCGGACGCCCGATTCGCGGGTGTACTGGTCGATGACCGTGTCCACCGCCTCGTCGGAGAGTTGGAACTGGGCCTCTTCCAGGCCGTGTGCCTTGCGCTGCTTCGGGATGAGATAGCCTTGCGCAATGGCGGCTTTTTCCTGGGCCAGGTAACCCGACACATTGATCATTTCCATCCTGTCCTTCAGGGCGGGATGGATGCCGCTCACGTCGTTGGCCGTCGTGATGAACAGCACTTTGGACAGGTCGTAGTCGATGTCGAGGTAGTTGTCGTGGAACGTGGTATTCTGCTCCGGATCAAGCACTTCGAGGAGGGCTGAGGCGGGATCGCCGTGGAAGTCCTCCGTCACCTTGTCGATCTCGTCGAGCACGATTACGGGGTTCGAGGTCCCGGCCCGCTTGATGGTCTGGATAATACGCCCCGGCATGGCACCGATGTAGGTCTTGCGGTGTCCGCGGATTTCCGATTCGTCGTGCAGACCGCCGAGCGAAATCCTGCCATATTGACGGCCCAGCGCCCGGGCGATCGATTTGCCGAGCGAGGTTTTGCCTACGCCCGGAGGCCCGTAGAGGCAAAGGATGGGCGATTTCATGTCGCCCTTGAGCTTGAGCACGGCCAGGTATTCGATGATGCGCTCCTTGACCTTCTCCAGGCCGAAGTGGTCCTCGTCCAGGACTTTCTGGGCGTTCTTCATGTCGAGATTGTCCTCGGAGAGTTCGTCCCAGGGCAGTTCGAGGAGGAAGTCCACGTAGGCGTACTGGACGTTGTAGTCGGCTGAGTTGGGATTGGTGTGTTCCAGCTTGCGGAGCTCCTTTTCAAAGGTCTCGGCCACCTTGGCAGACCATTTCTTTTCCTTTGCGCGTGCGCGGAAGGCCGACAGGTCTTCTTCTTCGGCATTGATGCCCAACTCCTCCTGGATGGTCTTGAGCTGGTTGTTGAGGTAGTATTCACGCTGCTGCTGGTCGATTTCCGACTTGACCTTCTTCTGGAGGTCGTCCTTGATCTTGAGCAGGTCGATGTGCTTGTTGAGCAGTTCGAGCAGCTTGAGCGCACGCTCCTGCAGGTTGTCGATGTCCAGCAGGGGCACCTTGTCCGTTGGCGGGTCGATCTCGGCGCTTGAGGCGATGAAGTTGACGATGAACTCGTAGCCTTCGATGTTCTTGATGGCGTAGCCGGCCTCCTGCGGAATGTGGGGCGTCAGCTTGACGATCTGGATGGCGGCGTCCTTGATGGAGCCTGTCAGGGCGTCCATGTCGGGGTTGCCCGCATCGGGGACGATGTCGCGCCGGTAGCTCACCTCGGCCATCATGTAGGGCGCCGTAATGTTGATCTGGCGTATATCGAAACGCCTGACACCCTGGATGATAGCCGTAATGGTATCGTCGGGCATCTCAATGGTCTTGACGATGCGTCCCAGCGTGCCGGTGCGGTAGATGTCGGAAGGCGTAGGGTCTTCCGTCTTGGCGTCCAGCTGGGTGACGGCGCCGAGCAGACGGCCCGAACGGAAAACGTCGTTGATCAGCTGGATCGATTTGGGCCGTCCCACCGTAACGGGGATGACCGTATTGGGAAACAGGATGGCATTGCGCAGCGGCAGGATGGGCAGCAGCCGGGGCAGTTCCTCGTCCTTGATGTCGTGTGAACCCGTCTCCATATTCATGACCGGAATGATGTTCACTTCCGACTGGGAACCGCCGAAAATCTCCTTCAATATATCTTTGTTGTCCATATTCGTGTCAAAATGTCAGTATACTCGCCCGCTTGGGGGCGGACAGTATAATTGTCAATTGTTATGCCAAACAAAAAAACGAAAAAAATCGAACTAGTTTTTTGATAATTAAAAAAATACACCTATTTTTGCAACCCTTAAAACAAAGCATTAACCATTATTTTAATAGAAACATACCATGACTAAGGCTGAAATCGTAAATGAAATCGCGAAAAGCACCGGCGTTGAAAGAATCAAAGTGCAGAGTATTGTTGAAGGTTTCATGGAGAGCGTGAAGAATTCCCTGGCAAGTGGCGAGAATGTCTATCTCCGTGGCTTCGGTAGTTTTACGGTCAAGACGCGCGCCAAGAAGACCGCCCGTAATATCTCCAAGAACACGACCATCGTGATTCCTGCACACAATGTTCCCGCGTTCAAGCCTGCCAAGACTTTCATCGCAAAGGTGAGCAAAGAGGAAACCCTTTAAAACTATATAATTATGCCTAACGGAAAGAAGCATAAGAGACATAAGATGGCTACGCACAAGCGTAAGAAACGCCTGCGTAAGAACAGACATAAGAAGAAATAGTTTGTCTCGAAAATTCTTACTTGAAAATTAATCTAAAGCAGGCACGGTCTGCTTTAGATTAATTTTGTTTTGCACAAGTATGGACAAAGATCTGATCATTGATGTAGGACAGTCCGAAGTCTCCATTGCGCTCCTTGAGAACAAGCGTCTGATCGAGCTCAACCAGGAGAAGACAGAGGGCCGTGGCTACAGTGTGGGAGATGTCTATCTTGGAAAAGTCAAGAAAATCCTTCCCTCGCTCAATGCCGCATTCGTGGACATCGGAGACGAGAAGGACGCTTTCGTCCACTATCTCGACTTGGGTCTGAATTTCAAGGCCTTCGACAGTTTTGTCCGCAACATCAACGCAAACAGCGATTTCACGCAGCTCTACCGGGACACCCGGATCGACGATATCCTGGAAAAGGAGGGGCGGATCGAGCGATTCCTTTCGCCCGGCCAGCCCATCGCCGTCCAGATCGTCAAGGAACCCATCTCCACGAAGGGATCGCGCCTGACGGCGGAGATTTCCATCGCGGGACGGAACCTGGTGCTGCTTCCCTTCGCCGACAAGGTCAGCATCTCCCAGAAAATCTCCTCGCGTGAGGAGAAGAAACGTCTGGAGCGGCTGGTCTACAGTATCCTTCCCCCGAACTACGGGGTCATCATCCGCACGGCCGCGGAAGGCAAGCGTGCCGCCGTGCTCGATGCGGAGCTCAAGAGCCTCATCAAGAAATGGGAGGACTCCTGGCCGAAGATGGCCCGCAGCAAGGGCGTCCAGCTGCTTTTCACGGAAAACAGCCGGACTACGACGATCCTTCGCGACCTGCTCAACGACTCGTTCACCAATATCTATGTCAACGACGAGGCTGTCTATAAGGAGGTCGACGACTATGTGACGATGATTTCTCCGGAACAGGAGAAGATCGTCAAGCTTTACAAGGGTCACGAGCCGATTCTCGACCATTTCGAGGTGAGCCGCCAGATCAAGGGCTCCTTCGGGAAGATCGTCTCCATCAAGTCGGGCGCTTATCTCGTGATCGAACATACGGAAGCCCTGCACGTTATCGACGTCAACAGCGGCATCCGTGCCAAGCAGAAAGACCAGGAGAACAACGCGTTCGAGGTCAACAAGAACGCGGCTGAGGAAATTGCCCGTCAGCTGCGTCTCAGAGATATGGGCGGCATCGTCATCATCGATTTCATCGATATGGACGACAGCAGCCACCGCCTGCAGCTGTACAAGCACATGCAGGAACTCATGGAGGGCGACCGTGCCAAGCACACCGTCCTTCCGCTCACCAAATTCGGATTGATGCAGATCACGCGGCAGCGGGTACGCCCGGCTACGGAGATCAACACCACCGAAGTTTGTCCGACCTGCAACGGTACGGGCAAGGTGGGCCCCACGATCCTTTTCGACGAGACGCTCGAAAGGCAGCTCGCCTATTATACGAAAGAACGCAAGATGGATTCGTTCGTGCTCAAGGTCAGCCCGATCTTCGAGGCCTACCTGACCAAGGGCCTGGCCAGTATCCGTCGCAAGTGGTGCCGCAAATACGGCTGCAAGATCAAGGTCGAAGGCCTTACCGACTATTCACTGCTGCAGGCCACCTGGTGTGACGCGTCAGGGGAGCCGGTCGTTTAATCTTATATAATAGGTATGGCAAAGAAGAAGAAATCCAAGAAACACAACCTGGCGCCCGATTTCCGTCGTGAGCGGCAGGACAAGCTGGTACGCCGGTACCGGAAGACAATCCTTTTCAACGAGAAGGAACTTTCGCTGATCAATCAGTACTGCGAAAAGTACTCCGTGCGCAGCAAATCGGCGTTTATCCGTAATGTGGTGATTTCCCATATCTTGGAGCAAATTGACGACAATTATCCTCGTCTCTTCTGACCCAGGGCCCTGAAAAAAGTCGAAAAAAAAGTCGAAAAAAGTTTGTTTTGTCAAAATAATGTCTACCTTTGCGGTCCCGTTCGGGAAGAAAGTTATTTGACAAGGCACTGCAGAAGGATGCAAAAAAGAATTTTAAAAATTTTTTAAAATATTTTTTGCGAATTCAAAAAAGGTTTTTACCTTTGCAGCCCGTTTCGGAAAGAACGGGAAGTTCATTGAAAGAATAGGAAGAACAAGTACAAGCAAGTACCGATTTTAACTTGATTAGAATCAGAAAAGAGCAAAGCGTTGATTCTTTTGAA
>JAEEGJ010005932.1_pt1 | contig 37514 bp, 12 predicted proteins | sample 8958761 | NCBI WGS metagenome assembly JAEEGJ01 (sample SAMN16246546, study PRJNA631951) | gut metagenome | biome: gut microbiome; feature: rumen; material: RS-attached | host: Bos | place: Iran: Karaj | collected 2018-10
TACTTGCCAAAAAATGATTGGTTGCCTCCAAACGCAGAATTCGCATTTGGAGGCAACCAATCTTTGCGAAATAGGTGGAAATAAAGCTTTGAAATTCAATAATCAGTCAGCAAAGGGGAAATTTAACAGTAATAAAATATCAAAAATAACAAATAAAGGCAGCAGATAGCGTTTTCAAACGCAAAATATTGAAAATCGGTTGCCTCCAAACACAAAAATCGCATTTGGAGGCAACCGGTCCGCTTTTTTAAAGCTCCCAAACTGTGACCTCAAAGATGAAGATGGGTAGCAGGATATTATGAATAGCGATTTTGCTTTTTATTCGGACTTGCTGTATAATTATCGTAATTGGGGTGCACTCTGTTAACGGAGGATTTTACAATGAGAAAACTATTATGTCTAATGCTTACGTTGGCACTGGTGTTTACTTTCGGCGCAGGCTCCGCTTTTGCGGCGGGCTCTGCAGGCACCGGTGAAGCTGCGAGCGCGACTGTAATGAAAATTGCGGGCGTGAGCGGCACAGTAAAGATCACGACCGAGAAGGGCAAAGATATTACACCGAGCGATGGCACAAAGCTTCTTTCAGGCTATACCGTAAAGACTGCGGCAGCTTCGTATTGTTACATCAGCCTCGATGATGCGAAAGCCATAAAGCTCGGCCAGAGCACAAAGGTTAAAATCGAAAAATCGGGCAAAAAGATTGAAATAAACATAAAAAGCGGTGAAGTCTTTTTTGATGTCGATAAAAAGCTCAGCGGGAGCGAATCGATGAACATGAAGACGAGCAACCTGACAACCGGAATCCGCGGAACCAGCGGCGATATCAAGGTTCAGCATCAAAAGTCCGGTGGGGATTCCGTGTATTTAGTGTCCAGTGACACAACAACAACTATTTTTAATCTTTACTCCGGCGTGACTGAGACGAAGATGAGCTCAGCTCGTACTGCGACCGAAAGAGTTAGCGCAGGCAGCAGCCTTTCAGTCAGCGGAGCGCCGAAACCGGCACAGCTGCTTGGGCTTGGAATCGAAAATACAAGTAGTACGCCAGTTATACCGCAGATTGGAGATGGCACAGCCGGCGCGCAGGTTATCATTAAAGGTGCAGCGGAGCTTAATGCATTCGCAGCCAGAGCAATTCTCGAAAACGCTGCAATCAAGAGTGGCGTTTCGGTAGGAGAAGCGCTTACTGCACCGACGGAGCAGATCGTTGCGGCGGCAGGCGATAATATTGCAAGCCTCGGCGTTGCCGATACCGTAAAGGAACAGCTTACTGCACAAGTCTCTGACGTGCAGGCACTTGATGCGCAAATTGCAAACGAAGAGCAGCAGGCCGTGCAGCAGACCGAAGCAGCGGCACAGACAATCGAAGGCGCAAAGACCGATGCTGGCAGCGGTAACGTGGGCGGCGCAGCTTCCGCGAGCGTATTTGATAATGTAAGCGTGCAAGCAGGCGGCAGCATAGATGCAGGCCGCGTAACATTTGAGGGCGGCGGCGTTACAGTAAGCGACACACCTTCGGGCAGCTCCGGCGGCAGCTCCGGTGGCGGCAATTCGGGCGGCACATCACAGCAGGAGGGCTGGCTTAGAGGATATACGGGCGTGTATGACGGAGACGAGCATGATGTTTTAGAGAGTGCACCTCGTACGCAGCTTGAGCAGTATGCTATCTGGGTATTCAGCGCAAGCGATTCAAACGATATGGAGGTTTATGAAAGCCTCAGATCGGAATACAACGCGGCGGTGGATTCATTATCTGAGGGTGACTACAGTGATGATGAAGCTCTGGGAATTGTTATGGAGGCTATAGGTCAAATAGAGACCGGTCGCATGAACGATGACCTGATGACAGGGCATGAGGTTACGAATGTAAGCGACAGCGGGACATATTATTACTTCGCGGTAAAGAATGATAATTATACCGATAAGCATGAGGGCAGCTTCAATGTTTCGATTTCGCGTGCGCCTCTTGAGGTTGTATGGTATGTGAGAGCAGGAGGCCACGATATGCCTGAAGTGGCCACACCGGGTGCAAGCTATGTCAGCACGGCTGCAATTTTCAATCAAGGCCCGGCAATACCTGCATTCTTCACGACAATAGGCGGGACATATCAGGAAGTTTGCAGTGATACAGCAATTGGCTACGGTACTGAGCCTGTTGTGCTTATGCCGTACGGAGCATTTATGAATAGCGGCCCTGCGCAGACGCAGACCGGGTATTCGCTGCTTGTTGAGGGGATCAGACTTAGCGTGAGCGGGCAGGACAACCAACCGGTAGTAAGCCAGACCGACAATTTCTATTATCCGGGTGGATACAGATATGAATACACCTTGATAGATGATTCGCAGGGTAATACGGGCGGGAATACCGGCTCTGCGGGACCGAGCGTAGTTAACGGTTCGTTCTTCTCTCAGGGGCCGTGGAATGACCGCACCGAATATGATATAGCTTTTGTCGCAAACGGTACGCAGGCAGATCCGACCAGTTCGGATGCACCGCCGATTCCTGTCTACGACAAATATTTCAAGGGTGATACCGTAAGAAGCGAAGCAGGCTGCAGCATTGAAGACATAGTCGCCGTTCTTGCGAATACGACATCTTATGCGAGCGTGTATATTGATACGGGCGAAACGATAAGGACGGTTGATGTGGATATGAACATCAATACAGGCAGCTTTAACAGAGCCGTTTTCATTTCCGGCGCAGGCTTTGACTTGAATAGTAGCAAATCTGTAATTACAAGTGCAACCGGCACAAACAGCGAGCTGTATATAAAGCTGGGTTCAAATGAAAGTGAAGTACCAACTCAGCTTGAAAACATGCAAAATATCTATATCGATTCAAAGGCCACACTTATAAATTACGGCGATTTTACGATAGGATATGCTATGTTTGTCGTCGGCAATGTCAAAAACTACGGCGAGATTTATATCAGCGCTGCTGCAACAGGCAGCGATAATCCTATAAAGATTCAAAACGGCGGCATGCTGGAGCAGTATGCAGGTGGCATGATTTGGGACAGGAGAGAAATCAAGCTTAACAGCAATTCGAGTCTGACAGGTAATACGCGCACGACATACGGAGTTCAAAACGGCGGCACAATGAAGCTTTATGGCGGAGCTTTGAGACGCACCGTTACCAGCGATTCTGCCGAGCCTGAGGATACGACATCAAAGGTTGCACTGCGTGCTCGTGCAATTTTCAGCGTGCTGGGAGAGGAAAGACTGGATTGCGAAACCGATACTTACTATTTTACGCATAACAGCCAATCGGGCTCAGTGCCTGAGCCGGACTTCGACGGCATAGTGCTCTGCACCTACACTGGTGGCGGCAGGGTTCTCGGTGCCAGAATTTATCAGGATGATCCGGTATTCCATGATCAGGCGGACGGCGATTTTCCTCAAGGCTCGTTCTTTGTAACGCAATATAACAGTGCTTATGACAGTGACGAGCACTATGTGGAACTGACCTTCCCTCACACGGACGGAATATTTACACATGTATAAGCTAAATGTGTATTCAAAACATTTGACATTCTGCGATTTCTGTGATATTATATTCAAAGCGAATAAGGTAAGACTTAAGAGTGGACATCAGTCCACTCTTTCAATTTGCACCACGCTGGGACCTGTCCCCAAACTTCCCAAAAGGCGAATTTAGGGACGTGCCCCAAATTGGAAAAAAGGCTAATTTGGTGCCTGTCCCCAAATTGGAAAAAAGGCGAATTTGGTGCCTGTCCCCAGATTGGAAAAGGAGGAAATGATGGCGAAAGCAGATATTGCGGAGCTGATTGCGGATATCCTGAAGGAGTTCCTGCCGGCAAACGGGCTCGAGCTCTACAAGGTCGAATACGTAAAGGAGGATGGCGAGCGCTACCTCAGAGTCTACATTGAAAAACCGGAGCCTGCTCCGGGCGAGCCGGAAATCTACGTCGGCAGCGACGATTGTGCGCTTGTCAGCGAGTACCTCAGCGCCGAGCTTGACAGGCTCGACCCGATAGAGGAAAATTATTACCTCGAGGTCAGCTCACCCGGCATGGACAGAGAGTTCATCCGCGACGACGATTACCGCCGCTTCGCAGGGAGACAAATCGACATTACACTAAAGCAAGCCTTTGAAGGCCGCAAGGCTTTCACTGAAGTCACGCTTATCGGACTTGAAACTACAGAGGACGGGACAAAAGTGCTCACCTTTGACGAAACCGAAATCATACCTCCGCCAAAGAAGGGCATGAAGCCGAAAATTGGCGAAACCGTGCGCCGCAGCATTCCACTACAGCAGGTTAAAACGGTAAGGCTTTCGGTCATCTTCTAACACCGGCAGCCACGCCGGCCATAACGGCCCGCACCAAAACAGACATATATGCGCAAGCCCCACAGCCTGCGCACCTATAAAAAAAAGCAGTATATCCCGAAAGGAGAAAAAATGAAACAGGAAAAAAAGGAAATCACCTTTATCGATGCAATAGAGGAAGTCGAAAGAACCAAACACATATCCAAAGAGGTTCTGATTGAAGCGATTGAATCTGCACTCGTATCCGCTTACAAAAAGAATTACGGAACATCACAGAATGTTCGCGTAAACTTCGACAGAGAAAGCGGTGAAATCGATATCTTTATGCGCAGAGATGTAGTAGAGGAGGTCGAGGACGAGCTTTGCCAGATTTCTCTCGAGGACGCCAGAGAGTACGACTCCAGATATGAAGTCGGCGACATCATCGAGTGGCAGGTAAGACCAAAGGAATTCGGCAGAATTGCGGCTCAGACTGCAAAGCAGGTAGTTCTGCAGCGCATCCGCGAAGCTGAAAGAGGCATGACCTACGACGAATACAGCCAAAGACAAGGCGAGCTGATCACAGGCACAGTTCAGCGCATCTCCGGCAACACAATTTTCGTAAACCTCGGCCGTGACGAGGAAGGCATCCTTTCCGCATCCGAGCAAGTGCCGGGCGAGCACTACCAGGTAGACCAGCGCATAAAGGTTTACATCATGGACGTGCGCCGCACCAACAAGGGACCTCAGGTGTTCCTTTCACGCAGCCACCCGGGCCTGGTGAGAAGACTTTTCGAAAGAGAAGTTCCTGAAATCGAGGACGGCATTGTAGTTATCAAGAATATCGCCCGCGAAGCAGGCTCGAGAACAAAGATTGCAGTTTACACCGACGACGAGAACGTTGACCCGGTAGGCAGCTGTGTAGGCCCGAGAGGCAACAGAGTGCAGACCATCGTTGACGAGCTTGGCGGCGAAAAGATAGATATCATCGTATGGTCTGACGACCCGGCAGAGCTGATTGCTTCCGTGCTCTCACCGGCAAAGGTGGAGCAGGTTATAGTAAGCGATACCGAAAAGGCAGCAACTGTTGTAGTTCCTGACTATCAGCTTTCGCTTGCAATAGGTAAAGAAGGCCAGAACGTTCGCCTTGCTGCAAAGCTTTGCGGCTGGAAGATTGACATCAAGTCGCACACTCAGTACTTTGAGAATTACGACGGCGCAGAAGGCGCAGACGGCGAAGATATCGCAGAATACCCCGAAGAACCTTCCGAGAGTGAGATCGTGGAAGTAGAGGAGTAAGAACAGAGAATGAGAGAAAGAACCAATGTACCGATGCGAAGATGCTGCGGCTGCGGAAAAAGCTTCCCAAAGAGTGAGCTTATCCGAATAGCGGGCAGAGACGGCAGAGCTGTCATCGACATGGCGGATCGTGAGAGCGGCAGAGGGATTTACCTTTGCAAAAGCCTTGATTGCATAGCCATGGCGGATAAAAAAAAGGCTGTGGGACGCAGTCTTCATATGGACCTTGACGGCGAAACTGTCAGTGCGCTGCTTGCGGCTGCAAGAGCCATGCTTGGCGGCGAAAAGCAGGCAGAAAGGTCTGCGGAAAAGCCTGCAAAGGTGGACAGCTACCTCGGTTTTGCGGCTCGCGCCCGAAAGATAGTAAGCGGCAGCGATACATGCAGTATCAGCATGAAAAAGGGCAGTGCGAAGCTTGTGATTGTGGCAGCAGATGCGGCCGAAAACACAAAGGAAAAGCTTCAGCTTGAGGCTTCGCGCAGCGGCGTGCCGTTTAGAATCTACGGAAACGGCGATCATCTTTCAAAGATGACGGGCAAATCCGGCAGAACGGTTTTCGCGGTTACCGATGAACACTTTGCGGAATGTATATTGGCAGAAATAGAGAAGGAGGTATTCTAGCTTAATGAAGATACACGAATTAGCGAAAGAATTGAATTTAAATAGCAGTAAAACTCTGCTCGAAAAAGCAGCAGAGCTCGGAATAGAAGCAAAGGCAGCGCAGAGCAATGTCAGCGATGCCGATGCGGAAAAGCTCAGAAACGCTTTCAACCCAAAGAAAGCGGCTGAAGATGCTGCAGGCACACCGAAAATCGTAAAGGTGACGCCTAAAAAGAACGAAGAAGCAGAGCAGGAGCCAAAGGTTGTCGTAAAGGCAGCAAACATCAAAATGCCGCCTGTAGCGCCCGCACCTGCGCCTGCAGGAGCCGCAAAGAAGCTTCCTCCAATGGGAAGACCGGTCTCCTACGAGCAGAACAAAGCGACAAAGGCAAATCAGGAAGTAAGGCCAAAGGTGGCGCTTCCTGCCGGAAAGCCGGTGGCTTACAAGTCAAACGAGGAAAGAGAAAAGGAAGCAGCCGCAGCAGCAGCTCAGACTGCACAGGCCGAAGCAAAGGCAGCACAGACTGCGCAGGCAGAAGCAAAGCCTGCACCAAAGGCAGAGACTGCGCCGAAGAAGCAGCTTGACGATGAGCCTATGACATTAAAGATTATCTCAAAGGCTTCCGAGCAGCCAAAGCCGGCGCCTCAGGCAAAGCCTGCCGACAAGCCAAAGCAGGCGGACAAGCCAAAGTCGGCACCTGCACCTGTTCGCCAGCGCCAGAGCGCACCGGGTGCGTCGGGTGCGGCTTCCGAAAGACCTCACCGCGAGGCGCGCGACAGTCGTGACAGCAGAGACAGTCGTGACAGCAGAGACAGTCGTGACAGCAGAGATACTCGCGACAACCGTGACAACCGCGATAACAGAGGCGGCGCACGCGGAAAGCGTGACGAGCACGGCAGAGGCAAGGACAAGGAAAGAGATAAGTTTGCAAAGCTTGACAAGCAGTCGCTTGAAAAGGCAGAAAAGCCAAAGAAGCATGTAAAGAAGGAAAAGAAGGTTGTAGAAGAGCCGACAATCAATATGGAAGAGCTGCCAACAGGTACCGTTGTAATTACCGTACCTATCACGGTTGCGGGCTTTTGCGAGCAGACAAAGTGCTCGACAGCCACAGCCATCATGGCACTCATGAAGATGGGTATCATGGCAAACATCAACCAGAACCTCGACGAAGACACCGTTCAGATTCTTGCGGATGAAATCGGCGTTTCAATCGTTGTCGGCAAGGTCGAAGAGGACGATATCGAGGAAGGTATCGAACACTTCGAGGACAAGGAAGAGGATCTGAAGGCAAGACCGCCTATCGTTACCGTTATGGGCCACGTTGACCACGGTAAGACTTCGCTCCTCGACGCAATCAGAAAGACAAATGTTACTGCGGGCGAGTCCGGCGGTATCACTCAGCATATCGGTGCTTCCGAGGTTATGATCAACGGAAAGAAGATCGTATTCCTCGATACACCGGGACATGAAGCGTTCACGGCAATGCGTGCCCGCGGCGCACACGCAACAGACATCGCGGTTCTCGTAGTAGCTGCAGATGACGGTGTAATGCCGCAGACAATCGAGTCAATCTCTCACGCAAAGGCAGCAGGCGTTCCGATTATTGTCGCAATCAACAAGATGGACAAGCCGGGCGCAAATCCTGACCGCGTAAAGCAGGAACTCACCGAGCACGGCATTTTGGTCGAAGACTGGGGCGGCGACACTATCTCCGTACCTGTTTCGGCAAAGCGCGGCGACGGCATTACCGACCTCCTCGAGATGATTCTGCTCCAGGCAGAGGTGCTCGAGCTCAAGGCAAATCCTAACCGTCTGGCTATGGGTACAGTCATCGAAGCAAGACTCGACAAGGCAAAGGGTCCTGTTGCAACGCTTCTCGTAATGAACGGCACACTCAAGGCAGGCATGTCTGTCGTTGCCGGCACATGCGCGGGCAAGATTCGTGCGATGACAAACTTCAAGGGTGACAGCATCGGAAAGGCCGGCCCTGCTACGGCAGTCGAAATCCTCGGTCTGGATGACGTACCGGAGGCAGGCGATGAGTTCAACGCAGTTAAGGAAGCTTCCGTAGCTCGTGAAATCGCTGAAAAGAGACGCACAAAGCTGAGAGAAGAAGTGCTGGCGAGAAATGCTTCCACCACGCTCGAACAGCTCTTTTCACAGATTCAGGAAGGCGAGGTCAAGGAGCTCAATCTCATCATCAAGGGCGACGTACAGGGCTCTGTCGGCGCAATCGAGGCATCGCTTGAAAAGCTGCACAATGAAAATGTACGCGTAAAGATTATCCACACAGGTGTTGGTACGGTAAACGAATCCGACGTAATGCTCGCAGGTACTGCGGGTGCGGTTATCATCGGCTTTAACGTTCGTCCGTCCGCATCCGTTACGGCTATGGCTGAACGCGACGGCATAGAAATCAGAACCTACCGCGTAATCTACGACATCATTGATGATGTTGAAGCCGCTATGAAGGGTATGCTCGATCCTGAGTACAAGGAAGTTGTGCTCGGCTCGGTCGAGATCAGAAATACCTTCAAGGTACCGGGCGTCGGCATCGTAGGCGGTGCTTATGTTACGGACGGTAAGGTTGTCAGAAACGCTCAGATTCGTCTGGTTCGCGAAGGTATCGTAATCCACGAGGGCACCATTTCCTCACTGAAGAGATTCAAAGACGACGCAAAGGAAGTTGCACAGGGCTTTGAATGCGGTATCGGTATCGAAAACTACAACGATATCAAGGAAGGCGACGTAATCGAGTGCTTCGAGATGCAGGAAATCGAACGCAAATAGGCGGCGAATTTGTTGGCGAATTTGGGGACAGGCACCAAATTGGAATTTTGGCGAATTTGGGGACAGGTCCCGATGTAAAACCGATAAGGTCCCGATAAAGATTCGATACAGATTCGATATAAACGCGATATAAACTCGGTATAGAGAAGGGAAAAACAGAAATGGGAAAAGGTTATAGAGCCGGCCGCATCGGTGAAGAGATCAGGAAGATAATCTCTGAGATGCTGCTGCGTGAAATAAAAGACCCGAGACTCACTGAAAGCATGGTTAGCGTGTCGGCCGTTGATGTCAGCGGCGATGGCAGCTACGCCACAGTTTTCGTGTCGATTCTCGGCTTCGGCAAGGACGGCTTTGCCACCGATGAGCAAAAGACCTCCGTCCTCGAGGGCTTTGAGAACGCGAAGGGTCTAATCAGAAGAGAAGTCGGCCACAGGCTGCAGATACACCATGTACCCGAGCTGACATTCAAGATTGATACGTCAATGGAGTACGGGGCAAAGATGGAAAAACTAATTGACGGCTTGTCAAAATAGGCGAATTAGGTGGAATAATGGATAAAAACAACAGCTTAAAAGAAATCGCCGAGGTTTTGAAATCGGCGCATACGGTGCTGCTCTTTCCGCATGCAAATGCGGACGGTGACGCGCTTGGGTCTTGCACAGCGCTTGCTCGCGCCCTCGGAATGTGTGGCGTGGCTTGTCGCGTTCTGATCGAGGACAAAGTGGCGGACAACCTCGCCTTTCTCGACAGTGCCGGCCTCGGAGCGGGCGAAACTTACACGACCTTCGACGCAGCGGTCTTTGGCGATGCGCCGGACATTTGCGTAGCGGTCGACAACGGCGAGCCGGACAGATTTCCAAAGCGCAAGGAAGCCTTCTACAAGGGCAAGACACTTATCTGCATCGACCACCATCCGACAAGCAAGCCCTTCGCGGACTACAACTACATCGACCCGGCAGCTGCGGCTACAGGCGAAATCATATATGACCTGCTGCTTGCTATGGGCGTGAAGCCGGACAAGCTGATTTGCGAGGCGCTGTTTGCGGCCATTACCACCGACTGCGGCAATTTCCAATACTCGAACACGACAAAGCGCACATTCGAGATTATGGTGGAGCTGATGGAAGTCGGATTTGACCTTCCGGGTGTAAGCAACGCCATTTACCAAAACAATCCGCCGCAAAAGATACGCCTCGAGGCCGAGATTATGGGCACGATGCAGATTATTGCGGACGGCAGGGTTGCTATTGCCTATGTTACGCAGCAGATGCTAAAGGACTGCGGCGCCAGACTTGAGGACACGGAGGGCATAATCAATGTGCTTCGCGGAATCGCAGGCGTTGAAGTTGCAGCGCTTTTCAAGGAAAACGAGGAAAGAAAGATAAAGCTCAGCATGCGGGCAAAGGCTTATGCGGATGTTTCAAAGGTAGCGTCAAAGTTCGGCGGCGGCGGCCATGTTCGTGCTGCAGGCTGCACTTTGGAGATGTCTATGAAAGAGGCGATAGAGCTGCTTGGACCTGAAATAGCCAAAGCTGTTTAAGTAAGAAATGCGTTAGTATGATTTTAGAAGGAATTATTAACATAAACAAGCCGGCGGGGATGTCTTCCCATGACCTTGTAAACATGGTGAGGCGACTGACCGGAGTAAAAAGGATAGGACATACGGGCACACTTGATCCACAGGCGACAGGTGTGCTTCCTGTGTGTATCGGGACAGCTTCGAGAATTACGGAATATCTCGATCTGGATATGAAGACCTATCTTTGCTCGATGTATCTGGGTGTGACATCGGATACTCAGGATATCTGGGGCAAGGATGTGCATGACGAAAGATCGAGACTCAAAATTGCGTTTTCAGGTGGGGAAAAGCCGTTTGACGAAGGAGATATCGTTAAGGCGCTAAAAAGCCTCTCAGGAGTGACGGAGCAGGTTCCGCCAAAATATTCGGCTGTTTGGGTAAACGGCAGGAGACTCTATGACTATGCCAGAAACGGTCAGGAGGTCGAAATACCGAAAAGAACAATTTATATCGATTCAGTAGAAGTAATCGATATAGATATGAATGAGTTAAAGGTAACCTTTCGCGTTACATGCTCAAAGGGAACATACATCCGGTCTATCTGTGCCGATGTCGGCGAAAAGCTCGGCTGCGGTGCAGCGATGTGTGAGCTCACACGCGAGGCGAGCGGCTATTTCAATTTAGGCAATGCTGTCAGCTTTGAGTTTCTGAAGCAGCTCTGCGAGCGCAGGGAAAGAGCTCTCGAAAAGCTGGGCAGGAAAAACAAGCATCCGCGCGGCAGGATGAATGATGCCGACATACTAAAGGGTGGAGTCAGAGTTTTGGCAAAGCTCTATGGAGTGGAAGAAGCCCTGGATGCCGCTCTGGAGGCGGAGTTTGACGAAATAGACGGTATTGTAAATAAGATAATAATCTATCCTGATGAACCGCTTAAAAGCTTCGGAAGGGCTAAAATATGCACCGGCGATCTGGCAGACTGGTTTGTAGGTGGTGGGCATATAGCAATGAAAGAGGTCGAGGTTTTGGAGAAACCCCGGTACCAAAATGAAGATTTTCCGCTTCCGATTCGCGAGGAATTCAGGCATGCTTACAGACTGTATTCGCCTGATATGATATTTTTGGGCGTGGCATTTTATAATTTCAAATATAAAAAGCTGGTAGCGGACAAGGTGTTTTTCCATAGAGATAATAGAGATATAATTAGGTAAGGGACAGAAAATGAAGGTATATAACAGCCTTGAAGAAATAAAAGACATAGAGGCCACTGTCGTTGCTCTGGGCAATTTCGACGGTGTGCACAAAGGGCACAGGGAGCTGATCAGGCGCTGCACGGAGGCTGCCAAAACCGCAGGGATAAAAGCAGCTGTGTTCACCTTTTCAAATCATCCGCGCAATGTGATGAAGACAGGTGCTGAGGTAAAGAACATCATCTATGCGAGCGACAAAGCGGATATTATGCGAGAGCTCGGCGTTGACTATCTGTTCAATATTCCTTTCACCGATGAAATCAGGACAATGGAGCCCGAGAGTTTTGTAAATGAGCTGTTAATTAGCAAATTTAACATGCGTGAAGCGTATTGCGGGTTTAATTACAGATTCGGCTTCAAAGGCGCCGGAACGCCTGAAATACTGATGCATATGGGAATTGAAAAGGGCTTTGGTGTCCACGTTTTAAGTCCCGTAACCATAGACGGAAATGTCGTTTCGAGCACCTTTATCAGAAATCTGATTGAAACGGGCCGTGTGGATGAATGTAAAAAATATATGGGGCGCTGCTACAGCGTTGAAGGCGAGGTTGTTGTCGGAAACAGACTCGGAAAGTCATTAGGCTTTCCAACCTCCAATTTAAACATCGACCCCGGGATGGTGTCTCCGCCAAACGGAGTGTATATCACTACCTGCGAATATAACGGAAAGGTTTATCCCAGTGTTACCAATGTCGGAAACAAGCCGACCATAGGCAAGTTTGTCCGCAATGTGGAAACCCATATATTTAACTTTGACGAGGAGCTTTACGGAAAGGTAATCAGAGTAAACTTCATTGAAAAGATCCGCGACGAGTTCAAATTTGAGTCTGTGGACGCTCTTTCAAAGCAGATTACATCAGATTGCATCACCGCAAAGGCTTATCACCGATTTAACTTGACAACAACGCAGTAGCGTGTTAATATTAATTGTTGCGATTTGCAACGCTTTTATACCTTCCCTTAGTTCTCGGAAACTCCAACCGGAACTCAGAGCAGGCGAATAACGAAAAAGGAGAAAAAAATCATGTTAACAACAGAAAAGAAAGCAGAAATTATCAAGGAATACGGCCTGAAGGCAGGCGACACAGGTTCCCCTGAAGTACAGGTTGCAATCCTTACTTACAGAATCAATGAGCTTAACGAGCACTTAAAGACTCACAAGAAGGACCACCACTCAAGAAGAGGCCTCTTAAAGATGGTAGGACAGAGAAGAAACATTCTTAATTACCTGAGAGAAAAGGATCTCGAAAGATACAGAAACCTGATTGCTCGTTTAGGATTAAGAAAGTAATTCACATTACGGTAAGAAATTTAAGCGGGGAAATAAGTCCCCGCTTTTATTTGATAAAAGGTAGAGTAGAAAATTAACAGGAGGTAGTTGTTAATTATGCCAAGATTTGAAGATTACAGAACGTTTAGAACCGCAGTAGGAGGCAGACTCCTCGAACTTGAAATCGGCAAGGTTTGCGAACAGGCAAACGGCCAGGTTATGGTAAAGTACGGCGACACAATCGTCAACGTGACAGCATGCGCGTCAAAGGAACCAAAGCCTGACATCGATTTCTTCCCGCTCAGCGTGGATTTCGAAGAGAGAATGTACTCCGTAGGTAAGATTCCGGGAGGCTTTATCAAGCGCGAAGGCAGACCGAGCGAGCACGCTATTCTGACCAGCCGCCTGATTGACAGACCTATCAGACCACTTTTCCCAAAGGGTTATTACAACGATGTCGTTGTTGTGGCAACTGTAATGTCGGTTGACCCTGACTGTTCACCGGAAATCTGCGGTATGATCGGTTCATCCGTTGCACTTGCTTGCTCAGACATCCCTTGGGATGGCCCGACAGGATCGGTAAAGGTAGGCAGAGTTGACGGTCAGCTGGTTATAAATCCAACGCTCGCACAGAGAGAAGTTTCAGACATCGAAATGACAGTTTCCGGCACAAAGGAAGCCATCATGATGGTAGAAGCAGGCGCACACGAGGTTCCTGAAATGGAGATGCTCGATGCCATCCTCTTTGCACACGAAGAAATTAAAAAGATTGTAGAATTCATCGAAGAGGTAGTAGCCGAAGTCGGCAAGCCAAAGATGGAAGTAGAGCTCTATAAGCCGCTCGAAGAGATCGACGCAGCAGTCAGAGAGTTCGCCGTTCCAAAGATGAAGGAAGCTATAAAGACACCTGAAAAGCAGGCAAGACTGGACGCTATGGACGCTGTAGAGGTTGAAACCAAAGAACACTTTGCAGAGATTTATCCTGAAGGCGGCAAGGACATCGATGCTGTACTTTACAACATCACAAAGGAAACAGTACGCACAATGATCCTCGACGAAGGCATCCGTCCTGACAACCGCAAGCTCGACGAAATCAGACCTATCTACTGCGAGACAGGCATACTTCCGAGAGTTCACGGCACAGGCCTCTTTAAGCGCGGCCAGACTCAGGTGCTGTCCTCATGCACACTTGCTCCGGCAAGCGAAGCACAGACTATCGACGGCATCACCGAACAGACCGAAAAGAGATATATCCACCACTACAACTTCCCGGGATATTCCGTAGGCGAAGCAAAGACCAGCCGCAGCCCGGGCAGAAGAGAAATCGGCCACGGCGCTCTCGCTGAAAGAGCACTGCTGCCGGTAATTCCGCCTGTAGAGGAGTTCCCATACGCAATCAGAGTCGTATCCGATGTACTTTCATCGAACGGTTCTACTTCAATGGGTTCAACATGCGGATCATGCCTGGCACTTATGGATGCCGGCGTACCTATCAAGAGACCTGTAGCAGGTATTGCAATGGGACTGATTGAAAGAGTCAAGGAAGATGGAACCTCTGAGTTTGCAATCCTTTCGGATATTCAGGGTATGGAAGACTTCCTCGGTGATATGGACTTTAAGGTTACAGGTACAGAAGTAGGTGTAACTGCAATCCAGATGGATATCAAGGTTCACGGTCTTTCCAGAGAAATCCTTGAAAAGGCTCTGCGTCAGGCAAAGGAAGGCAGAATGTTCATCATGGATAAGATGCTCGAAGAGATTCCTGCACCTCGTCCTGAGCTTTCCAAGTGGGCTCCGCGCGCTATCAGCATGATGATTAATCCGGACAAGATCCGCATAGTCATCGGTAAGGGCGGCGAAACCATCAACGGACTCGTTGAAGAGTACGGCGTAAAGATTGATATTACTGATGACGGACTCGTTTCAATATATGGAATTGACGGACCTCAGGCAGAAGCCTGCAAGAAGGCGATCGAACTCCTTGTAAGAGACGTAGAAGTCGGAGAGATTTACGAGGGTAAGGTTACCCGTATTATGAACTTCGGCGCATTTATTGAAATCCTTCCGGGTAAGGAAGGCCTGCTCCACATCTCAAAGATGGCAAAGGAAAGAGTCGAAAAGGTCGAGGATGTTATGAACATTGGCGACACCGTTACAGTAAAGGTTACGGAAATTGACAGCCAAAACAGGATAAACCTGTCCAGAAAAGAGCTTTTATAGCAGTTTTGGACAAACCGCATCAAAACCGCAGAAACGTGTAGTTTCAAGGGCGGAGCGATTTTTACAATCGCTCCGCCTTATTAATTTGCTGTGAACAAATAATAAATGTGCACATGCAGAACCGCATTAATTCCGCATCATGAAAAAAACGGCAAAAAATCTTGTGGATAAAATGAAACATTATGCATTTTGCTTGCACTTTAATTGCACTTTTGTTAGACTATGGGCAGTATTTTGGAGAAGGCTTGAAAACGTTGAAATTGCAAGGGATTACAGAATTTCAAGGATATAGAATAGCTACCAAAAACAAAGCAAAAAACCAAAAAATGTAAGCAAAAAATCTTGTATTAATTTAAAAACAAGAGGAAAAATTCAATAAATATTAAATATAGCGCAACATTATACACAAACGAAATAGCAAAATGCTACTATTATATATGCGTCGGTCTACAAACTGATGCGATTTCGAATCACTTTTTACAGCAAGGAAATATACTGAATGAATAATATTTCAACTAACGAAAAGAAAAGACCTGATTATATGAAGCAGATAATGCGACCTGTCAGCTATGTACTGGTGCTCGCTCTGGTTCTGACCACTGTGCTTACGGCTACGGCTGCGAGCGTCGGAATTGAGCACACAGGCAGCAAGCAGGACGCCTCTGCCAATTATCTCGTTGATAACTTCGATTATCTGAACAAGGAATCGAGACTTCAGCGAATGGCGGAAGTAGTCGAGCAGACCTTTACGGAGCCGACTACACTTGACGATTATTACGACAGAGCGGCCAGACAGATTGCGACCGGTAAATATGGCGACGCAATATCGAGCATCGATGAATGCATCGGGCTCTATGACGAAAGCGCCTATGACCAGTCACTTTACCTGGATCTGATACTAAAGAAAGCGTGCCTTTATGTACTTCAAAAGGATTATGCCAATGCGCTTTCCCAAATCAGAAAGGCAATTGCAATCAACCCGGACAGCTCTGACGCTTACCTCATAGAGGCCCAGATTTATGCCGAACAACAAAACTATGGTGGCCTCATCGAAGCTCTCGAGAATTATCTCAGGCTGGTTCCGGGCGACACGGAAATCCGTGGGTTATTGGCTCAGGCAAAGTTCATGCAGGACAATTACAGCGAAGCCAATACGGAATACGGCAAGATACTCGAGGAAGTAACCGACCCGAAGATACTTTACCTCTACGGTCTGACGGCAATTCAAAACGAAGCCTATGACCAGGGAGAAAAGAGTCTTACGACGGCAATCAATCTCGACGACAGTTACGACTGCATCTATTACTACCGAGGTGTGTGTCGAATGTCGAACGGCAAGTACGAAGCGGCGATTGAAGACCTGAACAGGTCACTTTCGAGACATGAGCTTCCGGAAGCGTGCCATTACACCAGAGCGGTTTGCACGCTGATGCTCGAAGAGTATGAGATTGACGATGTAAAGGCAGACCTTCAGGCGGCAATTGACGGCACAGATGCAACGATATCTCAGCAGGCAAGCGACCTAATGGCAAAGCTTGATGAAGCTATCGAGGCAGCCGAGGCTATGCGTAGCGGTGAAGAAACCGATCCGTTCTACGATGTATTCTTCTAATTATTTCTTATTTATATATATGTATGCAAACGGACCGAAGGAACGGTCCAAATCAGAGAAAAGGTAGAGAGGTACCAATATGCAAGTTGGAAACAAAGCATTCCGCAGACTGAGCTTTATCGGTGTGATGATTTTATTACTTGTCATCATGCTGGTTCCTGCTACAGTTTTTGCGGGCACTGCTTCCGTAGATGTCGGAAGCGCATCCTTCGAGAAAGGAGGTAGCGCGAGCAGAACAATGGTCGCTTATAATGCTCCGGGCGATCCGGGCACGGGCGGCGGCACATCTTCCGGCAGTACGATTTATCAAAACGAAGCTGACACTGAAGAAGCAACGGCACGTACAGTTGCTGAATACGAAGTGCCTGAAGGTTCGGCGTACATCGTGGGTGACGAAGAAAACACCTTTGAAAACACACACGAAAAGAACGCCATCCAGGCAGCAATCGATGCTGCAATTGCAGGTGCAAAGAACAGCATCACTGTCGTTGTAAACAACGGTGTATATGAAGGCGGTATTAATGTCATCAATACTGACGAAGGCAGAAATATCACTCTTCGTATCATAGCAAACGATGCTATCGAAGATGGCTTTGAAGTAACTACTCAAAACGAAGCCCAGGTTAAAGACCATGTTAATGCCGGCTCCGCAGGCGGCGCAGCTATGCAGGGTGACATTAACCTCGAAGGCATATCCACACTCATAGCCGGAATTTATCTTTCCATGCAGGATCAGATAAAGGCAAAGGGTGCGGACGAGTTCACATACTACGGAACAGCCCTCGATGATAATGTCAACATACGGCTCGAAGAGCTGGGCGGTGAGGCAAATGTTAATTTGGGCGCAGGCGATGATAGTCTGGAGCTAACGGCATATCAGGCGCCAAGCTTTACATTTGACCTGTCGACATCCGGCTCGGCAATGTTCCAGGGTGAGATTGTAGACAACTTCAGGGATGCAGCCGATACAATAAGGAATATCACTGCAGGTTCCATCAAGGGCGAGTTCAAGGCCATTCTCCAGAACGGAATCAAGGAAAGCATCGAAAACAAGCTCAATCAGCTTTCGGAAGCTGCATCAAATGTATCCGTTCATGTATCGGGTGGTGAAGGCGATGATTCCATAAAGGTTACCATCGTAAACAATACCAATATCACCGTTCCTGACAGTACATCCGGCGGCGCTACCACGAAGGGCGGCGTTTATGACCTCCTCCAAGATGTTAAGAACATGAAGATCGATATCGACCTCAGAGCTACAGATGTAACTATCGACGGTGACGACGGTAATGATAATATCGAAATCGCAGGCGGCCTCAAGATGGGACTGATTGGCAGTATCATAACTCAGCCAATTTTAAATCTCATGTACAAGGGTGGCGATGAAGGAACAGATCTTATTGAACGAGCTATCGATGATCTCGATCTTGCAGTACTGGGCCGACTTCAGAACTATAACTTCCTCGCACGCTCAAAGGTAATGTTAAACGGCGGAGCAGGCGATGACGTTATTAATGTAAACTCGACCTATGCGTTCTCGACCTTCAGAGGCTGCGATGTATTCGCAAACGGCGGCGAGGCTGAGCGCGGTGAAGGCGGCACAAATGCGATCACTTCCACAAAGGGCGGCTTTGACAGACTCCACCTCTCAGGCAAGATTGGCAGCGGCTACTTTAATACAGATCCTATCACAGGTACAGCACTCGGAGAGAGCATCACTATGACAGCGATGGCTACTATCTCTTTCCTGAACAACCTCTTCCCTGCATCTGCGATGTTCAACCAGATGTATGTAAATACGCACTATATTAGTGCATTTACAGATGTACTTGAAGGATATGAGAGCCCAATCGATACAATCAGCTTTGGCGGTAAGGATACAGTCGAGCTCACGATGGCAGAGGCCATGGAGGGCGGCAGAGTCTTTGATTCCTACAAGGACTATGTAATTACCGATTATGCTCCGGGCACGGTTCTCACTATCTCCGGTGGTCAGGGTACAATCTTTACCAATATAAAAATCGAAGGCGAGCAGGTTAGTGTAGGTAGCATCAACGCTCCTTACCTCAACATACTGATTGATGCTGAAAACAGCGACTCAAATGCTGCAGGCTCTATCACAGTTAACGAAAATGCCAATATAATAGGAAGAAACATCATCCTTAACGCAGAAAACAGTGACGAGCACAGACTCGAACTTATTAATAACGATCTTTCTGCAGACGAGGACGATTACAGTATCAACGGTTCCATGTTTGATGTTGTAAGCGATGTAAAAATAGACATTCTCTCAGGCGCCAGCCTCAGAGCATCCGAATGCGTGGCTATAGAGGCAACCAGCTCTCAGACCAGCCCGCTGATTCCTGTGCTCTCAAGCATCCTCCAAGATGAACAATTACAGAATGCACTCAACTTCAACTGCGTATCCGTAAAGGTCGGCAGTGCTATCGTAACAATTCTCGGCAGCATCTATGCTTCCACCATTACAGTGAACGCTTCAAACGAGGTTGAGCTTGAATCAACAAACGAAAACCTCGCATTATTCGGCATCCCTCTCGCAATCGGTGTAATCATCGGCGAAGCAGGAGTAGTCGTTACAGGTAATGCCGTACTGAATGCAAGCAACGGCAGCATCACAATTAAATCAAACGCTACAGTGGACTTCGAAGCAGAAGCCCGCAGCGGACTGTTACCATTCACACTGGCGGTATCAACAGTTGTTAACGACAGCTATGTAGACATCGGCGGAAGCGCAAGACTCATAGCATCAAAGACAAACGGCACTGATTCTTCCGGTGATGTTAACGTGCAGGCAAAGGCAAGCACTCATGTGGTAACAAACTCCACAGGCTATGACTATGATGCAAACATTCAGATCGGCAGAGTTAACACCGGTAACTCCGGCGGATTCTTTGCAGTATCCGTTGTAGTTCAGAACTGCCACGCAGCAGTAGTTAACAATGCAAGCGTTAATGCTGCAGGAGATTTCAACTTGGGCAGCATGGCATTTGAATATGTAACAAACAAGGCGACATCAAACCCTGAAGAAACAGGTGGTTCATTCGCACTTGCAAACCTCATCAACAAGATTACAGACCTCCTCACAAAGGCAAAGCAGACACTCTCCGGTTCTGCAGTATCATCACCGGGCTCTGTTCAGTACAGCAGCCGTACAGAGAGAGGCTTTGTAACTATTCTTTCAAAGCTCATCGGTTCAACATCAGGCGCAGCAGCAACAGGTCCTGCAGCTCAGCGCAGCACAGGTACCGGCGTAACCAGCCTGTTTAACCAGGGCACAAAAGGCGGCTCCACAACATCGGGCGCAACCGGCAGCGGAATTGAGGCCGGAGCGGACGATGAGGAGTCTTCCAGTACGCAGCTCGTGGGAGCACTTGCAGTCACATATGCACAGAACAGTAACAAGGCGTACATCAACACCTTGGGCGACATTATAATAGAAGGAACTTTAAACCTCCGTGCCCTCGGTTCAATCACAGACATGACTCTGGCAGACGGTTCACCGATTGTCAGAACCTCCAGAGCTGCTCGCGGCGTAGCAGCAAACACATCCTCACCTGCACTCACAGGTGCCGGAATAAAGGATACAACCTACAATGTAGGCTCAGTATACAACATCAGCTTTGACACAATGACAAACGGTTTCGTAACCGTTGAAGGTTCCATCCCAAGCAACTGCATCACCACAAGAGGCGCTGCAGGTACTACCGGCACAGCAGTCATTGCAAGCGAAACATCAATTACACTCAGAATCACTGCACTCACTGGTTATGAATGCACTTCCGTTCGCATGAACGGCAACGAGCTGACAATCTCCGGCGGCGCAGTTACATTCAAAATGCCTGAATCAAATGTTGTAATTTCAGCAACATTTACACCATCAGGCCACCTGATCACATGCGATGAAAAGCATCCTGAGCAGGGACACTTCTATGCAAACTACAGATACCGTGAAGAAGGCGGCGGCGTTTGCGTATACATCTCAACACGCGCAGGCTACACAGTATCATTTGCTTCCGTTACTTACACAAGCGGCACAGCTACGACTACTCTCGTAAGCAAGGCAGGCGTTGACATCACAGGCGGCAGCATCTACTTTAACATGCCTGACGCAGACGTACTCGTAGTAGTAGAATACGCAGGTATCGAGGAGATGCTCGAGCTCGACAGCAGCATCATCAATGCAACAGGCGGTGCAGTAACCGTAAAGGGTGCTGACGGCAGAGTAATCCTTAACTCAAAGTCCGTTTCCGGCTCTGCAGTTGCAACTCAGGGCAGCATTCGCCTCGGCGAAACAGTAACGGTAGAAATCGCACTCGCTACAGGCTATGCTATCAGAAACAATGGCGTAACAATAGGCGGCGTTCTGGTACTTCCTGATCCGACCACGACTTCCTCAAAGGGTATCTACAAATATACCTTAAGATTAATCACAGATTCTGCACTCAAGGTGCTGGTTGCATTCACAACCAATTCCGCACTCAAGGAAAAGGCAGAAGCAAAGAGATCAAGCTCACTCGCACTCGGCGTAGGTGTCAGCGTTGACGTTGTAAACTACGACAATATCGCTACCATCATCGCAGGTAATTTCCGCGTGGGCGGACTCTCAATCAACGCAAATACAATTGACCTCACTTCCGTAAATATTGCAAAGGCCGGCTTTACAGCAGCAGATATCGGTCTTGCAGGTGCGGTTGCCGTTCACGTGCTCGCAGCAGAGAACTCGGCAACAGTTGAGACAGGCGGCGTAACAGGCACTTCAATCGTATTCGCAGGCGGCGATGTAGAAATTGCAGCGGACGTTGTTAAGTCTCGCATCGCAACAATCGCAGACGCAGCAGGCGCTGACGAAGAGGAAGAAGCAGCCGAAGAAACTCCTACAAACAAGAACAAGACTCCTAACGGAGTAACAGGCGGCGCAGTTACATCAAGCTCCGCAGTTTCAGGCGGCGCTGTTGAGGACGAAGGCGGCGACTCCATCGGAGTAGGCGCAGGCATCGCAATTGCAGTAACAGGTATTGACAACATTGCTACAATTGCTGACGGCGTAATCCTCGAAATGGCAAGCGAAAGCGATGTGCTTAAAAGCTTCACCGTTCGCGCAAACTTTGAAACAGAAGAAACAGTTATCGCAAAGGCAGGTGCAGAGGGCGGCACAGCAGTCGTTCCTGTACTCGTACTTGACGTGTCCGGCGTATGCTCAATCGCAGATACCGGCAACAAGATTACAAATTCATTCCTTAAAGTTGCAGGCGCAATCGAAATCAATGCTGAAAACTCAATCATCAGAACTCTCGAAGCAGACGCTTCGGCAGCAGGTGAGAGCGCAGGCGGCGGCGGTTCATTTGTAATCGACGTAATTAACGACAGTGCAGAAGCAAATCTCGGACGCAACTTCAAGTCCGCATCAAACGCAAGCATCCATGCACAGTCAATCAGCAAGCTCAACGCAAAGGCAAACGCATCATCACAGGGCGCAGCTCCTGATCCTGTAACCTCTACTTCAGGCAGCACGACACCGGGCAGCGTTTCGGGCGGTACTACAAATCCTGGCAGCGGCAGTGGCTCAGGCAGCGGCTCCGGCGCGGGAACAACTACACCTTCGTCAACTGACGAAGACCCTGACTGGTCGGATGCGCTTAACAACCTCTTTGACGAAGGCGGCAATGAAGGCGTTTACACAAACGCAACCGATACAGCAATCGTTACAAACAACTTCGATCGCGGTCAGTCAGACCGTCAGGCTGATGCAAACGTTTCTAACGCAAGCATCCTGGCAGGCAGCGTTGGCACCAGAAATGTCAACCCTTCAAGCATGTCAGCAGTTTCGGCAGACCGTCAGGCTGCAGAAACCCCTGAAGGAAACGTTCAGGTAGCAGCATCATTCGTACTCAATATCATGAAGAACGCCTCCAAGGCAACAATCGCAGATTATGTGACTGTCCTTGCAGATGGCGATCTTGACATGGAATCAAAGATTGATACAGATGCTCACATCACTGCAAACTCATCCGCAACTCAGTCCGATACAGGTGTCGGCGTTGCGGTAGCAATAAACATTGTAAAATTCGATAATATCGTAAAGATTGGCAAGGGCTCCTTCATCAGCGCAGCTTCTGTATCACTCGTAGCTACAATCGTTGACGAAGAAACAAAGGCTCAGGCAGAATACATCCTCGAAGAATTCCTTTCGGACCTCCTGCCGACTACAGGTGCAATGAGGCTTATTAACTACCTCATCGCAAAGGAAACAGCAAAGGACGATGTTCCTTGCCAGACACTCACAGAATATGTACTCAACCAGCTTGAGGAAAGAGGAGCAGATCCTGTTCACGAGGTTCTTGATAATATCCTCACCACTCTGATTCAATACATCACAAAGGAACTCAGAAAAGAAGACGTTAACTGGGACGACTTTGTAGAAGACTCCGGAATGGGCGAATACGCTAATATCTGGGCAGATGTTGCAAAGGATACAGGCGAAAGACTCCTCTCCGCAGTCACAAACAAAAAGATCCTCCTCGGTCTCGTAAAGGACGGTATTATCAAGAAGGTAATCGACGATTACAAGAAAGAGGCAAAGAATAAAGAAAATCCATTCGAAAGACAAAAGATGATCGACCTCGCATGGAAGCTCCTCGCATCATGGTTTGGTGCAAACGCTGACGGCGAATGCGTAGGTAACGAAATCATCACAGAAGCTGTAGCAGGCGCAGGTGCAGCCAGCGTCGGTGTTGCAGGTTCGGTAGCACTTTCCGTAGTAAACGGAAATACAAAGGCAATCATTGACGATAACTGCGTGATCACTTCAGGCGGCATCATCAAGACAAACGCAAATGCAGCTTCCGAAATCAACACTACAGCTACATCATCAGTAGACAAGGAAGGCAAGCCTGACAAGAACAAGGCTGCCACAAACAACGCAAAGTCCACTACAGGAACAAGCGGTGGTGCTGTTTACAAGGTAAATGCCGATACAACCAGCAGAACCGGCGTTTCCGGCACATCCAGAGCAGCTACAACATCAAAGGCAGCTACAAGCTCCACCAGCAAGTCATCTGTCGGCGTAGGTGCAGCAGTTGCACTCGCATTCGTTGACATGGCTGTAGATGCAGGTATCGGCGATAACTGCCACGTTGTAGGCACAGTTCTCGATATCAGAGCAGAGGTTGAAAACAACCTCGATACAAACTCCGTATCAGGCTCCGATCCAATCGCAAGGTCTGAAGACTTTAATGCGGCTGACCTCAACACAACAGGTTCGGGCACAACTAATTCGACAGGTTCGGCTGCAAACAGCGGCGCTGCAGGCACATCCGGCATGGATATCGCAGTAGATGCTTCCGTAGCACTCGGACTCATTGACAATGAAGTAAATGCATACGTAGGACAGGGTACAATCCTTATCCTCGCTGATTACGACATCGATGACTGCATCATCGTTGACGAAGCATCCCTCGGCGAAAGAGAAAAGGCTACGACAGCAACAGCTATTACGCTTTACATCCTCGCAAAGGAAGGCGGCGCAACAAAGGCTAATGCAAGCGGTTTCTCAATGGGTAACCACACTGCAGTCGGCGCAGCAGTTGCAGTTAACATCGCAACCAGCGAAATCAATGCTCTCTTTGCAGGTAACGGTACAGTTTCCGGTAATGTAAAGATGGACGCACTCACAGAGAATCAGGACGATGCAAATGCACTCGCACTTGCTATGGGCTCCGATCTCGAAAAGTATACAAAGAAGATTCAGGCCGGCCAGAATGCTTCAAAGGCTGCTCAGGCTCAGAGAAAGAAGTACGGCAACAAGACAAGCAACACAATCTCCGGCAGAATGAACAATACGAGCACAGCTGCAACAGGTACAACTCGTGCGGCTGCATCCTCGTCAATGCCTACATCCGTTAATATCTTAAACTCCATCGGTGCACAGACTGACGGCAGCACTACCGGCGGCGCAGCATCGGGTGGTGTAGCTCAGGCACTTACTCAGGTAGGCAGCAGCAGCGGCGCTATCAGCGGCGGTGCACTTACGGGCAACCTTAACGGAAACAACAAGCAGCAGGAAAAGCAGAATATTTACGTAGGCGCAGCTGTTGCAGTAAATGTAACGGTTCACAAGGCAAACGTAGTTATTTCGGGTATCCTTAATTCCGATTCACTTTGGGCACATGCAACCAACCACGCAGACTTCTCGACTGCAGGCTCCGGCGCAGCTGCTTCACTTGCAAACAACTCCAACAGCGTTGGCGTTGGTATCGGTGTATCGGTAAACAAGAACCAGGCTAATGTAGTAGTAAGCGGCGCTAATATCACAGTTACGTCCAAGGGCGGCGTTGATCTCAACTCCGAGCTTACTCAGAATAACGGCGATGTAGACGATTCCTACAAGGGCAAGTACGGCACACTTGCAATCGCAGGCAGCCTTTCAGGCTCCGGCGGCAAGGCAGCCGCAGCAGGCGCTCTCTCCATCATGGTAGCAAAGGGCAAGTCTTCAATCGTAATCACTGACGGCTCCACTATTAATGCAGCAGGTCAGGCTGTGCAGATGCACGCATACGACAAGTCAAAGCTCTCCGCAGCTTCGCTTGCCGCAACAGTATCAAAGGGCGTAGCAGTAGGCGTGGGCGCATCGTTCGCACTCCTCTATGCTCAGAACAAGGTTGAAATCCTCGTAGGCAGCGATGAAGCAAGTGCTCAGGGCGTTACAATCAACGCATCCTCAGTTGCTATCTATGCCGAAAAGGAAAAGGTAGATATCCATGATTATGAGTTCCCGCTTGGCAGAGAAGAGCTCTTCACAGTAAGCCAGGGCGCTACAAGCAATGCAGGTCTCATCAATATCGATCCTGTAATGACTTCAGACGGATCGGTAAAGGGCTACAACCTTACTACAAACTTTAACTGCCAGAGCATCACAGACCTCATTCAGGCAACTTCAGTGCTCGGTACAGTTAACTACTTTGCAATGGCAGCGGCCGGCACAATCATAGCCGGCAAGAGCTCACCTGCAGCAGCAGGACAGGGCGGTGCAGGTGGCACTACAGGCGGAACAACCGGTGGCACTACAGGTGGCACTTCCGGCCAGCAGGGTACAGGACAGAAGCTCGCACTTTCGGGCGCTGTTGCAATCCTTATTAATGACAGTATCACCAGGGCAATCCTTGGAAATAACGTAACAATCAACACAACCGGCGAAGATGGCGTTTCTGTTGAAGCAAGCTCCGACAACAACGCAATCATGATCGGCGGATCGCTGACAGTTGCAAAGAACTCACCTGCAACAGTCGGTGTAAACGTAGGCTGTGTTGTAGGTAACGACGAAGTTACCGCAAAGATCGGCGATGGCGCAGTAGTTGTCGCAGAGGGCGGCGGTATCACAGTAGCAGCTGTTGCAACAGCTGATCTCTGGGCTATCACTGTAGCTGCATCAGTTGCATATGACGATCAGACAGATCAGGCTCAGGGCGGTCAGCAGGGCGGCAGCACCGGCTCATCTCAGGGCTCATCCAGAAACACTATCGGTGGTAACCTGACAGTAATTGTAACAAACAATGAGGTAAATGCTATCGTTGGCGAGCATGCGAGACTGGCAGCATTTGAAGATGTAAATATCACGGCAGACAATGATGTAGACATCGTTCTCATTTCATTATCTCTCGCAGTATCCGCAAGCCAGCAGCAGTCAAGCGGCGTTGCAGCAGGCGGTACTATTGCGGTAGCTGTTACAAATGCAGAAGCAAACGCAAAGATTGGTGATGACACAGTAGTAATTTCAACAGAAGGCGCTATCAATGTAATCGCTGACAATAACGATTTCATGCTGAATGTACTTGGCTCCGTATCCGGCTCCGGCGGCACAGCTGCAGTAGCAGGTACTCTGGGCGTACTCGTTTCCCAGGCAAGAGCAAAGGCTGTAATCGGCGATCGTGTAACAATCAAAGCTGACAAGGATATCAATGTCCTCGCAGACGGCGACTCAAAGCTCATCAGCATCCTTCTCTCACTGGCCGTAACAGGTGGTAACGGCGGTGCGGCAGTAGGCGCTGTAATCAATATCAATGTTAACCTCCGTGAAGTACTCGCAGAGGTTGGCGATGGCTCGACACTTATTTCAAATAACGGAAATGTACGCATTGCAACAGAAGGTACAGACTGGACTCTGATCCTCACTGTATCAGGCTCGCTTGCGGCAGGTGACGATCCGAGCGTAGCAGGAAACATCCAGATTAACTACGCAGGTAATGATGTAAAGACAAAGATAGGAAGAAACACTACAATCACTGCATACGACTCAATCGGAGTTATTGCAAACCACGATAATAGGGTTTATCTCGTTGCGCCTTCAATTTCGGGCGCAAGCAACGGTACAGCAGTCGGTGCTACAATAATCATTACCGTAATTAAAAATGACACTCTCGCAAAGATTTTCGAGAATGCAAGACTTACCGCATATGCTTGCGGCTTCGGCGCTGGCGTAGGCGGCCCGGCTGTAACTACAGCAACAGGCATTACACCTCATGCTATTAACAGAGCAGAGCGCAGAAAGGGCGTAAGCGTTGATGCAAGCTCCGACCAGCTCGTACTCATGATCGGCATCGCTGCAGCAGCAAGCGGCCAGAGCGCAGGCGCAGGCGTACTTGATACTATGGTACTTCTGAACAGAACTGCAGCGGAAATCGCACGCGGCGCAGTAATCAGATCCGGGCTTGAATCAAGCTCCGATGTGAACGGCGACGGTCAGGCAGAGTCCGCAAATGATGACGGAGATGTACACATACGAGCTTATGATAAAGCAAAGGCATTCAACTTCGGTGGTGCAATGGGTATCGGCGGCGGTGAAACCGGTGTCGGCGCATCCATCCTCGTACTCGTATTTGACAAGAAGGTAAAGGCTGATGTCAGCGGTGACATCAGAGCAACAGGAGATATCGATGTAGAGGCTGAGGCAAACGATGATCTGTTCCTCGTAGCTGTAAACCTCGGTATCGCGGGCGGCTCCACAGGCGTTGCGGCAGGTGGTACAGCACTCGCATTCATGGATAACGTTCAGGCGTTCATTTCAGGCTCCGCTATAGCAGACGGTGACATCACAGTATCCGCAATCACCAATACTGTACTTGTAAATGTAGGTGCCAGCATCGCAGCTTCCGGCTCCACAGCAGTTGGTGGCGAGCTCGTTATCACATACTTCAAGGGCGTTACAAAGGCATTTATTGCTGATAACTCAGTTGTAACAGCCGGCGGCATCCTTGATGTAATCGCAAAATCAAAGGAAACAATCACAGGCGATGTTGTAGGTCTTTCCGGTGGCGGCTCCGCTGCTATTTCGGGTGCACTCGACCTCCTCATCTCACTCGTTGATACAAAGGCATATATAGGCAGCCGCAGCACAGTTAACGCAAGCGCAGTAAATGTAGACGCAAGCGATGACTACTTCCTGCTCGGTATTGCGGTATCGGCAGCATTCAGCGGCTCTGCTGGTGTCGGCGTTACAGCGATCATCACTGTAGCAAAGAACCAGGTAGCTGCATATATCAGCTCAGGCAGCAGTGTAACTACAAACACAGGCAGCGTAAAGGTAATCGCTGATGAAAAGAGAAAGGTTCTTGATTATGCAGGAACTCTCGCAGGCGGCGGCAGTGCAGGCGTAGGCGTAACACTCATGATTACTGTAGTCGGCGGAATGCTCGACGAAGACAGCAGCAGTGAGCTCGGCCAGTACTTCAATGCAAATGCAGCAATTAACGGCGATTCAAGCACTACTTCCGCAGGTATACGAAACGGCAGCATTGCCGCAACAGACAGCCTGTTCGAAGGTGACGGCATCTTCACGGCAGATCAGATTAACAGCCACACAACTTCCGATGGCGTTAAGTACTCTGAAACAACTGTCGGCCACGAAGAATATCTCTACAAGGATTCCGACGGCAACAGAGCAAGCACTACAGATGCAGCAAGCCGGATTGCTACGGGATACTTTGCAACAAACCTCTCCGTAACCACTACTTCACAGGGTGCGGTTGATGCGGTTTATAACCAGCTCGGCGGCAGAGTAAGCAGAGGCGCTCTGTACACAACTCTCTACCTGACTCCTGACGAAGTTCGCAACGGAACATACGGAGGATACGCAGTACACTTTGTTGATGAAAACGGAAATCCGATAGCAGAGTCAGAACTCGCTACACGCGGTGTACGTGAAACAACAGTAGTATACAGCGGTAATGACTCCTACACAGAGGGTTATGCAGGCACTACAAATGCAGCAGCAAACGCTACAACAAGCGGTGCTGTAAACACTACAAAGACACAGGATCAGGAAAATGCTGAAAGACTTGGTCCTACTCAGCCTGGTTATGCTCCAAAGGACAGCGTACAGGCATATATCGGCTACGGTGCTTACATAAAGAGTAAGCAGGACATCGTAGTAGAAGCAAAGGACAAGCTCAACATCGATAACTTCACCGGTACCGTTGCAATCGGCGGTGAAGCGGGTGTCGGCGTTGGTATCGGACTTCTCGTATCCTTCAGTAATGTACTCGCATACGTTCAGGACGGTGCAGTACTCGAGGCTGACGGTGATGTTGTAGTATCCGCATGGGGCGGCTCCACTGCCGAAAGAGAGTCCACAACCAGCGGCGGTACTTCCGCTTCGGCAATCGTAGCACAGAAGACTACAGATTCCGCAAATACAGGCTTCCTGACTATCAGAACTATCGGTCTCGTAGTTGGCGGCGGCTATGTAGGCGTGGGCGTAGCACTCGGTGTTACAACTCTCGTATCAAATATCAAGGCTTATGTTGAGGGCGACATCGTAAAGGCAAACGATGTAATCATCCAGGCAAAGGCTGATTATCCAAACGTAATGGCAGGTACGCTTTCAATCGGCGGCGGCTTTGTAGGAGTTGCTGTATCGCTTGGTACCGCAGCATTCAGCGGTAACGTATTTGCAGGTATCGTAGGTGATGCACAGGTTGGCCAGGGCGCATCCGGAAGGGTAGGCAACCTCACAGTAAGCTCAATCGCAAACACTAACGCAACAGCATTTGCTGCAACTCTTGCGGCAGGTGCGGTTGGCGTAGGCGCAGGCCTGGCTCTTGCAGTAAACAAGAGCGTAGTTGAGACCTTCATCGGTCAGGCTGCAAAGGTTAGCGCAAGGAGCGTAAGCGTTACATCCGCAGGCGACTGCGCATCCGATGCTTGGATCGTAGGTGTAGCAGGCGGCGGCGTTGCAGTAGGTGTCGGCATCGGCATCTCCGTAAACGTTCCGACTATAAAGACTTATATCGGCGTAACTCCGGGCAGCAGTGCTACAGCGGGCTCAAATGCTCCTGATGCAGCTCGCATCGGATTTGTACACGCTGATAACGTAAATGTAATAAATGATATGAAGACCTCCGCAACGATGAACATTCTCTCCATCGCTGCAGGCGGCGTTGCAGTTGCAGGTAACATCCTGATCGCAATCAATGTTACAAAGGCACAGGCTGCAATCAACAAGATGAACGTAGAGGCAGGCAATATCTTCATTAATGCAGGTCTCGACACAATGGCAAGATACATCCTTGCAAGCGCAGCAGTTGGCGGCGTTGCAGTCGGCGTATCCATCGGATTCTCAGGCCTCTATGCTGAGAACGAAGCGTTCATCGATGCTACAGGCGTTACAGTTTCCGCAGGCTCCATTTCGGTAAATGCCGGAACAGATGCAAGAAAGAACGAATTCAGATCGCTTGCTATGGCATTCTCCGCAGCTATCGGAGGTGTTGCGGTAGGCGTAAACGCAGCAGTAGCAGATAACGACACATTAAACAAGGCTTATATAAAGGCCGGTCTCGTTAATGCAGGCAGCATCACAGTCGGCGCTGTATCGCTTGCTGATGCGACAGCAATGATTATCGGTGTTAATGCCGGTGGCATTGCGGTTGCAGGCTCTGTTGCAATCGGTATTCTGCGTGCAGACCAGAGAGCCGAGATTACAGACGGCACAGTAAATGCAAACAGCATTAACGTAGTATCAAAGTTTAACGAAAGCGGTAATACATTACTTGGCAGTCTCCTCACATTTGTAGGAGCAGATGTTCCTGCAGGTGCAAACTCGCTCATCTTCACAGGTGGCGGCGGCGGACTCTATGTAGTTGTTAATGTCGGCGTTGCAGTAAATGTAGCAAAGAACATTGCAAGAATTAACGCTTCAAATATTAATGTTGTCGGTAACAACAACGCTGTTAACGTAAAGAGTGCAGGAAAGAGCAATGCTAAATCCGGTACTTGGAACCTCGGTTTCGCATTTAACAGCGTAATCCTGCCGCTTAACGTTGCAGTTTCAAAGGCAGAGTTCATTTCAGAGCTCGCAGTAAACGGCAACCTCAATGTTGGCAGAATCAATGTAGAAGCTGCATACGAAACAAAGGCTGATGCAGTTATCACTCCGCAGATTGCAGGTGTTTCCGCAGGCATGGCAAACATCGGCATGAACACTGCAGTAGCAGTTGCAGCATCCACTGCAAAGGCTAACATCACAGGCAGCGGCGTGATTGTAGCAGGTAATGTAAATGTAAAGGCTGACGGTACAGTAAAGGCAAATGCAAGATTAAATACAGCACTTGTAAATGTTGCCGGTGTCAGCGTTGCGGTAAACTGCCTCACAGCAGTACTTACTGCAAGCCAGAGCGCTTCAATCAATAATGTAACAATCAACAACACTCCTGTTACCGTTGAATCAATCATGAACGACGGTACAAACGAAGGTGCTACTGCAGAGCTTGCTTCAATGTTCAGCACAGTCGGTGGTGTGGACATCCACGGATATTCGGTTAACGGCACAATCGCAACAGCAACAGCTGATGCAAAGAATGCAGCCTTCATAAAGGGCGTAGATATTAATGCCGCAAGCAAGAATGTAACAATCCATGCAAAGGGCTACAGCTATGCAAATGCATTCATCACTACACCTGATGCAAGCATAGGCCTCCTTTCAGTCGGCATTAATGTAATGAACGCAAAGGCAGAGGGCACTAACGATGCGTACATCGACACTACAGGAAAGACTGTAAACGTTAGAAACCTCACCATCACAAATGATAACCAGGCTATAGCAAATGCTGAAACCGGTAACTCCGGACTTGGTATCAGTGCGAACATCACAGATGTTTCTTCAAACATTGCCGATGCAATCACAAAGAACGAAGCAAATGCTATGATTACAGGTACCGGCAGGGTAAACGTAGCTGGTAACCTCACAATCACAGCAAACGGTACAGCAAATGCGAAGTCAAATGTACACACTACTGCACTTATTGCAGCAAATGCTGTTAAGCTCGCGCTCAATGTACTCTATGCAAAGCTTGATTCTGTTCAGAAGGCTTATATCGAGAATGCAAATGTTAATGTAACAGGTAATGTGACAATTACTTCGAACTTTAACAGGAATGATAATAATGGTGCACAGGCAGTCATCGGCAGCATGTTCACGACAGTTCCATCGGTAACAATTAACCTCGTCGGAGCAGAAACCAATATAGCAATCGCAACAGCGGGAGCTACCAACTACGCATTCATAGACGGTGCTGTAGTTACAGCAAACACTCTCACTGTTAAATCCGATGCGAAGACCCTCGCTCAGGCTAAATGCGCAGAAGCAGTTGCCAGCCTCGGTCTCATATCAATCGGTATCAACACAATGTTCTCGTTCGCAAACGGCGATTACAGAGCATATATCGCAAATAGTGATGTCAGAGTGAACGATGACCTTGATATCACAAACAACTACACTGCAGACTCCCTCGCAGAGGTATCACAGTCACTTGCAAAGATTTCTGCAATTCAGGCAGGCGTAAACGTTGCTGTTGCAACAGTCGGCGTAAACGCAGAGGCAGGTCTTAATTCGACTGCCCTCATCTATGCAATTGATGATGATGTAAATGTAACTGCAATCGGCCTTGCAAAGGCTAATGCAAAGATCAAGGCTCCGGCAGTATCAATTTCGCTCGCGAAGTTTGATGTCTCCGCACTTGATGCGAGACTCACCGCAGTTCAGAAGGCTTATGTTGATGGTGCTACCATAAAGGCAGGCAGTGTCAATATTAAGTCCGAGTTCAACAATACAAACAATGACGGTTATGGCGCATTCGCAGAGCTTGGCAATCCTCTTGCAGGTGGCATCGGCACAAACGTAAGCTACCTGACAGTAGAGACCAACATCGCAAATGCTTCATCAGCAGCAACCGTTTGGGCTACTGCAAACAATGTAAACCTCATCGGTGTAGATACATTAAATGTCGATGTAATCGGCAAATCAAAGGCTAAGGCTTATCTCAAGCAGGATAATTCACTTGGCATGGTTTCACTCGGCCTTAATGTACTCAATGCCGATGCAAGAGGCGACTACAGAGCAGTAGTAAATGCTGACGGTGGAAACACTATCGAGGCTGAAACAGTTAATGTAAAGGCAAACTACACTGTAGATGCTTATGCAGAGACAGGAAACTCCAACTTCGGTGTATCCGCAGTTTCCGCAAAATTAAATGTCGCTCAGTCCGAGACAAACATTATTGCTATCGCAGCAATCACAGGTACTTCAAACAGCAGCATCCACGCAACGAATGTATCTGTTGATGCAATCGGAAGCGGCATTGCAAAGACAGCGATTTCACAGCCAAAGGTACAGCTTTCATTAGTTAACCTCGCAATGAATGCACTCTTTGCAAAGCTTTCCGCAACTCAGGAAGCTTACATCCAGGGTGTGAATGTAGAGGCTGACAATGCGGTAACCGTAACCTCCAAGTTCAACGAGGGCAAGACCGAGGGCGCGGTTGCCGAGATAGGCAGCTCGCTTAAGAGCGGAAGTGCAAATCTTTCGTACTACAGTGCAAGCGTAAACTTCGCTACAGCAGCGGCTTGCACTATCGCAAAGGCTTATACTGACAAGGCTTCCATTACTGCAGACAGACTCGCAGTAGCAACTAATGGCAAGGCGCTTGCAAAGGCTGGCATTGCTTCTGCAACAGTTTCTGCAGGTCTCCTTTCAGTCGGCGCAAATGTACTTGATGCTTCGGCAGCAGGCACATTCGATGCTACTATAGATACCACAAATGCAGTTGTATCTGCAGGCGCGGTAACAGTAACTACCGACTACGAATCAAAGGCAGATTCCGATGTAACTCTCTCACTTATAGAGGTAACAGGAATCAGCACAAAGGTTAACTATGCAAACGCAAATGTCAAGACAAATGCTATCGCTGCAATTGCAGGAACAGGTGATCTTTACAGTGGCGATACTGTACGTGTAAAGGCAAACGGAACTGCAAAGGCAGATTCGCGCATCTTTACTCCAACCTGCAATATTAACCTTGCAAGCGTAAATATCACTTACCTCAATGCAAAGCTTGATGCAGATCAGAAAGCTTACATTTCAGGTGCACACGTACACGCAGACGGTGCAGAAGTTGTATCGAACTTTAACACCGGCGTGAACACCGGCGTGACAACAGGCGCATCAGTAAATGTTGGCAGTCTCACAAGCAGCCGCGGCGGACTCTCTGTAGAGGGCGTGGGTGTAAATACAAATATTGCAACAGCAGATGCGGGTTCAAAGAACTATGCTTACGTTGACGGTGCTTCCTTCATCGGAACAGGCAGCATCAATGTAAAGGCTGACTCAACGTCTGTTGCTGAGGCAAAGATTATTCAGAACAGCTCGGTAGGTCTTGCTAATGTCGGCGTGAATGTACTCAATGCTTATGCATCCGGCGACTTCAGAGCATACCTTGCTACAGACGATGAAATTGCTGTAGACAATATCAATATTTACAACAATTACACTACTAATGCTTATGCTGAAACCGGCCACAGTGCAAAGGGCGTAAAGGCAGCTGGTGCAGGCTTTACAACAAACGTTGCAAATGCAGATTCAAAGGCACAGGCACTCGCATACATCACAGGTAACGGTACCGTAAGCGCAAACGCTATTAACGTAACTGCTACAGGCGTTGCAAATGCGAACGCAGGCGTTTCAAAGGCACTTGTTCAACTTTCGGGTATCGATATTGCAGTAAATGTACTCACTGCAAAGCTCACCGGCAACCAGAGAGCTTATATCGAGGGCGTAAGCGTAACTGTTCCAGACAGCGGCACAGTAAGCGTTGTATCCGAGTTCAACAAGGACTCCGGTATGGCAAATGCTCAGATTGGCAGTGCGTTCGGTTCTGCTGCAAACCTTACACTCTACGGTGGAAGCGTTGCGACAAACACTGCACAGTCAAACAACACGGTTTACGCATTCACTTCCGGCGCATCGATTACAGCAGGAACTCTCAAGGTTCTCACAACTGCAACATCGATTGCAAGGGCAGATTACTTTGCGTCAATCCTTGATGCAGGACTCTACTCCATCGGTGCAAATGTGATGAATGCATACGCTAATGGCGACTATGAGGCATTTATCGATACAAATAACGCAAATGTAATTGTAAGAAACCTCACCCTCGATAATACTTACACTGCAGATGCTTATGCAGAGGTAACTCAGTCACTGGGCGATCTCTCCATCGTATCCGTTAAGTACAACAGAGCAGACGCTGAGGTTAATACAAAGGCAATTGCGGCTATCAAGGGTAATGGTACGCTCACAAGCGCAAATAACGTGAATGTAAACGTTACAGGTACCGCAAAGGCAAACTCGAAGATTTACAAGCCAAACGTTGAGGTTGCACTCGCATCAACCAATGTAAACACTCTGTATTCAAAGGTTAACTGCGACCAGAGAGCGTTCATTGAAAACGCTACTGTAAAGGCACAGAATGTAAATGTAAATGTAACTTCGACACTCAATAACAATGATAATCCAAGTGCAACCGCATTCCTCGGTTCACTCGGTAGCAGCATTAATGCAAGTGCTGTAAATATCGCTTACAACGAAGCATTTGCAACCTCGGGCGGCATCTCCTATGCATTCACAAAGAATGCAAAGATTGATGTCGGAACAGGCGTGGTAAATGTTAAGTCCATCGCTAAATCACTTGCGAAGGCTGATATAGATATGCCTACCGCAAGCATAGGCCTTGTATCCCTCGGACTTAACCAGCTTACAGCAAATGCTGCTGGTGACTTCAGAGCATTTGTAGACGTAACTGCTGCAGGCAGCGGCGTTACTGCAAGCGCAATGAACATCACAAATACATATACGACGAATGCTGTATCCTATACAGGTCCGTCCAACCAGAATAATGATTCTCTCAACGTTTCTGCCCTTAATGTAAAGGCAAATGTTGCAGAGTCAAAGACAGTAACGGTCGCAAAGGCCGGAATTGAAGGCTCGTCAGATGATGACGAGGTTCACATACGTCTCACGGGCGCATTAACAATTAACGTAACGGGAATCGCACTTGCAAAGGCTCTGATTAAGCAGGGCAGCGGCGTATCCGCAGTAAATGTTGCAGTATCCGTTCTGAAGGCTGATCTTTCCGGAACTCAGGCTGCATATGTAAGCGGCGGCGGCGTTCAGGCAGGCAGCATCACAATCAATTCCAAGTTCAACGAGAACGGCTCAAAGGGCAATGCCAATATGGGCGCACTCGCAAGACTTGAAAGCGTTAACGGCAGCAGCTTTATCGCACTCGGTTCCGAGACAGTTAACGATATCTTCGCAACGATCACAGCTAATGTCAGCGCATTCGTAAAGAACGCAAACATCAAGCTGGGTAACAATGATATCAATATTAATAACACTGCAAAGGTATTTGCGGAAAGCTATTCGGGAGCTCCGGGATTCTCCGGCAGCCTTATTGCGGGCGCCTTCGTAAAGGCTACCGCTGATGCAAGCGGTCACTTCGATGCATACATCGAAGGCGGCAGAACGGAAGCCAAGAATGTAAATGTTACAAACAATTACACTGCAAAGGCTTACGCTCAGACTCAGCAGCCTGAAGTGGCGCTTAGTGGTGTAGACTTTGCAACAAATGAAGCAATCGCAAAGGTTACTTCAAACTCCGATTCCTATGCGAAGAATGCCAATATCACGGCAAGTGCACTCACAATCGCAAATACAGGCCATATCTATGCGGATGCTATCGTTGGCCCTGCACCAAGTGCAAATATCAGTGGTATTAGAGCTCTGGTATCAAGGGCTACTTCGTCGGTAACGGCACGTCAGAAGGCATATATCGAGGGCGGAAGCATTAAGACTTCCGGTAAGACTACGGTTAAATCCACGCTCACAGACGGTAGTGCACAGACTACAATGAAGCAGGCCGGTATCGGTGTAGCGGTGGGGAGCGCTGACCTTAACTATGGCATTGCTACCTACAATGCAGGAAACGCAGCATTTGTAAAGAATGCAAACTTCGGCACCGCACTCGCAGCAAGCGGCGCACTCGATATAATCGCAAACTCTGCGTCGGTTGCACTTGCAGAGCATGACGGTTCTGTATTAAATGCAAGCGCAATCAAGGCAGGCGTTCTGCAGATGACTGCAAACGCAAACGGCAGCTTTGATGCGTATATTGACAGCACATACGGCAGAGTATATGTAGGCGCACTGACAATAAAGAATAACTACTCCAACACATCAAATGCGAAGGCTGAGCAGCCTCGCAGCGGTGTAGGAGCAGCGCTTGCAGAATTTTCAATCAACAAGGCAATTGCTAACACTTCAGCAGTTGCAAAGGCATACATC
>JAEEGJ010005933.1_pt1 | contig 37504 bp, 30 predicted proteins | sample 8958761 | NCBI WGS metagenome assembly JAEEGJ01 (sample SAMN16246546, study PRJNA631951) | gut metagenome | biome: gut microbiome; feature: rumen; material: RS-attached | host: Bos | place: Iran: Karaj | collected 2018-10
CCAGAACTATGTCTATGGCAAGCAGGGTTTCCCGGGTTCGAATATGAATGCGCAGTTCGCCGGAAGAGCTCAGGTCGTTACACTGAAGTGCTCCGCCTGCGGCGCCGATCTTCAGATCAACACCAGCCACACAGAGACCTTCTGCCCGTACTGCGGAACCAGACAGATGATCATGCACTGAAATACACTTCGACGGCACGATTCTTCAGCAGGCGCGGTTACACTTCAGGTTGCATGATTACACTTCCGGTTGCTTGATTTTGCATCCGTACATCGAAAACGCATGATAAACCGGCTGCGCTTTGCGGCGGATTTCTATCAAATGCACAACGAATTATCTAACCTCGTTTCCCATCCGTTATGGTAGTATTTCTGCTATGACAGGGTGGGAAATGATTTTATGCACTTAAATTCAGAACGGAAAACAGGACCTCAGAAGCTTCATGCCATTGGTATGAAGGGTTCCCGTTCGGGGAAAAAGAGCCATGACATCGACATGATCAATGGCGGCGTTCTCGTACCCTTGATCCTTTATAGCGTGCCGATCGTTCTGACACAGGTCCTGCAGCTTCTCTTCAATGCTGCGGATATCGTTGTCGTCGGACAGTTCGTCGGTGACACGGCGGTCGCGGCAGTCGGCGCCTGCGCACCTCTGATCAATCTCATTATCAACTTGTTTATCGGTATTTCTCTCGGCGCGACCGTAGTACTCGCATCGACACTCGGCGCGAAAAAGATGGAAAAAGTCCACGACCTGACCCACACGATCTTCTCGCTCGGCATCATCTTCGGTGTAATCACGGGGATCGTCGGCTGCGTGTTCGCGAGAACTTTTCTCGAGTGGATGGGCACGACCTCCGACGCGATCGACCAGGCGACTCTATATCTCCGCATCTACTTTCTCGGCGCACCTGCCTTCATGATCTACACCTTCGGCCGTGCAATCATCGTAGCCAGAGGCGACACGCGGCGCCCGCTGGTCTATCTCACGATCTCCGGCGTGATGAATGTCGTGCTGAATCTCATTCTCGTCGCAGGTTTCGGACTCGGCGTCGCAGGTGTCGCGATCGCAACAGTCGCGTCACAAGTGCTTTCCGCGATTCTAATGAGTAATTCACTTTTCCATCTTGATGGCGAGTGCCGGATCTTCATCTTCGAGCTCCGCATCCATAAAAAGCCGCTCGCAAAGATCCTGAAGCTCGGCCTTCCGGTGGGATTTCAGAACACACTGTTCTCCTTTTCGAACGTCATCATCCAGTCGAGCGTTAACTCGCTCGGCACAGCCTGCATGGCGGGTAATTCCGCGTGCATGAATATCGATTCGTTCATCTACGCCGGTATGAATTCTTTCACACAGGGCTGCATGACCTTCGCGGGCCAGAACTACGGCGCGAAGCGGTACGACCGTCTGAATGCGATCTACCGGTCGGCGCTCCTGTCGATCACTTTCATCGGTCTGTCGCTCGGCGCGCTCTCGTACATTTTCGGTGAGCCGCTGCTGCTTCTGTATCTTCCGGATTCGCCCGAAGGCATAACTTTCGGCCTCGCGCGCATGCTCTGTGTCGTCGTGCCTGACTTCCTCTGCGGCCTCATGGACTGCGGCTCCGGCATGCTCCGCGGCATCAAGCGCTCCGTCTTCCCGATGGTCGCGACTGTCGTCGGAAGCTGCGGTCTGCGTCTCGCCTGGGTGTACACCGCCTTCAACCACTTCAAGCAGAGCGCCTCGCCGATCAGCGCCTACAAGATCCTGCTGGTCTCCTACCCTGTTTCCTGGGCGCTGACATTCATCGTGCTTTTCGGCTACTATGTCCATGTGAAGAAAAAGATCGGCAACTCCGGCGCCCCGGCAAGTGCAACTGCATCTTCGCTTTAAAACTTCTATTTGACTTTTTCCGTGGGGGATTTCCAGATTTTTTCCAAAAATGATGTCTTTGCGAGAAATCTGCTGGAAAAGTAGCATGATGCAAGTGCTTTTCGCGTAGTTTTCCAATAGATTTCCAAATTGCATGTCAAAGTGAGAAATATAATGGAAATCTATGCCCTTTTCTACGTTTCCACAGGATATTTCCAGTATTTTCCAATAAGGAGCTCTTTGCGAGAAATCTGCTGGAAAACTACAGTATGCAAGTGCTTTTCGCGAATAAAAAACAGCTTCCCCACCGGACTTGGGTGTTGGGTGAGAACACATTTTCCGATGGGGAAGTTTTCTTATATCGTTACCCGCGCCTTTCGTTTTACGGAGGGGGCGGCGCAAGGAAACGGCTAAAATATAGGGCGCAGGTCCGGCCCGATGATCAGCGCTTGCTCCTGCTTCAAGGCCGAGCCGATGATCAGCGCTGGGCCCGCTGTAATCAAGGGCTTCGATCAGCTGCGTGAACCTGCGGTGGCGAGATTCATGTTCATGATCTTTTCGCGCATGCTCTTGATCGAAGCGGCCGCGTCGCCGGATCCGGAACCATAGCCGGAGTTTCCGCCGCTGACGTGCATATCTGCATCCACGTTTACTGTGCGGCCATTCTCAAGAACGACGGTGCGTGTGCCGTACATCGCGCATTTCTGGGAGTGGGTAACCTGAAGGATAGTGATGCCCTTCTCCTGATTGATGCGACGGAAGAGCTCCATGATCTCTGCGCCGGACTTGCTGTCGAGGTTACCTGTCGCTTCGTCTGCGAGAATGATCTCCGGATTGCTGATGATCGCACGGGCAATCGCGACACGCTGCTGCTGGCCGCCGGAGAGCTTACTGGGCATGAACTTTCTCTTCTCGGTAAGACCGGTGATCTCGAGGATCTCGTCGAGTTCTTTTTTCAAAGAAGCGCGGGACCGGCCGGCAACCAGCGACGGCAGAAGGATGTTATCCTCGACGTTCAGGTTCTGCACCAGATTGTAGAACTGGAAGATAAAGCCGATCTTGCCGAGGCGGATCTTGCTGAGTTCTTTTTCCTTCATCTTGCTGATGCTCTTTCCGCAGAGGCGGATGTCGCCGCTGAAATCACGGTCAAGGCCGCCGATGAGATAAAGGAGAGTGCTTTTGCCGGAGCCGGAAGCTCCCATGAGGGAGACAAACTCACCCTTCTGCACTGTCAGCTCTGCGCCGTTTAAAACCTGCGTCTTCACGCTGCCTTTCTTACCAAATGTCTTATTTACGCTTCTTACTTCGATCATGTTTTCCATAGTAGTTACCTCATTTCTTTCTCGGGCGGGGGCGCCCTACGTCTGTTTCTATTGGGCGGGGCCCATCATCTGTTGTCATCGGGCAAGGCGCCCGCTCACTGTATTCCGGGCCAATCGCCCGCATCGCATCTTACTCCGTCCCGGCGGGGGCCCTTCTCGCCCCCCGCCTCGCGGATCGTGTCTTAATTGATTATTCGTACTTGAGCTGCTCGGCGATCTTCATCTTGCGGATGTTCTTGACCGGCATGAGGACCGTGGACAGGAACAGCAGGAAGAGTGCTCCGAGGAAGATCATGGTGGACGGGACATCGATCGACAGATCAAAGTTCATCTCGATCATGACCATGGCTTTGTTAAAGAGCCCTGCGATCACTGCGGAGAAAGGAACCGCTACTGCCATCGCCAGGATGCAGGAGAAGAAATTCTCTGCAAGGAACGCCTTCTTGAGCTTGCCCCGGTTCATCGCTGTGGAGGCCAGCACCGCGCACTCTCTTCTTCTTCCGGAGAAGCCGATGATCTGGTTGCTGACGACTGCGATGAAGGTCAGCAGTACGCCCATGCCGATCAGCATGTAGAGGATCGTGTTCATGCCGGCATTACTGTTCTTCATATCTTCCATATACTCGTCCATCGTCTGGCAGGTATCGAACATGCTGAAAGATTCTTCCTTGATCGTCGCGATCGTTCCTTCCGGATCCGTTGTGCGGATATATGCACGCACCGGATGATCCTCGAAGATCTCGTTATAAGTATTCAGGCTGACTACATATACTGCCGAGCCGCCGGAGAAACGGATCGTGTCGCAGTAACCGCCAAGTTTCATCGTTCTGCTGACGGACTTTGTGCGGTTCGGCGCGATCAGCATCGGGATCTCATCGCCGACTTTGTAGCCGAGTTTTTCCGCCACAGACTTATCCATGTAGATCTCATCGTCTGCGATCGTTTCCGGAAGATCCTTGATCGCGGTATTGATCTTGAAGCTGCCGGGAGTACCCATCAGAACAACGTTGTGATACATCTCTTTCATGCGCTTGCTGTTAGCGCTCGCATACTCTTTCACATCATCTTCGCCGACGACACAGTCCACGCCCCAGTTGAAGTTGAAGAACTCAACTTCCGTGACTCCGTCGATATCGTTAAAGTAGCTGTACCTGCTTCCCTGCTCGGTCAGTCCGTTGACAACAACGTCTGCTTCGGCCGGCTTCGAATTCACGAAGGAGATATAGGAGTAGGACATTACGAAGAGTGTCAATCCCATAGTGACCGCCATGACGAAGAGTCTGGAGATACCGACGGATGCTTTCTTGGTTCTTGCCTGTACGCAGGAAAAAGCAGCTACCGGGCAGTTTGCTTTATTGAAGATCTTCTCGAAGATCTTGCTGAACACTCGAAGGATAAATGGATATCCCAGGAAGAGGCCCGCCACCAGAAGGACGATCGTCAGGAAGATAAAGCCGAGGCTTTCCATGGTCTTTGTGAGCACGAGGCTGAGGCACACGCCGCCGGCAATGGTGAAAAGGATCGCTGCGACGAGTGTTTTTCGAGCATATTTATAATCTGCATCTTTGTTATCGAAGATCAGGTCTCTGATCGATGTTCTGGTCGCCTTCAGGAGTTCCTTGATCGGGCAGAGGCACTCGATCACGATGGCCCCGACGATGACGCCGATCCATGCAGCGATGGAGACTTTTCCGAGATTCATCTCCAGCTCGATGTCCGATCCGGAGTTAAGGGAGAATACATTGTTGAAGATCGCGTCTCTGGTCAGTACATACAGTGTCGAGCCGATCGCGCCGCCGATCAGGCCATACAGCGCATTCTCGAAAAGCACTATCTTTGCGGTCGTGTTCGGTGTGACACCGAGGCTTCTCAGGGTGCCGACCGTGCCCATTCTCTCGACCATGATGCGCTCCGAGAGCGAGATCGTGACGAAGATGACGAGCATCAGGCAGATCAGGAAAAGGATCGCAAATACACTTGTAACACCGTTTACATTCTGCTGTACCAGTTCGCCGTTGATCAGATCCTCGGGCTCGACGCCCTGGGTCTTCTCCTGCATGAGGTCACAGAACTCACCGACCTTGCTTCTATCGTGAACGCGGACATATGCGCCCTTGAAAGTGATCTCTTCGCCGAAAAGGTCGCAGAATCCGTCCAGCGGCATCACGACATTATACTTTTCCGAGAGCAGGCCCTTATAGGAAAGCACTGCCTTTACTGTGTATTCGTGCGGCTGATCGTTCTCGTCGTAGAACTCGATCTTATCGCCTTTTTTCAGTTTCAGGTCTTCGGAAAGCGTCTTCGGGATCGCGATCTCATTTCTCGCCAGGTCGGTCTCTTCCGCCAGAAGATGCAGCGTATTGGCATCTTCAATATCCGTGGTGTAGATCAGGATGCTCTTCTCGTGGAAGTAAGCATATTCCGTGTTTCCGGGAATATTGAATGTTGTCATGTCTGCGGTCATCAGCGCCTTATCGTGTTCCGGAAGGCCTTCGAAATCCGCATCCTTCAGGCCGCCGTTACCGGTGACCATTACATTACTGTCTCCGAACATCGTGAGGAACGCGGATTCGAGAACATTTCTCACGGAGTTGCTCATATCAAATGTCATCATCGCGGCGAAGGAACAGATCAGGATGCAGAGCACCAGCATGATCGTCCGAAACGGCTTTGAGAACATATTCTTAAGTGTGTGTTTAAAAATGACTCCCATTTTTTCTCCTTCTTGTATTGCTGTGTTTCAGGGTGTTTTTTGAATGTGTTTTTATGATTTTTTAATGTGTTTTTCTATGTGTTTCTCAGTTTCTTTTTCTTATCGTTTTTCTTTCCAATTCCCTGTTTTTGAGCGCACCGGTGGTTCACAGGGGCTTTTTCCATGTGGATCCGGCCGTCTGCCTTGATGGTTTATCCTCTTTGTTTTCAGGCGTTCCTTTGGATTTCCAACCTTTACATTTTTCAGGCGCACCAGTGGTTCACCACCTCTTTTCGGTCGGGATCACCGCTCATTCAAGCGGTGGATCCTCGACTAAAAAGAAGGGTTAAAGAGGGGGTATTATGAAAAGTGGGTCATGCGAAATTATCTGTTCGTGATATCGATGGATCCGGCGGACATATCAGCGGAAAGGACGATGTCATATCCATCCTTCATCGTGAACTCGTCACCGCGCTTTTCTCCGTTGATCTTGGCAGATCCTGCAGAGAGATCCAGGTCGTATCCGATCTTCTGTCCATCGACAAACTCGATCGTTGCCGAGCCTGCCGACATGTCGATATCAAAGCTGGCTGTCAGGGTAAGTGCTTTTGCATCAAAATCACCTGCGGACATATCCAGTTCGCCACCTGCAACGGTGCAGTTTGTAAGATCCACATCACCGGCGGAAAGGTCGAATACCGATCTTCCGAACTTGCAGTTAGTCGCCTCAAAATCACCTGCGGACATATCTACATCGAGCTCGCCGTTTACGTTGTTGATCTTGACATCACCTGCGGAAAGATCGAAGGAGATCTTATTGCAGTTGAAGCCCTTCTCGATATCGACGTCGCCGGCGGAGGTGTCGATCATGATATCCTTGAAGTCAGCTCCCTTCGGATAATAAACATATACATAATAGTCTTCGTTGTCGAAGTTGAACCAGTTGATGTGGATATCAAATTTCTTCTTGTGAGTGGAGACTGTCAGCGTATCATCCTTTGATTCTGCGGTAACCGAGGCCTCCTGGAGCTTATACTCGATGGCGTACTCATCACTCTCGATAAACTTGATATCCGCTGCGCTTACATCGATATTAATATCGGAAAAATCATCCACAACTGTCTTCGGCATCTCGAGAACTTTTCCTTCAGAATCGAGGTGGAAACCATGGTCATAATACATGTGGATCGTCTTGCCCCTGGTGGCGACCGCGCCGACAACAGTCAGTGCGATTCCGGCGGCCATTGAGATTCCTGCAGTAATCAGTGCTACTTTAGTAAATGTCTTCATTTCTTTATTCTCCTCACTATTATGCTACTGCCTGGGCAGCCTTATTCTTTCTGTTTCTCTTATGAACGATGCGTCCGAATCCCTTAGCCAGACCATGTGCAACCAGTCTGATCAGCGCGAGCGATCCCATGATGAAGAAGATTCCTAATCCGAAGCAGACCAGACCGCTTCCAAGGATCGCCATCGCGGCGACCGGGTTCATAAAGAAAGCTACGATTCCGAAAATGCTCGTTCCGACGCCGGCTACGAGGATCGAAAATCCTGCGATAAGGAAGCTGATCAGGACGATGAAAGCAACGAAGATCATGACACATGCGACGATCAGGAGTGCGAAGATCACCGGAGAAAGCGGAAGTGCGAAGATTGCTGCGAGTACGATCCAGAGTGTCTTCAGCGCAGAAGGCTGATCACCTTTCTTCGACTTTTTATCCTCAGCAGGCTGTTCATTGAAAGACTGCTCGTAATTCGGATTTGCCTGTGCGTACTGCGCGCCCTGTGCCTGTGTGTACTGTCCGCTCTGTGCGCCGAATACCGGTGCACCCTGAGCCTGCGGGATCTCTGTTCCCTGTACCTGCTGGAACTGCGGAGCTGCAGAGGCGCCGGCACCGGAGACGATCGGCGAAGGAACAACGGCAAGTGCATTTCCAGAGGAAGCGGCCATCGTCTCTTCATACTTACGATCAACGACATCGACCAGGATCTTCTTGGCAAGGATCTTCGGTTCACCTAACTCCTCGATCACTTTCGCCTCGTTCTCAACTCCGGCCTCGTCGAAGTACTCCTCATAAAACTCGATCGCTTCTTCACGATCATACTGCGGCAGGATCTTAAGTCCTTTTCTCAGCTCCTGCAGATATGTTTCCTTATTCATTTCTTATCCCCTCCCAGTAATGAATCAACTGACTCTTTGTATTTATTCCATTCTTCTAAGTAGTATTTGTGGAGCTCACGCCCTCGATCTGTAATTCTGTAATATCTTCGGTTACGACCCTGATACGGTTCGTCGTAAGTTTCAAGTGCAAAGTCTTTCTGGAGTCTGCGCAGGACCGGATAAAGCGTCGACTCAGAAATATCCAGTACCGTTTTGACCTGCTGCGTAAGTGTATACCCGTACGCGTCACCCTGGGACAAAACCGAAAGTACGCAAGCGTCCAATAATGTGGAACCTAATTGGAAGACCATACTATTTCTCCTTTCATATTGTATCGTTGGCTATATTATACGGCGTATAATATTGTTCTGTCAACACTGTTTGCGTACTTTTTTATATTCTTCTCGAAAAGCACTCGCAACGCCTCGCACTGCGCCCTTTCCGCCTCTCTTCATGTTCTAATTCTATTCTTTTTCCGCGAAAAATACTTGAATTATCCCTTATGTAATCCTTAATTCTTTCTTAAATAAAACCATCACCAATCCCCCTCCGATCCAATCATCAACACGCAGCACTCTTCCGCTAAGATCCAATCATCAAGCCCCCTCTCTCCCTCAGCTCAGATTCCAATCACCATCAATTGCCTCTCTTCCCTCATTTCCCTGCACAAATTCTGATCCTTTTCTTCTTATGCCCTTCATGGTTTCTTTCATTCACCTATACGCTCACCTAAAAACATAATTAAGTGAGCATTTTGCGAACAAACAGCTCTCCGGCCGCTTTATAGTCCAACATTCACCTATACACTCACCTAAAAACATGATTAGGTGAGCATTTTGCGAACAAACGGCTCACCGGCCGCTTTATAGTCCAACATTCACCTATACACTCACCTAAAAAAAGAATTAGGTGAGCATTTTGCGAATCGAAGTCATCAAGAAAACAGAATTTACAGAATATAAGTAAATCTAATGAAAATTGGCATATATCATGCAGACAAGCACCTGACAAAGCATTTATCATATGTAAAACAACTCAAGAGAGGTACCCTATGATTTCTTCATATAACTTTTTAGCTCTCAAACTTAACCACCTCGCCAGCATACTTGAAAACATCCCAAAAGTTTTCAAGGTTGAACGCAAGCATCGAGATAAATACGTTCTGTGTTACAGATATACTGATAAGAATGGGAAACGTCACGAATACTCCGCCTGTACGCCTATGGGCAAAAAGATGGAACATATCTTTAATATGCGTGCATCAGCAGAGACAGATCTTCTGAAATGGAAAAGCGTTTGGAAAAATACTTTTCTCGCCCCCGTCCCCGCCCTCGATCTCCACGCGATGCGCCGCATCAGCAGGTCCATCATCACTAAGGAGTTCTACGACAGCCTCCTCCCCTGCCAGAACACGAAACCGATCACCCGCCCGAACCCATACAAAGGCATCGTCTTCCGTTCCAAGTCCGAGCGCGAGATCGCCGAGATCTTAGACGAGCTCGGCATCGAATACAAATACGAGCCCAGCATCCCCGTTAACAACTACGAGATCTACGGCGATTTCGTCTGCTTCATCCGCGAGCTCGGCTTCGGCTTCATCATCGAACACTGCGGCATGATGGACACTCCCGCCTACGTCGACAAAACGATCCGCACCTTCCGCGACTACAACAGCCTCGGATTTCTCCCCGGCTTCAACATCTTATACACCTACGAGAGAAACGACTGCCCTCCGCCCCTGAATTACTTCCGGGCCCAGATCAGCGCCCTTCTCGACACCTTCTGCGCCCCGTGATCCTCCTTTCGCGCGAAAAGCACTCACCCCCGATAAAGCTCGATTTTCCTCTCACGAGGCGCCCCCGCAGATTTAGCTTTTCAGTCTATTGTCGCCTTCACTCTTTTCTGTTACAATTCTCGAACGTACCCTAAATTACATATATATTCTTCTTGTATATATAAAGAGAACCATCGAAAAAAATACGCACCCGCGTCCGGCCTTCGCTAGCCGGCCAAGCCCACCGCACACCGGATCCGCCGTCCGGCCGCGAGTGCAGACAATAGGACAGAAAACATGACATCTTTAATGACAGATAAAAAGTCTCAAGAGAGACAATATATAAAGAGACTGATGATGATCGCCATCCCGATGATGGTGCAAAATGGTATCTCTAATTTCGTCAACCTGCTCGACAACCTCATGATCGGCCAGGTCGGTACAAACGCACTTTCCGGCGTTGCGATCGCGAACCAGCTTATCTTTATCTTCTTCCTGCTTATCTTCGGCGCGACTGCTGGCGTCGGCATCTTCACCGCACAGTACCACGGCAAAGGCGACACAGAAGGCATCCGTAACACCTTCCGTTTCAAGATCGTCTTCAACACGATCCTCGCTTCGATCAGCGTTCTGGTCTTCGCCTTCTGCTCGCCATTTCTTATCGAGCTGTTCCTTAAGGGCGAGGGCAATCCTGCCGACGCCGCCGAAACTCTGGAGATCGGTGTTGATTACATGAAGATCATCCTCATCAGCCTGATTCCGATTGGTTTGACACAGGCCTATGCCGGAACGCTCAAGGATCTTGGCCGCACGAAAGTCCCGATGGTCGCATCGATCTGCGCGATCTTCGTCAACCTTGTCGGCAACTTCCTTCTGATCTACGGATACTTCGGTCTTCCGGAGCTCGGTGCCGTCGGCGCCGCGATCGCGACCGTCATCTCGAGATTCGTCGAGCTCGGCATCCTGATCGTCTATACCGGCAAGCACCCGCACCTCTTCCCGTTCATCCGCGGCGCCTTCAAGAACTTCCGCCTCCCGAAGGGCCTGGCCATGAAGTTCTTCCTCAAGGCTCTCCCGCTGATGTCGAACGAGACTTTCTGGTCGCTTGGCATGACAACGATCAACCAGAGCTATTCTTACAGAAGCCTCGATTCCGTCGCTGCGATGAACATCGAGTCCACACTTTGGAACCTCATGGGCGTTGCCTTCATTGCGATGGGCGAAGCCGTCGGCATCATGATGGGCCATATCCTCGGCGCCGGCGAACTGAACGAAGCGAAGAAAACCGCCAACAAAATGCGCTTGGTCACTGTCCTCTGCGGTCTGGTGTTTGGCGTGATCATGGTGGGCATCTCCCCCGTTTTCCCGCTGCTTTACAACACCTCGTCCTACGTCCGCCACCTCGCATCGAGATTCATCCTGATCGCTGCCGTCACGATGCCGTTCTGCGCCTACACGCACGCATCATACTTCATCATCAGATCCGGCGGAAACGCATTCATCACCGTTCTTTTCGACAGTGTATATACTTGGGCGCTCGTCGTCCCGATGGCCTTCTGCCTGAGCCACTTCACCTCCGTCCCCATCACCTGGATGGTCGCGATCGTAAGAGGCATGGAGATCATCAAATGCCTGATCGGTTACATCCTCGTCCGCTCCGGCATCTGGGTCAAGAACATTGTCGACCAGGCCCCCACAGACAAACAGGAGCCCGCGCCCTCCACCGAAACCGCCTAATGCAATCAAAAAGCACCGAGCCTTCCCGCCCGGTGCTTTCTTGTTTCATATTCATTCGCCTGTTCCGCGGGCCCTTGCCCATCGGACCTCAAACCGCCGGCCCTCAGCCCTCGGTCTTCTTCATCTCCCAGAGTTTCTCGAGATTATAGTTCTCTCGGTCTTCCGGATGGAACACATGCACGACGACATCCTTATAATCCAGAAGGATCCAGCGTCCGGACTCCCTGCCCTCGATGTGATCCGGCGTAATATCATAATCGCGCTTCAGCATATACTCGACCTCGTCGGCGAGTGCCTTGATGTGCGTGGACGACGTACCCGAGCAGACCACAAAATAGTCCGCCAGCACTGTCTTCTCCGCGACAGGAATCAGTTCAATATCAACAGCCTTCTTATTATCCAGGATCGAAACGATCTTCTCGGCAAGCTCTTTAATCTCCATTTGCACCCTCCAAAGTGAAATATCTTAATTCAATTATACACAATTATTATTCCGCGCGAAAAGCACTTTTCTGTATACATTCTGTGACCATTCGCGACTCATCACTTCCGCCATTGACCATTCGCGGCTCATCACTTCCGCCATTGCCCATTCGCGGCTCACTTTTCCCGCTGCGCCAGCAGATATGCCAGTGACTTTTTCGTATCATCATGGATCACCTGCCCCTTGGCAGCGAAGCTCTCCTGGATCGCCAGGTAGCACTCGATCAGCGCGCCATCCAGGTCATTTTCCGCCAGACGCCGGATCTCCGAAAGGTCGTCATAGTGCCGCGCCGGCTCGATCTTATCCGCCAGATACACGATCTTATCCGTGATCGTCATGATCTCGCGCCCGATGGTATGGAACTGGATCGCATCCAGTACCTCCTGATCCTCGACACCATAGTGTTCCTTCGCATAGACCGCGCCAGCCGGCGAATGCAGGATCTGCTTTCCCGGGATGTACCCGTGGATGATCTTCGCCGCAAGGTCGATCTGCTGCTTCTCGGGAAGTTCTTTTGCACAGTCATGAAGAAGACCGGCAAGTGCGCACTTATCAGGATCCGCGCCAAAGCGCATCGCATAACGCGTCGCCGTGACGCACACATTCATGCTGTGAAGAAGCCGCTTCCCGCTCATCTCGTGAAACAGCGTAAAACAGTGTTTCATGAGGGTCTTGTACATCTCGTCGGATACATTCATCAGCGGAGAATCCTCCGAGTACAGATCGTGGTCCGCGATAAACGTCTTCACCACGTCGGAAACATCGTCAGATTCCGCCATATCACCATCCGCACGCAGTTTCGAAGACGCGACCTCCACGCCGTCGATCTTGAAAAAGCGGATCTTCGTCCCGAACTTTTCCTCGAGGTGCGCCGCTTCATTTCTGGCCTGCCCCTCATCGATCCCCGGGCGCAGCGCACACAGCAGCGACGCCTGTTGCAGGATCTCATCCGGCTTATACCAGGACTCAAATTCAAAAAGGATATCCGACCCGCACATGAAGAAAAGCTCGTCTTTTTCGGACACGACCTTCTGCTTTCTGAGGTTCTTCAGCGTCGTGACCGTGTAGCTCGGTTCGCCGAACACCTGCTCGATGTCGCACACCTCGCACTTCGGCTCATCCTTAAGCGCCGCCTTGACCATGTAGAAACGATAGGGAGACAGCGTCACCTTGCGCGCCGGCTTAAAACAAGGCATCCCCGTCGGTATCACGATCACGCGATCGACCTTCTTGCTTCTAATCGCGCCGCGGATCATGGACAGATGTCCGTTGTGGAACGGGTCGAACGCCCCGCCGTAAATGCCTATCTTCAAGTTCTTTTCTCCCTTCATCGGGTCATTCTTTAAATCTACTCCAATATTATACTACAAAATTCCTCCGCAAAAGCACTTGCCCCCCGCTCCCGTCTTCCTCGCTCAATAATCACCTGTACGCTCACCTAATCTTCGTTTTAGGTGAGCATTTCGCGAATAGATGCCAAGAAAAGTGCTTTTGCATAAGATATTCACCTATATGCTCACCTAATCTTCGTTTTAGGTGAGCATTTCGCGAATGAACGCCAAGAAAAGTGTTTTTCCATAAGATATTCACCTGTACGCTCACCTAATCTTCGTTATAGGTGAGCATTTCGCGAATGGCTACACAAAAAACAAAAAAACTGCCCCCGTTTCCAGAGGCAGCTTCTCAAAGTCATAAAATCAATCGATCAGCCCAGCGTTCTTCCGATATCTGTTCTGTAGTGTGCTTTTTCAAAGGAGATCTTCTTGACGCCTTCGTACGCGGAGTCGATTGCTTCATCCATCGTCGCACCGTCAGCATACACGCAGAGCACGCGGCCGCCGGAAGTCACGAGTTTTCCATCCTTCAGCGCGGTGCCGGCCTGGAACACGAGGTGCCCGCAGTCCGCGATACCGGTAATCTCATAGCCCTTGTCGTACTTCTCCGGATATCCGCCAGACGCCATAACAACGACGCAGGAGCAGCCCGGCTTCCACTTCAGATCGACCTGATCAAGAGTTCCGTCGATGCAGGCATCCACGAGTTCCATGAGGTCGTTCTCCATACGCGGCAGGATCGCCTGGCACTCCGGATCACCGAAGCGGGCATTGTACTCGACGACCTTCGCGCCGTCCTTTGTGAGCATCAGGCCGAAGTAGATAACGCCCTTGAACGGACGGCCCTCTGCCGCCAGCGCCTTGATGGTCGGCTCGACGATCGTATCGTAGATCTTCTTCTCCTCTTCAGCAGTCAGATCCGCGCCCGGTGTGACCGCGCCCATGCCGCCGGTGTTGAGACCTTCATCATGGTCATATGCGCGCTTGTGGTCGCGGGATGTGATCATAGGGATAACGGTCTTTCCGTCGGCAAACGCCAGGAGCGTCATCTCCGGACCGACCATGCACTCCTCGATAACGACTGTGCTTCCGGACTTACCGAATACACCGTCACTCATCATGGAGATAACTGCCTTTTTCGCTTCGTCCAGTGTCTGTGCGATGATAACGCCCTTACCGAGTGCGAGTCCGTCCGCCTTGATGACGATCGGCATCTCCTGTGTCTCGAGGTAAGCGAGCGCCTCGTCCTGCGAAGTAAATGTCTGATACTTCGCGGTCGGGATATTGTATTTCTTCATCAGTTCCTTGGAGAAAGCCTTGGACGCTTCGATGATCGCCGCATTCTTATAGGGACCGAAAGCACGAAGTCCTGCCTTTTCCATCTCATCGACCATTCCCAGAGCGAGCGGGTCATCCGGTGCTACGAATACCAGATCGAACTGCTCTTTCTTCGCGTACTCAACCATAGCCGAAACGTCTGTCGCCTTGATCGGCTCACAGTGCGCGATCTCCGCGATTCCTCCGTTACCCGGTGCACAGTAGAGCTCCGTAACTCTCGGGCTCTGCTTCAGCTTCCAGCAAATTGCATGTTCACGGCCACCGCCGCCTACGACTAAAACTTTCATGAATCGACCTCCGGGTATTATAATCATTCCATCGGCGGGAAAAGCACTCCTCACCGACAAATTATTATACCAAATTCCGATCCAAAACGCACGGTCCATGCAGGGTTTGAATTTCTTGAAATTTCAGCATGATCAGGAGACACCCGGCTCCAGCGTGATCAGGAGATGCTCGTTGGCGATATCGTTATAGACCTTGCCATGGCACCCTTTGAGATCATAGACATGCACTATCTCCGACAGATCCAGTTCTTTTTCAAAGGAGGAGATCAGATCCGGAAGAGTCTCGAGCTTTTCGGGATGGAAATGGATCGTCTTGGCATCATGGAAGATGGCCGTGTAGAGGATCTGCGCTTCGACGAGGTCCTGGAAGATATGGCTTCCGTACGAAAGTTCCGGGTTATAGCCGGCCCGCGATTCTTCCGTCTCGCATATTATTTCAAAAGCACTGATATCCGAAAATGCGGTTGGCACCCCGAGTTCCGGTGATGTCGTCCCAACCCGTCCCGGCACGATGAGCATCATGTGTTTGCCGAGATCTCTGAAATGCCAGTTCAGTTTTCCGATCAAGCGGGCTACGGCAGGCTTGTCCCGATAAGGCATTTCATAGTACCTGACCGGATCCACATAGACGATCAGGTCCAGTTCCGAAGTCTTACACATGCCCATCGATGCGCCCTTACTTTCCAGGAAGATCTTCTCTTCCGGGATCCCTTCAGGGATCACTGTGCCGGATGAGGCTTTCTGGATCTGAAGCGGACGGCACTGAAGAAGATCGATCGAATAATCACCGTCATCAGAGAGATTGATCGTAAACTCCGTATCGACCGGGTATTCATACTCGTCCTGGATACACCGGAGCATCCTTCTCATCTGCTCCATGAGCTGTTTATTGGAAACCAGGCCTTTGCAGGAGATGAACTTGATCTCCCGGGGCCTTCCCATCTCGCGGAAAGATCTCTCTGCATCGACGTCATGCTCGAGAAGTACCCTCTCCAGATACGGCGGCACATCTTCCTGGAGTTTCTCATATGGAAGCTTCTCCAGTTCATGCAAGTTCATGTTGATGACTTCTGCTTTTCCCTGTGAGAAGCGGTGCTTATCGGCCGAGGACGAGTAGGAGGTGCGTTCCGGAGAATCCAGGTTGACGATCCTCGGATATGAGCCTTCCGTGCGGTCGACGGCTGATGTGCCGAGTCCCATAACAAGGCGCAGCATGCCTGCGGAAGGATCCACGTCTTTCATGACCCGGTACGGACTATAGGAGTATCCGACGCCCGCAGCACATGGCATGTAATATTGCCCGTAGTACGAGCCCGATACCCGCTGGATCAGAAGCGCCATCTGTTCATCTCTCTTATCGAGGCCTCTTCTCTTTCTGTAATCCAGCGCAGAAAGACTCATCGAGCTGGCATAGACCGTCTTGATCGCACGCTCGAACTCGGCGAGGCGCTCCTCAGATGTCCCGCGGTTGGCGCAGAATACCGATTCATATTTTCCGGCAAATGCATTTCCGAATCCGTCTTCGAGGATACTGCTGGACCTTATGATATACGGATCCTGCCCGTAGTACTCGATGATACGGACGAACTGTTCCTCCATCTCTTTGGAAAAAGCACCTTCCATGAGCTTGTCTGCGAATTCCTGCGCCAGAGGGAAATACCCCTCTTCGGTGCGCTGGCGGATCCGAAGATCCCAGAGATTATTATCGACGATATAGGTATAGTAGAGATCGGACCCGACATAGAAAGAATCATGTGGCTCCAGATATTCCGCGATATCCGGCTCTTTATTGCGGATGATCGCCCGCGCCAGAAGCATGCCGCAGGACTTTCCTCCGATCATACCCGTCCCGATCATGTGATCCCTGACGGCAAAATAATCCTCCGCCGTAAAGTTCTTCTTGACCATCTCGCGCATCTTACTGTCGCGCGTCATCATGATATTGCACATCCGGCTCATGTTCTCCGTGATATCCACCTGATTCTCATGAAGGATCTTCGTCTGGTTGAAAAAACGGTCCCAAGAATCCGAGAACTGGTCCGATGAAGATCGCTGGGCCTGCCCCAGCGTCTGATAGAAGCGGCTGGAGCGGACACCATCCAGTATCGGCTGGAACTTTCCTGTCGAAGGCTCATACGTGTGCGGCAGGAACATCGTATCGGAATTCCTGTTCCATACTTTCTCTGGCCGGACATAGATATTCCTGCTGTCCGAATACACATCGATAAAGAGCTGCGTGGTATTCAGGATCTTGTTGATCGCATGCACCGAGTGCTTTCCGCGTATGATCGGGAAAAAGGCGACCGTATCGAGGATAAAAAGGAACGGGCAGGTCACGCGGAAGAAGTTGCCCATCATGAGGTCCGTCGCCCAGGCGGTCTGGAGTTCGGACAGGCAGTCAAATACGTAAAAAGCATCCTTCCCTTCTTTTTCGATGACATTATGTATATCGACAGTAAACGTCTCGAACCGGTGCGAAAGAGCGATCGGCACCGTCTTTACTTCCGGCCTTTCCTCTATCAGAGGATCGTGGCTGGCAAAGCGGAAATAAATGATGTTTCTTCCGTCTTTGATGGCCTGCTCGACATATGGCTCCATAAACAGCCGGAACTGCTGTAGATCCGACACGCGCCAGACAACATTATCCCCGAGCCTTATATTGTCAAATGCCTTATCCATCTCAGGGATGCCGCTCAAGATCCTGTCAAATGCCGCCATACTGCCCTCCCGTCCGGATACAAAAAGGCGCTTCATCAAATAGATGAAACGCCTTTGTTCCTAAATGGTCGATTCTGTTTATGAATTCAGATTACGCTTCAGGAAAACAATTGTCAATGACGGCCCGCGCCGATCAATGTCTGAAGTGACGTACGCCGGTAAAGAGCATCGCAATGCCGTACTTATCGCAAGCATCGATGGACTCCTGGTCACGGATGGATCCGCCCGGCTGAACGATCGCGGTGATGCCGTACTCATGAGCTGTCTCTACGCAGTCAGAGAACGGGAAGAATGCATCGGAACCGAGAACGGCGCCCTTTGCCTTCTCACCTGCAAAATCCAGAGCGATCTTCGCAGCGCCGACACGGTTGGTCTGGCCGGGGCCGACACCGAGTGTCTGCTTATTCTTAACAACGACGATACCGTTACTCTTCACGTGCTTAACGACCTTCATTGCGAAGAGCATGTCGTCCTTGAGTGCCGGATCGATCTCTGTCTTTGTAACGGTCTTGAGCTCTGCTTCGTCGTAGATTCCACGGTCATGATCCTGAACCAGAAGGCCGCCGTTTACGCGCTTGTAGTTAAACTCGTCCTCCGGGATCGGTGCGGAGATATCCGGCAGCACGAGAACGCGGAGGTTCTTCTTTGCGCAGAGGATATCGAGAGCTTCCTGTGTATAGGAAGGAGCAACGATGACCTCGAGGAAGATCTTCGCCATCTCAGCAGCGGTCTTTCCGTCGATCTCACGGTTCGCAGCGACGATACCGCCGAAGATGGAAACGGAGTCAGCCTCGTAAGCCTTGACCCATGCATCGTAGATATTGTCTGCAGAACCTACGCCGCACGGATTTGCGTGCTTAACAGCAACAACTGTCGGCTCGTCGAATTCCTTGAGGCAGTTGATGGTAGCATCTGTATCGGAGATGTTATTGTAGGAAAGTTCCTTACCGTTGAGCTGCTTGGCTTCTGCGAGGGAACCCTTGACCGGCAGTGCATTCTGGAAGAATGTTGCCTTCTGGTGCGGGTTCTCGCCGTAACGCATTTCAGCAACCTTATCAAATGTAACGGTGTACTGCTTCGGCAGTGTCTTATCTTCTGCAACAGACAGGAAGTAGTTCGCGATCAGGGCATCGTAAGCAGCGGTGTGCTCGAAGACTTTCTTTGCGAGCTTGAAACGTGTCTCGTATGTCGTATCGCCGGTTGCCTTCATCTCGGAGAGTACCTGCTCGTAGTCGTCCGGATCGGTGATAACGGTGACGTCCTTATGGTTCTTCGCAGCGGCACGCAGCATGGACGGACCGCCGATGTCGATATTCTCGACGCACTCTTCAAAAGCCACGCCCGGCTTCTGGATGGTTGCTTTGAAAGGATAGAGGTTAACGACGATCATGTCGATCAGGCCGATGCCCAGCTCTTCTACTCTCTTCATGTGCTCCGGGTTACCGCGCATAGCGAGGATACCGCCGTGGATGAGAGGATGAAGTGTCTTTACACGTCCGTCGAGGCACTCCGGGAAACCGGTGATCTCGGAAACTTCCTTACAGGGGATGCCTTCCTTCTCCAGAAGTTTTGCAGTTCCGCCGGTAGAGAGGATCTCCACGTTCAGTTCCACGAGTTTTCTGGCAAAATCGGCGATGCCTGTCTTGTCGGATACACTGATAATCGCTCTTTTAATCATAATGTTTTCCTTTCCGAGTCTTAAGGCTTGACTCTAACCAAATTGTTGACTACTTCTATTCTTCCGTCTGCGATGAGCTGGATCGCCTGCGGGAGGATCACTTGTTCACATTCCTTCATGATGCGCTTCTGAAGCGTCTCCGGCGTGTCGTCCGGGAGTACATCGACCGCTTTCTGAAGGATGATCGGGCCTTCGTCGTAGTGTTCATTGACGAAGTGCACCGTCGCGCCGGAGACTTTCACGCCCTTTGCGAGGACCGCCTCGTGCGGTCTGATGCCGTACATACCCTGTCCGCAGAACGAAGGGATCAGGGCCGGATGGATGTTGATGATGCGGTTTGCATAAGCTGCCACCGTCTTCGGTCCGAGCATCGAGAGGAATCCGGCCAGTACGACCAGTTCCACGCCGAGGCTGTTGAGCTCGGTAAGTGTCGCTTCGTCGTAGGCTTCCGCGCCAAGGACCTTCTTAGAGATGACCTTAGCAGGGATCCCCGCTTTCTTTGCTCTTTCTATGGCAAAAGCACTTTCATTACTGGCGATGACTTCGGAGATCTCGACATTTGTGATCTCTCCGCTGCTGATCTTATCGATGATCGCCTGCAGGTTCGTGCCGCCGCCACTGACAAATACTGCAATCTTCATGTCGGGTTCCTCAGATCTTATGCGGTGAATCTTCTCCTGCTTCTGCCGGAACGCCTGCCGGGAAGATGCCGTCGAAGCATGCGGAGCAGTGGCCGCAGAGTGCGCCTGCGGTCGATGCCTTCAGGCCGTCGAGGCTGACATAGCCGAGAGAATCGGCACCGAGCATGTCGCGGATCTCCTCTACGCTCATGGAACGTGCCGGGAGCATCTCTGCTTCAGAAGCGGAAACGCCGTAGTAGCAAGGATACTTAACCGGCGGAGATGCGACGCGGAGATGTACTTCTTTCGCGCCTTCCTCACGCAGGAAGGAAATGATATGTTTGGTCGTGGTACCGCGGACGACGGAGTCATCGACGATAACGATCTTCTTGCCCTTTACGGCAGTCTTCAGGACGGAGAACTTCAGGCGTACCGCCATCTCACGGGCTGCCTGTGTGCCCTCGATGAAGGTTCTTCCGACGTAGCGGTTCTTAAGAAGCGCCTGTCCGTAAGTAATTCCGCTCTCCTGCGCATATCCGATCGCAGCGGCGATACCGGAGTCCGGAGCGGCAACGACGAGGTCTGCATCGCAGGGACACTCGCGAGCCAGCGCGCGTCCGGTCTGGACACGGGACTCATATACGCTGGTTCCATCGATGAAGCTGTCCGGTCTTGCGAGATAAACGAACTCGAAGATGCAGAGCTTGCCGTTCTTATGAGCATCGCACTCCGGAACAGTGAAGATGGAAGTATATCCGTTTTCTGTGATCGTGATGATCTCGCCCGGGAGAACGTCGCGGATGGTCTCGGCGCCGATCGCGTCAAATGCGCAGTTCTCGGAAGCCAGAAGATACATATCGTCTTTCTTACCGAGTACCAGCGGACGAAGGCCCAGCGGGTCACGGACACCGATGATACGGTCTTCGCTCATGACCAGAAGTGCGTACGCACCCTTGATCTCGCCCATCATCTTCTGGATCGCGCCCTCGAGTGTGTCGGTGGAAACGCGGTTTCTTGCGATAAGAGAAAGCAGGACTTCGAAGTCTGCGGTGGTCTGGAAGATCGCACCGATCTCTTTAAGAGAATCACGGAGCTCGTTCGCATTCAGGATCGAGCCGTTGATGGAGATCGCGATCTGTCCGCTGTGGGACTTAATCTGCATCGGCTGAACGACATCGTAGCCGCTCTCATTCGGTGCAGGTGTTCTGACGTGGCCGATCGCCGCGTGTCCGGTCAAGGTTCCCAGGTGCAGATCGTCAAAGACATCTGCTACCAGTCCGTGTGCCTTGTGACAAAGGAACTGACCGTCGTGATTCACTACGATACCGGCGGAAGCCTGTCCGCGGTGCTGCAGTGAGAAGATTCCGTAGTACGTGAGTTTGCTGATGTCGGGATTCGTCTTCTTGGTGTCAAGAATACCGAATACGCCGCACTCTTCCTGCCATTTCTTACTCATACCTTTTACTCCCCTATATTTGCGATTTTTTCCTGAAGGCGTGCATCGCGCTCGGCAACCGAAGCTGCAAGGCCTGCCTTATATTCCACGAGTTTCTGGGAAAGCGCTTCATCAGAGAGCGCCAGCATCTGCGCGGCCAGGATCGCGGCATTGGATCCGCCGTCGATCGCTACCGTCGCTACCGGAATACCCGTCGGCATCTGAACGACCGCATAGAGCGCATCCACGCCGTGAAGCGCGCCGCCCTTACACGGGACACCGATGACCGGTAAAACAGTATGGGCAGCGATCACGCCGGCCAGATGAGCCGCCAGTCCTGCTGCCGCAATAATTACACTATATCCGTCTTCTTTCGCCGAGCTTGCGATTCTACTTGCCAGATCCGGCGTTCTGTGTGCCGAGCACACCTTCGCATCAAAGGCGATATCGAACTTCTTCAGGAGTTTAAAACACCCCTCCATAACCGGAAAATCCGAGTCACTCCCCATGACGACAAGAACTTTTGCCATGATATCATCCTCCTAAAATAAAACAACAGAACTATTATAAAACAAAATGCCTCCCGATGGGATATGCATTTTTTGATTTTTCGGCAAAAGCACCCGTCTTTTTTCTTTTCGTTTTTTCCGGCGGCCGGGGTGCGCCTCTGCCGCCCCGGATGCTATTCGTTCTCGTCCGACCAGCGGAGCTTTTTCATGACGCGGTCATACTCCTCCGTGCCTTTTTCGTAAGGCATCGGGCAGTAATCGTTGCCGTCGGAGCTGGATCTCATGGAGAACGGGATGCACTCCATACGGTTTCCGACGACTTTTCCGTCCATGACGGAGAAAGTGCACTGGAAGATCGCCGTATCCGGGTCCGACAGCCACGGCTGGCCGCCGAAGCAGAAGTTTGACTCACTGTAGATGATGTATTTTCCGTTATAGAACTCGACCGGCTGGAGTCTGTGCGGATGCGATCCGACATAGATATCCGCGCCGTAGTCGATGATGTCATGGGCCAGGTCGACCGCTGCCTGTTCCGGCTCGTACATCCTCTCCACGCCGATATGGCAGGAGATAATGACGATATCGCAGCCCTTGTTGCGCAGGACGTCGATCGCGTTATAGTACAGGGATCTTTCGTACGTGAAGTTAAAGCCGGCCATACCGATCTTCACACCCTTCACCTCATATACATTGTAATAACTGTTATCGCTCCAGACGATCCCGGCCTCTTCGAGTACTTTTCTAGTCTCGAGATGCCCTTCCTCCGTATAGTCTAGCATATGGTTATTGGCGAGGTTACAGCACTCGATGCTGGCTTCTTTCAGGACCTCAACGTATTTCGGGTTCATCTTCAGGTAGATCTCGCGCTCCGGACGAAGCGAGGTCGAGTTCGTCATCGGGCCTTCGAGATTACAGAGCGTCATATCATCGGCCTGAAGATAAGGAAGTGCTTTTGAAAAAGGATACGAGTAGTTATCGCCCACTCTCGAGCTGAAGCAGTACGACATGCCTGCGTGATCTCTTTGCTCGCCGAGGGTCGTATCGCCGATGAAGCTTACCAGGATCTCAGTTGGTGTCGGGACCGGAGATGGCGTCGGCGTAGGGGTATCCGTCGGAAGCGGCGTCGGTGTCGGAGTCGGTGTAGCGGAAGTTTCCGTCGCCCAGGACTGCTGGGACGGAGTAAGCGAGGTCTCAGTCCCTTCCGGCTTCTTACAGGAGCAGCAGCAGGAACAGAAAAGCGAAACCGCCATTAACATCACGAAAAAACGGGATTTTCTCTCCAAATTCGATCACCTCTAATGAAATACTTAATCAGTTTACCAAACCTTTCTTTAATAAGAAACACTTTTTTATTCTATAAATTCTGCTAATATATAAATAAGTTTTAAGATATCGCAAGTGTCATTCACAAAATTGAAACAATTTTTTTCAAACTTTTTAGTAAATACTACTAGCGTAATTGACGATTTAAGTGCATAATCATTATAGAAACTACTTGTAAACTTGAAAGGAAAGGGGCGATCCGGATGGCAAAGATTGATAGACTGACTGAAAAGATCGAAAAACTCGGTAAAAAGCAGAATCTGGGTGCTCTGTTAAAGATGGCTGATGATCCAGAAGATGAAGTTCGTGTAGCGATAGCTAAAGCGATGGGACAGATTAGCACATATGAATCAGGAATGCATCTGATTCCCTTGTTCCGTGATCCGTCTCCGATGGTTCGAGCAGCTGCAGCAGAGTCTGCCGGTTTAATTAATGCGAAGCACTGCGAGGAGTATCTCAAGAAGCTCGCATTTGCAGATTCTGATCCGAGCGTACGCGCAGTCGCAAGAGAAGCTTATGATAAGATGAAGACTCGCGTCGTATAAAAGTATCGATTAGTTAAAAAGCGTGGGGATCGCTGCAAAAAGCAACGATCCCCATTTTTTTACTATAAAGGAGGACATTTATGAAGATCGAACTGAACCCCGATGAGAAAGTCGTAGCCACGATCAAGGAAGGCCTGAAGCAGAAAGGCGGCTACTGTCCTTGCCGTCTCGAGAAGACCGAAGACACCAAGTGCATGTGCAAAGAGTTCAGAGACCAGATCGCCGATCCGGACTTTGAAGGATTCTGCCACTGCATGCTATACTATAAGAGAAAAGAAGCCTGATAGTGCTTTTGAAAAAGCATAAAGCTATTCCGGCGCGCCTTTTAAGGTGCGCTTTCAGATGGAAGGAGAAAGAAAATGGCGGAAATCGTTTTAACAACTGAGAATTTTGAGCAGGAAGTACTGAAGTCTTCCCTTCCCGTAGTCGTTGACTTCTGGGCAACATGGTGCGGTCCGTGCCAGATGCTCGCGCCGGTCCTCGAGGAAGTCGCGGAAGAGCTCGACGGTAAGGTAAAAGTCGGTAAGGTAAACGTCGATGATCAGGCGGTACTGGCCATGGAGTATAAGATCTCCAGCATCCCTACCCTTCTTCTCTTCGAAAACGGCGAGATCAAGAATAAGAGCCTGGGCTTCATCCCGAAGGACAAGCTCCTGGAGTTCATCAATAACTGATCAAGGAGCCGCTGATCCATGTCTGAACAGGAAGAAAATAAGAATAAGAGCCTTGCCGCCGCGAAAAAAGAACTAGCCGCCGCCAAGGCAGCTCCGGCTGTACCGAAGAAAGTGGCACCGCCGGTTACTACTAAAAAGAAAAATCCGCTGAAGACCCTGACGATCGTCGAGTGCATCGTATTCGCTGTGTTTGCGATCGCGAATGCGATCGTCGTTTACCGTCTCGCGCAGCACGATTCCTACTATAATCTTTATTACTTCTTCACGATCACCGGATTTCTGATGTGCGGTCTGATGATCATCGCGTATTTCAGGAAATGGCTGGCAGTACAGCTTCTGTCCATTATCATCGCGCTTTTGTGGGTGACCTATACGGCAGGATCTATTTACAGCTGTATCTTAACGACCCGCGTCATCGAGCGCGAGGAGCCGTACAGAAACTCCGAGATGTGCGTCATGTTTAATGGCAAAGTCTACGAGTGGAAGAAAGATAATACCGTCATGTACGGACTTCCGGCCGACTGGGAGAAGCTCGACCTCCGCGCGACGATCGTGGCACGTGATGATTCCGGAAAACCGACCGAAGAGCTTCATGCCAAGGGTGTCGATGCCGGCTCCATGATCTTCTATCAGGACAACTGCAAGTACATCCTTGTCGAGGTCATCACCGGTTCCCTCTTCGAGTTCGTCGATCCCGACGATCTGCCTGAGGATACCATCACCACCGCCACCACCACACTCGGCATCGGGTGATAAACCGGAAGATAAGATCTCTTCATCATGCGAAACCAAAGATTCGGAAGTCTCTCCACACAAAGGACAGGCTTCCGAATCTTTTTCTGTTTCTTTGAAGCAGATCCGCATCGTGGCGAAGGGCTTCTCACTTCACTTCGAAACCTTCGTCATAGACTACTGTTCCATATGGTTCTTTCGTTATGACAAGTCTGTATTTTCCTTTCGGGAGGTTAGGCACATCCGGTCCATCTCCTGTCTGATTGGCAGTAATTGCGGTTTTCCCGAGATACTCATTTCCATTAAATTCCATAGGCGTTCCTGTTTTTGCGTCATAGATGTACGTCGTAAGGAGGTACTGCATAGTCGGGTTCGCTTTGTTCTCTATGAAATATCCGTTTTTTCCTATAATTCCTTCGCGGGAAATTTTAACTATAGCATGGTCAGTGGGCCAGGACTTTTCAAACAGATAGTCAGCATATGCCTCTCTTGATTTCTCCCGAATAATGGCTTCGCCGTCCTGAATCTCTTTATCCGAGGCAGTTCCCCAGTCAATGGTCTGATAGACTGTCCGGATGTAGTCTTTATCAGTAAGCTTCTTCCCGGTGAACTCTTTTGACTTCAACAGGTCTCGAATGACACATTCGGTATCCCCATGCACGAAGCGGATATCCGAAAATGCTTTTTCTTTCTCTTGAGATGAAGGTTTTCTCCCGAGCAAAGAATCATAATAGTGTTCAACTGTAGGCCCATACAGGGATTCATCCAGATCCTCGCATGCTGCATCCACAGAAGTTGCCGTTCCCGGCGCTTTCGGCACTGCAAAATAGATCCATACACCTGCTGTTATCAATACGAGAATACCGGCAACTAGACCAAATATGAGTTTTCTCTTCCTTTTTAACGGCTCTTTGGAATCAGTCTTCCCGTCGTCGGGCTTTTGAAGTATTGGAGTGCTCTGGGCAGGTGCCTGATCGAGCCGCTGCGCCGGCACCGTCCGGTGCAGCTGTACATCCTGCAGACGAGGTGTCTCAACGGCACTTTTAGCGGAGGCTTCTGCCAGCTGTCTCATCCTGTCACAGTACAGGAAATCATTCGTATTTAGGTGACGCAGGTCATATTCCATCTCGGCAGCGCTCTGATAACGCCATCTCGGGTCCTTTTCACAAGCACAGAGAATGATCTTCGAAAGGCGCTCACTTACACCGCACGGTCCGGGAATGGCGTCGCTGTTCCAGCGTTTCATGCTCATTTCATCGCGTTTTTCGGCATACATCATATCACTTGCGTTTTCGATGAATGGGAGGCGGTTCTGATTGGCAAACACATAGAGCGTAATTCCAAGCGAATAAATATCTACTGTATCCGGAGACACATCAGGGAAAGACTGCTGTCTTACGAGTTCCGGAGCCATGTAGTCATAGGTGCCGCACAGCGACAGGTTGGACCTAGTATTGATGCTCTTACTGACACCGAAGTCGGCAAGGACGAAGGAGTCGCCCTTCTGCAGAATGTTTTCCGGCTTGATATCACGATGGACGATCTTCCTTGCATGACAGGCTTTCAAAGCATTACACATATCCAGCCCCACCCGGATGATCTGCTGTTCATCCAGTCTTTTTGTTTCGAGGAGCGGCGGGAGATATTCCATATCGAAGCAGACGACCCAGCCAATCTGATCTTTTCTCCGGATCTCCCGGTATCCGAAAATGTTAATGACATTGTCATTCGAGCGAAGCTGCATGATATTCAGGACTTCGTTGAGCACCCGGTTTTTCACGCCGGTATATTTTTTCTCGATTTCACTCACAGGATAACCGCTAAGCATCCTTTTATCGATCTCCGAATCATCATGCGGTATCGGGATGACCTTGAGCGCACGCTTTTCACCGTTATCCCGGTCCACCATCTGGAACACCACTCCAAAAGAACCATTTCCCAGCGGTTTCGGATCGATCTCCCAGTTGCTGTATTCTTTTGTAACGAGATCCATTATCTCCTTGAGTTCCATATACCCCTCATGCATACCGGTTCACCCGGCAAGCCTCATATACTGTTTCAGCCGGAGAGAACCTGATGAATGTTTCGAAATCGTATACGTTTTCAGATGCTTTACGGTGTGACGAAGCCGTCCATCATCCACTCGGTGAGGGTCGGTTCACCTGAGGTCAGGCTCTCTTCTGTCATCTCCGTGATATAGGCTACGGCTGTGACGAAGTCTCTCGGGGGATATTCTCTGAGGACATCTCCGCAAGTCTTTCCGACACCGTTTCCACGCTGAACGATCGCGAGCTTGATGGCGGTCTCACCATCTGCCGGCGTGCCATCTGCATTATATTTGTAATTCTGCGGAAGTCCTAAGAGCTTGCCGCGGAGTTTATCTCTGGTCGTCGCGCCATCCATCATATCCGCATACGGATCGATGCCCTCTTTCTCGAGAAGCTGGACGCGGTGCATATTGTATGGAAGAAGCGTCGCGGATTGGAATACATAATCCGCGTAAACTTCTGTATAACCGTCATTTGCATAGTACTCGACAGCCTGCGATACCGGGATGCCGCCGAAGCTCTTCGGAACCTGATAGGATCCCTGCTCACCGAAATACGCAAATGCCACGAGGGTCTTATCTGCCAGGGCTTTATAGTAGAAGCCGCTTCCGTTCTTATCTTTAAAGGAGGTCAAAAAGCCCGTGCTGCCATATCCGTACGGGAGCACGATCGTCTTATCCGCACATCCCTCACCCACCCGGACGACATTTCTGCTGAGATTCACTGTCTTTACGGAATCCTTGAATGCATTGTCCGCGATCTCATCGACGCGGACGCCCCAGATCGAATCCGGAACGGTCACCTCGGAAGATCCCTTCGAGCAGGACTCGATCACGATGTGCGCCGGAGTAAAGTCTTTCTTCAGATAAAGCGTGTAGGAATATCCGTGAAACGGGTCGAATTTTACGTGCCAGGCCTTCTCGGAGAAACTGTAGCTGGCGATGCACGTGAAAAATACAGTGACAAGGATAGCGAGTACTGCGACGATACATGCGATGATCTTTATCCTTTTCTCGATCATACGGCGGTACGCCGACTTTTTCTTCTTTGTTCCGGAAGTCTCTGTCTCTGTAGTTGCTTTTTCAGCTTTTGATCCTTCAGTCTCTACTACTTTCTCAACGGCTTCAGTGATCTTCTTTTCTTCGTCTGCCACGATTTCTAGTTCCTCTTCTCTTATTTCTTATAGCAGTATATTTATACTACAAAATCGATCTTCTTTCCATCTACCGCGGCTTCGGTGAGTTCATCGCGGATGTAGGTGAGCTTCAGCGAGAATACATCCTCCCTCTCGGAAAGAAGCCGGAAGAAGATCTTATCGCCCGGCCAGATCGGCAGTTCCTCGATCTTTTCCTTTTCGATCCAGACGAGCTCTCCCTCGTCGCAGGATTCACCGGATAGTTCACCCTCCCAGCCGTCGCAGGTATATAAGAACGTGATCTCGTCGATTTCGTCGATCACGAATGTGATTATTCCACGGAGGCGGTAAGACGTCATCTGAAGCCCGGTCTCCTCTTTCACCTCACGGAGCACGCACTCTTCGGGTGACTCGCCATGCTCGAGATGGCCGCCGACACCGATGTATTTATCCTTATTGATGTCGTTTTCCTTCTTCGTTCTATGGAGCATCAGGACACCCTTCTCCCCGTAAAGGTAGCAGAGAGTGGTCTCGTAACGTTTTGCGCCATTCGCTTCAGACATTTTCTTTTCCTTTCACTTTGAAGAGCTTTCGCAAGAAATGAAAATCATTGTGAAAATCACTTCGCCGGTTTCATTGTCGTCTTGCAAGGTGTTTATAGGATAGCACATTTTTTTCTTGTACAAATAACGAATGAAAGCAAAAGTCCTTTTCGAGAGGTAAAATGATATACTCTTTTGCGGAAAACGAGATTTAAAAGGAGAAAACACATGACAAACTATTTTGACTTCAAGGGACAAGTTGCAATCGTTACCGGATGCTCCACCGGTCTTGGTGTTCAGATGGCAAAAGCACTGGCAAGCCAGGGCTGTGCTATCGTTGCTGTTGCCCGCCGCCAGGAAATGATCGACGCGGTATGCGCGGAGATCTCCAAGGATTTCGGCGTGGAGACACTCGCTCTCCGCTGCGACATCACTGACACAGATGCTGTCAACACCATGGTCGATAAGGTGATCGAGAAGTTCGGCCGCGTAGACATCCTCGTAAATAACGCAGGTACCGGCGCTGTTGCTCCTGCCGAGGACATCACCGACGAGCAGTTCAACAACGAGATGAACATCGACCTGTTCGGTTCCTTCAGAGTCGCAAGAGCGGTTGCTAAGAAGTACATGATCGGCGCGAAGTACGGCCGTATCATCAACATCGCTTCCATGTACGGTCTTGTCGGAAATAAGATCTGTGGTTCTGCTCCTTACCACGCGGCAAAGGGCGGTGTCGTGAACATGACACGTGCACTGGCTGCCGAGTGGGGTAAATATGGCATCACCGTCAACTCCATCTGCCCGGGTTATTTCTACACAGACCTGACCCGCGACACCTTAAACAGCGATTTCTTCCAGCAGAATGCGAAGACCATGATCCCGGAAGAGCGCTATGGTGAAGAGGGTGAGCTCGATACTGCGACTCTGTTCCTCGCTTCGAAGAACTCCGCATACGTTACCGGTGTCAATCTCCCTGTCGATGGCGGATACACAGCAATGTGATCCTCCTGCGACGCCCCTGATATATACCCCCGAAACGGACTGTCCGCCACCCCAAACCACGGACGGTCCTTTTCTTTTACTCTCTTTCCGGACGCGCCGCCTCTGTGGTCAATTCCCCGCCTATCTGATATAATTCTAAGTAGAATTTGATGTTAGGATGAGATATATGGAGAAGCAGGCGAAAAAACTAAACAAGGACATCGTATTTCCATCGGTCATCATCTTCACCATCCTTGTCCTCCTGCTCTTCGTCTGCCCGTTTTCACCGATCCACCGCTACTGTTTCGAGACCGATGAGATCGCTTACCGTGTTGTCTCAAAAGGCCTCCTGAAAGGGAAGATCCCTTATCGGGATCTTTTCGACCATAAGGGGCCTCTTCTTTATTTCGTTTACGCGCTCGGCATGCTTATCACCGGCGGCTCAGACATCGGTATATGGATCGTTTTCATGCTGATCAATGCCGCATCTTTCTTTATCCTCTATAAGCTCGTCCGGCTCTACTTCGACCCGGATGTCTCCTTTGCCGGTGTGATGATCACGATCGCACTTCTGTTTTTTCACAAGAACTCTCTTTTCGTTTCCGGTACCAAGCCGGAGCATATCGTACTTCTTCTACTTCTGGCCTCAGAGTACATCTTCCTGAGCCGTAAGGATAAATTCTCCTGCAAGGATATGCTGGTACTCGGTCTTCTCTGCGGCGGAGTCTTCATGCTGAAGATGAATTACTGCATCTATTATCTCTGTTTTCTCGGGATGTATTTCCTCTATCAGCTCTTCAAAAAGCAGTTCAAAGATTTCTTTAAGCAAGCACTCTCTTTTCTTTCCGGCATCGCGTTAACCTGCCTGCCGTTCGTGCTGTTCTTCCTGGCGCACGGTGCCCTGGATGATCTGATCGAATGCTACTTTTCATTCAATGCCAGGTATGCCAGCAAAGCCGGCTACGAGATGTTCTACTTCCGTCCATGGATCCAGTTCGAAGCGAAAAACGCGATCAATATACTCTTTGTGCTCGCCATCGTCGCATTCCTGAGTGCTTTTCTCAAAGCAAAGGAAGGAAGTAATACGCGAAAACAACTTGCCATCTATATGCTTCTTTCTTTCGTAGTCGTCGGTTTTATCACGCTGCCGCTGATCTACCGGTACGTCCTGACGACGCTCCTTCCTCTACTGGTCTGGGGCCCGTGCATGCTGGCCGCTTACCTCAAGAAACACTTCCCGAAAAGGCATACGCACATCGTCGTGTCGTGCATTTCCGCCGCGCTTATTATTTTCTATATAATTCAGATCAGCGTGCTCTGGCCGATGATCCCGAAGGAAAAGCCGGAGTTTGAGACCACAATGGAAAAATACGCCGAGGAGTATCCGCATTCCACGTATATGTTTTTCGGAAACCTCTGCCACTCCTTCTTCTACGATCTGACAGATGAGGTTCCGGATTTCGAATATTTCTACGTGCCGAACTTCGACCGGGCAAGGATCGTGGATCTGCAGATGGATAAGATCTGGTCAAAGATCCCGGATGTACTTTCTTATATCCGCACCGATGACCTGGACGATGAATTTATGGACAAACTCCGCCGCGGTTTTGCGAAATTCGGTTATACACTCTACACGCATGACGAATCAACATATGTATACATCCGGGAGGACCGGTACAAGCACCTTACCGGCGAAACATAAAAGGAACAGAAGGATCACGTATGTGACCCTTTTCAAGCATACCTATAAGAGCTAAAGGAGGCGGATCTTATGAATTTTCTTCTAGTCGCCATCAATGCAAAGTATATTCATTCCAACCCCGCGGTCTATTCGCTCCGGGCTTACGCAGACCGGGTCTATCCTGGCGTGACATCGATCTATGAGACGACGATCAATACCCCGGTCCATACGATCCTCTCTTCGATCTGCGACCTGAAACCGGACGCTATCGGGATCTCCACCTACATCTGGAACATCGATGCGGTGAAAAAGCTTCTCTCGGATCTTCCGAAGGTCCTGCCGGATATCGACATCTGGCTCGGCGGTCCTGAGGTATCCTACCACTATGAGAAGTTCTTCGAGGAGTATAAAAACGTCCGGGGGATCTTCGTCGGCGAGGGGGAAAGTGCTTTTACCAGGGTCGTCGGACAATACTGCCGCGCGATGGAGATCGTGCAGGACGATCGGGACGGAACGAAGAATATCTCTAAGCCCACGCTCGGGAAGGCTGATTTCTCAGGCATCCCGAACGTCGCACTGCGCGAGCGTCCGAGCGTGATCCAACATGAGCTCGCAAGCCTCGATTCCCTTCCATTCATCTACGAAGAAGACATGTCGGACTTCGACCACCGGATCGTCTATTACGAGTCGTCCAGAGGATGCCCGTTCCGCTGCAGCTACTGCCTCTCCTCGATTGATAAGACCGTGCGTTACAGGAGCCTGCCGTTCGTCTTTAAGGAACTGCAGTTCTTCTTTGACGAGGACGTCCCCCTGGTCAAGTTCATCGACCGGACTTTTAACAGCGACAAAGACCGCACGAAGGCCATCTGGAACTACATCCTCGAGCACGATAACGGCACGACGAACTTCCACTTCGAGATCGCTGCGGAGCTGATGGATAAAGAGGAGATCGATATTCTCCGGAAGATGCGTCCGGGCTCGGTACAGCTCGAGATCGGCGTACAGACCACCAATCAGGACACGCTTCTGGCGATCAACCGGCCGTCGAAGATCCACAAGCTCGAGAAAGTCGTGCAGGAACTGACGGAGACGAAGACGATCCCTGTTCATCTCGACCTGATCGCCGGCCTGCCTTACGAAGGATACAGAAGTTTCCGTAACTCCTTTAATGACGTTTATGCCCTCGCCCCGACGCAGCTCGCGCTGGGATTCCTGAAAGTTCTGAAGGGCACGCCGATCGAGGAAGACTGCGAGAAGTTCGGTATCGTCCACTCCGATGATACGCCATACGAAGTTCTATCCACCAGATGGCTGCGCTTCGATGAGCTCTGCCACCTAAAGAACATGGAAGAGATGGTCGAACTTTTCTATAACAGTCATCAATTCGATGTGACCATGCCGCTTCTTCTCACCGCCTTTGAGACAGCATTTGATATGTATAGCACGCTCGCGGATTTCTTTAAGGAAAAGAACTATTTTGTGATGACTCCGGCGAGGTCCCGCCGCTACGAGATCCTTCTGGAGTTTGCCGAAGAAAAGACGATGCTCTACGAGGAGGAAGTCCGGGAAGCCCTGACGCTGGACTATTATCTGCGCGAGGTACCGAAGAGCCGCCCCGACTTCGTAAAAAATGTCCCGGCAAAAGGCCGCATCGACACATCGACGCGCGATCCTCTCACCGGGAACTTCCGCTTAGTTAATTAAGCCTTAGTCAGTTCTTCTTTCAGATCTGCTTTGCACTCTGCTTTTACAGCTTCGAAGGTCTCTCCGATCTCTTTCTCCGGAGCCTTGGTGATCAGGCTGACTACTACGATGAAAATGCAGGCGATGATGAATGCCGGCAGCAGCTCATAGATATCCAGGATCGAGCCTGCGCAAGCCTTACGGACAGCGAACTTCCATACGAAAATCGTGATACCGCCGGAAAGCATACCGGAAAGTGCGCCCCACTTGTTCGTGCGCTTCCAGAAAAGTCCGAATAGAACCATCGGTCCGAAGACGGCGCCGAAGCCTGCCCATGCAAAGGATACGATACGGAATACCGAGCTGCTCGGGTCGAGCGCCAGGAATACCGCGATGATCGAGATCACGATAACGCAGATACGGGCGAGCCACATTGCTTTCTTCTCAGAGAGTTTCTTGCCGAATGTCTCCTGAACGAGGTTCTGGGAGACGGAAGAGGCCGCCGCCAGGAGCTGGGAGTCCGCCGTAGACATCGTGGATGCGAGGATACCCGCCAGAATAACACCACCGATAAATGCAGGAATATAGCCATGAGATGCGACCCACTTCGCCACATCTACGATGATCGTCTCTGCGGAAGATGCATCTGCATACGCCGGGACGATACCGTTTTTCATCAGAGAATAGCCGACGATACCGATCAGGACTGCGATACCCATGGAGATCACGACCCAGATGGAAGCAATCCGGCGGGACAGCTTAAGTTTCTTCTTATCTTCGATCGCCATGAAGCGAAGGAGGATGTGCGGCATACCGAAGTAGCCGAGGCCCCAAGCAAGCGTAGATGCCACCGGCAGTGCGCCGTAGCTTCCGACAGTGCTTTTCGCGACGTCAAATCCCTTAAAGACATCGAGGTAGCCGTCCATATTCTTTACATTGCTTAAGACATTGCCCATGCCGTTCGTCACAGCTTCGCCGACGCCGAGAACGACCAGAAGTGCAACCGTCATGATGATGGACTGGATGAAGTCCGTGGTCGATGCCGCGAGGAATCCGCCGAGCGTGCAGTAGAGCACGATGACGACCGCGCTGGCGATCATGGCGTAGGTGTAGGAAACATCGAACAGCGAGGAAAAGAGTTTACCGCAGGCGGCGAATCCCGACGCGGTGTATGGCACGAAGAAAATTACGATGAAGACTGCGGCAACAAATGTGATGATGTGATGCTTGTCGCCGAAGCGCTTACTAAAGAAATCCGGGAGCGTGACCGCATCGACTTTCTGCGTATAGACACGGAGTCTTTTCGCGACGAAGAGCCAGTTCAGGTATGTACCCATCGCCAGGCCGAGCGCCGTCCAGAATGCCTCCGGAATACCCGTCATCAGGGCAACCGCCGGAAGTCCCATCAGGAGCCAGGAGCTCATGTCGGAAGCCTCTGCACTCATCGCGGTAACGATCGGGCCGAGCTTTCTGCCGCCCAGGTAGAAATCGTCTGTGTTCTTGTTCTTTCTGCTGAAGATAGCGCCGATCGCGATCATCATGAGAAGATACGCGCCGATCGCAATCAGAATAACGATATTCGTCGTAGACATAACTTACCCCCCTCTACTTTTCAACAAGTTAATAGTAGCAGAGAAACGGGGGATTTTCTAGCGGTCGCAAGCCCCATCCTGAGAATCATTCGACATTTTGTTTTACACTCAGCCCTGTAATGTCAAACAAAGTGTCGAACAACTCATCGAATCTCAAGCCGCACGACTTTCCCGTCGCGCCACTCAAGCACCTCCACAGTCTTTCCGCCGCGCAGCCTGAGCCCCTCGACCACGCCATGCTTCGCCCAAGCCTTCGGAAGCGCCGGCAGATACACCGCCTCATCCTCATGGCTCTGTACCAGCATCTCCGCGATACCAGCCGTCGCGCCGAAGTTCCCGTCGATCTGGAACGGCGGATGATTATCGAAAAGATTCGGCAGCGTCTGCTCATGGATCAGGTGCATCAGGTTCTCACCGGCCTTCTCCCCGTCCCCGAGCCGCGCATACATGTTGATGATCCATGCCCGGCTCCATCCGGAATGCCCACCGCCGTAAGACAAACGTCGTTCGATCGTTTTCTTTGCCGCCTCGAAAAGCACTTGTTCTGATCGTGTGATCTGAGAGCCGGGGTAGAGTGCGAACAGCTGCGAGATATGCCGGTGTCCCGGCTCGGCTTCTTCGTAGTCTTCGTTCCACTCCATGATCTGCCCGTGCTTGCCGACCCGGATCGGAGCTAATCGCGAGAGTACTTCTTTCGCACGCTTGGTGATCGATGCAGCGTCATCAGCGGCGATTACTTCTTCCGCAGAAATACAGTCTTTCAGAAGCTCGGTGATGATCTGATTATCCATCGACGCACCCTTACAGATCACACCCTTTTCACCATTTGGCAGGATATAGGTATTCTCCGGTGAGAGCGTCGGACACGTCACGAGGTACTCCCCGTCTTCGATGAGATAGTCCATCACGAATTCGGCTGCCTCACGCATGATCGCATAGTGTTCCCGCAGGAAATCAAGATCCATCGTAAAGAGATACTGCTCCCAGATATGCAGCGCCAGCCACGCGCCGCCCATGACCCAGTAACTCGAGCTGATGCAGATGTCCTGCGGCGCGGTATCGCCCCAGATGTCCGTGTTATGGTGCGCCATGAAACCGCCGCAGCCATACATTTCCCGCGCCGTCACGCGGCCGTTTTCGCGCACTCTCTTGATCAGTTCGATCAAGGGCTCCTGACACTCGGCAAGGTTCGTCACCATTGCCGGCCAGTAATTCATCTCAGCATTGATATTGATCGTGAACCGGCTGCCCCACACCGGCGCGAAGTCCTGATTCCAGATCCCCTGGAGGTTCAGCGGCAGCGATCCCGGACGCGAGCCTGCGATCATGAGGTACCGCCCGAACTGGAAGAAGCGCTCGACTTCTTCCTGTCCGTCGATATGTAGTTTCACACGGTCAAAGAGCGACCGGTAGTCGGCGACATGTTCGCTGTATAGTTCTTCCCATGCAAAAGCACTTGTCTTTTGAAGTCTTTCTAGCACCGCCTCTGCCGGGTCTTCCTTCCGGAAAGTCGTGTCCGCGCAGAGGATGATCAGTGCATCATCCGCGTTATGTATGCGTGTGGTATTCCCGATCAGTTCAGTGCTTCCGCCCTTGGCGACGACCTTGATGCCGCAGGCCATATGCACCCCGTTTCCGCCGGATGTGGCCTCCATGATCTGGATGCCGCCGGCTTTCCCGACGATGCTGTCACAGAAACCGTTATAGCACTGTCTTCGTATCGTCTGCTTCTGATACGGGATCTCTTCCCATGGTTTTCCGGCACCTCGCCCGAGCTGCGCATGAAAGTTCAGCGCCCCGGGACGGTCCGCCGCAAGATGGATAAGCATCGCATTTTGCGGGTAGCTTGCGATGACTTCACGGGTGTACTTCACATCGCAAATTTCGCCGGCGATCGTGCGCTTCATCGTAAACGAGGTCGTGACGGTTGCCGTCGACAGATCAAGTTCCCGACGGTACTCTGAGAAGTCCATCTCCGTCCCGTCAAACTCAATATATAAATTCCCGAGAGACTCGTAGTGGCGCTGTTCCTCCGGAAGCCCGGACAGCGCAAATGTGCAGAGTTCCTGGGCCTCACGGATACGCCCCTCCATGATGAGCGAACGGATCTTCGGAAGGTTTTCCAGCGCGGATGGGTTATTTCTGTTCTGCGGTCCGCCGAACCAGACGCTGTCCTCATTGAGCTGGATACGCTCCGTGTAAGGAAGTCCGAACACCATACCGCCAAGTCTTCCGTTTCCTACCGGCAGCGCCTCTTCCCAGCACTTGGCCGGGGAACCAAAACATATCGTATGACTCTTGTTATCTGACATATGAAGACCTCCCTACTGATCCTCTTTATCTTACTATGGCTATTTTCAACTCTGTAGTTGAGATTTATAAACCGCTGATAAAGGAATACCATACCAGCACTTTAATGGCACTAGCCTGATGCCTCTACCTGATCTAATTCAGGCTACTTTCAGTTTGGTGATCTGTTCTCTTTCCTTTATCCGGATCTCACGAATGCTTCCCAGCTTGATTATCTGGTACGCCGCATTCACATCCGCGTTAATGCAGATGCCGGTGTTGCTTCTGAACAGACCTCTCCGGATCCTCCGATTCCTGTCATAGTATGCCACATCCGG
>JAEEGJ010005934.1_pt1 | contig 37497 bp, 28 predicted proteins | sample 8958761 | NCBI WGS metagenome assembly JAEEGJ01 (sample SAMN16246546, study PRJNA631951) | gut metagenome | biome: gut microbiome; feature: rumen; material: RS-attached | host: Bos | place: Iran: Karaj | collected 2018-10
CCATGCTTCTCTATCAGAAGCTCATCAAACACTTCTTTCGATTCATCGCTGATGTCCATCAGGATTACCGCATAGCGCAGTGCCTGCTCAATCCCATAGCAGCGGATATCCACCGCGCACCCCGTCAGATGATTAGAGTTCGCAGCCCCTCCCACCTTCCTGTTCAGCTCCGGCGACCGATACCCCGAATTAATCACGATCGGCTCCTCCCCCTGCGACACATGCGACACATGCGACACACAGGGACTGACCCCTGTGTGAGCAGCGATGCCGCAGGCGAGCGGATTACACGGGGTCTGTCCCTCGCGTGTCGCAACGTGCTCCAGCACGTACCTCTGATTATATCGGAACCTCAAACCTCCAACCACCCACACACTCTTTTCAGATTCTCAATCGCCACGCGACTCGGAATATTATACATCTCAGAGTACTTGCTCTTCGTCAGCTCCCCGAGCGTTATGTGCTCGGAGAGTTTCATCTTACTATTAATACTTACTTCATTCATCATAAACAAATTGTCCAAATGTCCAAAAGTCCAAAAAACAACTAATGTGACATTTGGACATTTGGACATTTTGTTTTTCGCTATCTAATCCAAAATAAGGAAATCTCAATTTAATAATAACATATATATTTATATATATGTTATTATTAATATATATATATATGGTTATTTGTCCATTTTTATAAAGAAATTGTCCAAATGTCCAAATGTCCAAGACTTTGACATATCTGAACTGAAAATGATGACTATATTTCTGGTATACAAAATAAGAGCCACGCGTTACGGCACACAGGGCTCTTATGTAAGAATAAAACTGGCTTATTGAAAAATAATCACCCGAATTTCTACGGCTCGCCCAGCACGTCGTAGATGAGCTGCACCTCCGCTGGCGTGTACGTGCGGCGCGTGATACTAAGGAGCGGACGCAGGCGGGCGTTGGCATTGAGCCAGTCTTTGAACTTCTCCCAGGCTGACATGGGTTTGAGATCAGGGAAGTAGCACTGAGCCAGTTCCGAACGTTTGAATGACTTTGAAGTTTGTGAATAGATCATGATGTTTAATGGTTTTAGTTGTTTTCACGTGCAAAGTTACGAAAAAAGGTTGTAACAAACGAGCAATTTTCGAAGATTAACGCAGAATGACCGTAAAATAAAGGCAAGACGGGAAAAATGAGGAAATTAGGAACGAGGTAAAAATGCAACTTGATGCGGATTGGTGCGAGAGTTAGGTCTCTAAATCGTAACCCGCACAACTCGCCTCTGAGAGTTAAACTTTTCTAATTCCGAGGACACGAAAAAGGAAGAATGACGCAGTTCAAACTGACTTGTTTTCGATTCAACAATCTGCAATGAATTGCCGAAAAGGCAACTCAAAAAATGGTATTATATTTGCAGCCTGAAACGAAAAATGAATTGAAAAGTATGTCAAGAAGCACATTCAAGATTTTGTTCTACGTGAACAAGGGTAAGGAGAAGGACGGCATCGTGCCTGTCATGGGGCGTATCACCATCAATGGAACTCAATCGCAGTTCAGTTGCAAACACAGCATCCCATTGGATATGTGGGATGTGAAGGGTAACTGTGCCAAAGGCCGCAGCAAGGAGTCATTGCAGATAAACCGTGACCTCGACAATTTCAAGGCTCAGATTATCAAGCACTATCAACACCTGTCAGACCGTGAGGCTTTTGTTACTGCTGAGATGGTGCGTAATTCCTTTCAGGGTTTTGGCAGTGAATACGAGACTCTGCTGAATGCTTTCGATAAGGACATTGCCAGTTTGAAAAAGCGTGTGGGCAAGGACAGAGTTGCCAGTACCTTGTGGGCTATGCAGCGATCCAGAAAAGATGTGGCTGAGTTCCTACAGTCTAATCTTCGTCGGACAGATATATCCATGCTAGAACTTACACCGGAGTTTATCAAGGACTTTGCTGCATATCTAAGTACTGACAGAGGACTGGCTAACGGAACAATCTGGCAACGATGCATGTGGCTGAAGGGTGTGGTAATGAGAGCACACTACAATGGCAAGATTCCCCGTAACCCGTTCGCTCAGTTCCATATCAGCCCGAACTGCAAGGAGCGTGAGTATCTTACGGAAGAAGAACTGAGGACTGTCATCACCCACGAGTTTGAGGATGCCAACCTTGCCTTCGTCCGTGACATCTTTGTATTTACAGCTATGACTGCATTGAGTTTTGTGGACGTGAAGGAACTGACCACTGATGACATCGTAGATGTGAACGGTGACAAATGGATTATCTCGAAGCGTCATAAGACGGGCGTACTATTTCAGGTAAAGCTGATGGACATTCCCTTGCAGATTATCAACCGCTATAAGCATCTGCAAGAGGACAAACTCGTATTCGGCAAGATGAACTACTGGTCGATGTGCAAGAAACTGAAGAAAGTTATCTCTGCATGCGGTATTGAGAAGCAAATCTCATATCACTGTGGGCGCCATTCGTACGCCACAATGGCTTTGTCGAATGGCATTCCGATAGAGAGTGTGAGTCGTGTTCTGGGACATACCAACATAGTAACCACACAGATTTACGCCAAACTCACGACCCAAAAACTCAACAAGGACTTGACGATGCTCGACGACAAACTCAATAAGACATTCGGTAACATCAAAATAGCATGATTATGAGCAGAGGAATCATCAGAATGACAGAGGGCGGCAAGGTGAGTATGCCGCTAATTGACGTGTGGATGACGAAGGAAGAGATTGCCGACATGTTCGGTCTGCCGGAGGCTTTGATATTTCGCACCATCCGCTCCATCTACAAGAAGAGTGAACTATATGAGCATGAGACAACGGACAGGATTCCTTTTCCTATGCATGAGCATCAGGGATGGACGGTTGAGGTGTATAACCTTGACATGATATTCTACCTAACCTACAAACTGCCAAGCCGTAATGCCCAGATATTCCGCAAATACATGACCAACAAGGCTTACGAGCGGAACCCATACGAACACATCTGCATCATTGTGGATGACATAGACTTCAGAAAGAGGGTGCTCAATAAGTGACAGCCTATAACATCTATAAACAAAAGAAAGACGGATGCCAGACAATAGCCAGAACATCCGTCTTTCTTTTTGTTCTTCTTTTTGGAGGGGCAATCCTTCTAAAGGGCAATCTTCTGCGATACCGCTATACGGATAACAGGCTGATAGCATATTTGGAGCAGCGCCTCCAAGTCACTCTCACGATACAGCACCTTACCACCCAATTTGAAGTAAGGAAGAGTGCCGTTGTCCCGATAGTCCTGCAAAGTTCGTCGGCTCACTTTCAACCGATGGGAAACCTCCACATCTGACAGGTACCGCTCACCGTTCAGCAAGGGACGATAATTGCTCGTCACCTTGTCGAAAAGACTCTCAATGTCCTTCATCGACTTCATGGCATCCTCCACGCCATTAGTCCTCAATGTGATCAATTCATTCACGTTGTTCTGTAAATCCATACTCCGTTAGTCTTTTGGGGTTATACAATCTCTTTTTGTTTCAGACTTCTTGCGGGGCTTACGCCAAGCTGCGTCCTTCTTCCTGTCTCGGACATCCTGCAAGACTTTGTCCACGTCCTCCTGTTTGTAATAGGTCTTGTGACTAATCTGCGAATACGCCAGAGTTCCGTTGTCCCTTAAAGTCTGCAAGGTTCTCTTGCTGATTTTCAGGTTTCGGCATACTTCATCATTATCAAGCCAGTCACCCAGGCACTTGTTGGTGCCTCTATTACCCATCTCCGTCATCTTCTTGACGAAGCGTTCAAACTGTCCTACGAATTCCTCGTAGGTTTTCTTTTCAATGTTTACGATCTCTATCATCTTTTCTATTTTTATTGTTATTATTGTCAAATCGAATCGTCGGCAAAGGTACGGCAAATGTACGGCAAATGTACCACATTGGGCTCCTCTGTAAAAACCGTTTCTGTTTTTAACGTTTCACGAACTTCTTTGAGCCAAAACCTAATGTCCGCTGAGCTTGCTCATTTTAAGTGCGGATGATGCAGTGCTGTGGGGTATCAGCCCCCACACTGCATCAGGCTATGCCCAATTGTGGGATGCCACCACCGAGGTGGAATTAGGCTACCCCCTCTTGTGGCATTGTGCAAGCACATGCCCGTTTCTCTTGCCGATGCGAAAGTACGGTAAGAAACTGACCATACCAAATTTTCAAAGCAACTGTCCCCGAATGTCCCACGAAAACGGTGACATTGAGGACAGCATTCTTTCAAATCCAATGCAAAGTTACATCTTTGTCAGCACCTCCCGATACTTCTCAATCCTGATGGCGCCGATTGGCGTTGTAAAACAGTGCCATCGATGCCAGTTCATGAGGTAATACCGATGCAAAGGTACGCTTCTTGCGCTTATCATGAGCATACCATGAGAAAACTTGCCCTGATTTGCGCTCTAAAACTGCGCATCCAGTGCAACCTGTTGTCCCAAATACGATGCGAAGTTACACAATCTTGATGTTCTCACCAAATTTTTCAGGCTAACTGGCGTCCGTGACCGCTATAAAGGGTGCCACGAGCGCCACCCCTTTTGCCAAAAGCATAGAAATTAGTCACAAAATCAACCAACCAAGCGATAGCTTGACAAATCAACTCATAAACCCATTAATTGGTAAAACGATAAACCTGTAAAACAATCAATCAACAAACTGAAAAGCCATACTATCATAATGTTCATCCCATCGTTGTAACGTACTAACGTACCAATGTTAGAACATTCCAACGTTAGAACATATTTACGTACGAACGTTATAACGTATGAACTACAAGATGGACGGACTAAAGAACGAACGTTGTTACCAACGAACCAGCCCAAATGCCTATACCTTATTATTATAATGGCCACAATGAATTCACTGTAACCAATGTGTACACTCACTACAATGAGGCCACTTGTTACACTCCATCCACTAAATCCACTTAGCAAAATAGGGAATCAAAAACCGGAAATTGGCCCCCACGTTCACATCCTATGCAGAATGGCGCAGGAAAACCCAAACGCATGGAGGGTTATCCCAATCACCTTACCTTTGGCCCGAAAAACGGTCAGTAGCGAAAGCTCTGGCCATAGTACAAACAATCAAAACAGATTTGAATGGCAACAAAAACAAAAGTGAACAACATGAGTGAGGAAGACGAGAAGAAGATGGAACAGTGGATTCTGGAATCAAAAGGCGGACGGTTCTTGTCAGATGAGAAAATGACCGAGCGTTATTCTGTGGCACTCTCGATGTTTGGTGACAATCAAGAAGAACCACCCACCAAGGAACCGCTAAAAGAGAATGAAACTATTGCGTCCATTGATTCAAGTTTAGTGACTCCACCAAGTGAAGTCACTGAACCTATGTCTATGGAAGCAACACAGCAGGATTGCGATGAGGATACAACAGGGGAGAAACCTGTAGCCGAGGTAGCGGCTGAGTCTTCTGCTCTCATTCCATCAACAGAATCCCCAGATTCTCCATCGATGCCAGAAGAGTCGGTTTCTCTTCCTGACGGGAATGATGGCAAGCTACCTCCCATGCATCGAGTGAGCAGCAAGCAGCGCAGACTCTCATTGGAAGAGTACCGTTCTGTCTATCTCCCTGTTCCCAAGATAGAGAACCGCATGCCTGTGTTCATCAGTGCCTCCCTCCGCGACGAACTGGATAAGATAGCACGACGGTTGGGTGGCAAGCGCATGAGCGCATCAGGAATCGTTGAGAACATGGTGAGGCACCACCTGATTGTCTATGGCAACGAACTAAAGGAATGGTATAAATTGTAAGCGATAAGCACGGAGTCTGCAACTGCACATAATGGCTCTGACACTGTAGGTGGCACAAACGTCTGGATACTTTCGTATGAGTGCGGCGAGGTTATGTTTTCGGCATCCCGAAAACGACCTCGCTCGCACTCACGATGCGAGGGAATCCGCTCCCCATTGGTCGCAGATTCAGTGAGTATAGTCACTAAAGTGAATACACTGGAATTATGATAGCAACAAAGGATCAGAACAAGAAGAAACCGAAGGGCAGACCGACCGTTGCCGATGTAAGGCGGCTGTCAAAGGCTGTTACGGTCAAGTTCTCAAAGATTGACTACGAGATTTTGAGAACAAGGAGCCGGAAGGCGAACAGGCGTTTGGCGGAGTACATCCGTGAGTCTGCCTTGCAGTCTGAGGTCGTACAGCCCCGTACCGAGGCTGACTTGAAGGAGTACCGTACATTGGTAGGTCTGGCGAACAATCTCAACCAACTGACGAAAATGGCTCATCAAGACAGCATTATCTACCTATACTCGCCAATAGACAAACTGCTAGGAGAGATTACCGATGTGATAAGAGAGTACAAACAAGGCACCAACAAGAAGAAAAAATGATAGGGAAAATCATGAAGGCAGCATCTTTTAGCAGATGCGTCCACTATGTGACAGGTAAGGAAGAAGCAAGAATCCTTGCCTCGGATGGTGTGTTGCTGACCACGACACAGGACATTATCGACAGTTTCGATTTCCAGCGGCAGATGAATTCCAGAATCTCAAAGCCTGTAGGTCATATCGCCCTGAGTTTTCTGCCAGAGGACAAGGACAAGTTGACCGACGAGATGATGACGAAGATTGCACGGGAGTACATGGAACTGATGGGTATCAAGGACACTCAGTTTCTCCTTGTGCGCCACTTCGACAACGGGAATCCCCACTGCCATCTGGTCTATAACCGTATCAACAACGAGGGTAAGACCATCACAGACCAGAACGATTTTAGGCGGAACGAGCAGGTGACAAAACTGCTTAAACGGAAGTATGGATTGACATTTTCGAAGGGCAAGGGGCACACTAAAACCGAGCGATTAAGGGGTGCAGAGAAAACAAAATACGAGATATATCGTGCCATCGGTGCAGCCTTATTGCGCTGCAAGTCATGGCCAGATTTCGTGAATCACCTCAAAGCGAATGGCGTGGAAGTGGAACTTGTCATGAAACAGAATGGCAGTAAAAACCTGAATGACCTGCAGGGCATGCGCTTCACAAAAGACGGTATTTCGTTCAAGGCATCACAAATCAACAGGGGCCTGTCTTTTGCAGGAATCTTGTCAAAACTGAATTCCAATGCGGAGAAAAAGCAGCAACGGACAATCAATAGTCAACCATACAAGATCCAGATAGAACAACCAAGACAAGAGAATCATTTTGAGCGACAAGGACGTAACGAACCGTCAATAGGAATCCCTTCTTTGGGATTGTTCGACACCTCTAATCCTGTCTATGACCCAGCCGAAGAAGAATTTCGCCGACAAATGCAGAAGAAGAAAAAGAGACGTGGACCGAGATTATAAAAACTCATTTTAGGCTTGTTTCAGGTAAAACCTGCAGTTTTTCTTCATTTAAATAGGTGGAATCATTTTTTTTGTGTATATTTGCGCTCAAATATTGAACATAATATGGCAAACATTGGAAAGAATGAAGCATTAAACCGTTTGCGAGTAGTCCTTGCTGAGCAAGATAAGACTAATCGCTGGTTAGCAGAGCAGTTAGGTAAAACAGAGCACACTATTTCACGATGGTGTCATAACAAGTCGCAGCCTTCTGTTGCACAGTTGAATGAGATTGCACAGGTTTTGAATGTAGATGTGAGGAATTTAATTAATCCGACAAAAGAAGAGTAATTATGGGAACGAATTTCTTTACGAACGAAGACCAGAATACCCTTCTTGAGAAAATTGAAGGTATATTCAAATATAAAAAGGTGTATTTCTTCGATGCACTTGTAGGTTATTTCCGTGCATCTGGCTATTTTAGAATCCGAAAGTTTATTCAACAGACTCCGAAAATTAGGATTCTTGTGGGAATAAATGTGGACAAACTAACCTATCAGGCTAATCAACAAGGACTATTGTTCAATCCTAATGCCGAACAGTCGCAAGAAGAATTCTTTAAAGAAATAAAAAAGAATATCCAAGAAGCCAAGTACGACAAGGAAGTAGAAGAAGGGATGTATCAGTTCATTGAGGACATTATGACTCGTAGGATAGAGATGCGCATTCACCCTAAACAGAATATACACGCTAAGATATATATATTCAGGGAAGAAGTGTATCACCCGCATGGGTATGGTTCTGTGATTACGGGCTCCAGTAATCTGACGGAAGCAGGACTTGAGAAGAATTTTGAGTTTAATGTAGAACTAAGATATGATGATGACATTCATTTTGCCACAGAGACGTTTGAAAAGTTGTGGGCTGAATCGGTGGAGATAGATTTGACTCACATTGAGAAAATAAAGAAAGAATCCTATTTGAATCCGGATTTCACTCCCTATCAGGTATATTTGAAGTTCTTGTTAGAGTATTTTGGCAAGAGCATTGATTTTGATCCTAATTCTGTCTCAGATTTACCTAAGGGATATAAAAAACTGTCATATCAGATTGATGCCGTCAATGACGGCTATGCTAAGATGATGAAGCACAATGGTTTTTTCTTGTCCGATGTTGTCGGTTTGGGAAAGACAGTTATCGCAGCTCTTATTGCAAAGAAGTTTTTCTTCTCTAATGGTTTCCCAACCTATCGTTCACATACACTGGTAATTGTCCCCCCAGCATTGGAAGAAAACTGGGAAGATGCTCTGTCAACATTCAAAATAGATAATTTTAAGATTGTAACCAATGGCAGTCTGCATAAAATAAAAGATGCAGGATTGTTCGATCTGGTAATTGTTGATGAGGCTCATAAATTCAGGACAGATACAGCGTCTATGTATAACGAACTTCAGAAGATCTGTAAGACGAAAACCAGACACCAGCATCCTGACGGAACGTTTTATGACAAGAAAGTTATTCTTGTTTCTGCAACTCCTTTGAATAATCGTCCTGAAGATATTGCCAATCTGGTGTATTTGTTTCAAGACTCAAAAGACAGCACATTAGAAGAAAGTAATCTGCAACGATTCTTCCGTGAACAAATCGATAAATATCGTAAGTTAAAAAAAGAACAAAATATGGATTTGATTTCGCAAGAGGTCAAAGCCATTTATGAAAGAATTCGTGTTAAAGTTGTAGAACCATTGACAGTACGCCGTACAAGAACAGACCTTATGGAGAATGAGGCTTATCGAAAGGATTTGGCAGAACAGGGCGTTGTTTTTCCTGATGTGCATGCGCCTGAGAAAATATGGTATCAGTTGGATGCTACGCTCAATGAATTATATGACCGAACCATTAAGATGCTGAGCAAAACAGATGAGGGCTTGACCTATTATCGATATCAGGCAATAAAATATCTGCGTGCTGACAAGAAAAAGAAGTATAAGAAGGCCGATATGATATCTATGCAGTTGGCCACCATTATGAAGACACTGTTAGTAAAGCGTATTGACAGTAGTTTTTATGCCTTTAAACAATCTTTGAAGCGGTATTATGAAGCTAATCACGTGATGCTTCAGATGTTTGAGAATGGAACTATATATATAGCTCCCAATTTGAAAGTCAACGAACTGCTTAGTAATGGGAAAGAGGATGAATTGATAAAACTGATAGATGAATCAATATATACTGATCCTACGATAGAAATATGTGCTCCAGAAGACTTTGAAGATGGCTTCAAAGAAGGTATTGAGCATGATGAACAGATACTGAAGAAGTTGGTTGAAGATTGGGAAAAGGTAGAAGACGATCCCAAACTGAGTATATTCCTTGACTATCTAAAAACCACCTTATTTGATAAGAAAATTAATCATGAGGGAAAACTGCTTGTATTCTCAGAAAGTAAAGAAACAACAAATTATCTGTTTGAAGCATTGAAGGGAAATGGTTATCATCGTGTTTTGGCTGTTCGGAGTGACAATCGAAATGAAATGATGCCTTTACTTAAGGCAAACTTTGATGCTAATTATGAGGGTGAAAAGAAAAATGATTATAACATCATTATTTCAACCGAGGTTCTTGCAGAAGGTGTCAACCTCCATCGGGCAAACATCATTGTGAATTATGATACGCCCTGGAATTCCACAAGGCTGATGCAGCGTATTGGCCGTGTCAATCGTATTGGCAGCACAGCCAAAGACGTTTATATCTATAACTTCTTTCCTACAGAAAAGGTCAATAATGATATAGAATTGGAGAAGAAAGCGAAGATGAAACTCTTTGCCTTCCATGCTGCATTAGGAGAGGATAGCCAGATTTATTCTACGGATGAAACTCCAGAGACTTTTGGACTCTTTGACAAAGACGTTGACGAAGAACGAGACGAGAAACTACGTTATCTGATGTGGCTACGTAAACTGAAGGAGGACGACCCTGACTTAATCAAGTCTATCGCAAAACTTCCTTTACGGGCAAGGGTGGGTCGTAAGAATAAGGTCATGCGTAACTCTACATTGACATTTATCCGCAATCACCGTCGCGACGCATTTACATTCGTCAGAGAAGACGGGACCTATGAAGAATTGACATTCTTGGAGGCTGTGAAAGAATTTGAGGCAAGAATGGATGAAAAGTCCATACCCTTGCATGAACTGCATCACCAGCAAGTAGCTAGGGCAATAGAGGTGTTTTCTGACAAGGAGGAGGACGCGAAAGTCATTCCTACTAAGGTAAATGTCGCTCAAGGCCCTAATGAGAAAAAGGCCATTGCCTATCTTGATGGATTCTTGAGCATTCCCAATATCACGGATGAAGAATGTGAACTCATCAACAAGGCAAAGAGAGCCATCACCACAGGAAAGTTCCAGCAATTACAGCGTGACGTGAATAAATTGAAATCATCAACGAAGAAAACTCCTATCAAACTTTCTGTACTATTGGAGAAGTTGATAACCATTATTACGGCATATCCCTTAGATGCAGTAGATTTAAATGAAACCAAGTTATCTATGAACAAGGTCATACTAAATAAAAAGGAGATTAATCCAGAGATTATTATCTCGGAAAGTTTTAACTCATAATATCGCAAGAGATGAACCAGTCAGAATTAAAACAGATATTAGCATCAAAGTTCGATTTCGAGGTGTGGAAATCCATACTCGAAACCATGTTCTTGAAAATAGACTACCTGTCAAAGGAAATACAGATTGATGCCAGTTTAGTAAAGAGCGGTGGCCAGGTAGGTACTATCCGACTTGACGATGGACGCTCTTTGGGATTGTTCAAATTCGAGGTCGCAGACAATATCAAGATTGCACGAAACAGAAAGGGTTTGCGTGACATTGCCATTAAATATGTTGACCAGGATATTATTCATGGCGCTTTAGTGTTCTATTATTCAAATCAACAGGCAGATTATCGCTTAACCTTTGTTTCCAAACAAACCTCATTGAATGCAAATGGCGAACTTGAAACAAAGGTGACAGCTCCCAAAAGATATACATTCTTATTGGGAGAAAATGAACCATGTACCACAGCATCCATACGCTTGAAGGAACTTATTGATGAATCTAAGATTACCCTCTCTACTGTAACAGATGTGTTCTCTGTAGAAAGATTGAATAAAGATTTCTTTGCAGGTTACTATAATCAATATTCTTTGTTCCTTAAATACCTAAATGGTATCACCCATGGTAACACCAAAGCAAATCGTGATTATGTTAAGAAGTTGTTGGGGCGTCTTGTGTTTCTTCAATTCTTGCAAAAAAGAGGATGGATGGGTGTCCCTGCAGTTAACAAGGATTGGGAAGGGGGTGACCGTGCATATATGTCTCATTTGGTAGAAAGAAATGAGGGCAATAATCGAATACTAAGTGATGTACTTGAACCTTTGTTCTTCAACACTCTTAATGAGCGTAGGACAGACGATCTTGCCGATAGTCGTTTGGGGGAGAATATAAGGATACCTTATCTTAATGGAGGATTGTTTGATAAGGACGAAATTGACAGAAAGGATATTGATTTCCCATATTCATATTTTAAGAATCTAATGGATTTCTTTTCTATGTACAATTTCACCATAGATGAAAATGATCCAGATGATTCAGAGGTCGGCATTGATCCTGAGATGTTGGGACATATTTTTGAGAATTTGCTGGAAAATAATAATGAAAAGGGGGCATATTATACTCCTAAAGAGATAGTCCAATATATGTGCCAAGAGAGTATCTCCCTTTATTTAAAATCACATATTGATGGGCAATTTCATGTAGCGGTTGACAACTTGATAAAGAACGGAATTGTTGATTCGATCTTACAAGAAAAATCTGTCGCAAATATGATTTACAAATTACTGCGTGATATAAAAGTCTGCGATCCTGCGATTGGGTCTGGTGCCTTTCCTATGGGCATTTTAAATGTATTGTATCATGCTCGCTTATTGTTGTATGGGTTTACAAAACCAGGAGACGATTTTGTACCATCACATGTGAAACGCGAAATTATTCAGCAGAATGTCTTTGGGGTAGATATTGAGCAAGGAGCTGTTGATATTGCCCGACTGAGATTTTGGTTAGCATTGGTCGTTGATGAAAAGAACCCTATGCCATTGCCAAATCTTGACTATAAAATTGTGTGTGGTGATTCCTTGTTGAACCGCTTTGATTTAGATGAGCCTATAGATGCTGTCTTTAAAATATATAACGAGGGGAAGGATGATGTGGATAAAATTTCCCTTGCAAAGTATAAACAGTTGGTCGCAGATTATACAAATGCATCTGATCATGAAGCAAAAGAAGAATTCAAACTAATAATAGAATCTATAAAGGACACATTTAAATCTGAATTGGCAGATAAGAAAGTTTCCAGGATTAAACGCTTAAAACGTCTAATATCTGATTTAGATGCTCCTTCTCTTTTTGAACAGACAAAAAAGGAGACTGATAGGATAAAGAAATACAAAGCGGAACTTACCGTTTTAGAAAAAGAACGTGCAGATATAGAAAGTAATAAATTGTATGAATCATCATTTGAATGGAGATACCAGTTTCCTGCCTTGTTGGATGAAAACGGTGAGTTCATGGGGTTTGATGTCGTAATAGGCAATCCTCCCTATTTGAGAGTACAAGGTATTAAGAATAGTAATCCATTATACGCAGACGAGTTAGTCAATAATTATAAGTCTGCAAAAGGGGCATACGATTTATATGTGATATTTGCAGAACGGGGACTTCAAATTATTAACAGTCGAGGAATCGTAAACTATATTATGCCAGTAAAATGGACAAATGCGGCATTTGGAAAAGAATTTAGGGGTGTTGTCTCTCAAAAGAAAGCTGCATATAAAATCATAAATTTTGGAGCGTATCAAGTATTTGATGCATCAACCTATACAGGTTTGCAGTGGTTTGTGCCTAATAGCCCATGTCTTTATTATTATGAACTAAATAGAAATCTTATCACAAACCAAGAACTGAAATTATTCTTGGACTCCTTAAATGATGACTCTGCAGAAAAGGTTATAGCAGAAAAGTTAAATAAAGAACAATGGACTTTGACTGTTGGGGACGATTCTTTGATTTTAGGCGCATTGGAACAACATCCAAGGAAGGTTGAAGATGTTTTTGATAAAATATTTCAGGGATTGGCAACAAGTAAAGACGATGTGTATTTCCTTTATGATTGTAAAGAAGGTGAAAATTATATCATTGGGGAATCTAAGCAACTTGCTCGTACCGTGAGGATAGAACGAGAATTTGTAAAACCACTATTAAAGGGTGAGGATGTTCATCGTTATGACCACATTGCTACAGATCGGTATGTCATCTTCCCATATAAAAAGATTGAAGGTAAAGCAGTACTATACACGGAGGCCGAGCTTTCAGAGAAATACCCGATGGGATATGCTTATTTAAAAGATTGTGAAACAGAACTTCGTGGTAGAGAGAGAGGACGCTTTAATATTGATGGAGAGTGGTTTCAATTTGGAAGAAAACAAGGAATTGTATTGGCAGAAAAAGAAAAACTTGTTGCACCAGACATTTCTTTGGGTGGTAATTTTGCCTATGATCAAGATGGAGAATACTACCAGACAACGACGATCTATGGTTATATTAAAAAGAAAGAGGTGCTGGAGAGTTACAAGTTTTGGATGGCATTGCTAAATTCGCGTTTATGCTGGTGGTTCCTTACTAATACGGGAACAACTTTGGCAAATGGATATTTCAGATATAAGCCAGATTATATTAATCGCTTTCCTATTCCTGCATATGAGCAGACTCAGAAAGTTCAATATGTTATAGAGAAACTTGTAGATTTCTTGTTATATCTTTATGACAAAGACAATTCAGACATCTATATCCATACCAGTAACTCCCGTGTGATCAAACACATAGAAGAGATTGTTGATATGGTAATATATGAACTCTATTTTGAAGAGCACATGAAGGTTCAACACATTGACGTTATTTCAGATATGATGACATATCAGTTTGGTTCGGGACCTATAATGGACTCCATTAAAAAGTTCTATGATTGGTACCAACATTCAGATAACTCAGTCCGACAAAAACTACTACTTTTGGAGACTCGCAGTAAGAACTTTATAAATAAAATCCATACGACAGCAACAACATATGAGCAAAATAAATAAAATTACCATATCAAATTTCAAATTCTTCAGCAAGAAGGAAACGATAGAGTTAAACGGCAAGCATCTACTCCTTTATGGAGAAAATGGGAGTGGGAAAAGTTCTGTGTATTGGGGGCTTTATACACTTTTGGAAGCATCCATGAAATCACCTGCAGATGTTCATAAATATTTTGAGCCTCTCCAAACAAGTGATGAGTCATTAGTTAATATCTATGCGCCAGAAATGTCTGATCTGCGAACAAGACAAGAGCATTCTGATTCATATATCACAATTGAGACGAATAATGGAGGCTTTGCTTATGAATTATCGTTATTATCTAATAATGTGTGTGGTAATGCCGATGCACAGGAAGCCCGTAAAGCGACAGATTTTATCAATTATCAGTCAATTTTCAAGTTCCAGGAATTTAGAAATAGTGAAAAACCTGATTTGTACGAAGTGTTTGCTTATTCAATACTTCCTTATGTCAATTTTGACGAATTTGATATCAAAGGTAGATCTTTGTCAAACGCAGGTGATATGTGGCAAACCTACAATGAAGGGCCAGGAACTATGCGAACAAAAAAGGGTGAAGTGATACAAGTTCGTAAAAGTAGTGTTGCTTATACTCAGTTTACTAGATTTGAAGCATTCTTTAATAGTAAAATGAGAGATTTGATAGATTTTATCAATAACAATTCTCAAGATATAATAAAGAAATTAGGTTATGACATACGTTTCCATTTGAATTATTCTGACTCGTCTCACAAAAGAAAAGAGAAAGAATTTATTCCTCATCCATTCAAAGTAGAGTTGGTTATAACGGAGTATAATGGAAAACCTGTAAATATAGAAAAACCTCATGTCTTTCTGAATGAAGCCAAGATGTCTGCATTGGCAATTGCTATAAGATTGACAGTCTTAAATCGCAGATTTGTCAATGATGATAACATTCTTAAGGTTTTGGTTTTAGATGATCTGATGATAAGTTTAGATATGAGCAATAGAGATAGACTATTGGATCTACTATTGACAGATTATAAGGACAAATATCAACTTCTCTTTTTTACCCATGACAGAGTTTTCTTTGACTGTGTCATGAATCATTTGCCAGAAGATGAGCAGAATAACAATTGGAAGTTTTTGGAATTGTATGAAACGGAAGACGGTGAAAAAAAGATACCTTCTATTGTTTCGTACCAATCACCACTTTCAAAGGCATATGCTTATTTTAAAGGGAAAGATCGTCCCATTGATTATAATGCCTGTGGAAATAACCAGCGACAAGCACTTGAAGAACTTTTTAAGAAACAAATTCATGCATACTCTTTAAGAGAAGACAACGGAGAGTTAGTGCAAACAAATGGATTAATGATTGCAGGCTGTATTGCAAAGGCAAAAGCCATGTATTCTAAAATAGGATTCAAAACAGATATATTGGATGAACTTGAAATACATAGGAAACAATCTCTGAATCCAACATCCCATCATAACCCACAATCCAATTTCTACAAATCAGAGATTGAAAGAACTTTTGAAATAATTAATATTTTGGAGGATTGCAAAATAGAAAGTTTGGTTCCTCATAATAATATTATTACTTTGAATGTAGAATGCGATGATGGAACTATATGTTCATACAAAGTAGAAATACTTGATGACATTTTAGCCTATAAAGCTCCCAACAAAGATTATTTTGTGAATTTGGCAGATAAGCGTGAATATGACGTTAAAGAATACAATGGAAATGCAATAAGTAATAGAACAAAGGGGCTTACTTTACAAGAATTCTATTCAGAAACATTAGATGGTATCAAGAATTATCTTCATAAAAAACCAATCGAAAAGGAAGATGTCCTTTCTTTATTTATGTATGAAGGAGATACTCTTCATGATATTCTTGATAAATGGAATAATCGAATATGAGGAAATATGCAATGTATATTCTGCCATAAGGATTCTTCAACCTCTAAAAGTGTTGAGCATATTATTCCTGAGTCACTTGGGAATATGGAACACATTCTTCCTAAGGGATATGTCTGTGATACCTGTAACAACTATTTCTCTGTTAAAATTGAAAAGGAATTGTTGGCTCAGCCATATTTTGTATCAATGCGGAGACGAAATGATATAAGAACGAAGCATGGAAGATTTGTTAAAGAAACATTTATATTTCCTTCTATAATGGATATATCACCAGTATCATATAATCCTGAAGAAAAGATAGTTTATATAGAAAATGACAATGTGGTAAATGCTATTATCTCAGGAAAATGTAATAAGGCTATTTCTTTATTTTATGATGAGCCAGATACTCCTAATACGCTTATGTCCCGTTTCCTTGCAAAATGTGCATATGAATATTTTCTATATAACATGGGCAAAGACAATTATGATTTGTGTGTTCAAGAGTATTTAGGAAGAGGTAAAGACTTATTAAAAGAATTAAGAGAATATGCCCGATATGGAGTAGGTAAGTATTGGCAATATAATCAACGGAGGATCTATTCAGAAGGAGATTATTTCTATAATCAAAACGAGAACATTTATTATGAGATCCTTCATGAGATGAAGTTATTCGTAAAAGAACACAAACATTTTCAAAATGGAAATGTTGAGGCTGAAATATACTTTGTGATGGCTATAGCTGGTATAGAATACGCTATTTGTTTATCTGACCCTGATATTTCTGAATATCAGAAATGGATTGAAGGGCATAAAGGCCTTTCACCATTAAAAGATGATGCAGAAAAGTTGTCATTTAGTATGGCTGCTGTAAACCCGATGCTAATAAAGAAAAATGACGATAGAATTTATTGACAACAGAAACAGGTTCTTTGAAGATGTAAAAGCATTAGGAAGAAAGAACTCAGCCACATTGGGGTTTATGCCCGAAGGCGGCTTCGAAGATCATGCAAGGAATAAGTTTATTATTATTGCACATGATGGCAAGACGTTGGCAGGTTACTTGATGTTTCGTGTTGTCTCTTGCTTTTCTCGGGTTAGCATCGTTCATTTGTGTGTTAGCGAAGAGTACAGAGGCAAGGGCGTTTCTACTACTTTGTTGAATGCTCTCAAAAGAAAATTCGAAAAAGTATATAGAGGTATATCGCTTAGTTGCAGAACCGATTTTGATTATGCGTCTTCTGTATGGAGAAATTTCGGATTCGTTCCACGCGAAAAGGTCAGGAGTAGAAGTTATGAAGTGAATTATCTAAATAGGTGGTGGTACGACTTTAATCAGCCAGACTTGTTCTCTGTAGCGTTGACTTCTAAGGTGAAGGCTTTGCTGGACATGAATATCATAGTTAAGTTGCGAGAAGCTGAAAATGCAAATTATGTTTCCCCACAAGAAGACCCTTGCGGTTTGTTGGCAGACTGGTTGATTGACGAGACTGAATTATGCTTTGCTCCAGAAGCATTTAATGAAATAGACAGGGACGAGAATTTACAACGTGCAGCAAGGACACGCGCACTTTTATCTTCTTTTACTCAGCTTCAGGTTGATGTGGAAGAACAAAAGAAAGTCGTAAAAGACTTGGAGCAAATAATCAGTGGGAAATCAGATAACGATATATCTGACAGGAAACAGATTGCATCATGTATTGTTTCTCAAACGCCTTATTTTATAACTTACGATGAGGGATTGATTAATAAAAGGGATATCATAGAAAAGCAATACTCGCTACAGATATATAATCCTCAAGAGTTTATTATGCAGGTTGACCAACTCCTGCATGGGGAAGAATATCTTCCCAATCAGTTGATAGGGGTTACTTCTGATTATGTCTCTAAACCAAGTCCACAGGAACTGTCTAATTGTGTTAATAGATTCTGGATGCAGAAGGAAGGTGAAGACAAACCAACTTTTAATTCATTAGTATCGGAACTGATAAACAAAAACGAAGGAAAATTATATGTTTTAAAACGACATGGTGATGCAATTGCATTTTATGGGATAACAGAAAAGAAAGATTCGACAGATATAGAATTCTTGCGTATCTGTGACAAAGACATCTGCAATGCTCTGTTCTTCCAAATTATTTCTGAGATTTTGAAAAGGATTCTTAAAAGTGAGAAGACCCAAATAGTTTTCAAAGAGAAATATATAACAGAAAAGCAGAAGGATATCTTAGACAAATTTGGATTTGTACTGCAGAATAATCTATATGTTAAGTATGTATATAACATCATTGTTGCCAAAGAAGAAGTATCAAATATAATCAATCAGTCATATCCGTCAATGACTGTTGACAATAATGACAGATTACTATTGGCAGTAGAAAGGAAGCTATTCCCATTAAAGATAAAAGGTTTGAACATTCCTACATATATAGTGCCAATAATGCCGTATTGGGCAGGCCAGTTGTTTGATTTGACAATTGCGGGCGAAGACTTATTTGGGGCAAATCCAGAAAAGTTGTGGAGTTTTGAAAATGTTTATTATCGTCACACGAAACCTATTACGGAAAAATATCCTGCTCGAATATTATGGTATGTGAGCGGAGGAGACAAGTATTCTCATACAAAATCTATTGTTGCGTCTTCATATCTTACAGAGGTTATGACAGGAAAGCCCAAAGATCTTTTTCATGTAAACAGACGATATGGCATTTATGAATGGAAAGACATATATAAATTATGTGATGGGGACATTAATACAGATATAAGAGCCCTCAAGTTTTGCCATACAGAAGTTTTTGATTATCCTGTAAAGTTTGACAAAATCCAAGAAATTCTATTTTCTAATGGGAGAAAAAGGAATACTTTTGCTTCTCCTGTAGAAATCAATGATATAATATTTTTTCAAATCTATCAGTTAGGCAAATGGAAAGAACAAAAATAGCACATAAATATTTGTTTATAGCAGTAAAGCCAGAATATGCAAATAAACTGATCTCAGGTCAAAAGGATATTGAACTGAGAAAAATGAGACCTCATGTCCAACAGGGGGATTATGTCATTATTTATGCGTCAGCTCCTGTTAAAGCTGTGATAGGATTCGGAAAGGTGAAAAGTATTATAGATTGTAGCCCTAATAGTTTGTGGGAAAGGTACTCAAATCGTTTAGGTATCAATAAACAAAGCTATTGTTCATATTATGATGGCTATCGTAAAGCTATTGGCATAGAATTTGATATGATAAAATCGGTATCGCCAATAAGATTGGAAGACTTAAGGAAAGTTGATCCCAATTTTCAACCGCCACAAATATATAGATATGTAACAAATGAAGATATTGTTACTGTCTTGTCAAAAAGAATCAAATAATGAGAACAAAATATGGTACAGACAAAAGAATACAGAATAGAACAATGTCTGAGCGATATTCAGAAATATGAAAAGTGGGGGAACCTGCTTGCAGGGCAGAGCTTAACTCATTTGTTCAATTCCAATGCCCCTGTAAGCGCATTGGCAATTCACAATGGGTTGGAATGTGTTAAGGCAAAAATGAAACTAAGTGTGCTTCAAGACAACAAGCATACAAATGAAGAAAAAGAGAATCGCCTGAAACAAATCGACATTGAGATTCATCAAACAGAAGAAACAATGAAGCATGACCTTGAATATAGAGGTCTGTTGATACCATAATCATTTGTTAATATGGATAAGGAAGAAGGTGTATATGTTCTTTTGGCCGATTTCCCGGCATTAACATCCCCAAATAAGGCATGCATACCATTACAATATTGTAACGGTGAAGCCTACGTGCTTTCTATAGATAACAGTGACTGCTCCCTTTGGCAAGACAATCCTATAAAAGATTTCGCAACCATTAGTGAAGAAGATCTATTTGAGAGGATTTCAATTATTAATCCATCATTCTCAGTATTTCCTTTGAATAGCAGGACTAATTACCGACTAAAACGTATTAAGACAGATTTAGGACAGAACTATTATTCTATCTATAGGCCTATTTTTTCTGAACAAATTATAGATGATATATGTAATTTCCAACAAAGCGACATGCCTTCAACGGAATCCTATTTGGATTTACCTATATCCAATCGTCAAGAGTATTCAAACCTATTACGCCAACTAGAGATCATTCTTGATGATATAGATAACATTTTTAAGGTGGTTGCGCCACATAAAAAGCAAATGAGCGTTTATGGACATGCTCTGAGAAATGCCATTCTCCTAGCATGTACAGAATTAGACTCAAGAATGCAAACAATTTTGAAAACTAATGCAATACTTCCAATAGGGAAATATTTCCAAATGATAGACTATTACCAAATACGAGATGCTTTAAAGCTCGATCAATATGTATTGTCTTTTCATAGATTTAACGATTTGGGTACTTTTTCACCTTTTGCTCAATGGAAGGAAAATACTGAACTGTCTTGGTATAAGGCATATAATAACATAAAACATGATCGTGAGGAACATTTCTCTGAAGCAAAACTATTCAATGCAATAAATGCTGTTATGGCTTTTGCCATTATTCTTATCGCACAATATGGCTATCGGAATGATTTATGGAAAGAAACAATCGGAAAGATTATTAAAGTTGACAAAGAGCCCCAATGGAGTTTGGAAGATTTGTATTTTTCTTGTCCAGAGAAGAATAATCATATACTCTATCCATTCCCCAAATATAATTTTCAAAATGAGCCTATGAAGCAATTGGCAAAAAGAATATTGAATATGGTAGAAAATCCCAAAAGTAATAAGGATGAGATAATTGATCAACTGGATAAATTAAAAAAGATGCTAAAATCGCATTACTAATATTTGCTCTAGTTTAGAAAAGAATGTATAACTTTGCAAACAAAATATGAGTGAGGCAATGAACATATACGAAATATTCGACAATCTGCGAAACCATCATGAGAATGAGGTCGTGGAGTTCAAGAAAGCAGAGAACAACTTCGACTTCGATGATTTTGGTAAGTATTTCTCGGCACTATGCAATGAGGCGAACCTGAGGTATAAGGATTTGGTTGGTATTCGGTGTGCACGACAAGACACGGGAAATTCTGGGTACGACGTACAAGAACAGTAACATAATTACGGGATAGGTGCTTTATAAATGCTTGTTAAATAAATATTCCTAATGACAAATTATATTATACCACAAATTCATAATTATCAGAATATAGACGACCTGTTAGAAAATAAAAATAGTAATCGTTCATTATTTGATACTGGAGAAAACTTGTCAATAGATGAGTTGCTACAGGAAAAATTTGTTTGCATCGTAGGAGAACCTGGTATAGGCAAAAGTAGGCTTGTCGAGGAAATAATAAGTAGAAAATTTGGACTGCCGCTATACCATTGTGCTGCTTCTCAGTTTGAGTCTAAGTCAGTCCCTGAATATTTAAAATACTGTATTATAGACGCTTTAGACGAGGTTGATGGAAATGTATTCTTTAGCACACTGCAATCAATTAGGGATTATAAGGCAAAGAATCCAAATGTTAAAGTGCTGTTCACTTGTAGAAAACATTATGTAGCATCATATGCAAAACACTTTGCTTCCTACAATGACTTAATCTATGTAGAATTATGTAGGTTAAGAAATGAGGATGTGATGGGAGTCGTTGACAGGTGTTCTGAGATAACAAAGGCCAATGTAATTAAAAGTTCAAAATTAAGAGAGCTCCTTACAATTCCCAGATACTTGACATTTCTTTTAGAATATGAACAGCAAAAAGGTGATATTACAAATATCAGTGACTTGTTTGAGTTTATTATTGGTCGCTCAATACAAACTGCCGTAAATAATCGTCAAGACATAAAGAAGAATGAAAGCATTAAGATTATTATACAAAGAGTCTTAGAAAAAGTCGCTTTCATTATGGAGATAAGTCGTAAAGACAAAATCTCAAGAGATGAATTATACACGATTCTTGATGGGGTAAAGGGCAATATGACACAGATGCTTATGGCCAATTTTGACATACTTTTCTTTGAGAGTCGTATTTTGAAAGATACAAATGGAATACTAAAATTTGAGAACACTGAAATTCAAGAATACCTTGCTGCAAAAGAGTTATGTAGGCAAGATAATATAGAAAGCGTTCTCTATGATGTCGCTGTACAAAAAGACTTAAAGCACATCTATCCTAATTGGTATGATGTTATTCCCCATATATCATATACAGAAGATAGAATTCACACTTTCATTAATGTCATCAAACTCATTGTGTCATACGAGTCAAGTCTTGAAAATGACTCATTTGAATCTCTTTTGAGGTACATTGATCCATCAAACTGCTTGCCCAATCAGAAAGAAGAACTATTCTCTATTTTACTTGAACATTATTTACGCATACCTGCATACATTGGATGGAAAAGTCAAATTCTCAAATTAATGCAAGACTTCTACAGTTCAAGGTGTAATAGCATCTTAATGCCGCCAATAGAGCAGTCCAAGCAGTTCAATAAGATACAATTAGCAAATATTAATGCTACTCTTGAGGTAATTGTGAAAGAAAACAAACTCGATAGTGAGGTGGCAAATTATTGGACGAATGCTGCAAACATCTTCATTACGGATGACAGTGAAGAAAAGAAACTGGGAGCTTTAGACTTGTATAATGCGCTTAAAGATCAGGATAACCTTATTCGTCTTTCGGGAAGTTTTAGCACTTATTCCCAGAAAGTAAAAGATAGGTATTGTCAAGTAACTGGATATGGACATTTTTCTCAATTGGATATTGTGAAATGCTGGTTAGAGGGGTGTTATAATAGTAATCCCTATGCGATAAACGCAGTTTTATCCATAGAAGATCCGACAGCAATGGCATATGCGTATAAAAAAATTATAGAAGATAATAAACTCCGCGAGTTCTTCAACCCGAAAGGGGCTTTGAGCGTGTTTTACGAATTGTACCTGGTGAAACAATTCGATATTGCATGGAAAAATGATTCTGAAAGCCAAAGTGTCATAACTCAAATAATAGCAAATTACGTTAACATCCATTCGTACACTACTTATAATGAGATATATCCCATTGTTAAGCAAATACTGCTTAATGAGGAAACTGGAGTCGTATTTTGTGAATGTTTTGATAAAGACTATGAATTATTCAGCATATTAACTCATTTTGATGCGGAGCATATTGATATTGAACTTATTGAATCTATAGAAAACTTGCTGCATACACTTCATATAGATAGTTGGCGTATAGATAGAGTTCTGATTGACCTTATTAATCTAATAAGAAAAGATGAATCCAAGAAAGAAACTGCATCTAAATATATAACACGTTATGCTGAAACATTTGAGCGCTGGGATAGTAATTCTGAAGAAGAAAAAAGAAACAAACATAATGACCAATCTTTTACTAATGCCTACCAGAGCCTTTCTGATACTAAATTGTCTTTGTTTGCTAAATACAATTCGGCAATTAAGTTGTCAAATAATTTAGATTTTATACGTAAACAGAATCCAAAACCAATAGTAAATGTGATTGAGACATTCCTCAATGACCTTGATATGGATAAAATGATATTAGAAAAAAAAGAGAACAATTCTTTCAGTATTTCCAAGTCATTAGTAATAATCCCATATTTTGTAAGAGTATTACATCATTTAGGCTTTGTCGATCTTCTAAAGAAGCACAGATTGGTTTTGGCTAAAACTCTGCCAATCGTTTGCTGTACTGCAAATTTTGATTCTAGAGAAATCAGAAACATATATAAATCTGTGATTGGGAATCTTGATGAGAAAGAAATAAACGAATTGATAGATTGGTGGAAATCAAGAAAAGATGATTTCATGAATATTAGTTCCGACAGTGTATTTGCTTGTATAAAAGATTACGGTATTGATGCATTGTCTTATAAGTTGGAGGAGTACATAGATGAATACATCAACAATCAAGACATAGACCATCAACTTACTGCATCAAAATCTTTGGAGTTAATAGAAAATGGATACTTAGACTGGAATTTGGAAAAGTATAGGAATCTTTTCAATTCTCTAAAAGATGACAATATTGAAAGCGTAAAAATGCTGTGTAACACAATAATGATTGAAAAGTACCAAGACGAAGATTCTATGACATGGAGGATTGATTATCTGAAAAATCATGTTGTGAAGTCTCTTCGTAACGAAACGGGCCATGCTCGTGCTATCTCTCTAGCAGAATCTGAAATGATTAGTCCAAATCCACATATGTTTAGGTGCTTTATGAACATAATAGGAAATGAAAAACTAGATGAACAAATGGCTAGTCTATTCAATGTAGGATTGTCATTATGCGATAAACCTGATACACAGGAATATTCAAGTTATCTTCTTAAACAGATATATCTTTTCTATATAACTACAGATAATGGCTATTATATGTCAGAATTGAGAAAGAAGGTAGAGAGGTCTAACGCTACTAAAGGAAGTATCCTCGCTAACAACATCATGACCAATGCTGAGATATTATTCATAAAAAATGAAAAAGTCTCAATTGATAAAGCGATTAAGCAATACAACAAATGCATAGAAGAATCTCATTTGGATATTCGGAATGACGATGATCTTCGACGGTATTTTACACAAATACATTCCGAAGTCCAAAAAGAGATACAAGATCAAGGTATATATTCTTTAGTTCGTCAAGAACTTCTGAGTGAAGATTTTATCCAGAGAGAATTGAAAAATACCATTATAAACAAGTGCTGTCAAATGGGACTGGAGAATGTACATATAGATCGGGAAGTAACTCTTCAAGACAACAAACGCACAGATTTTCTTATTAGATATGGACTATGTAATCCTATAATGGTTGAACTTAAGTTACTTCATAACCCCGAAATTCAAAATGAAAAAAAACGTCATGAATACAGGAAAAAGTTTGTTAAATACGCTAATGCCACCAATGCTTGCTTGTCTGTTTTCTGGGTGTTTGATATTCATAATGACGGTAGTGATACTACAAAATTCAAAGATTTAGAAGCCGAATACAAAAACCTAGACAATACTAAGGTGTTACTAACTGATTGTAAATGTAGCAGCGGTATAGATACAGGTTTGTCTAAAAACAAAGATGCTTCAAAATTTAGTAAAAAGAGTAATGGAAAAAAGAAGAATGGAAAGAAATAATGTGCCCAAACAATGAGATATAACAAGGACTCTATAATTCTTTCGTGAAAATGATTAACTTTGCAAACAGAATATGAGTAAGATTACAGCAAAAGAGTGCCAGAACGTTGAATATAAGCGGAGCTGGAAAGATGAATACCTGAAGTGGATTTGTGGATTTGCAAATGCACAAGGAGCGACCATGTTCTTTGGTGTGGATGATGACTTGGAACTGCGTGGACTTCAGGATTCCAAGAGGCTGTTGGAGGACATCCCCAACAAAATCACCACGACAATGGGACTGGTGGTGGATGTGGATCTGCACGAACAGGATGGATTAGACTATATAGAAGTGACGATAGTCCCTTCTAACGTCCCTGTCAGCTATAGAGGCAAGTACTACTACCGTTCTGGCAGTACCCTCCAGGAACTGACAGGAACCGCGCTAACAGATTTCTTGATGCGCAAACTGAACATAACATGGGATGCTGCAACTGAAAAGTCGGCAACATTAGGTGACATCAACCCGGAGGCTGTAAGGTATTTCCTGAATGCTGCTGTTCGTGAGGGGCGAATTAACAAGTCAGCAAGAGATCTCAGCATTGAGCAACTACTGCGCAGACTTCACCTTATTAATGAAGAGAACGGACAGTTGACTTATGCGGCTCTACTGCTCTTTGGCGAGGATGTTGAACGGTGGAACATGACTGTCGCTTTTCGGCTTGGTCGTTTTGGGAATAGCCAGGCGGACTTGATACTACAGGATAGAATCGTTTGCCCACTGATAGAAATGCCAGACAGAGTGATAGAAACTTTGCGAAGCAAATATTTAGTCTCGCCAATCCATTATGAAGGATTACAGCGCAAGGAGCCCTTAGAGATTCCAGAGGAAGGACTGAGAGAAATGCTCTGTAACAGTCTGATTCACAAGGACTATACGGGTACTTTCGTACAGATGAAAGTGTTCGATGACCACATTACGCTGTGGAACGGTGGAACACTGCCTCCTGGCTATACGGTAGAGAAACTAATGGAGCCACATGAATCACACCCAAGAAATCGACTGATGGCTAATGTGTTCTATCTGGCTGGTTTTATCGAGGCATGGGGACGTGGCTATGAGAAGATACGTGAGGCGTTTGAGAAAGAAAAGCTGGAAGTTCCCGTGTTCGAAGAAGTGCGGGGCGGCATGATGGCCACGATAAAACGTGAGAAGTTCATGGCGATACAGGCAAAGGGCGGTGTCGTAGATAACGGTAAAGATGTCGTAGATGTTGTCATAGATGATGTCATAGAAAAACTATCTGAGCGTCAGTTGGTTATATACAAAATAATTAGAAAATCTGTCGCAGATGGTGTCGTAGAAACGGCAAGTTCTATAGCAAGCAAGATAAAATTCTCTCCCCGAACTATACAACGCGAATTAACTCGATTAAAGGATCTAAATGTTATCAAGCATGAAGGTCCAGACAATGGAGGTTACTGGATAATTCTAAAAGATTTAAAACTGTAAGAACCGTTTTAACATGCATTATAGGCAAACTCAGTGAAATTATACCAAGGTAAATTTTGCTAATTCAATAGAAATGACTACCTTTGCACCCGATAATGAGTCACGAAACAGGCTGGTGGCTCAGAATCGGGTGATCTTTAAGGCAATTTATAGCAGAATATTGAGTCCAGAACGGTCTCCAAATCGTAACCCCGATTTTTCTCAATCCTCTGCATCTCCTTTACATAAAGAAATCCTGCAATTTTTTCCAAAGTTACAAAAAATTTTTGATACTTCTGCGCGAAAAGCGCATCTTGGCGTGTAAAAAGCATAATAACTCGGTATAACTCGGAAGAATTCGGAAAGGCGGTTTAAAATGTCGTAACTTCGCAGTGTCAAAGGAAATCAATGGCAGCGCGCAGGCCGGAGAGGAACGGAGACACAACGAGAAATTCTAACAACTAATTATCAACAATTTAAACAAAGGAACAGAAAAATGATTGAACTTTATCTTTCTAAGAACAACAATGAGGACAGCCAGGCATTTGGCAAGTTCTACCCCCGCGTGAGCTACAAGCAGACTCTGAACATCCACGACATGGCCAAGCACATGGCGGAGCACAACACCCCGTTCTCGGAGGGAACGATCGAGGGTATCCTGCGAGACTTCGTGAAGTGTACGCGTGAGCAGACCCTGATGGGTAACACGGTGAAGGTGGACGATCTGGCGATCTTCAAGGTGAGCGTGATCGGCAACGGCTGCTCCAAGCTGTACGACGAGGATGCCGACAAGACCATCACCGCCAGCATCGGCACGATGAAGAAGACTGACAAGACCGGACCTGCCGTGCAGAGCCTGAAGCTGCTGGCACAGGCCACTGGCGAGTACACTCGCGAGGAGCTGAACAAGGACGGCAAGCTGGGTTGGACTGACAAGGCTGCTCAGGAGATCGCGGCCGCAAAGGCTGCCGCTGTCGGTGGCGGCACTGAGGGCAACGGTGGTACTCAGGGCGGTGGTACTCAGGGCGGTGGCTCGAACGACAACCCGGGTTCGAACGATAACCCAGGGTCTAACGACAACCCAGGGTCTAACGACAATCCCTAAAGCGCTGGGGCCTCACACGGGGACAGGGCCTCTGTAATTCGCGACGGCTTTCAGTGTCGCTGCTCACAGAAGGACCAGTCCCCATGTAAGGCGGGCTGCGCGATCCGAAATGGAAAATGAAAGAATGAAAGAATGAAGAAGCAGAGGATCATTGAGCTGGCGGTGAAGATGATAGTAGCTGCGCTCACGGCCTTCCTGACGGCCATCACGACCACGAGTTGTATGGGGTACGGACCTTTTTAAAGGTAAAAGTAAAGAGCGGCAGACTCCGACTGATGGAGACCTACCGCTCTTTTGCTTTATTTCTAGGATAACCTTAACGGTCTTCGCCGTCGATGGTGTCTTCCCAATAGAACGTATCTGATACAGACCTGACACTGGCACCGCTGCCACTAAGCAAACGGGGAGTCTGAATGACGTGTACCTGCATGGCAGGAGCGATGTATTTCTTCTTTTCCATGATGTCTGTTGTTTATTTGATGATTACTGTCTTACCGTTATGAATATATGCGCCTTTCCTTGTGGGCTGATCGATGCGCTGACCGCTCAGGGTGTACCACCCTACCCTGGCCTCGCCATTCTGACTCATCGGATCATGATCCGTCAGCGTAGCACTGATTCCCGTGGTGCCGTCGCCATAGTCTACGTGAATGCTACGCGTACCGGCGTTACTGCCTGTAGCAGGCACAAAGAAATGGGCACCGAAGCCATGCAGGGCCTTGCCGTTGGCAATGGTTCGTACGTCGGTGGAATAACCGATCTTGTCGCCCGAGGTCAGCAGGATGATCTCGTTCAGATGTCCCTGGTTCTCGCCCAGCACAGTAGCATTGGCCACGATCTCAAACGGTGCATACTGTCCGGCGAAGCTCACACGCCCGTTGCCGCTCACGCCGTTGTCATAGCTGCGAATGGTCTTGTCGATGGTGACACCAGTGAAGGTGGGGTTCGCGATGGTTGGATGCTCCGTGTCGTTATTCCACTTAATGATGTATGGCTTACCGGCCTGAAGGGTCAGTACAGGGTTACTGAACGTCAACTTCAGTGTTGTTCCCTCGATCTCTGCCTTTGTCAGCTCTTTAGCCGTCGCACCATCGAGGGGACTGCCGCTGATGGCTACATCGAACGGCAGGCAAACGGTGTTCCAGCAGCCGTCTTTGTAGAATGTGTGGCCCGACAAGGTGACATTCACCTCTTGTTTATCGTAGCTGCTGATGATGTCAAGATTCTTCACAGTGGCGGCAGCATCGTTATCGCGCAATGTCAGGTTTTCCTGGGATGTCTTAAGGTTCTTCAGTTCATTCCATTCCGAAACTCCCTCACCGTCCTTGCTGGTCTTGATGCTTCTGATCTGGAATTCGTATTCTGTATCTGCCTGAAGGCCAGCAATAGTGGCAGACGTCCCGGTGATTCCTGTGATGGTTTGCCAATCACCCGCAGCAGCGGGCTTATAGACCACGATATCGTCGATGAACAGATGATCCCTATCATCCGAGGTGCATTTGATGCAGATATATTTGATGTCGGCAGGAACGTCCTCGTTGAATACCGCCCAACCGGAGTTGGTCGTAATCTCATCACCAAACTTAAATGCGGCAATATCGTTGGTTGTCGTGCTATAGCCTACAGTAAACGACTCAGGATAAGTACTATTATGGCACATATAATAGAACTGCAGTTTCGTGCCGTCGGTCGTATCCGGTATTCTTGGTGAGATGAGATACTGTGGTGGCGTAGTGGTATAATGGAATGCGAAACCATAGTTACCAGAGTGCGCGGCTGAAGCATAACCATGTGTTTTATCATGACAATTCTGAAGCGTCCATCCGTCGTATCCGTTTTCAAAGCCCTGATAACGGATGATGTGAATAGCCCCCGTTCTGTACCTCACCTCATAGCTGTCGCCGTAGCCTTTCCACGAGAGTGCTGCGGAGTGTGCATCAACCGATGTGACAGCCACGTCGTAGGGTATAGGGTTGGCTTCTGTCAGGCAACCTACACTGGCCCAGGGGGTCGCGGTTCCGTTGCTATAGACTCCCTTTACCTGTATGCCATAAACCGAACCTGCGTCCAGGTTGTCCATTAAGGATGGACTGGTAGCATTATTCATCACCGTCCACGAATTATTTTCCGGATAGATGCCGATGTCGTCGATCTGCAGATAGTTCTGGTCGTAATCCTGGTTACGAATGGCAAAGTAGCCGGTCTGACCTTCATATTTGCTCAGGTCGATGGATACTTCCGTCCACACGGCAGAAGCATTGCCTGGCGAAGCCAACTGCTTAAACGAGCTGATGTCGTCGGTTGTCGTGGAGACATATACGTCGTAATGCTCATGATACTTGCCATCATCGCGTACCCAAAAACTAAGAACACCGCCCAGTGTCACCTTTGGCGAGATGAGCCAGTTGTCGACATGATAAGCTTCGTCAGCCCAACTTCTGGAAACAGCCGTATGGGTGCCGCTATGTGGTGCCACATTATCATTGAAACTGCCTGTTTTCCAATACCAGTCGCTGTATGTTACGCCCTCGCCTTTGCGTACCACCTTCCATTTGTCCAGACCGTTCTCGAAATCGTCGAAGAACTCCACCTTGCCATAGCGCAGCTGATAGCTGTCGTTCTTGCCCGTCCAGCTAAGGGTGGCTGAGCTGGGCGATGTTTCCACCTTCGTAATCGTGGGTGCAAAGGTGTAGGTGAAAGTGGTCTTGGGGATGAAATCCTTCTTTTTGGCTGAAATATTATCCGGACTATTGCTATCAGTTCCACTAACAGAGACACCTGAGGTGAGGCCCTTTTTACCATAGAAACAGATAGATTTGTAGCCTTTTTGTTTGTCCGTATTCTCGGTGCTTATCAGCAGATTGCCGCCTTTATATTTATAAGGTGTATTGAGCGTGATGAGCGCAGTTCCGCCATTGCCTGATTTTGCGACACTGACTTTACCTTGATAGACCAAGTTGCCGTCCGACACCGTTTCAAATGCACTCATCTTGATATAGTCTACCTCTTTCAGATATACTTTGACATCGGTGTCAGTTGTATATGGAACTTTGTTGCTTTCGGTGTAATACGTTATGGAGGAGATGGTTCCGCCAGTCATGCCTGTCAGGTCCTTGGCGGGAATCACATACTGACTCCTTGTGTATTCACAAAAAGTATTAATATTCATGGGAACAACTAAATATTGGTCAGTCCCATCATACACGGTTAAGGTTTCCTGCGCTTTCGTGCCTCCAACGAAGGCCAACAAAAGCAGCATCATCAATGGTCGCATAACATTGAATTTCTTAAGTATAAAATGCCTCATATTACTGTAATTTGATTAATCGGGATGCAAAAGTATACAAAATACACTTATTAATGTGTTCAAAAATACGGAATGGTGTTAGAAAATCAAGAATCAGGTGTTAGAAATTTAAATATTTAACACCCTTTTTCTTGCATATATCATCGATTTTTATTACTTTTGCAGCCGCAAAATAAAACCATAGACGAATGATGATACCTATAGAGCATATGCAGTTTGCCGGCATAGTTCTTACTGGCTCCTTAACCACCATGTTGGCCTTCATGTTACCACAGTGGCAGACCGACAGCAAAGCTTACAGCCGCTCACGCTGGCTGATGACTGCCGGTACGATATTACTGCCCATACAGTTCCTGTTGCAATATACACTCCACTTCCGCCAGATGGGCGTTACCCAGGCGGTCATGGTAAACCTGCTGTTCTTTGTCCCCAGTGCCACCTGTATCAGTCTTGCCATTCTCAACCTGTTAAGGCTGGGACGAATCAAGCGGCAGGAATGGGCTACCGGCATCGCATCCTGTCTGCTGGTATTGGCGATGCTCGCATGGGCATCACTCACTGATGGACAGCCCCTACTCTCCGACACACCAGAACTGCGACTGGCGGAAATGGCATCGGCTGTCCTATATCTGATCATGCAGATCTACTATGGCGTACTGAACATCTGGGAACTGCGCCGACTGAAGCGTGCATTAGAAGGCTATTACGACCACGAAAAAAAGGAGCTGATATGCTGGATGTTCAACAGCACCATCATGCTGATCTTTTCCGGCCTGCTGGCTCCGATAGCTATCTTCTGGTCGGACAAGTGGCTGATTCTCTACTCTGCTACCATTTTTATCACCATCTTCTATTGTGTCATCAGCTTCTACAGCTACGGGGTAGATCATGCCAAACAGCAGGCCATCAGCGATGCCGAGGAGAATGCCGAGGAGGTCGGCCTGAACGAAGAGACCCCAGCGAACTTGATGGACGAGGCCGACCGACTACACGTTGAGCAAGCCGTGAACCGCTGGACGGACATGGGCGGACACCTGAAGAGCGGCATCACCATACAGAACGTCGTCAATGAAATGAAGATTCCCCGCTATCAACTGACGGCCTGGCTGAAGACTACCGAGTGGGAACTATTCAACCCCTGGCTCACCCACCTGCGGGTAGAGGAGGCCAAACACCAGATGCGGCTGCACCCTGAATGGAGCAACGACACCATTGCCGAGAAATGCGGGTTCAGCTCACGGTCGTACTTCCAGACCGTTTTCCGCAAACAAACCGGCCTGACCCCTGCCCAATTCCTTGAGAGCGAAGCGACGAACTAAAAAAGCCCCGCCGATTGGCGGAGCTTATAAAAAGAGAAGTAACTGAAGAGCTGCCTGCCGCTGATGGCTACATCGAACGGCAGGCAAACGGTGTTCCAGCAGCCGTCTTTGTAGAATGTGTGGCCCGACAAGGTACGCCCCTACACAGTCCAGCGCAGCTGTCTCGACTTCGAGCTATAGCCACCAGCCAGCTTTTGTTAGTCAAGATAGTCATTAGTAATAATGGCTAAATAACAGAGCGCGCCTGTGGTTTCACTCGTTCTGATATCTTCTTTGAAGCGTTCAAGTATCATCTACAACTCGTCCAAGCGTCATCTATCCCCCCATAGATGACGCTCGGACGAGTCGTATCAGATATCGGAACGAGCCGTAACTGACGTCGGAACAACTGAAAAGTCCAACGGGGCCCAAGACCAAAAAGAACCGTCCGTGTGCAAACTGCAGTTTGGTTACGGCAGATTCTCAACCGTCCAGCCTGAAGGTATGCCAGAATTAGAAGCCTTTCCCGACCAATCAGCTGATGCCGCTTTCTTGAACGTTCCAGAAGCTGCTACATCTTTGACCCAAAAAAAGGTACACGAAGTAGCGGACATGTTTGTGGCCGCGCAGGAGATACTACTAAGATTTGTGCAGCCATTGAACATATTCTTGTAGCAACCTTCTGCCAGTATCTCAGCAGGCAAGTAGGGTGCTACAGTCAAACTTGTACAACCAATGAACATTCGGGAGTAGCACTCATCTGCCAGCGTCGTAGCAGGAAGAGAAGGTGCTTCCGTCAGGCTCGTACAATTATAGAACATACCTTCGTAGCAGTTTTCTGACAACGACATAGCGGGCAACTTGTCGGGTACTGTATTCAGGCTTGAACAACCAAAGAACATCTCATAACAACACTCCGTTGCAAGCGTTGTGGCAGACAAGGTGGGTGCTACATTCAGACGTGAGCAACCACGGAACATCTGTTTGTAGCACTCCGTTTTAAGCGTTGTAGCGGGCAACGTGGCTGGTGCTGTATTCAGGCTTGAGCAACCATAGAACATATCCGTGTAACAATAATCTGCCAGTGTCGTGGCGGGGAGAGCGGGTGCAATTGTCAGGCCCTTACAGTTAGCAAACATCTCACAATAGCAGCACTCTGCCAACGTCGTGGCTGGCAGGGCGGGTGCAATTGTCAGGCCCGTGCAATTAGCAAACATGCCATAGTAGCAGTCCTCTGTCAAAGTCGTAGCGGGTAGCACAAGTGGATTAGATGGGTCGACATCGATATTTGTGTTGCCTTCGAACAATCTGTAGAAAGCAGCCTCTCCAGTCAACGTCGTAGCGTTAGCAAAGGCTGTAGAATTGATCAGGCTCATGATGTTGCCGTAGACAATGCAGGAGGCTGTGCAAGAAATATTGCTATAATCTGATACAGGAGCGTAAGACCCATTATCACCATAAAATGCTACCTTTCCGCCTGCAGCAACTGTAATAGCTTTAGATTCTCCAGTGGCGATATCAACACCTTCTCCCCCATTCAACTTATAGGTAACTGTGCCAGAGGCATGGTTTTCGAAGGTGATAGTTCCTGCTGCCTTGGCCTCCAGCGTCAAGGGGATAGTGTTCATATTCTCCATCGTCAGCGTGGTAGCATAGTATTTGGCGGCTGCAAAAGAGTAGCCCGTCTTGGTTGTGGTATAGGTGGTCGCACCAACAGAGGCGGTGAAGGTTAGCTTTGCCGTTGCAAGCAGCGTTTCGACTTCTGTAGAAGTGAATGACGTAGCATAAGTAGTATTAATCTTTGCCGCCAAGTCTGCAGCTACTTTTGTTGCATTTGGTAATGCGAAATAGAGAATTCCGCTGCCATTGGCAGTATAGGTGGCTGCTGTGGGTATGAAAGTGAATATATCTTCTGTTATTGCTGCAGATATAGGTGAAGGAAGAGTAATTGTTGCCTTCAAATTCAAAGAAGTGGCATCAATTGCATTAGTCCCATCGTTGAGCGCGAGCTTCAATACGGCCGTCTGAGTCGTGAAGCTGGCACCAGTCTCTTCGATAGTGATATTTCCACTTTCGATAGTCTTGACCGTTACGGTAGCTGTGGCCATGTCATAATTTTCTGCACTATTAGTGTTATCTTTGAGCGTGCCGTCCTGACCTCCATAGGCAGACAAGCTGGTTATCGGGTGATAGTCAAGCGTCAGTACATCGCCTACTGCGACTCCAGAAACTGTCCCCGTGAAAGTAGCACTACCGCCAGAAATATTCTTGGGGCTCAGCGTTCCGACGGGAGTCGTACCGCTGGTGACAGTGATGACGTCGGTTGTGGCCCATGAGGCTACGAGGCTCGTCCCTGAGAGGCTGAGCGCGCGGGTGGCGGCACCGTCCTTCGTAGCGTTGATGGTGAGGGTGTAAACTTGCTCGCTATTGTTGGCGGGCTGCTGTTCGATAATATTGTCGTCGTCACTTGAGCATGCGGCGAAGGCGGCTCCTGCCATCAGCAGGGCGGCCAAGAAGCGGATGTTGCTAAAAGTCTTTTTCATAATGCATTCCTCATTTTTTACCATGATACAGGTTCTCCATAGGGATTGTTACGATTACCGGTAAAACTACCCGCGAGCAACTGCGGCTGTTGTTTCAATTCATAGACCTTCATCGAGGGCTTCTCATAAAGTTTCTTTTTCATATCGTTTTTGCATTTGATTAAATAGTTTGGCTGCAAAGATACGATATGAAAGAGAAAAAGGGCTTACGGATTGTCACAATCGACTGACAAATGATGATTTGTTAGTCGATTTTCTGTTTCCACTCACTGGGTGTCATGCCTGTGACGGCCTTGAAGGTGCGGAAGAAGGAGGTCTCTGTGGAGAAGCCGGATGCCATCCAGACTTCGGAGATCTTCTTGCCGGGCTGAGTAGACATCAGTTCCTTGGCATGAGCGACTCGGTATTCACTGATAAACTGTGAGAAGGAGATGCCCCGCTGGCTGTTGATGCAGTTGGAGATGACATTGCGGTTGGTGCCAAGCATGCTGGCAACATCGGTGAGTTTGAGCTCGCTTTCCAGATAGAGTTTTTGATCCTCTATCAGCTCGCAGATGCGCTGCATCAGAATAGTATTGGAATCAGGAGTCGGTACATCGGCGAATGACGGATTGTCGGTTTCAGCATTCCGACGATGACGGCATCTGAGAATCAGATATGCAGCTATGGCTGCCGCCATGACTGCCAGAGCGAGAATTGTCCAAAGCCATATCCCGGCAAATCCGTCAGATACTGAAGCGGCATTACGATTGCCGACGGGCAAGAGATAGACTGTGGACAAGGGCGAGAAATTGTCGTTCTGCAACGAGCCTTTGAGACCCTTGTTATAGGTAATGCCGCCGACGATCATCAGGTTTCCGTCGTCGGTAAGGACAATCTCAGGAAAGCCTGCCTCTGGCAGCGGATCGGTATAGTAGAGCGTCAGCGGGGCCGGCGTCTTGTCATACTCCACACAGAGTACATAATGGCGGTTGTCCTTGTCGATGCCATGCACGTAGCCACGATGGGCCTGACGGTCGGCAATGACGGGACTATAATAGAAAATCGAGCCAAAAGGAATCTTCACGGGAACAGGGCAGGTGGTTGGCAGCAGCGAGAAGACGGTATCTCGTACCAGAAGGAAAGCCATTGGCCTGTCTGACAACCAACTGGTGCTGTCACCAACAGACCAGTCTTGTACTGGTAGTAACCAGGAATAGTCGTCAGTGGCCTCATCGCCAATGAATCCTGTATTGCTGCAGAAAGGTGCTTCGTAGAATAGCGGGTGCCACTGTTGCAATAAAGGTATATGCAACGGTTCACCCTTCAGACGATCTACGACATCAGAGAGCAGCATCTCGCCATGTATGCCACCATTCCCCAAGATAAGGACATCGCCGCCTGAAGTGGTGAGGAGGTTGGGTGTAGCCCGCCCTACGGAGACTGTCTTTACACGGGAGAAATCCCTGTCGCCATCGAACATCTCGATGCCATCGTCAGCATACCAGTTACCTGTTACCACAACCTTTCCGCTGTCCAGTTCTGCCCCAACAGCCAGCGTTCGCTTGGTACTCAGGCAACTGAAGCCTCGGAAGGTATGTGTTGCAGGGTCGTATTCCTCAACGGGATATGTACATCCTACTCCCATCGGCTCGGCGTGTCCTCCTGCCAAGAGTACCCTACCCGACTTTAGCACCACGCACATACCGTTGTCGTGAGGATATTCAGTATCCATCAGATGCCACTCGCCATCCTTGAAGTATTCGGCTGTTGCAGTAGGAATAAAACTATTGGTATGACCTCCCACCACCGTCACCTCGCCGTTCACACAAAAGATATTATGTGCATTGCGGGGAATATGCAGGTCAGGAAGCCGCTCAGGCACAATCTTTACCATCGGACAGTTGGCCTGATTGTCAGCTGAGATCTGCATCGTCGGCAGCATCAGTGCGCCTATCAATATAATAAGGTGAAGAGTCTGTCTCATATTTGAAAAGCCCCGCCGATTGGCGGAGCTTATAAAAAGAGAAGTGTCACTGATTACTTCTTGTTCAGGGCGAGATCGATGGCAACGGCTACGGAAACGGTAGCACCTACCATCGGGTTGTTACCCATACCCAGGAAGCCCATCATCTCAACGTGTGCAGGAACTGAAGAGCTGCCTGCGAACTGAGCGTCGGAGTGCATGCGGCCCAGGGTGTCGGTCATACCGTAAGAAGCGGGACCGGCAGCCATGTTATCGGGATG
>JAEEGJ010005936.1_pt1 | contig 37495 bp, 27 predicted proteins | sample 8958761 | NCBI WGS metagenome assembly JAEEGJ01 (sample SAMN16246546, study PRJNA631951) | gut metagenome | biome: gut microbiome; feature: rumen; material: RS-attached | host: Bos | place: Iran: Karaj | collected 2018-10
GCTGGCGGTCATTGCCGAAAAGCCCGACGACTTCTACACCCGCGAAGGCGACGATTTGCACTGCGAAATCAAGGTGCCGGTCCACAAGCTGGTGCTTGGCGGAACGCAGCGAATCCCGACGCTGGACGGTGGCGAAGTGCAGATCAAGATTGCGGCCGGCACTCAGGCCGGAAGCATCTTGCGCCTGCGCGAACAGGGCCTGTACCCGCTGAACAAGCGCGGCGACCGTGGAAGCCTCTACGTGAACATCGGTGTGGATATCCCGAAGGACCTTAGCCGCGAAGAGAAGGAACTCTACCAGAAACTCGCGGAACTGCGCCACGACAAAGAAACCGCGCAGGAAGAGTCTTTCCTTGAGAAGATGAAGAATCTGTTCAAGTAGAAAAGGAGATCCCGAGCAGCAATGCCCGGGATTTTTTGCTTTATGGGTTTTCGTTAAAGAATTATCGGGAAGCCGACCCGGTATTCCTTGATGATTTCCGGGTGCGTCTTGGCGTATTCGAAAATTTTATCGCCGAGGCCGTCCTGCACGAGATCCACGAGGGCCTTGCTCGGGACAGCGCCGATGCTCGGGCACGAGGGAGTGAGCGCGATAACGAGTTCACCATCTTTGCGCATGATGCGGAGCGGCCAGATGGAGCAGTCAAAGGGCTTGTCTTCGGGCTTTAAAATGCAGCCTTTGTGCGGGTCCAGGAAGGTGCAGGGAACTTCTTCTTCGGGGTCATCGGTTTTGTAGCCGCCAAGGACAATTTGGCCGTCGCGGAACTCCCCCACCACGCCGTATTCGTTGGGGTTGCTCAGTTTTTCGGCGACTTCGGGCGGGAAAAGCGGGGTTTCCCAGAGGCTTTGACGCCGGAAGGAGCAGCAGAACTTGCAGGCGGCGCATTGCTTTTTAGAGAGGATGGAGGAAAGCATTACAACCCCACCGTAACATGCGTTTTGTCGAGAATCGTCTGCGGGTAGTACGAGAGTTTGGCCTTGCGGAGGCCTTCGATGTTGATGTCCTCTTCGCGGTTGATGAATTTAGCTCCGGCAGCCACGAGGCATTCAGCGAAAAGCTTGTTTATAATCGCGTACCCGCCATTCACCGCATATTCGTCGATGACTTTTTCGAAGTGGATGTCCCATGCTCCGGGAACTATTTCAGAAGCCATCGTCATGCCGACAGGCTTGCCTTCGACATAGAGCACTGCACCATTCAAGCCAAGTTTATCGAAGTTTTCCAGCGCCTCCACAATGGCGCAGTATTCTGCCATACGGGATTTTTCATCTTCGGAGCGTTCTGCCCAAGCGGCTTCGCGACATTCACAGGTGCATTCACAGTCGGAATCGCCGGATTCGCCTAAAGATTCCACTTTGAGCCAGCTCTTTTCGACCGCAAGCGCGTCATCAAAGTTCGAAGGCGTAAGCGGGCGGATTTCGTAGTCCAAATAAGACCTATTGAAACGCGAGATATGGTTGCGTTTTTTCTTGTACTGGTTTCCAGCCAAGGTGGCAAGGCTTTCGGCAGAATAGATGTAGTCGCTGTCGCCGCGGTTTTCTGTAAAATGAAGGGCGGATTTTGCGCCGTTCGCCCCGACTGTCTTAAAATATTCCCGCAGAATCTGTGCTCGCGGCTCATCCACCAAGCAGAATTCCAGCGGACGGCCCGATTCGCGGGCATCTTCGGCAATCAACTTCAAGGAAGCCTGCGGATCCCCTGTCCCTAGCGGGAAGGCATAACCCCGGCGACTCCCCTGCCCGTTGTAGTAGCGGAAAAGGACCCCGTCTTGCAGCGCAATCTGCGTGCCGTACTTTTGCCGTAGCAGGAAAATGTTCGCGAAGCTCGCATCGCTGCCGGTATAGCCCGAGTCGGCCACGGCATTTGCCACCGCCACCCGGTCAAAAAGCTCTGGAGCCTTAAAGTTTATCATCTTTCAGAAGATACAATTTTGCAGCTCCAAAATCAAATAGGATTTTAGAAGTAAACGCCGTAGTTGGGGTGCGCTTTCGGGGAGCGGCCCTTGATATCGTACTTGCGGACGCGTTCCATCTTGAGCGGTGTCGGTGCGAGAGCCTTGCGGATATTGAGGGGCCCGTTATTCCACTTGCCGATGAGGACAATGTCGTCTTTGTTCCCCTGGACCAGTTCCGTCACGCGGGTCTTGAATGTGGAATCCGTGTACCAGCCCTCGAATGTATAGCCATCCATCGTGGGTTCTTTCAAGACAAATGTCGAAGAGTCCGCATAGCGGTAGGTCGGGTTGCGTTGTGTCGGGCGCTGGTACTTGCCGTCGTTCACGTAAGTGATAGAATATCCGCTCTCCCACCGTGCGTAATACCTCTGGTTGCCTTGCGCCGTAGAAGGGATCTTTTCGGCGAGCTTCGTGAAGTTCGAGTCGAGGAACCAGCCTTCAAAGACATCGTTTGTCTTCACCGAGGCATTCAGCACGACTTCATGTTCCGGCGTGTAGTAACTGGGGTTGGACGGGTTTGTACCGCCGTTCAGTATGTACATTATATCGTAAAATACGCCGCTCAGTTTCGGGTGGGCGTCGCCGGAGTTCTGCACCCATACGGGAATGTCGGTCGAGTCCTTCAATTTCTTGAGAACGGCCCCGTTGGAAAATTCTGTAGCCGTCGCGGGGGTGCCCTCGTAGCCGTCATTCAAGTAATCTTTGGGATAGAATACATTTTTTACGGATACATCATTATCCGAGACACTCATGCACAATTTTTTTATTGTCAGGGCGATGCCAGAAAAAGTATTTGACACGTCGATTTTGCCGTTGTAGAACGAATTCTTGAAAGAAACATTGTCGACAGCACCGACAAGACCTCCACCTTCCTTACCCATCAGGTAACCGGTTGAATAGGAGTTCTCGATTTGCGAAAAGAAGTCTGGCGACTTTCCCATGAATTCGTATGCGGAGGGGTTCCTGTCCGGTTCTGGAGACGGTGCCGGGAGCGGAGGGAATGCAGGGTCAAGACAAAGGTCGCCAAAGCTGTTGATAGAACCGACAAGGCCACCGACGTAGCCACTCGTACTGCGGACAGATGCTGAACTGAATACGTTCTTGAGCTTAAGGCCTCCGAATTCAACGGTCGATACAAAGGAACCGGCATTTTCGCCGCTGAAATAAGAATCCGTAATTCCCAGATTTTGGATAACGGTATTGTATTCCTGAACCTGTTGAATTAGGCCCACGTTGCCGTATAGGCCCGAGATGGTATGGCCGTTCCCTTCGATGATTCCCACGAAATATCTAAACGGCTTCCACCAGTAAAAATCACCGCTATTTGCAGAGCCATCGGATTTCAAGACATTTTTGTTGACGACGATATCGTTTTCAATGAAAATGCAGACTTTTTTTAACGTGCTATCGGCGATCTTTACGGCACCATAGAGTTCAGCAGCATCGTGCACCAGCATGCAGCCCGCATCATCCATCTGGGGCCTTTTGGATATTACTCCCCAGCGTGCGTGAATCTTTAACTTGTTTCCCTGATTTGGCTTTTCGTATGGGTAAAAAGAATCCTTCTTGTAATTGTTGGCAAGAGGAGTGGATGTCGTCGTGTACCAGCCCAAAAAATCGGCCCCTTCCTTGGTAGGTGGCAAAAGGGGATATTTTTCTCTGTTGGATGCATCGTATATGAAGAATGCAATGTTGTCCGGGTTATTCACCCCGCCTTGCAAGTCGTAATCGACATAGACAGTATCGCCATTTTCGATGGCGGCAACCGGCGCAGCGATAAAAAGGCTTGCTAACAGGCTAAAGACGACTTTGGACATAAACTTTCTCCTTTTTTGGGAAAATCTATAATTTTATTCTGCTTCTTGTTGAAGACGCGGGACTATATCCAAAATCCAGTGTTCGAAATCACCCGATTCTATATGGTTACGGGCCTGTTGCATCAAGTGCAGGTAAAAATGCAGGTTGTGGATAGTAGAAAGTGTCCAGCCGAGGGGTTCCTTGGTCTTGAACAGGTGGCGCACGTAGGCACGGGTGTAGTTCCTGCAGCAATGGCAATCGCATTCCGGATCAAGCGGGCGGCTGTCATCGGCAAATTTGGCATTCTTGTAGCGGAGCACTCCCCTGCTGGTATAAACGAGGCCATCCTGCGCATTCTTCGCGGGCAGAATACAGTCGAACATGTCGACGCCGCGCTTGATGAGTTCCAACAGGTTCCAGGGCGTGCCCACCCCCATCACGTAACGGGCGCGGTCGGCAGGCAGCGAATTCGTGCAGAAATCCGCAATTTCGTACATGTTTTCCACAGGTTCGCCTACGGAGAGACCTCCCATCGCGTAACCGTCGGGGCCGATTTCCTTGAGTGCGTCGATGGATTTTTGGCGGAGTTCCTTGTGCATGCCGCCCTGCACAATCCCGAAGAAATACTGCGGATAATCATGGACAGGCGGGTTTTCGCGGAGCCAATCCATCGCGCGCTTTGTCCAGGCCAGCGTGTAGTCGAGCGATTGCGAAGCCTCCTCGACGGTGCTCGGGTAAGGCGTGCATTCGTCAAAGGCCATGATGATGTCGGCCCCGATTTCGCGTTGGGCCTTCATCACTGATTCCGGCGTGAACATGTGGCGAGATCCGTCCAGATGGCTCTGGAATTCCACGCCCTCTTCGGTAATGTGGCGAAGTTCCTTGAGGCTCCAGACCTGGAATCCACCGCTGTCCGTGAGCATCGGGCCGTTCCAGCCCATGAACTTCTGCACACCGCCCATCTTGGCCACGAGTTCCGTACCCGGGCGCAAGTACAGATGGTACGTATTCGCCAAGATGATTTGCGCCTGCATTTCGCGCAAGTCCCGCGACGAGAGCCCCTTCACGCTCGCAAGAGTCCCCACCGGCATAAAAATCGGCGTTTCAACCACGCCGTGGGCCGTATGTAGCCGACCGAGGCGGGCCTTGCTCTTGTCGCTAGTCTTTACGAGTTCGAAGGGATTGCTGTTCACAGGCTAAATATAAATAATACAGCCTGCTTAGATTCTAGAAGTAAACGCCATAGTTGGGTCGTGCTTTCTTGTTGCGGCCCTTGATGTCGTACTTGGGCGTGCGAATTTGCTTCAACGGGGCCGGGGGAACAGTTTTAACAATTCCAATCCAATTGTTTGGGGCACCCTTGTAATTGATGTATACCGTATTGGTATAGAACGTATTGTGGTAGAAGAAATTCTTCATCCCCAGGTTGCGGACTTCGGGATATTCCCCGTCAAAGGCGTCACTGGATATTAACCCGTAGAATTGGCCCGGGTAGCTAAGCTCATAATCCATATACAGCCCGTTGATGACATGGCCGTTACCATAAATGGTCCCGATAAAGGGATAGAGGCCGTTCAGGGGTTTCCATTCGATAACTGCCAAACGTTCCTGCGGCAGGCCCGGGTTCACGACGATATCGTTCATTATCTTGATACACGCCCTGTACGGGAGGCCATCTGCCTGGGCATTGCTATTGTAGTACGGATTCAGGTAGTACAGCTCGTTGGCGTTGGTCACTAGGTAACAGCCATCGGTATCGACTTCCGGTTTCTTGGGTTCGTAGGTCCATCTGGCGTAAAGAGTCACCTGGTCAGCCTCGGTATTGACAAGGTACGGCTCATTCCGGTATCTTTTCAGGGAACCATACTGTTTGCTACCATCGTACCAGCCATCGAAAACATACCCTTCGCGGGTCGGGGTCTTGAAGAGGATTTTTTCGCCGTTCATGACCTTGTCCGGATTTTCGCCAGCCCCAATCGTGCCTCCATTCAGGTTGTAAACCAGCTTTACCTCATGCGAAATCCACTTGGCATAAAGGACGATGTCTTCCGTGTTGCCTGTAGGCAACTCCGTCACCCTGGTGGTGAACGTTGAATCTGTGTACCAGCCGTCGAAGGTGCGGCCCGTTCCAATAGGCTCTTTCAGCTTGAACGTTGCGGAATCCGCATAGCGGTAAGTTGGGTTCGGGAGAGATCCGTACAGGTAAGTATCATCGTTCACATACGTGATGGAATAGCCGCTCTGCCACTTGGCGAAAAATTTCTGGTTTCCTTCTGCCGTAGCGGCAATCTTTTCGACCGGAATCGTGAAGTTCGAGTCGAGGAACCAGCCTTCAAACACATCGCCTTCCTTTGTGGCGGGCTGCAGGGAGATTTCCTGCTTTGGGGAGAAATGCACCGGATTAGCCGCATCATTGACGCCGCCATTCAAACGGTAGGTAATATCGTAGAACACGCCGTTCAGTTTCGGATAGGCGTCGCCCTCCCCCTGCACCCAGACCGGGACTCCGGAACCGTTTACAAGATTTGCAAGAAGGGTCCCGTCCGTAAATTCTGCGGCTGTGGCCGCGGTGGCCTTGAACTCATCCGCTTCGAAAGTTACCGGATAAAAGGTATTTTCGATAGAGATGTCGTCGGGAGAGATTGGATGGCAACCCTTCGGCATAATCTTTCCAATTACAGCGAAAGTTCCCGATACATCTGCCGTTCCGGCGAAGAAAACGTTCTTGAAAGAAACATTGTCTGCAATGCCGACAAGTCCTCCGCCGTCTACCCCTGCGATATGCCCGGCGTAATAGGCGTTTTCAATCTCCACAGCGAATGAATTTTCAGAATAATAGTTATATGAAACTTCGTAAGCGTCTGGAGACCTGACCGGAGGAGCGGCAAGTACATCCAGACATTCGTCTCCTAGACCATCGAGGTTCCCGATTAAACCGCCTGCACGATGAGAATAGTTGCCGACACTGACGAGAGTCGCCGTACTGTACACATTCTTCATTAAAAGGCCGTAACCCGTCAGGGAAGCCACGAAAGAACCAACAATCGGCCCGCTGAAGTATGAGTCCTTGATTCCCAGGTTCTGGATGACAAGATTATTGGCGTGGACTCTCGAAATCAAGCCGACATCGCCATAAAGCCCCGAAATGGTATGGCCATTGCCCTCGATAACTCCCGCAAATTCTTCAAAAGACTTCCACCAGTAATGAGCGCCTTCGTTCGGGGTTCCGTCGGCTGCCAGGAGATTCTTGTTGACAACGATATCGTCTTCGATGAATATGCAGGTTCTTTTGTACTTGTCACTCAAGCTGTCGGCGAATTTCACGGCACCATAGAGTTCTGCTGCATCATGGACCAGCGCGCAGCCCGATTCATCTAGTGCAGGCATCTTTGCAACTACGCCCCAATGCGCAGTGACTGTGAATGTGCCTTGGGGAGCATCGTAAGTGCCGTCGCACGGACGGACAAAATCGACTTTATCGAACTTGTCGTACCATCCCAAGAATTCGTAGCCTTCCCTGGTGGGCGGCCTAAGGTAGATGCGGCCCAGGTCATTGTCGTCGTACGTGTAGGCAGAAACGTTATTCGAATTGTTTACACCACCCTGCAAGTCGTATACGATATGGATAGTATCGCCCCTGTTCAAGGCGAAGGCGGATATGGCACAAAATAAACAGGCCAAAAAGATTTTTTTTGACATAAGTCCCCCTAATTTTACCCAAATACCGCCATGGACCTACTCCAAATATATTATTAATCGGCTCGGAAAGAACATCACAAAAGCTTTTTCGGGGAATTTTACATTTTCCGTAACTCAGTTCTATTCCAAAGGCAAAAATTAGACGATGGAGTCGTCGCAGATGGCATCGTCGCAGATAGCGGCGAGCATGCGCTCGTGCGTGCAGACTTCGGGCGAAACGCCATGGACGGAACCCGTGGAATAGAACGACGTGCAGGCGCATTCGTGCCCGTGACAACGGAAACGGATGGCACACCCCTTGCAGTCCTCCTTGTCGTGGTCGAAAAAGTTCCGGATGTTGCGTGCGACGGGCCCGTCAAAGATACTTGCGGGCTCGTCGAAAACGTTTCCCAGTATGTACGGGGCGTCGGGCTTGCTGCTTATGAAGCGCGTGCATGGGAAGAGGTTCCCATTCGCGGCGCAGGCGACGATTCCCGCGGCTACGTGACAGCTGGTCGTGCGGTGGCGTTGTCCCGTCAGCCGGAACTTGAGCTTGTCCTGGATGGTACCGAGGTAGAACTTGACATCGTTGCGGCGCAGTTCAATCCAGAATTTTGCAATTTTCTCGTATTCGGCGGCAAGCACGTCGAATTCCTCGCCTGTCCATTGGCCGTCGAAATCTACGGAGGTCGTCATGTTCAGAAATCCTCGCGCCTGCACCCAGCGCACCGCTTCGGAGAGCGTGCGCATGTTCTCGCGGGTCACCACCGAGAGCACGACCGTGTCTAGTTGCAATAGCGCCGGGATATGCGGTTCGATAAGCTTGAAACTCCCTTCACCGCCTACCTGCCTGCGGCAGATGTTGTGATGCTGCTCCGGACCGTCCAGCGAAAGGAATATTCGAAAATTCTCGCGCTTGAGGTAATCGATGATATCGCTGTCGAGAAGGGTCCCGTTCGTATTGACGGCGAATCGGAGCCGGAATATGTCCGGAGGAGTACTGTCCGGGCATATCCCGCTCTCAAATTTTTCACCGAACTTTTCACGTACGACCGCTTTCGCGAATTCGACACCCCGGTAAATTGATTCCATGCGGAGCAGCGGTTCCCCGCCGAAAAACGTGATGTTGAGAAACCTCTGGCCGAGTTCGAGCGTCCTGTTGAAGGCAAGCCGGATGGCCGCCTCCATGACGTCGTCCGACATCACCAGGGAACGGGCTTCGTGGCTGACCTTGTAATAGCAGTAGGTGCAGCGCAGGTTGCAGCGTTCCGTGAGCGATAGGACGAGGTTCATTGTGCCCTACAGGTCGGGGTCCCAAACGTCTCCGCCGAGCGGCTCGGGCTCTTTCGAAGACGAACTGGCAGGAACTTCCGCCGAGGAACTGGACGTTACCTTTTCTTGCGAGCTCATCGGGAGAATCCCGCTCGTGATGATTTCGGGAGGCATGGACGAACTGCTGGGAGTCTCAGAAGAGCTGGACGTTACCTTTTCTTGCGAGCTCATCGGGAGAATGCCACTCGTGATGATTTCAGGAGGCATGGACGAACTGCTGGGAGTCTCAGAAGAGCTGCTCGAAGGCACGTACGTATCGCTTGACGAATGGGGCATGCCGGAAGTCCGCGAACTGGACCTGGGCGGCACAACCGAGGAGCTGGATTCCATGGGCGGAATGAGTTCGCCGGAGGTGATTTCCAGGGAATCTATCTTTACCGAAGAAGAGGATTGTTCCGTAACCGAGGAACTTGATTCGGCACCGGGGTCGGCCACATCGCCACTCGTATGCCCTGGATCCTTGGGGCTCATACGCGGTTCTTCGATGCCATTGGCCGAAACGCCGTCGGTTTCGCATGCCGAAAGCGAAACAAGTGCAGAAATGCCGAGGACTGCGGCAAGTCCGGTCTTTGTCGCCGCCGACCATTCGCGGTTCTTTTCAACCTTGCATTTCTTGATGTTCATAATTCACTCCTCCTTTTCCGTTAATATAGATTAAACGGGAAGCCCCGGGAATACCCGGGGCCAATCTTGCAATATTGCGTGACAAAGAACGCTAAAAAAGGCCGCTTTATTAGGCGGCCCGCCCAGTTAGGCTTCCGTTTTCTTATGTGAGCTCACTTTTTTGGGGGCTCGGTGGACCCTGGGGCGCTTGTTGCCCGGGTGCAGCGGAATAATTTTTGCCGTTGCCGAAAGCGAATGATCGATGAGGGATTCCCCAACGGGGGAAAACTGCCCGGAAAGGAGGTTGTCGTGTATAGCCATAAATCGTACCTGTGAATGCGAAAATGGAAAAAGCTGTTATTTCGGAGAAGTGATTTATTCAAGATAATCAATTTTTCAAAAAATGCAAACTGACAAAAGCATTTTTTTAGGAAAAAAGGGCCTGTAATCCAATTTTTTACGTTTCTTTATTGCCATGGCACCATTTTTTAGGTATATTTCGGCACATGAAATTCGTAGCAAGCATCAACTTCTGGTGGTGGCAGGCCCAATAATCGGAGCCTGGTATTTTTGGTACGGTTTTCAAAAAGAAGCAGGCTCCTCAAAGGGAGCCAATTTTTTTGCAAAAACTTTGGAAACCCGGCAAAGAACCTGAAACTGACGCAAACTACAACAAAGAAAGGAATCTAAAATGAGAAACTCGCTCAAGCTTGATGGTCCGGTCAAGACTTACCTCGACGAAAACGAACTCCCGAAGGCATGGTACAACGTGCGTGCCGACATGAAGAAGAAGCCCGCCCCGCTCCTGAACCCGGGTACCGGCAAGCCGGTGACCTTCGAAGACCTGCAGCCCGTGTTCTGCGACGAACTCATCAAGCAGGAACTCGACAACGATACCGCCTACTTCGAAATTCCCGAAGACATTCTCACGTTCTACAAGATGTACCGTCCGTCGCCACTGGTCCGCGCCTACTTCCTGGAACAGGCGCTCGGCACTCCGGCGCACATCTACTACAAGTTCGAAGGCAACAACACCTCGGGTTCCCACAAGCTGAACTCCGCCATCGCTCAGGCCTACTACGCCAAGAAGCAGGGCCTCAAGGGCGTGACCACCGAAACGGGTGCTGGCCAGTGGGGCACGGCACTTTCGATGTCCACCGCCTTCTTCGGACTGGACTGCCAGGTCTACATGGTGAAGGTCTCCTACGAACAGAAGCCGTTCCGCCGCGAAGTCATGCGCACCTACGGTGCCTCCGTGACTCCGTCGCCTTCCATGACGACCGACATCGGCAAGAAGATCAACGCCGAATTCCCGGGCACCACCGGAAGCCTCGGCTGCGCCATCTCCGAAGCCGTGGAAGCCGCCGTGAAGCAGCCGGGTTACCGCTACGTTCTCGGTTCCGTGCTGAACCAGGTACTCCTCCACCAGTCCGTCATCGGTCTCGAAACCAAGGCCGCCCTCGACAAGCTCGGCGTGAAGGCCGACCTCATCATCGGTTGCGCCGGCGGTGGTTCTAACCTCGGTGGTCTCGTGAGCCCGTTCGTCGGCGAAAAGCTCCGTGGCGAAGCTGACTACGATATTCTCGCTGTGGAACCGGCAAGTTGCCCGAGCTTTACCCGCGGTAAGTACGCCTACGACTTCTGCGATACCGGCAAGGTCTGCCCGCTCGCCAAGATGTACACGCTGGGTTCCAGCTTCATCCCGTCTGCCAACCATGCTGGCGGTCTGCGCTACCACGGCATGAGCACCATCCTTTCTGAACTCTACGACCAGAAGGTGATTCGTGCAACGTCCGTGGAACAGACCAAGGTGTTCGAAGCCGCCAAGCTCTTCGCTCAGACCGAAGGCATCCTCCCGGCTCCGGAATCCAGCCACGCCATCCGCGCGACGATCGACGAAGCCCTCAAGTGCAAAGAATCTGGCCAGGCGAAGAACATCGTGTTCGGCCTCACCGGCACGGGTTACTTCGACATGGTCGCCTACCAGAAGTTCAACGACGGCGAAATGAGCGACTACATCCCGACGGATGAAGACATCGCCAAGAGTCTCGCCCAGCTTCCGCAGGTAGAAGGCTAGTAGCCCGCATTAAACAATTAACGCCCCGGATTCAAATCCGGGGCTTTTCTTTTACGGAAGTTTAAAGACTTCCAATGTTTCTTGCCATGTCTCCCCGCTGCTTTGCAGCAGCTGCGAGCGAGCCTTTAGCGGTTGTATTTTTAATTGCGGTTTTTCGTAGGACTTACGTTTTAATGCCTTCTGCTGCATTGCTCATTCCCCAAACAGACTTTCCTAGGCGCACATGTTTTTGTGCGAAATATTATAGAATATTTGGCCAGGAAAAGCAATGCGATAAAAAAAATATCATTATCTTACAATAACATAACAACTAGCGGTCCTGTCCCGGACGATATAGGCCCCGGCATTAAAGCCTGCCGAACGGAGGATTTCCTGGAACGGGACGGGTTCCCGGTACATTTTTTTGACCATCCCGAGGTGCTTTCCGTTCAGGTCGAACACGTCGAACGTCTCGTTTACAGCATTTAGGCGAAGGTTCCGGGGTAACGCCGTAATCGAAGTGTCGCCCGAACCCGTCGAATCGTCGGCCACGGCATACCAGCGTGCCAAATCCAGGCTCGCTGTCGCATCCTTCGGGGGCGTCGTGAGGTTCGCGCCGTAGTTCGCATTGTTCAGCATGCCATCGTCGACCATGCCATAGAACACGCCCTTCGAGATTTCCTTTGTGAAGTTGTTTTCAAGGTCGCCGCGAAGCTGGGCCGTGCCGGAAAGTTTCTTGCCGTTTACCGCCCACATCACGCCATAGACCTGCGCGTAGTCCGTCACGGTGGTGTTCACGATAATCGAAATCGCCCCCACCTTCGCGTGCCCGCTGATGGTACCGCTCACGAGCCAGGCGTCTTCTTCCAGAACGGCATCGTCGCTGATGGTTCCTGCGGTTACGAGCGCGCGCCCGCGGACAACCGCGTTACCGCTGATGGTCCCGCCGTTAACGACTGCGAAGTCCTCGATGCGGGCTTTCCCCGAAATGGTTCCGCCGTTTACCACCGCATCGGGGCCCACATAGACCGACTCGGACACCTTCGCCTTGTTGCTTACCCAGCCCCCGCCATTGGAATGCTGTGCATAACCCGAAGCCGTCGTGCCGTTGTAACCCGCGGGTTTCCAGAAATCCTTGTTGTAGCCTTCGGGAGCGCCGTTTACTACTTCGATCATGTACGGGTAACGCACGATGCTGTAGTAGAACTGGTCCCAGAGAATCGTCTGCATCTCGGTGGGCGTTGCGGTAACGGCAAGCCAGAGCGCCTTGTCGCTATCCTTGGTCTCGATTTCCAGGTTGAATCCCGTACCGTGCTTCATCTCGCTGTAGCGGGGCGTCCCGTCCGCGCCCTCCGCGACTAGCCCGACCGTCCAACCCGAAGCCGGGTCGGGCAGCTTGTCGGGCGCGTAGTTGCACCACTTGTACGTTTTGCCCTTGTAGTTGTCGGTATTGTCGCCAAAGCAGGTGTAGCCGGAGACCGTCGGCTTGCTCTGCACGATTCCGCGGAACTTGACCGTCACCTTCCCCGCCTTTTCCGGATAGATGCGAACGAGGTTATAGCCCCAGCGCTGCGGCGCCCAGTAGCTCGGGGAGATGTATTGATCCGGGCATTCCTCTTCTACGCCTTCCCTCGGAGCCTGGTCCGGACACGGAATCTTGTTCAGCATGGTCACGCGCGGGTGCCTGCGGTAGTTGTCGCCCCAGCTTGCGTCACGACGAGTCTTGAATTCGTAATCGCCCCAGGACTTCTTGTACAAGGCCTTTTTCGCGGGTGCGTACTCGAGTGTGGCATTCTTCATCGCGAACTTGCCGAACTGCTGGTTCAGGCTATCGAGCGTCCAGCCGAACACCATCATCATCGCGGTAAAGGGCGTCTGCTCCATGCGGCCGTCTTCCCCGTCTCGGATAGATTCCATCCAAATACGGTTGACCTCGTGAGCCCCCTTGTAGCCGCCACCGAATTCCTCTTTCAAGTGTTCCAGGAATTGCCAGTTGCAATAGCGATCGCGCGTGGAACCATAATACAAGTACGGGTAATTGATGAGGTATTCGGCGCAGTGGGCGTCGTTCGGATTGTACTGGTGGGCCATCCAGTTCGCATGGCTTTCGGCGAACCAGCCCGAATGGCTATTGTTGCCCATCCAGCCCGCAACGCCCTGCAGGCCATGTGCGAACTCATGCGACGTACCCCAGTAATCCTTGAGGGAACCCACGCCAATCCACATTCCGGGGCCGAATTCATTGTTCAGGCCCTTCACGTAATCCTGACCGCCGTAGAGCGCCGCCATCACGGAGTTGTCGAACACGTAGATGTTGCTCTTGAGTTTCTTATCCGGGCTTTTCGGGAAAGGCAGCATCCAGCCAAGCGAATCAATATAGAAGGAATAGACCTTCTCGAGCGACTGTAGCACGCCCTGCGCATCCGCATTCGGAATCGAAACATTGTTCGCCTGCCCGTCATCCGTCGTAGGCTTCTTGCAGACCTCGAAATGCTCCGATTCGGCAATCAGCGTAAAGCCGTTACTGGCACACTGGTTTACCCATTCAATAGCAAAGGCGCTCGACCCTATCGTCGCGAGCGCTATCCCAACCAACATCCTGTCCAATTTCATGATTCACTCCAAGAATCCGGCACACCCACGCCGGATATAATGTAATATATCCTTTTTTATGAAAAAAAGGAAAAAGGAGTGAAGAAACTACTTACCCTCATATAGGGTTGATGCTATTTGCTCTAAACTTTTTAGAAGTCTGCCGTTCAAATCGTATTGCTCTGCATTTTCCTGTATGGAATTTTTCCATTTTTCCGCGCAAGCGGAATCTCCATGGCAGGCATCCATCTGGTAGAACTTATAATACCGCTTTTTCCCTGAATCCTTTTTATAGCCGTATACCCTGCTGGTAACATCGCCGCTCCCTTGGGGGAATAAGGGCCGAGCCTTCTCTAGGTCTTCTGTCGGAAAGTCTCCTTTATTGAATCCATACTTTTGACAACGAAGGCGAAAAGGGCACAGCGTTATGGAATCGCCATTATCGTAAAAGAAGAGGAACGTACTGCCTACATCGACAGCATCCCAATTACGAGAATAAACCAAGTAATAACCATCCTGTGACGAATCTAGTTCCGAATAGTAATTCAAATACCGAGCGAAATCATCGTCAAGGTCTGCACGCGCCTCATCGTCAATGGGAAATTCCCCATACATATAATCGGTATGAGCCGAATAGCACCCCAGCAAGAATAGGCAGAGAAGCAATAAACGAATCATACGAAATTTAGAGGTAAAAACCGTGCAGAAACTATTTACGGCCGAGATTCTTGAATTCAAGCAACAGCTTGACGCAGGCCGTGTCTTGCGGGGGCTTGCGGTAAAGCGTGAGTTCCTTGTCGAACAGGCCCTTGGTGTTGGAGAATACACTCCACTTGGTTCCAGCAGGGCAATTCTCGAGCTGGACCTTGGATGTGGCGACGAACTTTGTCGCGGTAATCTTGTAGTCGAAATAGTTGGTGGAAGCCGAGTCGGGCAGCTGAAGGGCCTTGGGTCCGCCAATAACCTTGTTCTTGCCGAAGTACGCCTTTTGTGCATCGATATAGGCCGAAGTGTTCTGCTTAAGGTCTTCCAAGGCAGAATCGACGGATGCCTGCAACACGCCCTCATGGCAACTGCGGACAATCACGGTGCCAATAACGATAGCGAGAATCACGGCGCAAGGGATCGCGAGCTTTTTTAGCGGGATGTTGCCCACCTTTTCGATAACTTCGCGGAAACTGGCTCCGGCACCTTCCACGACTTCTCCGGACTGCCACTTGAGCAGCTTGAGGGCCACGAGCACATGGACTGTTTGGCGCGGCAGGGCAAATCCGATAGCGGCGATGACCAGGAGGACAATCGCTACAATCATAAAGATCGTGAGGGCGCTTTCGGCCGTTGGCAAGATAGACTGGACTTCCTTGAGGAGCCCGAGAAGCTTTTTGTCTTCGGCGAAATTCTGGGCGGCGAACTGACCGGTAAAGTTGTTGTAGCGGGTAAGCCCGAGCTTGACGCCGTCGGAGGCCATTACGAGGACTGCCGAAAGCACTCGTTCCAGGAACAGGAACACCATGCCCGTCAGGGCAATGAGCGAGGCGATAAGGCGCGCGGTCCTTTCCGGAGTCAATCCTGTATTTTTCGCATTATCAATCATCAACTGTCAACCATCAACAATTAATCATCAATCATCCATCATCAATTAACAATTACTTTACTCCCGCGAGCTCCTTCGCAAGCTTCTTGGCGGTCGTAAAGTCGGCCTTTCCGGTACCGAGTTTAGGCACCTTCTCCACTGCGAACGCCACCGCAGGCAACATAATCGGCGGGAACCCGCTCGCGCGCAGTTCCGAAAGCACGTCCTTCGGGTCTTTTTCACCCTGGTACAGGAGCACAATCTTCTCGCCCTTCGCGGAATCCGGAATCGAGGTCACCACGTAGTCGCAACCCTCGAGCACAGGCGTATCTTGAATCTTCTTTTCCACGGCACCGAGGCTCACCATTTCGCCACCGAGCTTCGCAAAGCGGCTGTAGCGGTCCACAATCGTAAGGAAGCCGTCCTCGTCGAGGAAGCCCTTGTCGCCCGTGCGGTAGTAACGCTTCCCGTTGACCATCGTAATCACGCTCTTGGTGCGTTCCGCGTCCTTGAGGTAGCCCACCATCACCTGGCAACCACCGATGAGAATCATGCCCGCCTCGCCTGTCGGCAGCGGCTCGTTCGTTTCGGGGTCCACAATCAGGAACTGCGAACCCGGGAGCGCCATGCCCACCGTACCCGGCTTGTTGTTCACCTGCATGGTCATGTAGTCGCTGTGCAGGTTGTTCTCGGTATTGATGGATGCCACCGGCGCGGTCTCGGTACAGCCGTAGCCTTCGTAGATTTCCTTGCCGAACTTGAGGCGGAACGCTGTCGCCAGTTCCGGGCGCAGGGCCTCGGCACCGGCGATAATCAGGCGCACGTACTTGAGCGCCATCGGGTGCACGTAACGGCTAATCGTAAACGCACGCAAGAACGTCGGGGTCGCCACGAACGCCGTCACGCGGAATTCCGCACACACGCGGGCCATGGTCTTCACGTCGGTCGGGTCGGCCACCGTCACAATCGGGCAGCCTTCCGTGAGGTTCAAGAGCGTTGTCACCGTGAGGCCGAAGCTGTGGAACAGCGGGAGTTCCGAGAGCATCACGTCGGCGCGGGTCACGTTGAAAATACACGCGAGCTGCTGGATGTTGCCCATGAGGTTCCTGTGGCTCAGCATCACGCCCTTCGGAGTGCCTTCGGAGCCCGAACTGAACATGATGGCCGCAATATCGTCGAGCTTGACGCGCTTACGGAAGCAGAACTTGATGAGCCAGCACGGCGCAAACACACAGAAAACAAGGTACGAAGCGATTTTCGCCTTCGAGATTTCCTTCATGAAGTCTTCGGCGTAGAAGATGCGCAGGTTCTCGCTTGCAATCTTGGAATAGTCGTTGCCGCGTCCCTTGAGCTTTTCAACGAACATGCGGCTCGTAATCACGGTCTTCACGTCGGCGCGGGCGGCGCAGTACTTCACGTTGTCCACGGACGAGGTGTAGTTCAAGTTCACGTTCGTCTTGCCTAGCAGCCAGAGCGCGAGGTTCACGATGACGCCAGCCGGGCTCGGCGGGAGCATGATGCCCACATTCTTCTCGTCGGGACCAAGAATCTTCTTCAGGTGCCTGCTGAACGCGATGACGGCGCCCATCAGCTTGTAGCCGGAGAAGTGACCTCCGTCGGGATTGTATATGGCAGGGCCGTTCTTCACGAACTTCTTGTAGGTGCGAATCCAGCTATCGCCTACAGGCTTCACAAACGAGACGGCGTAGTTCCAGGCGTCAATAGAAATCTTGCGGATAATCGTACGGACTTCGTTGGCAGGCGTCGTTGACGGGATGGCCTCGCCGAAGGCGACCGTCACGGCACGTTCGGCAGATGCGCCGTACATGTTGGAGCCGCTATAGCTGAAGTTCGAACCCCAAAGGCCCTGGATATAGAACGGCACCACCTGGGCGTCCGTGCCTTCGATGGCCTTGGAATAATCGATGCTGAACGGTTCTACGTGCGGAGAGCGGGACACCTCCCCCGTCGGGAAAATCGCGACCGCATGGCCACCGAGCAATTGCTGGTGGATGCGTTCCATCGCGTCTTCGGGGTGGCGGTTGTCGATACGGATGATGCCCAAGCGCTTCAAGATAGCGCGAAGGTACCATTTTTCGAAGTGGTCCTTGTTACTGGCGATACAGAGCGGACGCGGGCAGGCCATCTGCACCATGGCCCAGTCGATAAAACTGTGGTGGTTACCGACAAGCAGCACCGGACCGTCGTTCGGGATGTTGCCCACGTTGAGCACGCGAATCTTGTAACGGGTAAAGACGAGGCGCAGCAGCGAACGGACGAGCGCCTGCGGAAGGTTCAAGATGGACCAGTAGAACACGCCGATAGAAATGACTGCGAGACCGATGAAGTAATATTTGGGCTGCAGCGACGTGTAGCGGACCAGCGAAGAGTAGATGAACAGGAACACCACGAGCACGAGAGCCTGGATCATGTTGGCAAGCGCGATGACCCAACCTGAATTGTTGGGGCGCGTGTTGTACTGCAAAAGGGCGTTCACGGGCACGAGGAACATGCCGCCGAAGATACCGATGGCCGAGTATAAAACCGCAAGGGCGACCGGATGGACCAGAACGGGAATCAGGAACATGCACGCGGAAGCACCGATCATGCCAAGCGGAACGAACCCCGTCTCGATGAAGTCCTTGGAATTGTGCGCCGCGATGATGGAGCCCACCATGAGGCCTGCCACGGCGAAAGCGAGGTAATTCTGCAGGGTGTTGACGGTCTGAGATCCCGAGAGGTCCTGGAACACGAGGGCGAACACCTGGGCCATGGCCCAGAACATCGAAAGGGCGATAATGGAGGCTCGCAGGGTGCGGTGACGCCAGCCGAAGCTCAAGCGGCGGCGGGCCACGGAGAACTTGATGTTTTTGTCTTCGTAGCGGACCTTAGGAATAAGGAAGCTTGCGATGGTGCCGAGCACGCTTACGCCGGTAAGAATCCACGGGATGACGACGGACTTTTCGATGATGAGGCCGACCGCCTCGTAGCGGACGACGGCGCTAAGGTCGATGAGGTTCACGCCCACGATGGCGAGCCAGCCCGCAATAATGATACCGATGAGGGAGAAAATCTGGAGGAAGGCGTTGGCGTAGCTCAGGTGATGGACGCCGAACATCTCGCGTACAATCGCGTACTTGGCGGTACTGTGGATGGCAAAACCGCAGCTGAGGCCAATCGAAAGCCAGAAGGCTATGCGCGGGAAGTTGCACGTGACAAGCACGGTCTGCGCAATCACGAAAGCCGTCATGAGCAGGGAGGACCACGCGAGAATCTTGTTCTTGGAGAACCGGTTGGTGAAGAACCCGGCGGGCCAGATCATCAACACGTAGGGCGCGATAAAGAATATCTGGAGCATGAAGGTCTGCCAGGTCTGGCCGCTTTCGGCGTTGGTGAAGGAACCTGACAGGATTTTCTGCGCGTAAACGAACACACCCATCTGTACGAATGTCGTCGCAAGAATAGAAAGGAAATATCGGACAGCGCCTTTAACTTTCCACATTGGAGATCCTTTATTTAACCTGCCGCATTACAAGCCGCAGAAACTAAAATTACGGATGCAAATTTAGAAATAACAGCACTAGCGTGCAGGGCGCATCAACCGTTCTAGCTCTTCCACGCTCTTGGGAATGGACGACGAGATATTACGGGAACCTGTCTTGGTAATGAGGAGGTCGTCCTCGATGCGGATGCCGATTTTTGCGGAAAGGCGTTTTCCGTTGAAAATTCCCGAAAATTCGCCGTAAAGCCCGGGCTCGCACGAGATGAGCATTCCCGGACGGAGTACGGTATCGAGCGAACGCGAGCCCGGGTTGCCCTCGTGGATCTGTTCACCGATAAAATGGCTTACGCCGTGCGGGCGCTTGTCGTAGAGCAGCTTGAACTTGCCCGAATGTGCACGTACCAGGCGGGTGTCGAGCGCCTCCATGATGAATTCCCACGGGATGTTCCCGATTTCCTTGAGCGAGACTCCCGGCTTCACAGCCTTGCGGTATTCCTCCCCCGCGTCAAGGACAATCTGGTACAGCAGCGCCTGGAGCGGGTCGAACTTGCCATTCACCGGGACGGTGCGTGAAATATCGCTGTGGAGCGTGCCGATGCGGACGCCGAAATCGAGCAGCACGAGTTCGCCCGCGCGCAAGGGTTCGTCGTTCTTGACGTAGTGCAGGCAGCAGGCGTTCGCGCCACCGGCACAGATGGTCGGGAACGCGAGGTCGCCGTCACCGCGGCGGCGCATGCCGTAGTCCAGGAACTGCGAGAGGTCGCGTTCCGTCTTGAAGCCACGCATACCGGCGAGCATCTCGCGGAAGGCAAGCTCGGTAGCCTTCTGGGCGGTGCAGGCCTCCTTGACGCGGTAATCCTCGAGTACAAGCCTGTCCTCGAAATGTTGCTTCTCGCAGCTCTTTACCGCCAAGCCGAACGGGCGGAGCTTTTTTTGCAGGGCGTCCTTGAGCCTGCGGTTGTGGTCGCCCTTCACCGATTCAAAGAAGTAGGCGTAGGCATGCTTGGGCATGGATTTCTTCGCAACATTGCGGCGGGCAAGCGATTCCACGTAGTCCCACAGCCCGCTCACGGGGCGCACGTCGGCGATACCCGTAACCTTCGACACCTCGTCGCTCCCTTCCACGTAGCCGATACGGCGACCCACCCAGAATTCCTTGAACGGGTTCTTCGCGGGCACAAAGAGGGTCTCTTTCGCCGTAGACGGATCGAGCACGAGGTAGCAGCCGGCCTGGTTCACGCCCGTCAGGTACAGAAAAGCGGGTTCCTGGACCATCCTGGTCCAAGTTTGTACGAAGGGTTCCTCGCACCCCGGTTCGACCTGCATCCCGGCAAAAACGCAGAACGAGTCGAGTTTCTGCATAAGGTCGTGGCGTCTTTTCGCATAAATTTTCTTCGAATCGGCGTATTTAGACGCGATAAATACTTGAGAATAGGCCTGAAAATTGTTTTTTTGCTTTTGCATCGGGATTTTTTACCTTTTTTTTCTTTTTTTTGGAAATAACTATATATATTTTAGCCATCAAAGACTAGAATGGAGTTCAAAATAATGTCTCTTTTAAAGAACTGGAAGCTTATCCTCGCATCCCTTTCCTTCGCCCTTCTCACCGCTTGCGCCGGCTCTTCGGGTGGCAGTGACGATTATTCTTCCGACGACGGTACGGAATATTCTGGCGGCGGTTCCAAGAGCTCTGCACCCAAGGAACACATCGACGAAGACAAGTTGAAGAAGACCGAAAAGGAAGCTATGGATATCACTGAAGAAAACCACAAGCTCCGCAAGGAAATCTTCGACGCGAAGAACAAGCTCGGCATTCCGGTTGACCGTCCGACGGACGACGCTCCGGCTGCAGCTGCCGAATAATCTAATGAATGAGTGAATTAACTCGTTATTCCATATCTGACAACCTGAAGCGGATTGTTTCGGGTGAACGTGAAACGGTTTTCCGTCTATTGGAGAGCCGTTTTTGCGTTGAGATACAGACCCGCCTGCCGGGCCTTTCCATAAAGCCGCTCAAGGGCGCCGACATTGAAGGCGTGCTTTCGGTGCTCGACCAGCTCAAGATGGCCGCACGCAACGGCGAGGTCCTCACGGCCTCCGACGTGTCGCGCCTGCTGGGGCCCGAGGTACGCGACCTGGATGTGGCCATTCCCGACACCCCGGTGTTCCGCAACCGCTTTGGCGTTGCCGTTGCAGCCAAGACGGCGGCCCAAGCCGAACTGGTGAAGGCGGTCGAAAAGAACGACGTGATTTTTGCGAAGGGCCCCGCCGGTACAGGCAAGACCTTCCTCGCGGTGACGCTCGCGGTAGCAAGCCTCGAACGCCACGAGGCCGAACGCATCTGCCTGGTACGCCCGGCAGTCGAGGCAGGCGAATCCCTCGGGTTCTTGCCCGGCGACCTCAAGGAAAAGATCGCCCCGTACCTGCGCCCCATCCACGACAGCCTCTCCGAGCTTTTGCCCGCCGAAAAACTCCGCCGCTACGAGGAGACCGGCGCCATCGAAGTCGCTCCCCTCGCCTACATGCGCGGCCGCACCCTCAAGCGCGCCTTTATTATACTGGACGAGGCGCAAAACACCACAATCGCACAGATGAAGATGTTCCTCACGCGTCTCGGGCCGCACAGTAAAGCTATCATTACTGGTGACACGAGCCAGGTGGACCTCGCCAAGGGGCAAACGTCGGGCCTGGAACACGCCATGAAAATCTTGAAGGGAATCCGCGGTATTGCCCAGGTGGAATTCACCGCCACCGACGTGCTCCGCCACCATCTCGTTAAGGATATCTTGCTCGCCTACGCACAGAAGGACAAGAAAAAATGAAGAAGAAGCAGAAGAAAATCCACCTCATTATCGGCTGGCTCATCATCGCGTCGGTCGCCATCGCGCTCTTCCCCGACAAGAACATCGCCCTGCAGGCCGAGCACCCGCACCTCGGGCAGCTGAGTACCCGCACCATCATCTCGCCTATCAACTTCGACATTCCCAAGTCCAAGCAGGAAATCGAGGCGGAACGCGCCCGTGCCGCCGAGAAGGTGAGCGCCATCTTCGAGTTCAACTCCGACGAGACGAACCGTATTAGCGACGACCTCAAGCAGTACCTCAACAAGCTCGGGCAGTACGGCGCGCTCCAGTCCCAGATTAGCGGTGCCTACCAGTCCGACGACGTAGACTCTTCCGTGCAGCGCAAGGTGACGCAGGCCTCCCGCCTTTACGAAGTGCTCAAGCAGCGCCTCTCCATCACCGCCATCAAGCCGCTCAGCTACAATTCCCGCGCCCGCGACTCCGTGTTCGCCGCCTTTGGCCGCATGCTCGAGAAGGGCATCTCGAATACGCTTGTCGCAAAGACCGAGACCGAAGTCCAGCTGTTCATCAACAACTACAACATCCAGAACGTCAAGTCGCTCATCTACAACAAGCCGACCGTTTCCATTATCAAGAACAACGAAGAGAATACGCTCGAAACAAGCGAAATCCAGCCGCTCCAGCGCCGTATTGACGAGGCGTTCAGCCAGCTGCAGAGCGCCTTCCCCACCGAACAGGCACTGCAGAGCGCCTTCTACGAAGTGCTGTATGTTTTTGCACTCCCGAACGTTTTCTACCTCGAAAAGGAGACCGAGTCGCGCAAGCAGGACGCTCGCAACAAGGTGACTCTCATCAAGGGCATGGTGCCGCGCGGCATGGAAATCGTGACGCAGGGCGCTCCCGTGACCAAGGACATCCTCGAAAAAATCGAGGCCCTGCAGCAGGCGCAGCAGAAAGAAGAAAACTCCCGCACCCTCACGGCCCCTTACGGCCAGGCGCTCGTATTCTTCGTCATCATCTCCATCCTCTTCATTTTCTTCATGTTCTCCCAGGCCACCAAGAGCCTCAAGACGGCCCGCCAGCTCTGGAGCCTTGTCGCGCTTGCCGCCTTGCAGCTTATCGCCTACTGGGGCATGCACTACTTTACGGGCTACATAAGCAAGGCCGAAGGTACGCTGATTCCCGAAGCAATCGACATGATGTGGATTTACCCGTTCGCGCTTACGCCCGTGATTGCGACGGTGCTGTACGACCACCGCTTCGGCATCGCATTCTCCGTGTTCTCGTCGGTGATTTTTGGCGTGCTGAACGGCTACGACCTCGCCGCCACGGTGATGGTCCTGGGCGTCACGCTCCTGTTGACCCAGCCGCTGGTACGCATGCGCTACAGGGTGCAGTTCGCATGGAGCATCTTTGCCGGAATCGCGGCCCTCGCCGCTGCCACATGCATCATGTTCCTGTTGCGTAACCGCATGGGCCTCGAGCCGTTCTACATGACCATGATAGCGGGCAGCATCAACATCGTCGTCTGTACCGCCCTCGCCTCCGTGCTGTTCGTCCACCTTGTGGAGCGCATCTTCGGCATCACGACCGTGCTTACGCTCATGGAAATGTCGGACTTCAACCGCCCGGCGCTCAAGAGGATTTCCGAACTCGCCCCGGGTACGTTCCACCACAGCATCCAGGTGTCGAACCTCGCCGAGAAGGTGGCCGACAGCATCGGCGCGAACTCGCTCTTGGTGCGCGTCATGGCGCTCTACCACGACATCGGCAAAACGATGCGCCCGGAATACTTCACCGAGAACCAGAAGCAGGGCGTGAACCCGCACAACAACCTCGACCCGCTCCAGTCCGCGAAGATTATCGTCGGGCACGTGGAACAGGGTGCGGCGCTCGCCAAGGACTACAAGATTCCGGAACTTGTCGCGGCAGGCATCCGCGAGCATCACGGCACGACGCTCATCCAGTACTTCTACGCGAAGGCGATGGACATGGGCATTGCCGTGGACCAGGACGACTTCCGCTACAACGGTCCCAAGCCGCAGAGCAAGGAAACCGCCATCCTCATGCTCGCCGACATCATCGAGGCCACGAGCCGTTCCATGACAGACCAGAACGTGGACGCCCTCGCCAACATGATCCACAAGACCATCCAGGGACGTTTCAACGAGGGTCAGTTCAGCGAATGCGACCTGTCCATCCGCGAGCTGTTCAAGCTCGAGAAGGCGTTCCTCCACAGCCTCGACGGCACGTACCACACGCGCGTGAAGTACCCCGGACAGAGGTAATTAGCAAACCGCGGTCAAGATTGAATTTTTTAGGCGAAAAACGCCAAAATTCGCTTGACAACGGCCATAAACTTTGTATATTTGGCGTGTAATCTTAAGGACGACGTAAATGTTGAATAAAAAGAACATCATTCTTATTGCTATCGGCGTTTTACTGCTCGTTATCGGTTTTATCTGCCTCGCTACCGGCCCGGCAGACAATCCGGTCAGCCTTACGGTTGCACCGCTTATCCTGGTGGTTGCCTACATCGTGATCATTCCTCTCGGAATCCTGTTCACGGGCAAAAAGCAGGACAAGTAAAAAATCCGGGCGATTAGCTCAGTTGGTTCAGAGCGTCTGCCTTACAAGCAGAATGTCAGCGGTTCGAATCCGTTATCGCCCACTACCGAAAATCGGAAACGATTTGGGGTGGTAGCTCAATTTTGGTTAGAGCACCGGCCTGTCACGCCGGAGGTTGCGAGTTCAAGCCTCGTCTATCCCGCGAAAGAACCTTCTTCGGAAGGTTCTTTTTTATATATATTTGTTTTGTATTACAGGTCTTTGGGACATCGAAGGGAGGCTCCATGAAATACGGCGCTATACTAGCTGCACTCTTTTTCTCGTTGAACCTTGTTGCATGCGGAAGCGACGACGATGACGACATGTTCGGCATGAAGCAGATGGTCGACGACTTCGAGGAAATGGGAAAGAACAACTCCTCCGATAGCGACCGTTCGTCCGGTTCCAAGTCCAAGAGCTCGTCCAGTTCCGGCGAAGGCTATTCCTCCGAAGAAGATGCCCCGGAACAGGTGTCGCGCACTTTTGTCGAGTACCATTACGACTCCACGCGCAAGGCGACCATCGCGACGCGCAAGTACCACGACGGCCTGATTGACTATGACTACAGAACGGTTCAGGTGGGCCTCCAGGTTTGGCTCGGCGAGAACGTACGCCGCAGCGCCTCCACCGAACGCTGCTACAACGACAGGGAGTCCCTGTGCACCACCTACGGCAAGCTCTACCGCAGCACGAGCGGCCTTTGCCCGCCCGATTTCAGCGTTCCTACGGTAGACGAATGGAACAAGCTTTTGAAGGTCGCCGGTAGCACAAAGGCGCTCATGTCCAAGACGCTGTGGGAAGACGGCAACGGCAAAGATGTCACCGGCACCGACGCGATAGGATTCACAATGTTGCCCGGCGGCATATGCATTGGCGACAAGTGCAGCGGCCTCCACACCCAGGCGAACTTCTTTGCACTGAAGGGCGACACGAGGGGCTATGTGACGTTCAGGCCGGGCAAGGACAGCCTGGAGTGGCATACCATCGACGAGAAGGACTCCGTACGCGTTTCGCTGCGCTGCGTGCAGCCGGCGAGCGAAGTGCAGAAAGAGAGCGAGCTGAACAAAATCTGCAAACCCAGTTCGGAAGTCTATGTGACCGAGGGGAAAAAGCAATTCAAGTGTTCTGTCGACAGCGCCTGGCAGCAGGTGCTGGACTCCGTCCCTTCTTCCTGTGCATCCAAGGACGAAGACAAGCGTTACCTGATATCGAACAGCGAATACCTCTGTATTTCCGGCAAAATCAGGCAACTGACAGAGATCGAAGAAGCGATTGGCAGGTGTCTGGCCAAGAACGAAGGCGACACGGCCACCTTCAAGAGCACGCTGTACGCCTGCAGGTCGGGCGAATGGACACAAATGAAGATTGAAGAAATCTACGGGGAATGCACTAGCGCAATGGACCCCACCAAGATAGTCCTGTTCAATACCTCGGAATATCGGTGCAAGGACGGTGCATGGAAATACGTCTCAAGAATAGAAAGGTTGCGCGGATTCTGCACGAGCGCAATGGAAGGCGATACAGCCGTCGTTCGTGACACGACTTATATGCCAAGCGTAATGGGAGGCAACATTCCGTATTACGAGACTGTAGCCTACAAGTGTACTAGTGGTGATTGGAAAAAATGCTCGACTGACGAGGACTATTTCGGCGAGTGCACCGCACAGCGTCAGGGCAAAGTCGATTCCTTCCCCAATTTTGTAATTCCCCAAACGAGTCATTTACGTATTTGCGACAACGGCGTATGGCGTATCCCGGCCGGAATCGAATTAAGGCAAGGCTTCTGTACCAAGAACCGACAAGATGAACTCGTAAAGGATTCTTCCAAGTTCTATGTTTGCACTAACGGTGCATGGACCGAGGCTACCTTAGACAATTTCCCCATTCCTTGCGATGAAGCCCACGAAGACAGCGTATACACAATCAGTTCGAAGAAGATTTATTGCGATGTCAACCAAGGCAAATGGCGCACGCCAACCGGAATTGAACAGAACAATGGATTATGCACCAAGTCCAAAGAAGGCCAAACGGCTATGTCCGGTACAAAGTCATTCTATATGTGCACTAACCGAAGCTGGGTCGCAATTGATTCCATGCGGTATTATCTTGGAGAATGCTCCACCAGCAAGAACTACAGGACTGTGAAAACCCTGCACACCAAGGACTACTACTGCAACGGCGAAAATTGGATTGTAGCAGTACTTAGCGATATTTTGGGGACATGTGCCTACTCAAATGCAAGGGATACAGTCCGCTACAAGGACACCCTGTATATTTGCAAAGACAACAAATGGCAGCAGGTTACCGCATACAATGTGCTTAGCCGTTGTGAAACGAGTAAAAAGGGAGTCATCGAATACAATTACGTGAATCACACCAATTATGTATGTGATTCCTATTCATGGGACGTTGCTACCATGAACGACATTGAAACATGCACCGAATCCAAGTACGGCGTAGTAAAAAAGATGCCAGAGGGTGACAATCGCGAATTCGTTTGTTCCGATTATTATTATTCCGCTGGCCAGAGAGCGGACCGCTGGCGGCAACTCACCCCTGAAGACTCCGCGGTGGGAGTCTGTTCTCCGGCACAGAATGGCGTTATCAAGGAAAAGAACAGCTCCATGTACATATGTACTTTGAACACCGAATTGATGTATGCATCCCATAGATGGGATTCTCCGTCAAAAAAAGAAGCCATGGATTATAAATGTTCTTCTGCAAGCAGTGGCACGGTAATTAATTATGCGACACAGAAAAACATCTGCGACGGCAAGGGTGGATGGTCCGTAGAATACGGGAGTGTCACCATTGGCGGCGTAGCTCACAAGACCGTCGATTTCGCGGGCTTGACAATCCTTGCGGAAAATCTGAAGGCACCGACGGTCAACTCCAAGTGCTTCGAAGGCAACAACAACCAGTCGTGTACCCACGGCCGCTTGTACACCATTGTAGATGCCTATGAAGCCTGCCCCACCGGCTGGCACTTGATGGATTCGGTTGAATACAAGACCATTGAAAATATGGCAAGGAACTATTCCGGACGATTCCACACCGTTGACATTTTCGATTCGGGAAATTCCGCTTGGCAGGCGGCTTCTTCGGGCAAGAACAATGACGACGTCTATGGAATCGGCATCTTCGGCACCGGCTATTGCGATGCTACGGGCAAGTGCGACTACAGCATGCGCGAATCCTATCTATGGACAACCGACGTAGTCGACCTTAGTACAGTCTACGCCGTTCATCATACGTATGAACGTAAAACGGAGATTGTCCGCATGAACCCGAATGCATACCTGGGTGCAAGGTGCGTCAAGGATCATTAGCGCATTTTTTCGTCAAAAAAGGCAAAAAAAAGCCTAAATTCCCCTTGACATAACACAATCCTTTTTATATATTTGGGCTACCACTGGGGTGGTAGCTCAATTTTGGTTAGAGCACCGGCCTGTCACGCCGGAGGTTGCGAGTTCAAGCCTCGTCTATCCCGCGAAAAAGCCCTCTCTTTTTGAGAGGGCTTTTCGTTTGCTGAACTCTTCTTTTTACCACAAAAAGAAACCCAGCCCTATCGAAAACATTTGGGTGAAGGTATCGCCCAGTTTGCGCCTTTCCGCCGAAGAATAAAGATCTCTAGGCAAGAAATCGATTTCATCCTTGTACGGATTTTCCACGGCATAGACATAAGCCTTGTTACTCATGAGCCCCATCTGGGCCATATACTTTAGGCGCAAATGCACGCCAACCGAAAGTGCCCCGGGAAACAGCGGTTTTGTCACCACAACCGGAACATCCAGGTTCAAGCCAAAGGAGTAAATGACGCCGTATTTGTAAACATCATCCATCAAGCTTCCCCCACCGATACCTATAAATGGAGCCACCTTGATAAATCTCCGATCAAATACATCGAACCCAAGAGTAAAGCCGTAGGAGTTCTGGGATTCATAACATTCACACCAGCTATAGTCCGGGTCCGAATAATGGTCCTTAAGTTGAGTATCCACCCCACCAGAGACATAATAACCTAAAATTATACGCCACATTTGCAATTGGAGTTCAAAGATAAAGGTTGACCCGAGCTTATAATCCAAATAATCAGTGGCATCACCGGTCATGAAACCGGTCCACTTGGAAGCGTAGAAGGCAAGTCCTCCTGAATAATACTTCCGAGCAAACGGATCCTTACGGAACTCCCTGTACAGGTCCAAGTGTTTTTGCAGGAACGGCACAGTCTGTTCTTTGAGGTAAACGGCATGTTCGGAATGCGGATAAGCCTCTATAAAACTGTTTGCTACTTGAATGAACTCCTCGGCATAAGATGTATCCTTGACATCCAGGACTACAACATTCCGGGGACCAATGGTAAGGGGACGCGAAATAAAGACCTGCTCCGAATAGAGATGCACCCTATAGAGGTCCTTGTATTCCTGTTCAATGTTCGAGGATTCTACAACGGCAAGGAGGGAGTCGGCCACATGCTTTGTAAAAGGAATAAGGTCGTGGAACAAATATAGGGTAAGCCCGTCATCGACACTTGCGCGGTTTTTTTGGGAACCGAAATATGTTGTATCCAAGTTGTAACGGCAGATATCGGCGTATATCCTGATTCCATCCACATACCTGCCAACCTTCATGTCGGCAATGTATTCCTCGGCAATTGTAAACGGGGCCCCGTTTTCGACATTTTCCTTGAGATAGTCAATCGCTTGCCCAGCACGTTCCATGTCGCCTTGCATGAGCGATTGCATCAGGGTTTCACGCGCACGCTGATACAGGGTCTTCTTGGACGGGAGCGATGTGTCTTGCGCAAAAACACCCCCAGACACAACCAAGACAAAAACAATTACTATACGAATCAGGCGAGACAACACATCCCCTTACCAGTAATACATGCCCAAGCCAACAGAGAAGAAGAACGAATTGCCATCGCCTTGGGCATACGTATGCTCGAATTTAACGGACGAGAAACCTAGTTTGGTGGCCAAGTAAAAGCTGGCCAGCATCTTGTTGGAAAGCAGGAAGTATGCCGTCGCAAACTTGAAGTCCATATTGACGGCAACAGTCAGCGTAGACTCGCCAGACGAATTACCGTACGATTGCGAAGAAGACGGAAAGTCCGGGATATCATGAATCGGTCTAAGGTCGACAAAGGACTTGCCTAGAGCCACGTAGGGGCGTATCTTGAAATAGCGGCTGTCGAACGCGACTACGCCAAAACCGAATTCGTAGGTATTCAGCCCCTCAACACCGGCGCTGACATATTCGCCAAGAATGGCCACCCTGAATATCTGCAGGTAGAATTCAAGGTTCAAGAACGGATCCGCCGGCTCGAACAAGTCCTTTCGATAGAATTCATCAAAGCCGGAACCCGTCCCGGCAATACGACGGTAAAAATTGACACCGAACCCGCCCGAATAGAGTTTACTCTTTATCAAGTCCTCTTTTTGTTCTTTTCTTTTTTGCAAAGAGAAGCCGAGTAGGTCCATTCGTGCTAACGGGTCACGAATACATTTCTTAATCCATTCGGTGTCGGGATCCTTCCCTTCCATCACAATCGTATCCGCTATGGCATAGACTCTACTACGGTAGTCCGGATTATGATAGATGTCTTGCAGCAGCAGGAACATTTCGATTTTTTCCCTCTTTCGCTTGGCAATCTTCTTGAAATCGGAGCTTTTCTCTATCGTGTAGAACACATTGTTTTCCGGGTCACGATTATTGACGATGGTTACAACATGATACTCAAGCCCGTCCCCGGAGGCAATTGTGGGATTGTCATACCGGGCGGTATCGTACAAAGACTTGTAATGTTGGACCAACAGGTCAAGCAATCTGCTGTACATTTTCAATTCGACATAGATGGCCTCTTTTTCGGCATCTCTTAGCGGTATGAGTTTCGGATTTCCCATCTGGTCGAGTTCATCCACCTTTTTGGAAACTCCCTGAAAATTCTTGGCCTTGACGGCTTCAAGAAGTTCCTCTCTAGCCTTGTAGACGCTCTCCATACCCGGCATATCGGTAACCAGGCTTTTTTCAAATTCACTGTAGCCCGAGGTATCGTGTTTCCCAGTAACCCCGGTAACAAGGCTTTTTTCGAATTCGTCCAGATTACTTTGCTCTTGCGCCCAAGTGCAAAGGAAAAGTACCATCACAAGGAAGCTTATCTTTCTCATTATTTAGCCTCCCTGGGAAGAGCATAAAGGTCTACCTTAAAGTAATCACATGTTTTTGAATACGAAGCTGTCCCATTCGAGTAAGAATACTGCACTTTATCAATTATCTTGGCATACACGAGATTGGCCCCAAGTTCCCTAGCCGTCTTGTTGATAACGTCTATTGCAGCTTCCGCCGTGCATTGAAAATCCATGTTGTTTATCATCGTAGCGATGAATTCGGCTTCGTAGGGAGGAACAGGAACTTCGTTTGCGACCAACCAGATCACTTCGGCATCTTCGGGGAGAGGCTCTCTTTGATTCCAGGATTCCTTGATAAGGTATTGCTTGGATCCAATACCGCAACCACACAGGGCGAAAATAAAGCTGGTCGCCACCAGGAACAATATCGGTTTGATCAGTTGTCGCATCATCTGTCCCTCCCGGTATATTCAGAGTTCCAGTAGCCACTGTTTCTTCCGGATTTTGTGGAATCCGATCTGTAAAAGCCCGCAGTCTCGAGCTGTTCGTCATCGGGATCGGCAACACCCTTCGGGCTCCAAAAACCTTCGACGCAAACAAAAAGTTCGCGCGTATTTACGATGCAGAAAACCTTGCCTTCCAATTTTCTAGTACATTCAGGCAACACCGTGTAGCTTTCATTATATTTGACAAGGTAGTCGATCTTGTCGGCGTCATATTTGGTACTAGGGTCGTATCCCCCATCAAAGGTACATCCCGACAAGACAAGGAATATCAATACAAGCAAGTTGCGTAACAAAATAATCCTCCTAATTTTTCTTTACGCTATAAAAGCTTTTCGGAACTTCCTTTACCAGACTTCCAATCCGAGGCCGAAGCCGAATGTATGGCGCAGCGCCCCGATCGATTTATCCTCTTCGTCGCCAAAAACTTGACGGTCGCTGACCGTACCGATTTGGAGCATGTATTTGAAGCGGAAGCTCAATACGAAAGAGACTGCACGGAGATTCTTGGGCTTTGTAGCCACAACGCGTAAATCCACATTATTGCCAAGGAGGAATTCCGTGTTCGAAATGGCGTCCATGGCCATGAAATTCGTTTCCGAGAGGCCCAGGAAAGGCTCTACACGCAAGTACCTGGAATCAAACACGGTAAAGCCGAGGGAAAGTCCCATCGTTTCGTCCTCGGGTTCACTTTCATCATAGTACCAAGACGGGGGATCCTTGGGAGCCGAGACAATGCCATACGCCCAGAAAACACCCAGGCTCAAGCGCCAAAAGCGGGCACTGACCTCCCCCATGAACGACGAGCCCATCTTGTCGTCTACATAGTCCGACACCTCGCCGCCAAGGAACCCGAACCACTTGTAAAGATACACGCCCAAGCCGCCGGAATAGTACTTGTGCTTGAACGGGTCGACGCGGAAATCACGCAGCGGCGTCATGACCTTCTCCACAAACGGGATAGTCTGTTCGCCAAGGTATTTAACGTAGGGCGATGTCGGGTAATTCTTGACAAAGGCCTTGCCCCGGTCCAGAAACATGCCCGCACTCGTGGTATCCTTGACTTCATTCCAATAGACCGGGTAGCCATGGAAGACTTCCTTTCTCATGGCAATTGCGATCTCGGAATAAAGGAGCAGCCTGTAGAGTTCCTTGTACTCGTTGGAGATGTCGGAGCTATCTACGCGGGCGCAGAGCGAATCCGCCGTCTTGACGGTGAACGGGAACAAATCGCGGTACAGGTAGAACGAGAGCGCGTCCTGCATCGTGATACGGGGTTCCCATTGCGGCTTGTACGTAGAATCAAGCAGCGAACGGCGCAGGTCCGCATAAATCTCGATGGCGTTCCCGAAATTCTTGAGCTCCATGTTTATGAGGTATTCCTCGAAGCGCGTGAGAGGAGCGCCCTCCTTCACGTGCGATTTCAGGTAGTCGAACGCCTGGTCGGCGCGATCACGGTCGCCCGTCTCGAGCGCAACCTTGAGCGCGTCACGCGCACGTTCGAAGAGTTCCTTCTTGGAAACGTTCACGACAGTGGTTTCGGACGTTCCCTCGTCCGGGTCGGCGAAAGCTGTCCCGGCGCAAAAAAGCATGGCGAGCAGGCAAAGCAGGAATCGCATCTTCATAGCTTACCAGAAGTAGATGCCGAGGCCCAGGCCAAAGAATCCCGCGACGCCGCTATCCTTGTTGAACACGTCGTCGACATCCAGGTACGAGATACCGAACTGCCCGACGAGCGAGAACGAACTCAGCTTGGAATCCGAGGTGAACAGGAAGGTCGTGAGGAACTTGAAGTCCACGTTCACGCCGAGCGTATAGCCCACGGAATTGTCGGACATTTCGTCGATTTCGTCGCCGCCCGTGTAATGCGTAACGTCGGCATCCGGGTCGTCCGGGTCGCCATCGACAAGGTCGAATTCCTTGCGGACCCTGAGCGAGGTTGCAGGCGAAGAGAACGCTAGGTACGGCCTTACCTTGAGGTAACGGCTGTCGAACACCACGTATCCGAAACCGATATCCGCACTAGTGATGCCTTCGGCACCGGTAGGCCTGTTCTCGAAGAAGAACGCAAAGCGCATAATCTGGAAGTAGAGCTCGAAATGGAGCGGCCCCTGCGGCCTCACGAGTTCGTCGTTGTAGTCGGGATCGATAGACGAGAATCCGCCGTCAAACAGGAACACGTTCAGGCCGAAACCGCCCGTGTAGAGCTTATCGGAAATCGTCTTTTCCTTCATCGCGCCACGCTGTTCCGAATACATCTTGCGCACATCCATGTGCTCGAGCGGGAATAGTACGGACTTCTTGATCCATTCCGCATCCGGATGGTCGGGATGGGCCTCCACGAACTTGGCCGCCCTGGTCTGGATATCCGTTCTGGATTCCTTGTCCTTGTAGGCATCCGAAAGCAGCAACAGCAACGCGAGTTCTTCCTTGTCGGCGGTACTCATGTTCGCCTTCTCGATATCCGCAGCAAGGCTGTAATACAGGTTCTGGTTCCTGTCGCGTTTTTTGAGCCCATCCATCACATGGAGTTCCAGGCCGTCGCCCTTCGCTTCCTTGAACCCTTCGTCCATTTCGAGCGTATCGTAGCTGGTCTTGTAAAAATGTACGATATGTTCGCGCAGGCGGTTGAACATCTTGTTTTCCACATAGAGGTAGCCCTTTTCGACTTCCTGGATGGGCATAATCTTGCGCGTCTTCTGGCTTTCGATTTCGGCAATCAGCGATGCGATGCGAGCCGTATCGCCCTCGTTAACGCTCTCGAGCAGGTTTTCTCTGAGCTTGTAGACGGGCCCCATCTCCGACTGCTGATCGGCAATCAGGCTTTTTTCGAATTCTTCCTGGCTCGAATTGTCGGCAGAGGCGCTATCCGGCTTTGTAAGGAGGGATTTCTCGAAAGAATTCAGGTCGTCGGAAAAAGCCGGCGTGGCAAGGACTGCCGCAAAAAGGAGTGCTGCAATTGACTTGTTCATTACAACCCCTCCGGCGAAACTTCGCCCTTCGACAGCTGGGCCTTGAACTCGGCGTCGGCGCGCTTGATGGCCCCGCGTTCGGAATAATACACGTCGGCAATCATCCTGATGCAGGTGCGGTTCGAGGTGACCACTACGCCACCGGCCGCAATGACAGTCGGGTCATTGTACTGCGAGATTTCCTTGACGAAAAGCAGGTTTCCGCCAACCTTGCGCGCCCTGTCTTCGAGCAACGCGACGTTGGCCGCCGTTTGGCAGGCATGGTCGGCATCCGTCTCAATGGTTCCCTTGTATACAGCATCGTCGGGAACTACGGGAATTTCGCGCGCGTTCACGAACGCCACCACGGAAAGCGAATCCAGCGGGGCGTTGTCCGCGACTCCCCCGCCCACGACCTTCGATGTCGCGCAAGCGGATAGCGAAAGGGCTACAAAAAAAGCCGACACGCAGCAAAGCGCGGCCGGCAAAACGTTTTTGAGTTTAGAGAGAGACATAATCGAAATATAGTTTATTCGTTACATGCCCATACCTAGTTTATTTGGACTAGTCTTCTATACAACGTACAGAGAACGCCGATTCGGCGCTTTTTTCGCTGTAATAGGGAGAGTCGCCATAGTAACGCACCTCGAAGGCCTTGCCGTCGGATGTCCACATGTACGAACTGTAGGTGATATCGAAAAAGTCGCCCTTTTCGTGGCCGCCGGCAGGCAAAAGCCCGAAACCCCACCAGTTGAGGCCCTTTTCGCCCTTGTCGGTCCACTTTTCCCTGGAACGCAGCATAGACGTTTTGTACACGAAACTGGTCAAGAACTGATAATCCGTGACAGACGGGAGACGCCAACCTTCGGGGCAAACCGTCTTGGCTTCGTCCAAGGTGTACAGCCGGCCGTAAGTGTCGCAATTCTTGGAATCGTCGTTGTAGCAAAGGCTCTTTTCGGTGTTAAGGGCCACATTTTCGGCCATCCAGTTCTGCTTGCCGATTTTAACGGTCTTGTAGCTCTTTCCGTCAATTTCAAGCGAACCGAATTCGAAGGGAATGGAATCCAGATAGGCGGAGTCAAGTTTGCCATTGATTTCCACACCAAAACGATCGGCTACACAGCGTATCGACATGCCGTGGTCCTTGTAGAACTCGCCTTCGCCAAAGACATCGCCGTCACTGCGCAGGCCCCATCCCCTGCTGGTCGCCTTGTCGATTCCGGCGGAAGTCCAGAAAAAGGCGTACTTGCCGGTACTGAGGAAGTCGCCGCCTTCACTGTTTCGGCGTCCGGCAGCAAGCGCGTCGAAGCCAAAGCGGTTCATGGCGAGCGACGCATTGCCTTCGCGTTCCCACCCGTGTATAGCCTTGAGGCTACCGCCAGCTTCGCCACCGCTGAACAGGGAAACATTCGTATTCAGGGTCGTCCAATCGATCGAAGAGGGTATTCGCCAGCCCTTCGGGCAAATTCCCTGGGCGTCTGCGGGATTGGAAAAACCATTCCATTTTTCGCTTTCCGAGGTACTCAAGTTCATCGCTGCAGCCCACGAATAGAGCGGGCCGTACTTGCTGCAACTGTCCTTGGAGTTCTCGTAGCACCACACGTTCCCCTTGAGGTTCGGCGTGGCAGAACTGTCCACATAACGCAGGTTTTCGGCCATCCAGTAGCTACCGGCAATCTGGACTATGGAGTAGGTATTGCCGTCACGCTCATCCTTGAATTTGCCGTCGGTCAGGGAAATAAACACATTGTTTTCTTCGTACGCATTGTCAAATTTGTCCACATAATCCGTACATCCGAAAAGCAAGGGCAACGAAGCGAGAATCAAATACTTTTTCATCTTGGCCTCCTAAAAATTGATGACAAGCCACGGGATCCAAGTCAAGGCGACAACTGCGGCCGAAACACCCGCCTGAACGCCCCATATGTCGCGCCATTTTTGCTTATGCTTTATCTTTGAACGCGTATGCTCATATGCCTCATGGCTCATCCATTGCGGATTCGCTTCGTCATAGAGTTCTTTTGTGTCGTCGTCAAAAGCACTGAACGCGCACAGGGAGATAATCGACCAGGCACTGGCCGCGATGCCCGTATAGAGCAGCCACTCCTGCTTTGTCGGCTTTTCCTCGATGCCCGTATCTATCCTTCGCGGTTCCGAAGGCTCGGCAGAAAGGTCCACGTCCTCGGCCTCGGTCGGTTCCGGAGCCGCTACTGCGGCAGGATTTGCGGCAGAGGCTTCGGCAGCCTGGGGAGCAGCGGTCTGAGGTTCAGCAGGGGCTTCGGCAGGTGTCGCGGCGGCCTGGGGCGCAGGTGCTTGAGGCTCGGCAGCTTCCTGGGGTGCTTCGACGGCCTGGGGTTCTGCAGCCTGAGGCTCGGCAACCTGGGGTTCGGAGGCCTCCTGGGACACAGCAGGAACTGCGGCAGGGGCTTCGATTTTCTGGGGTTCGGCCGTCTCCTGGGCAAACGAGAAAGCAGCCGCCAGCAAAATGGCAAGGATAGAGTATTTCATATTACATAATATATATACTTTATCCCCAAAAATGCAAATTTGCAAAAAAAGAACCCGTTTCCGGGTTCCTTTTTAGACGAGAGATAAAATCAAGTACACGATGCGCGAAGCGCCATTATAAATCTTTCGTCTCTCGTCTGTAGGCCCGCAAGGGCCGTTCTTTCGTCTAACCTTAGCAGCCGAGCTTAGCGGAGAGGTAAGCTTCGAGTTCGTCGATTTTCACCAGTTCCTGCTTCATGGAGTCGCGTTCGCGGACGGTCACAAAGCCGAGTTTTGCCGGATCGGATTCACCCTCGCCCACCGTGTCGAAGTCGACGGTCACGCAGAACGGCGTGCCGAGTTCGTCCTGACGGCGGTAGCGCTTACCGATGGACTGCGTTTCGTCGTATTCCACGTTCCAGCGGTTGAGGAGCTTCTGGTAGAGTTCTTCGGCCTTGGCCTTCACCTGGCCCTTCTTCACGAGCGGGAGAACAGCAACCTTCACCGGAGCAATCTTCGGGTCGAAGTGGAGCACGGTACGTTCGTCGTTTTCGAGCTTTTCCACGTCGTAGGCGTCGCAGAGGAGCACGAGGAGCAGGCGTTCCACACCGAGAGACGGTTCCACGACATACGGGATGTAGCGCTTGTTCTGGACCGGGTCGATGTATTCCTGCTTGACCTTGGATTCGTTCTGGTGCTGCGTCAAGTCGTAGTTCGTACGGCTGGCGATACCCCAGAGTTCGCCCCAACCGAACGGGAATTCGTATTCGACGTCGGTGGTACCGTTGGAGTAGTGAGAAAGTTCTTCCTTGGCATGTTCGCGGAGGCGGAGCTTTTCCTTGTTCACGCCGAGGTCGTTCACGAGCCAGTCGAAGCAGTACTTGCGCCAGAAGTTGTACCAGTCAAGTTCGGTACCCGGTTCGC
>JAEEGJ010005937.1_pt1 | contig 37488 bp, 30 predicted proteins | sample 8958761 | NCBI WGS metagenome assembly JAEEGJ01 (sample SAMN16246546, study PRJNA631951) | gut metagenome | biome: gut microbiome; feature: rumen; material: RS-attached | host: Bos | place: Iran: Karaj | collected 2018-10
GTACCAGTGCTTGGTCTTCACCTTCTTGGGCGTGGAGCCGGACAGGGCGGAGCGCGGGTCGATCAGTTCCTCGGGGCTCAGCGTGGAGCCGCATTTCTCGCACTGGTCGCCATAGGCGCCGGGATTGCCGCACTTGGGGCAAGTACCCACGATGTAGCGGTCCGCGAGGAAGGTCTTCGCCTCCTCGTCATAATACTGTTCGGTCTCCTTCGTGATGAACTTATCGTCGTCGTACAGTTTCCGGAAAAACTCGGACGCGGTGGCGTCGTGCACCTGGGAGGTGGTGCGGGAATAGATGTCGAAGTTGATTCCCAGACCCGTGAAGGCATCTTTCATCACCTGGTGGTACTTGTCCACGATATCCTGCGGGGTAACGCCCTGGGCGCGCGCCTTGATGGTGATGGGCACGCCGTGTTCGTCCGAACCGCAGACAAAGACGACGTCTTCGCCCCGCATGCGGAGGTAACGGACGTAGATGTCACCGGGGATGTAGGCGCCGGCCAGGTGGCCGATGTGGACGGGACCGTTGGCGTACGGGAGTGCGCAGGTCACGAGGGTTCTCTTGTGGTCGCTCATTTCAATCTTCCGAGTTTTATGTTGATCTTTTTCTTCATTTCATTGATGCGTTCCAGGGCGGACAGGATCTCCAGCTGGCGGTCCGCACCGGCCGTAGCCAGCTCCCGGGTCAGGGCAAGCCGTTCCGACAGCAGGCGCTTGTCGTGGTAGGCCAGGATAGCCTTGGGGACGAAATTCGTGAGCCAGGAGTTGCGGGTGGTGAGCGCCTCCTGGAAATGCTTGACTGTCAAGGCATATTTGACATCGGAAAGCTGGGAGGCCACGAAACGGACGGTATCGTCCGCCCCGTTCAGCAGGTCGCGGATGATCTCCTCCTGCGACTTTCCTTCGTCATACAGGGTAAAATAGGCGTCATAGGTGCGCCGATAACCTTCGTTCGCGAACTGGATGTCGTCCCCGGAAAGCGCCCCGTCGATGAATTCGGCGACGGTCTGCGACCCTTCCGGGTCGTAGAATTCCGAATCGCTTTCGAAAACCAGCTGCGTACAGCCGTCGGTCAGGATGAATCCCAACAATTCGCGTTCAGAGGGCGCGACCTGGGGATTCTGCGTTTCCAACGCGCTCAGTTCGTTGACGGAAGGGGTATAGACGGCCGGCTCCGGTTCCTGTGCCGGGGCCTCCGCCTGACGGGCCCGGGCAGCTTCGCGCTGGGCCTGCGTCCGCTCCTCTCCCTGGATCTTCTCGCGGGTGCGGCGGACGCGGTCCGTAAGGATGTCCGCATCGATCCGGAATTTCGCCGCGATGGAATCGGTATAGACGGACCGCTTCACCGCGTCGGGAATGCCGGCGACCGTATCGGCGATGTCGTTGATGAGGTTCGCCCGCTTGAGGGGGTCGTTCCCGGCTTCATCCAGCAGGAGGTCTGCCTTAAAGGCGATGAAATCCTGCTCGTTGGAAGCGATGAAGGCTTCCACCTCCTCCAGGGTATGCTTCCGGGCATAGGAGTCCGGATCGTCACCGTCGGGAATGAGGACGACCTTGACGTTCATCCCTTCCTTCAGGATCAGGTCGATGCCGCGGAGGGCGGCGTGGATGCCGGCCGAGTCGCCGTCGTACATGATGGTGACGTTCTCGGTGAACCGCTTGATGAGGCGGATCTGCTCCACGGTCAGGGAGGTTCCGCTGGAAGCCACCACGTTGGTGATGCCCAGCTGATGCATGGACAGGACGTCCAGATAACCTTCCACCAGGTAGCACTTGTCGGCCCGGGAGATGGCGGACTTGGCGAAATAGATGCCGTAGAGGGAGCGGGATTTGACATAGATCTCCGACTCCTTGGAATTCACATACTTGGCGACGGACTTGTCGGTGAACAGGGTACGTCCGCCGAAGGCGATGACGCGGCCGCTCACCGAATGGATCGGGAACATCACCCGGTCATAGAAGCGGTCGTGCAGGGAACCATCCGTGTCCCACTGGGCGCAAAGGCCTGTCTCCAGGAGGTATTCGTCCTTGTAACCAGCCTCTTTCGCCGCCTCGGTGAAGGCGCTCTTGGACTTGGGGGCCCATCCCAGGCCATATTTGGCGATGGTCTGATCCTCCAGGCCGCGGGAATGGAAATACTGGACGGCAACGGCGCGGCCTTCTTCCGTGGAGAGTTGCTCCTTGTAGAAATTGAAAGCGAACTCCGATACGGCGAGAAGGCTTTCGTTCCGCTGGCGCGCAGCGATGTCTTCGGCCGATTCTTCCTTCTCCTTCACCTCGATGTGGTACTTGCGGGCAAGGTACTTCAGGGCCTCCGTGTAGGAGAGCTTCTCGTACTCCATCACAAAGCCCACGGCCGTGCCGGACTTGCCGCAGCCGAAGCATTTGTAGATACCGCGGGAGGGCTCCACATGGAAGGACGGCGTTTTCTCATTATGGAAGGGGCAGCAGGCCCACAGGCTGCTTCCGCGGCGCTTCAGCGTCACGAAATCGCCCACGACGTCCTCGACGCGCGCCGTGTCCAGAATGAGTTGTACCGTCTCCTGCGGAATCATCGTCCTATTCCTTCTCGAAATCCACTTCCTTGGCGCCGGACAGGTCCGTGACCTGGATCTTCCCGTCGTCCACGGCGGGGGCGGCGTCCGGGCGCTTCGGCTCGGAGGGGCGTTCCACGTCACGACGGGTCTCCTTCGTGCTTCCCAGCGCCTTGATCCGGAAGGAAAAATCCCGTCCGTACCAGATGAGCGCCAGCACGCCGACAATGGCGCCCAGGAAGCGTCCCTTCACGATCAGGAACAGGGCGACCAGGATGAAAAGGAGGTCCTTGCCCAGGATAAGCAGGGTATGTTGGTTCTGCGTCATTTCGGCTCGTATATCAACTGTTAATAGTTTGCAAATATACTAAATCTTCCCTACATTTGTGTCCCTAATCCACTATATGCTCATGTATAATCCCAAGTCTGTCCACGCGGAGGAATTCATCTGTCACGAAGAAGTGATGGACACCCTCCAGGAGGCCGCCCGAGAAAGCGGCAACCACCAGCGCGTGCTCGAAATCCTGGAAAAGGCCGCCCTGTGCAAAGGGCTCACCCACCGGGAAGCCGCCATCCTGATGGACTGCAACGAACCCGGACTGGAAGAGAGGATCTACTCCCTCGCTGCCTCGATCAAACACCGTTTCTACGGCAACCGGATCGTCCTTTTCGCCCCCCTGTATCTGTCGAACTACTGCATCAACGGATGCACATACTGCCCCTATCACGCCAAGAACCGCACGATTCCCCGCCGGAAACTCTCCCAGCAGGAAATCGAGGAGGAAGTCCGCGCCCTGATCCGGATCGGGCACAAGCGCCTCGCCGTCGAAGCCGGTGAGGACCCGCGCCACAACCCGCTGGAATACATCATCGACAGTATCAAGACCATCTACAGCGTCCGCGAAGGCGGGAACAGCATCCGCCGCGTCAATGTCAATATCGCGGCGACGGACGTGGACTCCTACCGCAAGCTGCACGAAGCCGGCATCGGCACGTACATCCTGTTCCAGGAAACGTACAACAAGGAAAACTACCAGCGCCTGCACCCCACCGGCCCCAAGAGCAACTACGAGTGGCACACCGAGGCGATGGACCGCGCCCAGGAAGGCGGCTGCGACGATGTGGGCATCGGCGTCCTGTTCGGACTCAGCAGCTACCGCTACGAGCTCGTGGGCCTGCTGATGCATGCCGAGCACCTCGAGGCGCGCTGGGGCGTCGGCCCGCACACCATCAGCGTCCCGCGCATCTGCCCGGCCGACGACATCTCTGTCAATGACTTCGACGCCCTCCCGGACGCGATCTTCCACAAGCTGGTCGCCGTCCTCCGCATCGCGGTCCCCTACACCGGCATGATCGTCTCCACCCGCGAATCCCAGCGGATGCGGGAGCAGCTCCTGAACTGCGGCATCTCCCAGATCAGCGGCGGCTCGCGCACCAGCGTCGGCGGATATACCACCGAGGAGCGGCACGACGAAACCGCGCAGTTCGACGTCTCCGACACCCGTCCGCTGGACGAGGTCGTCCGCTGGCTCCTGGAGCAGGACCACATCCCGTCCTTCTGCACCGCCTGCTACCGCGAAGGCCGCACCGGCGACCGCTTCATGTCCCTGTGCAAGAGCGGCAAGATCACCTACTGCTGCACGCCGAACGCCCTGATGACCCTGAAGGAATACCTGATGGACTACGCCTCCCCCGCCACTCGCGAAGAAGGCGAACGGATGATCGCGAAGAGCCTGACGGACATCCCCGAAGGCCGCATCCGCGAGATCGCCATCGAGCGGCTGAAGCGCATCGAGAACGGCGAACGCGACTTCCGCTTCTAACATGGACCGGCTGCAAATCGCTTTCTTCGGGGCGACGAACAGCGGCAAATCCACGCTGGTGAACGCCCTGGCGGGACAGGAAGTCTCGCTGGTGAGCGAACTCCCCGGCACCACCACGGACCCGGTCCGGAAGGTCATCGAACTTCCGGGACTGGGTCCCTGCGTATTGGTGGACACGGCCGGCTACGGAGACGAAGGCGCGCTCGGGGCGGAACGGGAACGCCGGAGCCGTGCCGTGATCGACGCCACGGACATCGCCGTCCTCCTGCGCTCGGATCATCCCGAGGATGACCGCTGGATACAACTTCTCCAGGCAGCACAGGTCCCCGTGGTGGAAATCCGCTCCCGGGCCGAAGCCAACGACCGGGCAGCCCTGCTACAACGGCTCCAGGCTGCGCAACCCGCTGAAAAACAGCGTCTCCTCACTGGTGGCCTCGTCGGCAAGGACGATGTCGTCGTCCTCGTGATGCCGCAGGACAGCGAAGCCCCGAAAGGCCGCCTCATCCTGCCGCAAGTCCAGGTCCTCCGCGAACTCCTCGACCTCGGCTGCATCCCGGTCTGCTGCCAGCCAGACGGCCTGCAGCGCGCCCTCGACGGCCTCAACGCGCCTCCCGCCCTCACGATCACCGACTCCCAGGCCTTCGCCAGGGTCAATGCCACCCTGCCGACGGACTACCCCCTCACCAGTTTCTCCATCCTCCTCGCAGGGGCGAAGGGAGACATCCGAACTTTCGTGGAAGGGGCCAAAGCCATCGGCTCGCTGAAGCCCGGCGACCGCGTCCTCATCGCCGAAGCCTGTACGCACGTGCCCGACACGGAAGATATCGGCCGGGTGAAAATCCCCAATCTCCTCCGCAAGAAAGTCGGCGGGGACCTGGAGGTAACCGTCGCCGCCGGCAACGATTTCCCAGACGACCTGACCCCCTTCCGCCTCATCATCCAGTGCGGCGGCTGCGTCGCCTCCGAACGCCTCCTCCGCTCCCGCATCCGCAAAGCCATCCTTGCCGGCGTCCCCATCACCAACTACGGCATCGCCCTCGCCGCCCTGACCGGCATCCTGGACCGAGTCACGATTCCCGCCCAACCGTAATTCCGGGCAAGGTCAATGGGCTTCTGAGCCAGGCCCCAAAACCAACCCGAAATTCACGGAGCAGAGTACCCTGTATTCTACGCACTTCTACGGCACATTGTCACGCCCCGCGCGACGATTTTGCCGCACGGAGCAGTTCAACATGCCTTGTAGGGGCCCCCAGGGCACATCGCGGCGCTCCGCGAATTTCGGGTTGAGGGATCCTCCCCTATTTACGAACCGATATTCTCGTGGATGAGTTCCGTGAGGCTTTGGATGATTTCGTAATTGTTGAGATTCATGCCCTCGAAGACTTCCTTGACCTCGGCAGTCGAGAGTTCGAAGGTGTCGTCGTCCGTGATGTAGCGGATAATGAAATTGATGTCCTGGTACTGGCAGATGAAATTGGCGAAACAGCCGGAGAGGTCGCCCTTGGGCTGCAGGTCGATGTGTGAGCGCTGGTAGGACGCGTAGATTTCCGTCCCGACGCCTACCTTGGACTTCAGGTAGAAGTTGCCGTTGCACATCTCGGCGTGGAACTTCAGCAGGGCGATGCCCATGCCGATCTTGCGTTCCTTGCGGCAGGAGTAGAAGCGGGCGTTGATGGCCTCGATCATGTCCTCCGGCATCCCGCAGCCGTTGTCGATGATCTTGATGGACAGGAGGTCGCGCGCCGCGCTGTCCTCCATTTCGATGGTGATTTCAGTGGCACCCGCCCGGATGGAATTGTGGGTGATGTCGATGATGTGCAGGTCGAGCGTTTTCACGTTACAGAATCACTGGTTCGCCCTGTCGGAGGGCATCCTTGAAGTTTTCGAAACTGAAAGAGGGCATCTCCAGGACACTGTGGATCTTGCCGATGTCCTCGACATAATGGGCGTCACTGCTCTGGATGAAGTTGAAATCGCTGAACCAGGGGCAGTCGTCCAGGAACTTGTAATTGTTCCGCTTGCAGTAGTAACTGAGTTCCATCGCATGGAACTTGAGGCCCGACGGGACGAATCCCAGTTGGGAACTCAGGCTGAAGGTGGGACGGTCGATATGGGCGGGAATGAAGATGCCCCCCAACTCATACACCTTCCGCTGCAACTCCAGCATCGGCAGGTCGAGGGCGTTGATCAGCAGGTGCGGCACCTCGTCCAGGACATTCTCGTCCTCGTCCACCACCAACTGGTACCCGAATTTGTCCACGTCATTCTCGAACCAGATCACGCGCGAGTCCAGGAAGGCCTGGAATTCGGCCAGTTTTTCCACTGTGGGCATGAATCCCAGGCAGTGGACCTCTTCCTTCGTCGTGACCTCCGCCCCCATGAGCACATGGAGCCCCACCTTTTCCCCCAGACGCCGCGTCACGTCGGCGTTCAGGGTGGAGTTGTGGTCGGTCAGGCCGATGATATCCAGCCCCTTCGCCTTCGCCTGTGCGACGATGGCGGAGGGGCTCATCTCGATGTCCCCGCAGGGGGAAAGCACCGAGTGGATGTGCATGTCGGCCAGGAACCGCATCCGGAACTATCCGATGAGGGCGTACAGTTTGCCGCACACCTGGTAGGTGGCGTCCTTGCTGACGAGGATGCAGATGTCCTCGTCCTTCGCGTGCTCCAGCATGTCGTCGTCCGGCATGCCGCCGCGCACGAGGATCACGGCCGGGATGTCCTTCAGGGACGCGATGGCCGTCACGTTCTTATGGGTTTGCATCGTGATCCACACCTGGCCGGAACGGGCGTTGCCCATCACGTCGCTCAGGAGGTCGGAAGCGTAGGCCCCGGAGACTTCCGCATCCAGGTTCGCCTCGTTCAGGCACTGCAGATCCAGTTTTTCGATGATTTCCTTGACTGTCATATCACTTGTCGTCTTTGTTGATTTCCTTGGTTTTGACCCGGTCCCCCCAGATGCTCCGGATGGCATCCTCCGAGGCCTGCGAATGGCGGTTGATGAAGATGCAGGTGTCGATGCCGGCATCCCCGCGGACGATGTCCTCGGCGAGAGCGGCACAGGAAGGCGCCCCGCACGCCGAGCAGTTGACGCCCGGCAGGGCCTTCTCGATCTTCTTCATCCGTTCGGCCATCTTGAAGGCTTCGGCGAAATTGTCGTTGAGTTTGAAGATGGACCGGGGCTTGATCTCGGGGATGGTCATCACGTCGATCATCTCCGGGGTGAGGGTCTTGTCGTCCGTCACCGGCTCCCGGAGTTTGCTGCGCTCCAGGCGCTCGAAAAGCCGGGCGCGATACTCCAGCCGCTTGCGGGCGACGAAACGGTTGTTGATGGACAGCACGCCGCCCACGCAGCCCTGGTCGCACATCCGCATCTCCACCAGTCCAGGGGCATCCACGGCGTCATCTTCCAGTTTCTCCAGGAAGTCCAGGACGTTCTTGAGCCCGTCCACGGCATAATGCGCGCCCTTGAAGTGGGGCGCCTCACCGCCGGAAAGGGACCACAGGACATCCTTCGACGTGAGGGCGTGGTTGATGGGCTGGGCGTTCTTGTCCGAATCGTGCAGCATGAGCAGGACCTTGTTGTACAGGAAGTCCATGTTGATCACGCCCGAGACGTAGGTTTCCTTGCCGCTCACCGGATACTTGACCGCAGCGATCTTGGCCGCGCACGGCGTCACGTAGAAGACGCCGATGGAGGGACGGCTGGCGCCCTCGTCCATCAGGCGCTGCGTGATGACGCGGGACGCGAGTTCCAGCGGGGCCCGCACATGGATCACGTTGTCCACCAGCGAGGGGAACCGCACCTGGATGAGGCGGGTCACCGCCGGACAGTACGGGGAGATGAAGGTCGTGATCTCCGGGTGGTCGTCCATGTACATGTTGTAGAGCGCGACCATGCGGCTCATCTCATGCTCCACCTCGTAGATATGGGTGAATCCCAGTTTCTTGATGCAGGAATAGATCGCCTTCGTATTGTACTTCTCCTCGAACTGGCCGATGAAGGTCGTGGGCACCAGGCACACCCGGTACTTGTAGTTGAACAGCCGGCCGAAGTCATCCTGCTTGATGTAGATGGCCTTGTGAGGACAGACCTGCATGCATTCGCCGCAATCCACGCATTTGTTGTCGCTGATGATCGCCTTCCCGTTCCGGATGCGGATGGCCCCGGTCGGGCAGGAGCGCATGCAGGTGGTGCACCCCTTGCACAGGTAATCGTTGACCCTGAGCGAATGTCTGAAATAGGTTTCTCCGGTGGCCATGGCGTCAGGCGAGGTAAACGGTCATGGTGACGGTGGTTCCCACGCCCACCTGGGTGTCGATCTTCAGGTCGTCGGTGTTCTTCTTGATGTTGGGAAGGCCCATGCCGGCGCCATAGCCCATCTCACGCACCTTGGCGGAAGCCGTGGACCAGCCCTCCTGCATCGCCAGGTCCAGGTTGGGGATGCCCGGGCCCTCGTCGGCGACCACCATCACGATCTTCTCCCCGTCGATGTCCACGTCGATCGTCCCGCCGTAGGCGTGCGCCACGGCGTTGATCTCCGCCTCGAACAGGGCGACCACGGTCCGTTTGATGTTGGCCGGGTCCACGCCCAACTGCTTGAGCGTACGCTTGACGCTGCTGGAGGCCTGGCCGGCATCGGTGAAGTTGCCGCGTTCTATGTTAAAGGTGTAATGCATGGCTAATAGAGTGGCTGGATCCCGGCGGAGAAGAGGATTCCGCTGAGTTTGAAGATACTGTACTTGGACTTGATGATGGTGATGTCGGCATCCTCGGCCAGTTCGAGCATGTCCTCGTCGGGCTGCTTGTCACGGCCGATGAGGACGACCTTCAGGTCGGCCATCTCGCTGGTGCGCATCGTCTGGTTGTTGCAGAGTCCCGTGATCAGCACGGTGTCGTCCATGTGGAAACGCAGCACGTCGCTCATCAGGTCGGAAGCGAAGGCTTTCTTCACCTCGTATTCCTCATCGACGGGCGCGCCCACGATCTCACCGTCCACCAGTTGTGCGATTTCCCTGATTTTCATTGTTCTGGAATTATATTCGGGCCGACCCCCAAGCAGAGCCGGCCCGAACCGTTGTCAAATATGCACGTCTTACTCGGCGTATTCGGCCAGGATCTCCTTCACGTGCTCGGGCACGAGACGGCCGTAGGTCTTGCCGTTGATGGTCATGACCGGAGCCAGGCCGCAGGCGCCCACGCAGCGGAGGACATCCAGGGAGAACTTGCCGTCCTCGGTGACACCGCCTTCGGAAATCTTGAGTTCGCTCTTGAGCGCATCCAGGATCTTCTCGGCACCCTTGACATAGCAGGCCGTTCCGAGGCAGACGGAGATGGCGTACTTGCCCTTCGGCTTCATCGTGAAGAAACTGTAGAAGGAGACGACACCGTAAACCCTGCCCACGGGGATGCCGAGGCAGTCGGCCACAACCTGCTGGACTTCTTCGGGGAGATAGCCGAAATGGCTCTGCGTCTGGTGCAGGACATTGATCAACTCACCCGGATTGTTGTCGAAGGACTCGCAGATTTCCTTGATCTTCAGGTAATTGGCTTCAGAGATTTTTATTTGGGGTCCACACATGGTTCAATTAATTTTCGATGTCAAACTTGATTTTCTTGTCGAAGTAGTGCGTGTGAAGCAGGTGATGCGACTTCTCGGAGCAAGGCTCGCCGTAGAACTCCCGGTAGATCGCCTGGACCTCGGGATTCTCGTGGGACTTGCGGATGGGCATGTCACGGTCGGCCTGGTAGATGGCGGCGTGACGGGCCCGGATGATGGAGGCATCGCCGTGGTGGTAAGGCTGGCCGGCGCCGTCGATGCAGCCGCCGGGGCAGGCCATCACTTCCACGAAGTGGTACGGGCAGTTGCCGGCCTTGATCTGCTCCATGATCATGCGGGCGTTCTTCAGGCCGTACACGATGGCGACCTTCAGGTCCACGACGCCGGGGATCGGAATCGTCGCCTCACGGACGCCTTCCAGACCGCGGACCTCCTCGAAATCGACCTTCGGGAGGGTCTGGCCGGTCAGGATCTCCGCAGCGGTACGGAGGGCGGCCTCCATGACACCGCCCGTGGCGCCGAAGATGACGGCGGCACCGGTGGACTCGCCCAGCGGGGAGTCGAACTTGGCCTCGGGCAGGCTGTTGAAGTCGATGTTGCAGATCTTGATCAGGCGCGCGAGTTCGCGGGTCGTGATGGAGTAGTTGACGTCGGGATCACCGTACTGGCTGAGTTCTTCGCGCTCGCACTCATACTTCTTGGCGACGCAAGGCATGACGGAAACGCAGATGAGATTGTCGCGCTGGACGCCGATCTTGTCGGCGAAGTAGGTCTTCACCGTGGCGCCGAACATACCCTGCGGGGATTTCGCCGTGGAAGGATAGTCGCGGAGTTCCGGATAGAACTTCTCATAGAAGTTGACCCAGGCGGGGCAGCAGGAGGTCATGATCGGGATCTTGACGTCCTTGTCCCCGGCGAGGAAAGCCTTCAGGCGGCCGATGACCTCGGTACCCTCTTCCATGATGGTGAGGTCCGCGGACCAGTCCGTATCGAAGACATAGTCGAAGCCGATGGCCTTGAGCGCGGCCGCGATCTTGCCGGTGACGATGCTGCCGGCCGGCATGCCGAACTCCTCACCCAGGGCCACGCGCACGGCGGGAGCCACCTGGACGCAGGTCTTGACGTTCGGATTGGCGATGTCGCGCAGGATCTTGCCGGTGTTGTCCACCTCGGCGAGGGCGCCGGTGGGGCAGACGGCGACGCACTGGCCGCACATCACGCAGTTCGTGTCGATCAGGCCCTTGCCGAACGCGGTGGAAACCACGGCCGGGAAGCCTCTCTCAACGGCACCGATGGCACCGACGCTCTGGTACTCGTGGCACACGGACTCGCAGCGGCGGCACATGATGCACTTGTTCGCATCGCGGACGATGGAAGGAGAGAACTCCTTCGCATACTGGGACATCTGGCCCTTGAAGGGGATCTCGCGGATGCCCATGTCGGCGGCCAGGGACTGCAGTTCGCACTTGCCGCTCTTCGGGCACTGGAGGCAGTCGTTGGGGTGGTCGCTGAGCATGAGTTCAAGGACGGTCCGGCGGGCGTTGAGCGCACGGAACGAATTGGTCTTCACGACCATGTCCGGCATGCACTCGGTGATGCAGGCCGGCGCGAGGTTCCGGCGTCCGACAACCTCCACCACGCAGACGCGGCATCCGCCGGGTCTGTTCTCGAGGGCGAGGCCGTCGAGTTCGAAATGGCAGAGGGTAGGGATCTTGATCCCCATCTGCTCGGCGGCTTTCAGGATGGTAGTACCCCTGGGCACTTCCACTTCTCTGTTATCTATGGTCAATTTGATCGTATCCATTGTCTAGTTCCTCCCTTATTGAATGCTGATTGCTCCGAATTTGCACTTCTCTACGCAAGTGCCGCACTTGATGCAGTCGAGTTGGTTGATCACGTGCGGGTTCTTGAGGGTGCCGCTGATGGCGCTGACAGGGCAGGCCCGGGCGCAGGCGGTGCAGCCCTTGCACTTGGTGGGATCGATGACATACTTCTTCAGGGCCTTGCACTGGCCGGCACGGCACTTCTTCTCCGTGACGTGCTCCACGTATTCGTCCCAGAAGTTGCTGATGGTGGAGAGAACGGGGTTCGGGGAGGTCTGGCCGAGACCGCAGAGGGCGGTGTCCTTGATGACGGCGGAGAGGTTCTTGAGTTGCTCCAGGTCTTCCATCGTGCCGTGGCCGTCGGTGATCTTGGTGAGGATCTCCAGGAGGCGGCGGTTGCCCACGCGGCACGGGGTGCACTTACCGCAGGACTCGTCCACGGTGAAGCCCAGGTAGAACTTGGCGATGGCGACCATGCAGTCGTCCTCGTCCATGACGATCATACCGCCGGAGCCCATCATGGAGCCCGCAGCGACGAGGGAATCGTAGTCGATCGGGGTGTCGAGGTGCTTCTCGGTGAGGCAGCCGCCCGAAGGACCGCCGGTCTGGACGGCCTTGAACTTCTTGCCGCCCTTGATGCCGCCGCCGATCTCGTAGATGATCTCCCGGAGGGTGATGCCCATCGGGACCTCGATGAGGCCCACGTTGTTGATCTTGCCGGCGAGGGCGAAGACCTTGGTACCCTTGGACTTCTCGGTGCCGATCGAGGCGAACCAGTCGGCGCCCTTGTTGATGATGACCGGGATGTTCGCGTAGGTCTCGACGTTGTTCACGTTCGTCGGCTTCCCGAGATAACCGGACTGGGCCGGGAACGGGGGTTTGAACGTCGGTTCGCCGCGCTTGCCCTCCATGGAGTGGATCAGGGCCGTTTCCTCACCGCAGACGAACGCGCCGGCGCCGTAACGGAGTTCGATCTCGAAATTGAACCCGGTGCCGAGGATGTCCTTGCCGAGGAGGCCGTACTCTTCGGCCTGCTGGATGGCGACCTGGAGACGGTGGATGGCCAGCGGATACTCCGCACGGATGTAGATGAGACCCTTGTCGGCGCCGATGCAGTAGCCGCAGATGGCCATGGCTTCGAGGATGGAGTGCGGATCGCCCTCGAGGAGGGAACGGTCCATGAAGGCACCCGGGTCACCCTCGTCGGCGTTGCAGACGACATACTTCTGCTCGCCGGGACGGCTCTTGGAGGCGATCTCCCACTTCAGGCCGGTGGGGAAACCGGCACCGCCGCGGCCGCGGAGGCCGGACTTCTTGATCTCGCCGATGACCTGCTCGGGGGTCATCTCGGTGAGGCACTTGCCGAGGGCGGCGTAGCCGTCACGCGCGATGGATTCCTCGATGTTCTCGGGATCGATGAAACCGCAGTTGCGGAGCGCGATGCGGAGTTGCTTCTTGTAGAACTCCATGTGCTTGGAGTCGGATACGCTCTGGTTCGTATCCGGGGCCACGTACAGCAGGCGCTGCACCTTACGGCCCTTGATGATGTGTTCCTCGATGATTTCCTTCGCATCGGAGGGCTTTACCCGGGTGTAGAAGGTGTTGTCGGGGATGATTTTCACGATGGGACCCTTCTCGCAGAATCCGAAGCAGCCGGTGACGACCACTTTGGCGAAGTCGGTCAGGTCGTGAGCCACGATCTCCTTGTTGAGTTCGGCAACGATCTCATGGCTTTGGGATGCGGAGCAACCTGTTCCACCGCATACCAGGATATGCATTTTTACTGCCATAATCGCTCTTGTGGGAGGTTAAGGTTAGATGGATCTGTAATTGGCGGGCAGGATGCCCTCGATGAGTTCACCGCCGATGATGTACTTCTCGATGATCTCCTGGGCGCGCGGGATCTTCACGTCGCCGAAGACGACCGGATCCTTACCGGGGATGGTAACCTCGACCGTGGGCTCCGCATAACTGTAACCCATGTCGCCCACCTGCATGACCAGCGCCTTGATCTGGCGCTTGTCCAGTTCGGTGATGAGATAACTCATGGTTTCCTTCGCGCCGGAGGCGATACCGCTGGTGGCCATTCCGACCTTGATTTGAATGATGGCATCGGAAGAGTCGCTGTTCTCGCGCATCGACATCCTCGACTGCATACCCTCTTTCATCTTGCGGAGATCCGCAAGATTCCTGATTTTCTCCATAGGGTTCCTACAATTTTAAAGTGTTAAATAATTATTGTTGTATTGAGTTCTTTCAATTCGCTAATGTACGAAATACTTTTCAATTATCAATTATTTTCGCATAAAATAAAAAAATGGGAGCCGGCTCATCGAGCCGGCTCCCCTGTCCGATCTGATCCGGGATCCTAGAACGGGAGGTCCTCCCCTTCCGGATCGGCGGGCATGTCCTCGATGGTCGGAGCCGGAGCCTGCGGGTAGGCCGGGGCCTGCGGAGCGGGCCGGACCGGCTGCGGGGCAGGGCCCTGGGCGGGCTGCGGCGCGCCGGCGGGAGCGATCTTCCAGATCTGGAGATCGTTGTACCAGCGGCCGTTGTACTCGCGGCTCTTGAGGTTGAAGGACACCTTTACCTTGTCACCGACCTGGTACTTTTCCAGATCCTGGACCTTATCCTGCCCCCAGGCCGTGAAACAGGCCTTGGCGGTGTAGTTTCCGTCGGGATACTCCAGGATGAACTCCTGCTTGGCCCAGGGGCCGCGGGCGGAGTTCCCGGACTGGACGGAAAGTTTCTGGGCGAGGGTTCCTTCGATTTCGAGTGCCATGGCGCTTACTTCCTGGTGGGTTTTTCTTCCTGGACGGGTTCCACGTAGGTACCGACCTTGTTCAGGGTCACGTCGAAGAGGAGCGTGGCGTTGGGCTCGATGTTGCGGTTGCCGTACTCACCGTAAGCGAGGTTGCCGGGGATGACGAGTTTGACTTTGCCGCCTTCGCCGATCAGTTTCATGCCCTCGGTCCAGCCGGGGATCACGCGGCCAAGCGGGAAACTGATGTTCTTATTCTCGTCGAACACGGTGCCGTCGAGGAGGGTACCCTTGTAGTCCACCCAGACGGTGTCCTGGTCGGAAACGGCCTTGCGGTCGCTGCCGGGTTCGATGATCCGGTAAGCGAGACCGCTCTCGGTCTGCATCGCACCTTCCTCCTTGAGGAAGTTCTCGATGTACTTCTCACCCTTTTCCACGTTGAGAGCGCCGGTGTAGGCGCGACGCTTCTGGATGTAACCGTCCAGCACTTCGTTCATCATGTTGGGATCGACCTTGAACTGCTTGAAGAAGGTGGAATCCTGGGGAGTGCCCTCGGCCTTCATCCAGTCCTTGATGCCCTTGATCATCTGGTCGTAGTTGATCTCACCGAAGTTGTTGCCCTTGATCCAGGAACCGAAATTGACACCGATCAGGTAACTGGCGGAGTCGGTCTGGGCCTTGTTCGGAAGGAGGGCCTTCGTCTCTTTGCTTCCTTCAGCGGCGGGGGTGCCGCAAGCCACCATCAGCACAGCGGCCGACGCAATGGCGAAAATCTTGGAAATCTTCATGGTTTTTGGTATTTTTCAGTTGTTTTTTCTCGTTTTCAGCAGTTAAATGCTGCCATCTTGCAAATATACGGCTTTTTATTCAAATAGCAGCAAAATTTTTTTTTTCGCCATCCCGTGTCCATTCGTTTGGATTTGTGGTGCTTTTTGGTTATATTTATTCCCGAAAACACGGAACTATGGCCATCGACTCCACCGTCCTCCAGTCCAAACTGAAGCAGTTCTTCGGCTTCGACGCGTTCAAGGGTGACCAGGAGCGCATCATCCGTCATCTGGTAGATGGCGGGAACGCTTTCGTGCTGATGCCCACGGGCGGCGGAAAATCCCTGTGCTACCAACTGCCCGCCCTGGTGATGGAAGGGACGGCCATCGTCATCTCGCCGCTCATCGCCCTGATGAAGAACCAGGTCGATGCCATCCGGGGGTTCGTGGAATCCGGCGACGGCATCGCCCATTTCCTCAACTCCTCCCTCAGCCGCACGCAGGTCGCCGAAGTCCGGGAGGACCTCCTGAGCGGGGTCACCAAACTCCTCTACGTAGCCCCGGAGTCCCTGACCAAGGAAGAGAACATCGCCCTGCTGAAAGAGATCCACATCTCCTTCTACGCCGTGGACGAGGCGCATTGCATCTCCGAGTGGGGCCACGACTTCCGGCCGGAGTACCGGAAGATCCGCTCCATCATCGAGGACATCCAGCCCGCCCCGGTCATCGCCCTCACCGCGACGGCCACGCCCAAGGTCCAGAGCGACATCCTCAAGAATCTCCGCATCACCGACGCCACCGTCTTCAAGTCCTCCTTCAACCGCCCGAACCTGTACTACGAGGTCCGCGACAAGGTCGATACCGAAAAGGACATCATCCGATTCATCCGCCAGAACCCCGGCAAGTCCGGCATCATCTACTGCCTCAGCCGCAAGAAGGTGGAGGAACTGGCCCAACTCCTCACCATCAACGGCATCCAGGCCCTTCCCTATCACGCCGGCCTGGACGCAAAGACGCGGGCGGAAAACCAGGACCGTTTCCTGATGGAGGACATCCGGGTGATCGTCGCTACCATCGCCTTCGGCATGGGCATCGACAAGCCCGACGTCCGGTTCGTCATCCACTACGACATCCCCAAGAGCATCGAGGGCTACTACCAGGAAACCGGCCGCGCCGGCCGCGACGGGCAGGAAGGCCTGTGCATCACCTACTACAGTTACAAGGACATCCAGAAACTGGAGAAGTTCATGCAGGGGAAGCCCGTGGCAGAGCAGGAGATCGGCAAGCAACTCCTGGGCGAGACCGTGGCCTACGCGGAATCCAGCCAGTGCCGCAGGAAACTGCTGCTCAATTACTTCGGCGAGGACTATCCGCAGGACAACTGCGGCTGCTGCGACAACTGCCTCCACCCGAAGGCGAAGTTCGACGGCCGGGAGGAAATGGCCCTCGTCATCGAACTCATCGAAGCCCTCCCGGAGCACTTCAAGATCGAGTACATCGCCAGCATCCTCGCCGGCGTCCCCAACGCCCTCATCAAGTCCTACCACCACGACAAACTGGAACTTTTCGGGGCCGGGAAGGACCATGACGTGCGGTTCTGGTCGGCCGTCATCCACCAAGGCCTCGTGCTGCATTTCCTGGACAAGGACATCGACAACTACGGTCTCATCCGCGCCACCGACGCCGGCCTGGAATTCTTCCTCAACCCGCACGAACTGATGCTGGTGGAGGACCGCACCTTCTCCGCCGAAGGCGACGACGACGACGATGACCCGGCGTCCGTCCGCGGTGGCGGCGGTGGCGACCAGACCCTCCTCGCCATGCTCAAGGACCTCCGCAAAGACGAAGCCCGCAAGCGCGGCCTCCAGCCCTGGATCCTCTTCACGGACCCTTCCCTGGAGGACATGTCCATCCTGTATCCATTGACCTTCGAGGAACTCCGCGGCTGCCAGGGCGTAGGCGAAGGCAAGGCCCGCAAGTACGGCAAGCCCTTCCTGGACCTCATCGCACGCTACGTGGAGGAGAACGACATCCTCCGGCCCGACGACTTCGTGGTGAAGTCCGTCGCCTCCAAGTCCGGCAACAAGGTTTACATCATCCAGAGCATCGACCGCAAGATGGCCCTCGAGGACATCGCCGCCGCGAAGGGACTGGACCTGGAGGACCTCCTGACGGAAATCGAAGCCATCGTCTCCACCGGCACCCGCCTGGACATCAACTACTACATCGAGGAGAACCTGGACGAGGAGGTCGTGGAAGAGATCTACGACTGGTTCAAGGAAGAAGCCGCCTCCGACTCCCTCGACGACGCCCTCGCCGCCCTCGGCAGCGACTACGAAGACCTCGAAATCCGCCTCGTCCGCATCAAGTTCCTCTGCGAGGTCGCGAACTAACGGCCGCCCGGGCAGCCCACCTGCACCCCTGCACGCCATTGCGGCCTCCACCCCGCCTCCTGCCCTTTCCTTATCCTGCCCCGAACGTGGGTTGGGAACTGTCAGATCAGTAGCATACTGAATATCATCAAGTTGCAAAATGAAAGGTGCCCAACCCCGTCTTGCTTTGGAAGGTTCGGAACCAAACTTTACATAAGCGCTTGATTAATAACAATTCCCGAAGAACACGGTTCCGAACCTCTCAAAGCAGTTGGTCCAGTATGGAGGGCTCGATGCCCAGCAGGCGGGCAATCTGTTTCCTGGGACTGGCGAAACGCCGTGCCAGAGTCCGTGCCAGCCACAGCAGGTCCTTCCTTTCCAACTGATGATGCGATTCCACATGAAGTTCATTGGTACAAACCGCCCGGATCTTCTCCTGCATTTCCGTATCGGTGAAAGTGAGTCTCTCTTCGATGCCGTGCTTTTGCTCCACGACGGACTCCAGGTCAAATCTTCTCAACCTGTCGAAGAAGTCCAGGGTGCTGCCGATTTTCTGTTCCACCGTCCGGTAGTCCACGAAGCACTTGTTGAGGATCCGCCCGTCGACATGCTCCCAATCTGCAGGGATCTTGATGTGGGTTCCCAACTCCCGCTTGACGGCCTTCGCTCCCGGAACGGGTGTTCCACGAAGCAAGGGAAGATAGGGGTTGAAATAGCATTCAAAAGGTGACCAGAGATAGGAATACGGACTGTCAATCCGGGCCTTATACCCATTCCGCAACAGGTAGCAGACTTCGTTCAGAAGCATATCCCTGTCCACAACGGCCTGCACGTCGGACGCCCGTATCTTCAAGATTCCGGATACCCCGTACTTTTCTTCAAGCATTCTCGCAAGCCGGTGAAGGACCCAGGCGTAGAAAGCCTGGCAATCGGCATAACGCCCCATCAGCAGCAGATGGATATGGTTATCCATCAAGGCGTAACACAAAACCTTGACAGAAGGGTACTTCAGACTTGCAAATGCCAGGGTATTCGCGCCTTGCACGAAGTCTTCCTTATCACGGAACAGCAACGCCCGTTCCAAATGATCCGTAGTGAACAAATATACTCCTTTACGCCCGGTGAACGGGTCTTTGAATTCACTGATTCTCATGGATAATCTCCGCATTCACACCAGGTTAGGAACCTGGATCCAAATAAATACCTCCTTATTACCATGTTTCGAAGCGGATGGTTCCCAACCCCTCTTTTGAATGAGCGGTTGGGAATAGCCGCAAAACTAACCAAATGTTTTCCAATTAGTTACAAGAATAATGGTTCCCAACCTGTTCATTCGCCGGGCACTTGCTGGTCATGCGGCGCCGGAATGGGCTCTTGTGCCGGCCTTTCCTCCGATCTATCCAGGGGATCCGGTGCCGGTTTGTCTGCCGGCTCCTCCGGCAGTGTTTCCGGCAGGAGGCCGGCGCGGAGGAGGATGAGGCGGCGGAGGATGGCGTTCTCGGAGCGGCCGAAGGCGGCGGCGAGCGTGGCGATGGAGGCACCTCCGCGGTACTGCTTCACCAGGGTCTCTTCATCGAGGGCGGTCCAGGGCTTGGCGGCAGGTTTCGGGACATAGAGTCCGAGAGACTGGAGTTTCATCCGGACGGCGCCGGGCGAACGGCCCAACTGTTCGGACATGGCTTTCTGCGGGAGGCCGTCGGCGGCCATCGAGCGCAGTTCGTCCACGTCGCCTTCGGTCCAGGGTTCGTTGAACTTGGCGTAGCGTCCCTTCAGTTCACCATACTGTTCGGGAGTGAGGAAGAATGATTTCATAGACAATGAGTTACAATGTCCGGACGACGGACGGGGCGTCCGGGTCCCCGGTCTTTCGATGACGGGGGCAAGTTACGAAGGCGTATCCGCGTTCGCAAAAAGGGAAATGGATAAAGTCGCGAATCGGGTCTGCAGGCGTGTCCAGGGCTGACGGGGCCTCGATTATTTCAACAAAAAACGGGGATTTTTGCGTAAAAAGCCTTATCTTTGAGAATTGAACAACCACATATCGACAATGGTAAGAGTAAAACCCTTCGCGGCCATCCGTCCGCCGAAAAACCTGGTCACCGAAGTGGCCGCACCCCCGTATGACGTCCTGAATTCCGAAGAGGCCCGCGCGATGGCCGGGGAAAAGTCCCTCCTGCACATCACCAAGCCCGAAATCGACTTCACCCCCCTCGCCGGCGAGCACGAGCAGCGCACCTACGACAAGGCCGTGGAAAACTTCAAGGCCTGGCGCGCCAAGGGCTGGCTGGTCCAGGACCCGAAGCCCATGTACTATGTCTATGCACAGACGATGGGCAAGCGCACCCAGTACGGCCTCGTCCTCTGTGCCCATACCGACGACTACGCAGAGGGCATCATCAAGAAGCATGAACTCACCCGCAAGGACAAGGAGGACGACCGCATGGTCCATGTCCGCATCCAGAACGCGAACATCGAACCGGTCTTCTTCGCCTTCAAGGACAATGCGGAACTCGGCGGGATCGTCGCGAAAGCCGCCGCCGGCAAGCCCGAATACAAGTTCGTGGACGAGAACAAGTTCACCCACACCTTCTGGGTGATCGACGACGACGCCACCATCGCCCGCATCACGGAGATCTTCACGACCCAGGTCGATGCGTTCTACGTGGCCGACGGCCACCACCGCACCGCGGCGGCCGCCCGCGTGGGCGCCGAGAAGCGTGCCCAGAACCCGAACCACACCGGCAACGAGGAATACAACTACTTCATGGCCGTGTGCTTCCCGGAAAGCGAACTCGCCATCATCGACTACAACCGCGTGGTGAAGGACCTGAACGGCTACACCCCGGAGGACTTCCTGAAGGCGCTGGAGGAAGATTTCGAAGTGAGCCTTGCCACCAAGCCGCGCTGCGGCCGTCCGGCGAAGCCCTTCGCCCCCACCCAGTTGCATAACTTCTCCATGTACCTCGGAGACAAGTGGTACAGCCTCACCGCCAAACCCGGCCGCTACGACGACAACGACCCGATCGGCGTCCTGGACGTGACCATCCTGTCCAACCTCGTGCTCGACAAACTCCTCGGCATCAAGGACCTCCGCACGGACAAGCGCATCGACTTCGTCGGCGGCATCCGCGGCCTCGGCGAACTCGCCCGCCGCGTGGACTCCGGCGAGATGAAGGTCGCCTTCGCCCTCTTCCCGGTCTCGATGCAGCAACTCATCAACATCGCCGACACGGGCAACATCATGCCGCCGAAGACCACCTGGTTCGAGCCCAAACTCCGCAGCGGCCTCGCGATCCACGAGTTGGTGTAGCCAAGCAGGTTCGGAACCGAGTTCCGCAGCACCAACTCCCTACCAGTAATTTATAAAAACGACAGTTCCGAACCTCAACCTTTTCGGGGAGGTTCGGAACCGTTCGTTTCATAGCACCCGATCTATCAATCAATTACTAAAGAAACCGTTCCGAACCTCCTGGGAAGGAAGGACGGAACGGCTAAAAAAGTGCAGAAAGCCAATTACTTGTTCACCTGGAACCGGGTGTTGCCGGTGGCGAAGAAGTCCGCGATCTGGCGGGCGGCGGCGAGGCCGGCGTTGACGTTGGCCTCGGCGGTCTGGGCACCCATCTTCTTGGGGGTGGCGAAGACGCGGTAGCCGAACTTCTTGGTGAGTTTGTCGTAGTTGTCCGGCATCACGTCCGTGACATACTTCAGGTCCTCACGCTCCTCCAGGGCCTTCAGCAGACCGTCCTCGTCGATGACCTCCTTGCGGGCGGTGTTCACGACCGTCGCGCCCTTGGGCATCTTCATGAGAAGGTCGTAGCCGATGCTCTTGATGGTGGCGGGCAGGGCCGGGATGTGGATGGACAGGTAGTCGGAAGCGGCATAGAGTTCCTCCACGGAGTGGACGGGCTCGGCGCCGCCGGCGACGATCTGCTCGTCGGTCAGGAACGGATCCAGGGCGTGGATGGTCATGCCGAGGGCCTTCGCCTTCTGGCCGACCAGGCGTCCCACGTTGCCGTAGGCCTGGACACCGAGGCGCTTGCCCTGCAGTTCGGAACCCGTGGCCGGGGTGAAGTGCGTGCGGGCCATGTAGATCATCAGGCCGAGGGCGAGTTCCGCCACGGCGTTGGAGTTCTGGCCCGGGGTGTTCATCACGACGACGCCGGCGGCGGTGGCGGCAGCGAGGTCCACGTTGTCATATCCGGCACCCGCGCGGACGACAATCTTGAGTTTCGGGGCGGCGGCGATGACCTCGGCCGTCACCTTGTCGGAGCGGATGATGATGGCTTCGACATCGGCCACGGCGGCGACGAAGTCCGCCTGCTCCGCATACTTCTCCAGTTTCACGACCTCATGGCCGGCTTCCGTGAGAATCTTCACGATTCCCTCCACCGCCTTCGCGGCGAAGGGCTTCTGGGTGGCTAACAGTACTTTCATTTTTTCAGTGCTTCAAATTCCTTCATGCAATCGACCAGGGCCTGGACGTCCTCGATGGAGCAGGCGTTGTACAGGGAGGCGCGGAAGCCGCCGACGGAGCGGTGACCCTTGATGCCCACCATGCCGCGTTCCTTCGCGAAGGCGAAGAACTCGTCCTGGAGGTCCTCCTTGCCGGGAGCCATCACGAAGCAGACGTTCATCAGGGAACGGTCCTCCTTCACGGCGGTGCCGACGAACATGCTGTTGCGGTCGATCTCGTCGTACAGGAGGGCGGCCTTCGCCTTGTTGATCTCGTACATGGCCTCGACGCCGCCGATGGACTTGAGCCACTTGAGGGTCTCGTTCATCACGTAGATGGCGAACACGGGCGGGGTGTTGAACATCGACAGTTTGTCGATATGGGTGCGGTAGTCGAGCATCGTCGGGATGTGGCGGGTCACACGGCCGAGGGAGTCCTTGCGGACGATGGCGAAGATGACGCCGGCGGGGCCGACGTTCTTCTGCGCGCCACCGTAGATGAGGTCATACTTGGAGACATCGACGGGACGGGACATGATGTCGGAGGACATGTCGGCGATGAGGGGGCACGGGACGTCGAGGTCCTCGTGGAGTTCGGTTCCGTAGATGGTGTTGTTCGTGGTGACGTGGAGGTAGTCGAGGTCCGCGGGAACCTCGAAACCCTTCGGGATATAAGTGTAGTTCTTGTCCTTGGAACTGGCGATGGCATAGGCATCGCCGAGGCCCTTGGCCTCCTTGAGCGCCTTGCTGGCCCAGACGCCCGTGTCCAGGTAGGCGGCCTTCTTCTCCAGGTAGTTCATCGCGACATAGAGGAATTGGAGGGAGGCGCCGCCGCCGAGGAAGACGACCTCGTGCGTGTCGGGAATGTGGAGCAGTTCCTTCCAAAGGGAACGGCACTCATCCATCACGGCGTCCCATTCCTTCGTGCGGTGGGAGATGGAGAGGACGGAAATGCCGGTGCCGCTGAAATCCTTCAGGGCTTCGATGGCATGGTCGATGGCGACCTGCGGGAGAAGGCAGGGGCCTGCATTGAAAACGTGAACTTTTTTCATTGTTTTAAAATGTTGGCAAATCAATTCCGAAAGATAATGATTTATTATGAATATTCCTTATTTTTCTTCAAGTTTTGCAATTTCCGCCAGCCTTTTGCGGAAATCTTCTTCCAAAGCGAGGCGCACCCGCACGTCCAGGGCGCACGCCAGGCCGAAGTCCTGCGAGGATGCGGCAAGGCCCAGGTCCTTGAGCACCTTCATCACGGCGTTCATTGACAGATAGTCGAAGGAGACGCGGAACGTCTTGCCGGCGACCTTGTCGATGACCTCCGCCTGAGAGAGCGCATCGGCCGTGGATGTCTTGTAGGCGCGGATCAGGCCCGGGATGCCGAGTTTGATACCGCCAAAGTAGCGCACGACCACGACGAGGATGTCGCTCAGGCCCATGGAGTCGATCTGCCCGAGGATCGGACGGCCCGCCGAGCCGGAGGGCTCGCCGTCGTCATTGGCCCGGAAACGGTCCCCCTTGTAGCCCAGCCGGTAGGCATAGCAATGGTGCCGGGCGTCATGGTATTCCTTCTTCAGGCCGGCGACGATCTCCTTCACTTCCTCCTCCGTTTCCACCGGATAGGCCAGCGCGATGAAACGGGAGCCGTTGTCCTTGAACAGCCCCTCGCTCCGGGCCGCGATGCTCCGGTATGCGTCGAAATTATCCACTTGCACGAAAGTAGCGTTTTTTACGAAATTTTGCAATCGGGACGGATTTTTATTGTATCTTTGATTTCCGAAATCAAGACTACGATTATGGTATTCCGTCTCAGAGTTACCTTGACCGGGATCAAGGGTTTCTTCAGAATCTACCATGTGAACGGCGCCACGACGCTGTACACCCTCCATAAGCAGATGCGGGCCGATATGGAATTCCCGCAGGACCAACTCATCATGTTCAAGGCCCTGGACGTCGAGGGCGCCGTGGTGGGCCGCTACGGACTGTTCGACCTGGGTTCCGGCACCGTGGACCAAGTCTCCCTGGAAAAGGCCGTCAAGGCCGGCGCCACCGATTTCGTTTACTTCTACGACGTCACGAACCGCAAGAGCGTGAACATCGCCGTGGAAGGCGAGGTGGAAGGTATCACCGTGAGCCCCGACTCCCCTTACATCGCCGAATCCAAGGGTCCGAATCCCATCGAGTTCGAGAACGGCTATGTCGCCTACGAGGACCTGCCGGACGAGCAGCGCCACCTCCCGGGCGAGAACAAGGGCGGCATGGACTTCGATGACGACGAGGACTTCGACGACGAAGACGAGGAAGAGGAAGAAGAGGACGACGACGAGGACGGCAAGGAAATCTACGACGAGAACGAATAGCGGATGGGCAGGCGGCTCCTGGTGATCCTCGGCCCGACTGCCGTCGGCAAGACCGACTACAGCATCGAGAAGGCGCTGGAGTACGGAAGTCCCGTCATCTCCTGCGATTCCCGCCAGTTCTACAGGGAAATGCGCATCGGCACGGCCGTTCCCACCCCGGAGCAACTCGCCCGGGTGCCGCATCATTTTATCCAGACCCTGTCCGTCACCCAGAATTACACCGCCGGCATGTACGAGGCCGATGCGCTCGCGCTCATCGACCGGCTTTTCGCCGAAGGCCATGAAACCCTGGTCGTCACCGGTGGCTCCATGCTGTACATCGACGCCCTCTGCTACGGACTGGACGACTTCCCCGAAGTGCCGATGATGCTCCGCGAGCACCTGATGGAATGCCTCCGCGACGAAGGCGTGGAAGTCCTGGCGGACCAACTCAAGGAACTGGATCCCGTGACCTACGACGAGATCGACCTCTCCAACGGACAGCGCGTCATCCGTGCGCTGGAGGTGTGCCTGTACACCGGCCAGCCCTTCTCCTCCTTCAAGACCCGGAGTTTCAAGGACCGGGATTTCGAAATCGAGAAGGTCGGTCTCCAGCGGCCCCGCGAGGAACTGTACGCGCGCATAGACGCACGCGTGCTCAAAATGATGGAGGAAGGGCTGGAGGAAGAGGCCCGGAATCTCCTTCCGTACCGCGACCAGCCCGCCCTCCAGACGGTAGGTTACCGCGAATTATTCGATTATTTCGACGGCAAGCACGACCTGGAAGAGACCGTCCGTCTCATCCAGCGCAACACGCGTCACTACGCGAAGCGCCAACTCACCTGGTGGCGCCGCGACCCTTCGATCCGGTGGATCGACGCTACTTCGTAATCACGAAAACCGTGAAGCACTGCGGCGGAACCGAGGCGGAGAGGGACTTGCCCTCGCCGCTGAAGGCGTTCGTCACGGGGACGATGCGGGCGGGAGCGTCGAGGGTGTTGTCCTCGTAGAGAAGGCCGGAGGTGAAGTCCACGCGCTCCACGGCTTTCACGGTCTCTTTCTTCTTCATGCCGTTGAAGGCCAGTTCCACGGCCTGGGGCCGGTCGGAAGTGTTGATCACCTTCACGTAGATCCTGTCACCCTCCTTCACGGCGCTGGCGAACAGGCCGTCCTGGCCGGGTGCGCCGGTGACATTGACCCCGTCCATCTTGAGCGTCAGGACGTTCTCGCCCTTGTATTTCCCATACAGGTGCTGGACGTACCAACTGGCGGTGCGCATGGAGCGGAGGTTATCGTACCAGATAAGGTCCGGACGCCACTGCCAGCCTTCGACATGGGCGAAGAGCGGGGCATAGGTAGCCATGTGGACGATGTCCGCATTGCGCTCGATCGTGGTCATGAAGGCCGCTTCCAGGAGAGAGGCATGGAAATGGTTGAACTTGCGGCCGGCCCCGTGGCAGGCGTACTCGCCGGCAAACACCTTCGGACCCTTGCGGTCGTAATTGTCATAGCGGGCGCCCTGGGCCAGGAACCAGGTCTCCGGACGGTAGAAGTGCTCGTCCACGAGGTCGGCGCCGAGGCGTTTCATCTCGGGCCAGAGGTAGTCGAACTGGTCGCCCTCGGAGTTCGGGCCGCTGGAGCCGACGATCCTGATGTCGGGGTACGCGGCACGGATGGCCTTCACGAAAGGCTCCAGGTGCTCGGGATAGATTGCGTCCCACTGTTCGTTGCCGATCCCGATGAACTTGAGGTTGAAAGGAGCCGGATGGCCCATATCGGCGCGGACCTTGCCCCAGGTGGAGGTAACGGGACCGTTCGCGAACTCGATCAGGTCCAGGGCATCCTGGATGAAGGGCTGGAGTTCGTCCGCCGGGCAGTGCGCCGCGGGATCGTCATTCTGGAACTGGCAGGCAAGGCCGCAACTCAGGATGGGGAGCGGCTCGCTGCCGATCTCCTCGGAGAGTTGGAAGAACTCGAAGAACCCGAGGCCGTAACTCTGGAAATAGTCGGGATAGAAACGGTGCGGGAAGGTGTACTCCCAGCGGTTCTCGTTGATGGGACGGTTCTCCACCGGCCCCACGGTGTTCTTCCAGTTATAGCGGGTGTCCAGGTCCGTTCCTTCGACGATGCAGCCGCCGGGGAAGCGGAAGATGCCGGGCTTGAGGTCCGCCAACGCCTGCGCGAGGTCTTTGCGCATGCCGTTCCGGTGGCCTTTCCAGGTGTCGGTCGGGAAGAGGGATACGTGCTCCAGGTCCACGGTCGTACGGTTGCCGACGAGGAAGATACGGAGGACCGCCTTGTCCAGCGTCGTATCGGGCTTCAGGATCACCTCATACTGCTTCCATTCCTTGCCGGAAACCTTGAGGGGCTCCTGGCACAGGAACTGGTTCTCGCCCATCGAAGCGGTGTTCACCAACTCGATGCGGAGTTCCGAGGCGCCCCCGTCCGGGACGCGGGCCCAGACGGTGAAGCGGTAGGTCTCCCCTGCCTTCACGCCGATGCCGAAGAAGCCTTCGTTGTCCAGGCCGGTCCACTTATGCGGATGACCGGGATCGACGAGGCGCACATAGTGCGGGCAGCGCTCGAACGGGCCGTCGTTCCACACTTCCACCTTGCCGAAGGCCTTCCAGCCCTGGAGCGGGTCGTTCGGGAACTCGAAGGAACGGTTCTTCACGAGTTCGGCATAGAGGCCGCCGTCGGCGGCGTAGTTGATATCCTCGAAGAAAATGCCGTACATCGTGGGCTGGACGGGTGCACCGACCTTCTTGAGGTCGATATCCATCCGGTGTGTCTGGGCGGAAGCGGCCAGGCCAAGCAGAAGGGCCGAGGCCAGGAGAATGAGACGGTTGCGGGTCATAATTACGGGTCTGGTTGTTCTTGGATTTTCAAATTTACGCAAAAATATGTAAGTTTGAGCGATGAAAGGTGGACAAAAGAACTTTCGAGGTAGAATTTTGGCAGGCTTGCTCCTGGTCCCGCTCCTCGCCGCGACCCTCGTTCCCGCCCGGGGGCAGGGCCGATTCGAGGACGGCTACCTGCAGAGCACCCTCTCCATGGAGAACGGACTCCCCTGCAACTACATCGACGACATTTGCCTGGACGACGCCGGCTTTCTCTGGCTCGCCACCTCGGGTGGCGGCCTTTGCCGGTTCGACGGGTACGACCTCCTTCCCTTCGGCACCACCTCCCACACGCCGCTCAAGAGCAATTTCATCCGTAATGTCTGCGAAGACCGCTTCCACCGGCTCTGGATCGCCTCGGAAGGCGGCCTGGACCTGCTGGACCTCGGGACACTGGAACGCCTGGACCTTCCGCATCCGTCCCTGGAAGCCGCTGCGGACCAACTCTGTTCCTTCCTGACCCTGGACGCTTCCGGCGATCTCTGGTTCAAGACCGGCAAGACGCTGTACCGCGTCTTGTTCGACGCGGAGGGCGATGTCCGGGACGTGCTCGGATTCACCCACGACGGGCTGTCGCCCACAAACCTCGTTTTCGAGGACATCGATGGGGACGGGACCGTCTGGGTGGGCCTGGAAGGGCGGCTGTACAAGGTCGGGACAGGCCCCGCAGGCACCTTGCAGGCCAATCCGGTCCTTCCGGGCTTCCAATACGGAGAGCAGATCTACCTCTCCGACTTCCTCCCCTCCGGACAGGGAATCTGGATCTCGACGGAAAACGGCCTGTATTTCGTCAACCGGCGTACCGGGGAATGGAAACGGTATGCCCACGATCCGCAGAATCCGCGTTCCCTGACCCAGAATTTCATCACCGGTCTGGCCCGGACGGGTGACGGGGAGACCGTCGCCGTCTCCCTGCACGGGATGAACCTGTTCAATCCGGTCACCGACGATTTCGAGCGGATCGGAGGCGAGGTCATCAACTGCATCAAAGTCTTCGGCGACCAGATCCTGCTCGGAACCGAAACCGACGGACTCCAGACATTCATCCCAAAACAGTTATCCGTCAATAACTTCCGCAACGACGGGCAAGATTCCCGCACCCTCGCCGCCGGGGCGGTGAACGCGGTCCTCCAGGAGCCTGACGGCCGGCTGTGGGTCGGGACCGTGGAAGGCGGCCTGAGTATCCGGGAGCCGGAAAGCCTGGATTTCAGCCACCTCACCCGGGAAAAGGGCGGGCTGTGCCACAACAGCGTAAGCGAATTCTGCCTCCTCCCCCAAGAACGGATGCTGGTCGGGACCTGGGGCAGCGGAATCGACATCGTCTCCACCCGGAAACCCTACCGGGTGCTGGAGCACCTCCTGCCCGGCGACACCCGCCTGGACTACATCGGCTCCCTGGATTACGATCCGGACAGCGGTCTGCTGTGGATTGGCTCCAACCGGGGTGTTTTCTTCTATGATTTCTCCACGCGCGAACTGACACCCGCCCTCGCTGACCAGGCGAACGGCTGCATCGGCTCGTGCCTGGACACTTCCGGCCACCTCTGGATCGGTTGCCGGGAAGGTGTGTACGCCTTCGATCTGAAAGGACGCTCTGCCGACGGCGGTTTCCCCTCCACCCTTTACGCTTACAAGTTGGACGCCCCCCAGTCCGGGGTCCGTGAGATGATCTGTGCCGTCATCGAGGCCGCCGACGGCAGCCTCTGGCTGGGCAGCAACGGGAACGGGGTCTATCAGGGCGTCCGGGGAAACGACGGGAATTACACGTTCAAAGGCTATTCCACCCGGGACGGCCTCTCCAACGACCGTGTCCGCGGTCTGGCGGAAGATGCGACGGGACACGTCTGGATCAGCACGGAACATGGACTGAACGTCCTGGATCCCGCCACGGGGCGCATCACGCCCTATTTCCGGGAAGACGGCCTTTCCAGCACCCATTTCCACTGGAACAATGCGTGCCGGGGCACCGACGGGCTGCTCTACTTCGGACAGGCCGAGGGCCTGAGCGCCGTGGACCCGGCCCGGACCGTCGAACGGACCCTGGACGGTCCGCTTCGGCTCACAGGCGTCCAAATCGGGGAACGGCAGTTACGGAACCCCTACCTGAAGAAGATACGGCTGCATGAACGCGACCGTTCCATCCTCTTCCAGTTCGCCCTGCTCAGTCCCGCCGCCCGGCGGCAGTACACCTACGAATACCGGCTGGAAGACTTCGAGAAAGGATGGACCCGCCTGACCGGAGACCGGCACGAAGCCTCCTATTCCTCCCTTCCAAGCGGCGAATACCGGTTCGTCGTCCGGGCGATTCCCCGCTCCGGGAGCACCGGGAAGGAATTGACGCTGGAGGTGGACGTACGTCCTTATTTCTATAAGACCTGGTGGTTCAAACTGCTGGTGGCCGCCCTCATCGCCGCAATGGCCTACGGCATCCTCACCTGGCGCACCCGCAGTCTCGTGCGCCGGCAGGAACTCCTCCAGCGGACCGTGGACGAACGGACGCGCGAAATCTCGGAACAGAAGAAACTCGTGGAGCAGAAGGCCGAGGAACTCGCCCGCCAGAACGTCGTCCTGCGGCACCAGAACGAGGAACTGGCCGGGCGCCGGATCCTGGCGGCCCCGCAGGCGCAGCCGGGCGACCCGTTCGCGGACAAGGTGCTCCAGACCGTCCGCTCGCTGTACAAGAACCCGGACCTGGACGTCCCCGCCCTGTGCAACGCGATGGGGATGAGCAAGACGCTCCTCAACAAACGGATCCAGGAAGCCTTCGGCCAGCCCGTGGCGCAGTTCATCCGGACCTACCGTCTGTCGGTCGCCCGGGAAATGCTTATCTCCAACCGGGAGAACAAGACACTCAACATTTCGGAGATCGCATACGAGGTCGGATTCAACGATCCCAAGTATTTCAGCCGCTGCTTTGCCAAGGAGTTCGGCTTCCCGCCCAGTTCCCTGGAAGAAAACTAGTGGTCAAAAATCCACCATTTAGGTCGGTTTGTACACCAAAGGCACCCGGAAAGTGCCTAATTTTGCCATCGGTTAACCAATACAATCGATGACACTGAAACATTTGACCGCCCTTTTCGGCACCCTTTTCCTCGTTCTGGCCGCCTCTGCCCAGGGAAACCGCCGTCAACCGGCCTTCAATCCGCTCCAACCCGCCGCCCATGATCCCGTCGCCGTTCGCTGCGGGGATACCTGGTATCTGTTCAGCACCGGGTTCGGCATCAGCATCCTCACTTCACCAGACCTAAAGTCCTGGGAACCCGCCGGCCGGGTCTTCGACACCCCGCCCCAGTGGGCCCTGGACACCGTTCCCGGCTACCACGGCCACACCTGGGCGCCGGATATCCTCTACCACGAGAGCACTTACTACCTGTACTACTCCTGCTCCTCCTTCGGGAAGAACGACTCCGCCATCGGAGTCGCCACCAACCGCACCCTGGATCCGGATTCTCCGGACTACAAGTGGGAAGACCGGGGCTGCATCGTGCGCTCCGTCGCCGGCCGGGACAACTGGAACGCCATCGACCCGAACGTCTTCATCGACACGGACGGGACAGGTTGGATGAGTTTCGGCTCCTTCTGGGGCGGCATCAAACTCGTCCGCCTGGACGCGTCCCTCACCCGCATCGCGGAGCCCCAGGAATGGTTCCCCCTCTGCCGCCGCCCGGAAGGGACGGCCGAGGACACGTCCGAGACCGACGACGCCATCAAGGCCGATCCCCGCGGCAAGGATTTCGACCCCGGCAACGGCGCCGTGGAAGCCCCCTTCATCGTCCGGCACGGGGACTGGTACTATCTGTTCGTCTCCTACGACCTCTGCTGCAGGGGGCCGAAAAGCACCTATAAAGTAGTAGTTGGCCGCTCCGACAAGGTGACCGGCCCGTATGTCGATGCCTCCGGCACGCCCCTGATGCTGGGCGGCGGAACCGTCGTCGCCAGCGGAAACGACCGCTATCCCGGCGTGGGCCACTGCGCGGTCGTCTCTACGGAAGATGGCGAAAAGATGCTCTTCCACGCCTACGACCGCGAAACCGGCTACAATGCCGTCCTTCTCACCCGGCCCCTCGTCTGGGACCGGGACGGGTGGCCTTCCATCCGACTGTGATCATACCAAATTAACATATCAACCAAAAACAAACATTATGAGAACCCGAGATTTGATGCTCAAAGCGCTCTTCGCCACGGCCTTCACGGCAGCGGTGACGGTCGGTTGCACGGGCCTCGAGCCCTACACCATCGACGCTCCGGACGACCTCGCCGAGAAGATCGCCGCCTACAAGGCGGAGAAGGAAGCCGGCAAGAGCGACGACTATGAGGAAATCACCCTCACGACCGCCATCGTGGGTGCGGAAGACAACACTTCCGGCTGGTGGACTGAGTTCAGCCAGTATTTCACCGTCCCTTCCGGCAAGAAACTGTTCATCGAGTTCGAGAACTTCGGTTCCGGCGCGAACAACTGGAACAACTGGAACGTCTGCGTGGCCAACGGGAAAGAACGGGACACCGAAGGCTACAGTGAGTATTTCGTCCTCCGCTCCGACGCCTACGGCTGGGGCAACGCCGACTACTCCGGCGCCGTCATCGAATTCGACTACGGCGGCGGCGAAGTGAACTGGGACGAATTCCGCGAGAAAATGCAGGGTGCCCACGTCACGATGAGCATCGACCATGCCCGCGCCGGCGCCGCCTACCTGGAGGTGCACAGCGTCGCCACGGACGGCTTCGACATCGTGGAGAAATACAACCAGACCGTCTCCGCCACGGAGGACATCAACGTGTTCCTCATCGCGGACGGCAGCCACTTCAACATGAAGAAGGCCTGGCTCGTTCCTTCCGAGATCGGTGAAATCCCGGACTTCAACGCCGAATCCATCAGCGTGACCGGCTACCCCGTCACCGTGCCCCTGGGCAACGAGGACTACTGGGGTGACGCCGTCGCCACCGTCACCTTCGAGGACGGTTTCGTCGCGACGGTCGCCCGGGAAGACCTCACCATCACGGAGCCTGACATGACCACCCTGGGCATGAAGACCGTGGCCTATTCCTACAATCTCACCAAACTCGGAAAGCCCGGCAAGGCCGTCCTCGGCTACTACAACTTCGAAGTGACCGACCTCGCCTCCATCGCCGTGACGAAGGCCCCGGTCACCAGCACGTACTACCTCTACGACCAGGCCATGCCTTTCTTCACCCAGGGCCTCGAGGTCACCGGCACGAAGGGTGACGGTTCCACCGTCGTCCTCGACAACGCCGCCCTCACCTTCGGCCAGGTCCAGCCCGTCGCCGGCACGCAGGACATCGAGATCAGTTTCTCCGACGGAATTTCCACCTCCTTCCCGGTGAACGTGAAGATCGGGACCGAAGCCATCGGCCTGCCCGACTACACCAACGGCTGGTGGACCACCTTCCTGTCCGCCGACAAGCCGGTTCCCGCCGGCGAAAGCGCGACCGTCCACCTGTTCGTCTATTCCGACAACCTCGCGAACTGGCACAGCCCGTGCACCATCCTCCGCAAGGCCGACATGACCGAGTACGGCGTGGTCCGCATGGACAGTTTCGGATGGGGCTCCGGTTACGACGGCAATCCGAACCTCGTCGTCGAGAGCGACTGGAACTTTGACACTTTCGCCGCGAACCAGAACATGTCCGCCGTCAGCATCACCGTCACCAACAACGGCGACAACACGGCCAACGTCCGCTACAACGTCACCTACGCGAACGGCGAAACCCATTTCCAGCAGTACAGCGGCATCACCGTGGACAGCGCCGACCTCCAGATGGGCATCGTCACCGAGGAATCCTACCTGATCGTCCTCGACAAGCCCGCCGTGGATGCCAAACTCACCGGCATCAGCGCCACCGCCACCGCCAACCTGGTCGGAGGCGCCAGGGTCGTCACCCTCTCTCCGTCTGCCATCAAGGTGATGGCCAACTACTCCGACGGTTCTTCCGTCCAGGTGAACAACGCGGACGTGCAGATCGCCTTCACGGACGACCAGTTGGTCTATGAGGTCACCCCCGGCAGCAGTTACGACCATGTGGCTACGGTCCGGTACACCCCTGCCGGCGGCTCGGAAATGACCGCTTCCGCCAAACTGGTGGTCAAGGCTGAAACGCTGCCTGTGACGACCACCGAAGTCGGCGCCGCCGACTTCACCAACGGCTGGTGGACGACCTTCTCCGACCAGTGGAACGTCCCGGCCGGTGAAAGCGTAAGCGTCTCGATGACGCTCCGCTCCGCCGCCACGGCCAATTACCAGGGCGCGTGCACGATCCTGCGCCAGGCCGACAACACCGAGTTTGGCGTCGTCCGTATGGACAATTACGGATGGCTTTACGCCACCAATACGTTCGACGGTCTCGCCACCCTGGGCTGGTCCCTCTTCTGCGACTGGAACTGGGACACCTTCCTGGGAGGACTCGACAACTCCAAGGTCGCCGTCACCGTTGCCAATGACGGGAACGGCAAGGCTTCCATCCGCTACCACGTGGTCGATGCCAACGCGGAGACCCACGCCCAGTACTACGACAATATCAGCGTGAACAGCAGCGACCTGAATATGGCATTCGTCAACGAAGCCTCCCTGCTCATCTTCGACTAACCTTAAGACCGAATGAACATGAAAAAGATATTTGCAAGCATCGCCCTCTGCGGCGTCCTGGCCCTCACTCCCGCCGCCTTCTCCGGCAGCCACGGCGGTTATGCGGCCCTTGCCCAGAACAACGTGACGGTCAGCGGTACCGTCGTGGATGAGAACGGCGAGCCCATCCTGGGCGCCGGCGTCGTGGTGAAGGGCACCACGAACGGCACCACCGCCGACCTCGACGGCCGGTTCTCCCTGACGGTTCCTGCCGGTTCCGTCATCCAGTTCATCTCCGTGGGCTTCGAGACCGTGGAGAAGACCGTCAACGTGGGCGGCGACCTCGGAAACGTCACCATGCCCACCGAGCACACCGTCCTGGACCAGGTGGTCGTGATCGGCTACGGTTCCCAGAAGAAGGTGGACCTCACCGGTTCCGTCGCCATCGTCGATGCCGACGAGATGAAGAAGGTCTCCCACTCCAATATTTCCACCATGCTCGAGGGTAAGGTCGCCGGTGTCCAGATCACCTCCGACGGCCAGCCGGGCGCCGACCCGTCCGTCCGCATCCGCGGTCTGGGCAGTTTCGGCAGCACCGCCCCGCTGTACGTCATCGACGGCGTGCCGATGGGAACGACCATCCGCGACTTCTCCCCGAACGACATCGAGACCATCCAGGTCCTCAAGGATGCCTCCGCGGCCGCCATCTACGGTTCCCGTGCGGCGAACGGCGTCGTGATCATCACCACCAAGGGCGGCAAGAAGAACCAGCCCATCATGGTGGACTACACCGGCTACGTGGGCGTGGACAAGATCCGCAAGAACGTGTACAAGGTCATGGACAGCGCCCAGTACGGCGACTTCGTCCGGATGGCCTTCGATAACAGCGGGCTCGCCGTCCCCGGCGGTTACGATCCGACCAGCAGCCTGTACGTGGACCCGAAGCAGGTGAACACCGACTGGTTCGACGCCGTGTTCAAGACCGGCATCCGCCAGAACCACAACGTGAACCTGTCCGGCGGCGGTGAGAACAGCACCTTCAACATCGCCCTCGACTACTTCAACCAGAAGGGTACGATGGTGGGCGCGGGTCCCAACTACGACCGTTTCACCGTGCGCGCGAACAATACGATGGACATCAGGTTCCTCAAACTCCGCACCGGCCTCGTCTATTCCCACAGCGACCAGGACAGCATGTCCCTGTCCAACGCAAACGAGTACGTCCAGGGCCTGTACGGCACCCAGTACCCGGTGATGGCCTCCGCCCTGCTGATGCCCCCGTCCATCAAGGCTTACGACGAGAGCACCTGGTTCCTGGACCGCGACATCGCGGCCGCCGGCGAATACTCCTACGACTCCTGGGGCTTCGGCACCTACTATGACAATGTCCATGGCGACATCCGTATGACGAACCCGCTCCTGTACAACAACCTGCTGGAGCGCAACACCATCGTGGACCGCATCGTCGCCACCGGCAGCGCCACGGTCGATATCCTGGACATGTTCGGCGCGAAGAACCAGAACCACAAACTGGACTACACGCTGAACCTCTCCTACAGCAAGACCAACTGCAAGGATTTCACCTTCGTCCCGTCCTTCATCCAGAGTACCACCAACTACCTGTCCAAGAGCAACGAGCGCCTCTCCCAGGGCTACCGCGCCTACTCCGACTTCCTGGTGGAGAACTACCTCACCTATGACGGCAAGTTCGGCAACCACCATCTCAACCTCGTGGGCGGTATGACCTTCGAGCGCGAACTCTCCTACAACCTGTCCGCCTGGGGCAACAACATGCCCGAGCCGTACTACCTGCAGATCGGCAACGCCACCGACCGCGACGCCAACTCTTCCGAGTTCGAGCACGTCCTGGCCTCCTACATCGGCCGTCTCACCTACGACTATGACAGCCGCTACCTCTTCCAGGCGACGGTCCGCCGCGACGGCAGTTCCCGCCTGTCCACGGGCAACCACTGGGACTGGTTCCCTTCCGCCTCCATCGGCTGGAGAATCGACAAGGAGCCCTTCTTCTCCGTGGATCCCCAACTGGTGAGTCTCCTGAAACTCCGCGCCAGTTACGGCGTGCTGGGTAACGAGAACATCGGCGAGTACCAGTACATGGACACCATGGCCCGCGGCAACTACACCTACAGTTTCGGCGGCAACAAGGTCACCGGTTCCTCCATCTCCAACTACGTGAACACCGCCATCCACTGGGAGAAGAAGAAGACCCTGGACATCGGTCTGGATTACGCGATGTTCGGCGGCGCCCTCGAAGTGAACGCCGACTACTACAACGCCCTCTCCGAGGACCTGCTGTACAGCGTGCCCGTTCCGGCCGAGGCCGGCGCGACGAACGAGTCCGTGACGATGAACGCCGCTTCCATGCGGAACACCGGCTTCGAACTCTCCGCCTCCTGGCGCAACTACCAGCACGACTTCAAGTACGAATTTTCCGGCAACGTCACCTTCCCGAAGAACACCGTGGTCTCCCTCGGTCCTTCCGGCGAAGCCCGCAACGACGCCTTCACGCGCACCGAACTGGGCGCCGAAGTCGGCCGCTTCTACGGCTATGTCTATGAGGGAATCTTCCAGAACCAGGAGGAGATCGACAACCGCATCAACGATAAGGGCCAGTACGTGACCCAGGCCGGCGCCCAGCCGGGCGACGTCGCCTACAAGGACATCAACAACGACGGCCAGATCACGGCCGACGACCAGACCTTCATCGGAAGCGGCATGTCCAAGGTCCAGTTCGGCCTGAGCGCCCGCTTCGAGTACAAGGGCTTCGACCTGTCCGTCTCCACCTTCGGCGCCGCGGGTTACCAACTCCTCGACTTCGTGGACATGACCCTCCGCAGTTCCTACGGCATGACGAACCGCAGCGTGGACCTCATGAAGGCCTGGACGCCGCAGAATCCTTCCACGACGGTTCCCCGCGTGTACTACAAGGCCACCGGCACCATCACCAACGACATGTTCAGTTCCCGTTACCTCCAGAACGGCTCCTACTGGAAGATCGCCAATGTCGAATTCGGCTACAACTTCCCCGAAGGCCTGTTCGGCGGTTTCGTCCGCGGGGCGCGCATCTATGTGAGCGGCCAGAACCTGCTGACCGTCAGCAAGTATCGCGGTTACAACATCGACTTCGCCGGCGGTGCCTTCACCCCGGGCTACAACTACTGCTCCTATCCGGCTCCGATTACCGCGATGCTGGGTGTGAAACTCTCCTTCTAAGATGATGTCCGACCCGAAAATGAACAAGTACACCATGAAAAAGATATCCATCGTCCTGGCATCCCTTGCCGTCCTCGGTTCCGTGGCTTCCTGCGACAAGTATCTGGACGTCAAGAACCCGAACAACCAGACCACCTATGACTTCGGCTACACCGAGTCCGACCTCCAGGAGGCGCTCGTGGCCTGCTACAACCGCATCCGCCTGGAGGGCACCTTCGCCCGCGTGGGCTACACCCTGGACGCCGTCCGCGGCGACGAGGTGTGGAACGCCTCCCAGCAGTGGTACCTCCCGTACGACAACCTCAACTCCACCGGCCAGATCGACATCGGCGACCAGTGGC